>Ga0315543_1003006_pt1 | contig 15590 bp, 15 predicted proteins | sample SalMarSW160210MG_2_FD_203098 | JGI IMG/M metagenome (GOLD analysis project Ga0315543, IMG submission 203098) | Salt marsh sediment microbial communities from the Plum Island Ecosystem LTER, Massachusetts, United States - Salt Marsh Sediment SW1601-210 ...
CTACCTTTTTTCTCTTCTTGGCAGCCATCTCCCGTCTTGTTCTACTCTGGAATATAACCATCATCAAATCCGCTGCACCACCTTTGGCTCCAAGGGGTCTGACCTCCAGGTCCATGTCCAGGAAATCATCGTTATGTCTTACCTGCAGACCTTCAGCGACGGCCGTTTTCTTTTCTTTGATTACTTTGTTCAACAGTGTTCTGATTTTGTGCCGTAATTCCGGCCGCGATATCTCTAAGATGTTAAACGTAGGTTCCCCGGTCGGCGGCGACAGGTAGTCTTCGGTTTGACCGTGAAAATAGAGAATCTCATATTTTTCATTGACCAAAACACAGGGGGGGCATAATTTTCGAGGATCATCCTTTCTGCAACTTGACGAATATTAACCTCAGCGGGCTTGACTTCTGGTTCAGTCAATTTGGCTGTAGTGTCAATATCGCCCAAAGGGATGCCAGGATATTCGGTAGTTTTCTTCGGGGCAATCGTTCTTCGCTGGAAGATTTTCCACTTTGCATCTACCGTCGAAAAACAGTCGCCAAAACCACTTATGGTCTCCGACGAGCCTAAAAACAAATACCCGCCTGGAACCAATACATAATGGAACAACGGCAATACCTTTTTTTGCAGCACAGTGTCCATGTAGATAAGCACATTCCTGCAACTGACAATATCTAATTTAGAGAAAGGCGGGTCTTTTATTAGGTTCTGAACAGCAAAAACCACCGCTTCCCGAATCTGGTTTTTGATCTTATATCTGTCGTTTTCACTCATAAAAAACAGCTTCAACCTCTCGGCTGATACATCCGCGGCGATTGCTTCAGGATAGATACCCGCCCGGGCAAACTCAACGGCTTCGGCATCAAGGTCTGTGCCGAATATCTGGACGGAAAAATGCTTTTTAAGCTTATCCATGCCTTCTGCCAAAAGCATCGCTATGGAATAAGCCTCTTCACCGGTGCCACAGCCGGGAACCCACACACGCACAGGACTGTCGGACTCTTTATTCTTCAATAAAGCCGGTATCACCTTTTCTTTAAGAACCTCGAAGGCCTCAGGGTCCCGGAAGAAATTAGTCACCATGATTAGCATATCTCTGGAGAGTGTCTCTACTTCGACAGATTTTTGTTGAAGGTATCGAACGTAGTCTTCTATCCTCTCGATCTGATGTACCGCCATACGACGTTCAATCCTGCGGTGGATTGTGTTGAGTTTGTAATTGGAGAAATCAAGACCGGTGCTTGCTCGAATCAGTACAAATATCCTCCTCACTGAGTCCATGTATCGCTGCTTGGGCGTCACCGGCCTCGCCGTACCTTCAATGTAGGGGTGCTTGATGTATTTCGCAAGTTGCTTACCCATTTTCTCCACAGGCAACACAAAGTCAACCAGACCCGTATCTACGGCACTTCTTGGCATGCTGTCATACTTGGCCTGCTTCTCTTCCTGAACTATCGCGATTCCGCCTTCACCCTTGATGGCCTTTAGCCCCAAAGTGCCGTCCGATCCTGTCCCTGATAAAATAATGCAAATTGCCCTCTCACCCTGGTCGGCAGCGAGGGAACGGAAAAAGCAATTAATAGGCAATCTGCTGCCATGCGGAGCGCTCGGTTCTATTAAACAAAGAGTAGCGTTTATAATGGTCATATCTTTGTCGGGCGGATTCAAATATATGCAGCCCGGCTCAATCTTCATCCCATCATGTACTTGCAGGATTCTCATCCCTGTGTATTTCTTTAGAAGCGAGTCCATAATACTTCTGTGCATCGGAGCTAAGTGCTGGACGACCACGAAGGCAAGGCCGCTCTGAGCCGGTATGTTCGAGAAGAATCCTTCAAGAGCCTCCAGACCTCCGGCGGAAGCACCAATACCGACAATAGGAAAGCTCTTTTGCATTTTGGAAGTGCTCTGTTCTTTGGAATTCGCCGATTGTTTGGTTTTCCCCGGCTGCTTTTTGGAATTAATCTTCTTCGCCTTTCTTTTTTTAGCGGTATTCTTATTTGCCGGCATGTTAATCACCTCTATTTAGCGTTCTAATAAGCGATAATCCAATTCGTAGCTTTATTAAGTTCTTTTTTTTGAAATGACACAGAACATGTCATTGCCTGACATCTCGTAGGTTGACGTTCTTAATTTACCACTATCGCTTCGTCTGTCTATAAAATAATCTCGGTATGGAAAAAAATGCATTTTTTGCAATTTTAACCAGTGGTTTTTTCGCTGGTAATTGTGCTATTTTTACCAACTTTCGTGAAAATAGTCAAGGAAGACCCAAAACCAATCATCCCATTTTTGGCAAAGATTTTATGAAACACATTTTTAGGAAACCCACAAGTCCCTGCCTGTCAACGAGATTATCAGCAAGTTGCCATTTTTCTCCCAATTAGTTAAGGGAACGGCAACCGATATCGGTTTTTCTATAATAAAAACAGTTTCAGTCAGGAAAGAATATCGTTTTCAACGACTTAAAACCTCATCGAGGCAGCATTGTTCCGCCGGTTTCCCCCCAACCGGTCCCATCACCTCAATCTTTTTATGCTATCAACCTACCTTAAGGTTTGGCTTTGCCTTCAAATAGGTGATAAAAAAAGAGTTCTCAAGGTCAAAATCTTGATTGATCTAATATTTTCTGTGCATATAGTCCGATATATACAAGTATGGGGGATAGCTATGATTAAAATAGGAATATTGCTGATTCAGCAGTTACCTATGTGCCGAAAAAGGGATAGTTCATGGGGGCATATAGAAGGGGAATTTGTCGATTGGTTTCTTTCATTTTTCCTTGATTGTTCTATCTGCTGTTATGACTACGTGCGAAGTCCCTTTCGGAAATAATCACGTAATTTTTTACTGTAAAAGGCTTTTCAAGAATGCTAAGCAACAAACAACAATCCGCACGAAAAACTGGAATAGATCTCTTAGGTAATGTTCCCTGGGGTTCGCATTTTTGCCTATTTTATGAAACTGAAGGAGATTTGATCGATATTCTCGTACCCTATTTCAAAGCCGGTCTGAAGAACAATGAACTCTGCATATGGGTAACCTCGGAGCCTCTTAGCGAAAAAAAGGTTAAGAACGCTTTAAGAGGAGCTATACCTAATTTTGATCAGTATTTTAAAACAGGTCAGATGGAAATCGTTCCATATAACCAATGGTATCTCCATAATGGCAAGTTTGATCTCCAGCGAGTTCTTAAAGAAGTAATTAACAAGCTTAAACAAGCAATGAAGACTGGTTTTGATGGCATAAGAATAACAGGCGACAGTGCATGGCTTGAAAAGACAGATTGGGAAAATTTCTCCGATTATGAAAGGCAGATAAATGTTGCTATCAATAAATATCGGATGATAGCAATTTGCACATACTGCTTAGATGAATGCAGTGCATCTGATATTGTAGACGTAGTCAGTAGCCATGAAGCTGCGCTTATTAGAAAAAAAAGAGGGTGGAAGGTTATCGAAAGCAGCGAGCAGAAAAAGGCTGAGGAAGCATTACAAGCAAGCGAGAAGAAATATAGAACTCTTTTAGAAAACCTTCCTCAAAAGATTTTCCTCAAGGATAAGGACTCGGTTTATATATCCTGTAATAAAAATTATGCCAGAGATTTGAAAATTAAAGCTAAAGATATTGCCGGAAAAACAGATTACGATTTCTTCCCTGAGGAGCTGGCTCACAAGTACATGATTGATGACAAAAGAGTTATAAAATCTGGTAATATTGAAGATATTAACGAGAAATATATCAGGGAAGGCAAAGATGTGATCATTCATACAGTCAAAACACCTGTCAGGGATGGACAAGGTAATGTTATCGGTATTTTGGGTATTTTCTGGGATATCACATCGCAGAGACGGGCACAAAAGAAGCTTTTAGACTATCAAAGACGGCTTCGAGACCTTACCACAGAGATGTCATTAACAGAAGAACGTGAACGTCGACGGCTTGCTATCGAGCTTCACGACCAGATTACGCAAAGGTTAATCTTGTTCAAGATTAATCTTGGCTCACTTCGGCAGAAAGAATTGCCAATAGAATTGAGTAAGCCGCTGGATGAAATTTACGAGGATATTAACCAGATAATTCAAGACACGCGGTCTTTGACATTCGATTTAGGTTCTCCCACTTTATATGAGCTTGGGCTTGAGGCCGCAATCCGGGAATGGCTCAATGAAGAAGTTCAGCAAAAGCATGGAATCAAAACAGAGTTTGAGGATGACAGTCAACCCAAGCCATTAGACGATAACGTTTGTGCTCTTCTATACCGATCTGTACGGGAATTATTGGTTAATGTTATTAAGCATGCCAATGCTCAGCACGTGAAAGTCTCTGTTTGCAAAGAAAAAAACAATATACGTATCAACGTAATAGATGATGGATCAGGATTTATATCTGGCGTGGAGAATTTCACTTCAAAAAGAGCTGGAGGTTTTGGACTCTTTAGTATCCGTGAGAGGTTAAGTTATCTTGGTGGTAGTATTGAGATTGATTCTAAGCCGAGTCAAGGGACACGAGTTACACTGGCAGCGCCAATGAATCATAAGAAAAACAATTGATTATGGGGGCAAAATATGGCTACAAAAGTTTTAGTAGTAGATAATCATGGAATTCTGCGACAGGGTATTCAGGCTTTGATTGAAAAACATAGTGATATGGAAGTGATAGGACAAGCCAACAACGGCCTGACCGCGGTGGAATTAGCTCGGGAACTACAACCAGACGTGGTTCTTATGGATATAACTATGCCTAAGTTGAATGGTATCGAGGCAACGCGTCGAATTAAAAACGAACTGCCGGATGTTAAGGTCTTAGCCTTATCTGTGCATGCCAAAAGAGAGTTTGTACTGGATATGGTCATGGCAGGCGCATCGGGGTATATGCTCAAAGAGTGTGTATTTGATGATTTAGTTTATGCTATTAAAGTTATTGTTACCGGCCAGTCATATCTGAGCCCTCAAATTGCAACCATAGTCCTGGAAGGTATTACAAAAGACAGTGTTTTGGGTGTTGTTAGCAATGATAGCAAAGCCCTTACACCGAGAGAAAACCAAATCCTGCAACTTCTGACAGGGGGCAACTCTGCAAAGCAAATCGCTTCACAACTGGCTCTGAGTGTCAAGACCGTCGAAGCAATCCGTAGACATATTAGGGAAAAAACCGAAGTTGATAACCTTGCAGACCTTACAAAATATGCTATTCGCGAAGGATTAATTACAGTTTAAGAAATTTTTTAGACTTGGTGCGTTAACTTTTGGTTATATTATCCCCTTCCAATGGAGTACTACCCTAACCACCAGCTAATACTTATTACCTCCTTTGGAACATCTCGTTGTCAAGCCAAGTCTCGTTAATAATCGTGAATATTAACACTAAAAATGCCAAAATCCTCCTTTATCAAACTCAATTTTTCGAAAAAGTCCGTTTTAATTGCATAAACTTCCTAAATAACTGCCGTCTAAACAGGTCGGCTTTAGGCTTTTTATGTTCCTTATGCTAATGTTAAAATAGGCAAAAGATACTTCAGAAGCATATATATTAATGCCGAATTCGGTTTAACTGAAAGAAAGAGTTTACCCGAGGTTGAAGAAGGATTTGTGCCTACCAGTGGGGAATATTTGATCGCAAAATATTTTTTTAGCTGTTCTCGTCAATATACTTTAAATGGGGCGGTAAAATGGGGATGCAATTGGAAACTACTCGACAATATGTCGTATCTTTGAGCAAGACAGATAAAATTGTTAAAGGTCCCCGAGTCACAATAAATGTCGATGTAATTGAGCTAAAATCGAACGCACGTGTGTAGCGTGCGTTTTTTAGTATCTATTTTTTATAGTTTCTGCGAAAGCAGAATGAAAGGAGCCTTAAAATGGCAGTAGAAAAAACAATTGGTTCAAACAGTCTGGTGGAAGTCGTTGACAGGATACTGGACAAGGGTATCGTAGTTGATGCCTGGGTGAGAGTCTCTTTGGTAGGTATTGAACTGCTTGCCATCGAAGCCAGAGTCGTAGCTGCCTCAGTCGAGACCTATCTGAAGTATGCCGAGGCTATCGGTTTGACAGCAACCGCTGCATAAGGATAGGTAACTAAAGAGGGTTCTTGCCGAGTCATCCTTATGCACTGCTACGGAGGGAGCAAAAAGCATGTCCCGCCAAGAAAAACCTCTTCGAACAGGGAATCATGTAAAGAGGAAAATCAAAACAATGACTTCAGCTACTGAAAAAGAGAATATTCTTTATAGTATCATATCTTCATACGAAGCCAGAATACAGAGTATTGAAGTATTTTTCGATACGACCGGTCAGATCTTTCAGGATTTTCAGGACTCTCTTCTCAGTACAAGGGCCGAACGGGAAAAAATCAACAACCAACTGAGGGAAAACCTTGCCCAAAACGGATCTCTGCGGAAGAAAGATTTTGACCGGATGATAGGTGTTATTTCATCACATTTAGACGAAAGTGAACAGGAAATCAGGCAATTATCTCATAAATATCTTAACGAACAGACAAAACTGGTACAGCAACTACGGGAAGGTTTGAGAAACTTCAAAGACGCTCTTACCGAAGGACAGGCCGAAAAGGTCAAAGAACTGCAAAAACTGATTAAAGAAATCCTCTCTAAGCAGGATGAAAGCAAAATCGAGGTTACCTCAAAGCTGAAAGAGTTTCAGCAAGGACAACAACAAACATCAAAAATGCTTAAAGACCTTTTAGCCAAGGGAGAGGAACTGAGAATAAGACATTTTAAGACAATGCTTGTTGAGTTCAAGAGACAGCGAAAGGAACGCATAGCCTGCCAACGGCAAAGACGTCAAGATGTTAAAAGTATGCTCGATGCATTCAAGGCCAAACGCACAGAAGCAGAACAAGATCGTCTTGTCGAGCTGCAGAAGGCGTGAATGCAGATAACAGTTGATCATGTGGAGTATTATAAAAAATATTATAAATTCTTATGATATGCAGACGGAAGCCTTGAGGGTGTTAGTGGCTAATACTCAGAAGGCTTTGGATCAATCGGAAAAAGAAAGAAAGGCTAATGAGCAGGCACAAAGAGTAGAGAATTTCTTAAAGGATTTGACCAAGGATTTGAATAATATGCTAACGAGGTTTTACTTTCTCAAAGAGCGCAAAAAAAGAAAGCGGGAGCAGATGACTGATAGTCAGGTGAAAGCTATGGTGGAGTTTGCAATCTTCGTTAAGACTTTAACCAAACATGTATATTCATTGCTCAATCGCTTTCAGGCCGAAAATACTTTTGAAGAAAAGATTGATAAGGAAATAAAGGAACTTGAAGTCATTGTTAAACAAAGGCTAAAGGAGTTTGACAAAGCTTTAGATGAAACCAAAAATACGTTAACTAATTGTATTATTAGCTCTGCCCAAAATATTGCCGGCAGTTTTACAAAGCTTCTCCGAGTGCAAAAGACTTTTCTGACAAACAACAGAAAGTCTGACAGGCTTTTGGAAAAATCAACCCAAAACACCAACCATGGTTCTCTAATTCGAATCCAAAACAGTGGTGATAATAATTTTGAAAAACTATTTAACTGCTCGGATATAAAATCGGCTACGAGTCATAATAAAAAGTCAAAATTTCTAATGGATCTAAAGGTATAAAATAATGCGGGAAGCAAAAACCTAAAAATGTTTTTGAAAGGAGAACTTAAATGGTAATGGCAATAGCTGAAGACATGAAAAAGCTGACGGAAAACATCATTATTTCCAATGATGTTCGGCTAAAGGCGGTGGGTGGTTTAGTGGCAGATACGCACAAAACCCTCAAGAGGTTTTCTATGGATAGAAAGAAAATGGCTGCGCAACAGTCCAAGGATCTGGCAGGTTTTGTAAATGGTTTATCAAAGGATGTGCAAGGCATGCTAAAAAGTGCCCGAAACATGGTCCAGCAGTTCCATAAGGAAAACATGCAGATAAGCAAGGAGCAGGCTAAGAATTTGACAGATTTTGTCAATGATCTTGTTAGTAACGTTGGCTCCATGCTGGATAGTTTCCAGAGGGACCACAACCACATGTCAAAGGAAATGAAGACCAAGCTCAACAGGGAAATAAAGGATATCCAGGCGGAGGTTGAAAGAATCCTCAGTGATGCTGATAAGCTCGTTGGCGAATTCAGTGCTGGTATGGCTCAGGCAAAGAAGGTCTGGAAAAATATGTCAGTGGCTCTGACGAGGGCAAGAAAAGCCAGCTTTATGATGCCCCAGATTGACGCCAACGAGAAGGCAAAGACAGTTAAGCAGGCAACACGCAAGGCCCAAGGTAAAAAGAAAACCTCATCAAAGAGCGAAAGCAGTAAGCAAAAAAAGTCGGAGCCGGCGTCTAAAAAGCGGTAAAAATTTAAGCGTGATGTAGGACTATTGTTGTGAGAAGCAAAAAGACAAGCGTTTAATGTTAATAATTTAACATGGAGGTACTAAAAATGTTAGCTGCAATCGAATGGAAAAATCTTATTGTTGAACCGGTAACACAAATGTTGACCAAGATGATGGCTTATCTTCCTGTCCTGCTTGGGGCATTGATAATCCTGATAGCAGGCTGGTTTGTGGCCAAGGCAATCAAACGGATAGTTGACTGGTTGCTTAAGTTAATCCGCTTCAATATGCTGGCGGATAAGGCGGGTATATCAGAAATTCTAAAGAAGGGCAATTTGGAAATTTCCGCCGGAGAGGTGATAAGCCGCCTGGTTTATTGGCTGATTGTGATTATGGTGCTCGTGATGGCTGTTGATGCTCTGGGGCTGCCTAAAGCTTCCGATGTTCTTGCAAGCTTATTTGCTTATGTCCCGAAGGTCATAGCAGCCTTGCTTGTTCTGGTGGTTGCTATGTTTCTGGCCAGTTTTGTCTCAGGAATAGTTCGCACGGCTGCCGGCAATGCCAGTTTGCCCAAACCGGAGATGTTTGCTGGTGTAAGCCGGTGGGCAATCATTATTTTCGCAGTAACTATTTCGCTGGAACAGCTTGGCATTGCGTCGCTTTTGGTAACTACCACCTTCAATATTATCCTTGGCGGTGTTTGCCTTGCTTTGGCAATTGCCTTTGGATTAGGCGGCAAAGATATCGTGGCAAAGTATCTTGAAGAATTAAAGAAAAGGCGCTCTTAGAAAAAGCCACTGAAAAGTTAAGCTGCTTAGGAAACGATAAATCAAGGATGGGTTAGGTTATGAGTTGGATAACATGTGCTTTCTGTAAGGGTATGGGTAAAGACCCTTTCAATCTATTGAGTGAGCTTGCCCTCTGTCAGGTTTGTGGTGGTACTGGTAGAGTCCATGTAGAGGACCCTCCGGTTGAGTGTGCATTCTGTAAAGGCACAGGCATTCACCCGCATACACGAATAAGCTGCACCGTCTGCGAAGGCAAAGGCAGTGTTACGCATAATAAAGTCAGCAGCGAACAATGTCCTAAGTGCAAAGGCAAAGGCCACAAAGTAAGCGAAAACCTTCCCTGCAGCAACTGTGGCGGCAAAGGTTTTGTTAGGAAAACAGCAGTTAAGAGAAATCTATGTAAAGGGGTCTGTCAAAATGATTGATGAGATGACAACAGTATTGGAGCCAAGTGCTCTGCCGGACTTTGTGGAAACAAGCTACGTAAAGGACCTTACCAGCAGAGCCCTTTATTACATTGAGGCCGGTTTTCCAGTTCATTTAAGGGGACCGTCCGGTACCGGCAAAACGACACTGGCTATGCACCTGGCAAGTAAGCTCGGCAGACCCGTGGTAATGATTCATGGAGACGAGGAGTTCACTACTTCTGACCTTGTAGGCGGTGAGCATGGTTATAGAGTCAGGAAGGTGGTGGATCGCTTCATTTCGAGAGTTTTGAAAACTGAAGAGGACATGGTCAAACGGTGGGTGGATAATCGTCTGACTGTCGCTTGTAAGTACGGTTTTACACTTGTTTACGACGAGTTTACACGTTCGCGGCCTGAGGCAAACAATATCTTGCTGTCTATCTTGCAGGAAAAGATGATGGATCTGCCTGTAGCGAGAGATGGCGAGGAACCTTATTTAAAAGTTCATCCTAACTTTACCGCCATTTTTACATCAAATCCCGAAGAGTATGCCGGCGTTCACAGAAGCCAGGACGCTTTAAGAGACAGAATGATAGCAATGGACTTGGACTACTTTGATTATGAAACTGAAGTAGCTGTAACAGAAGCCAAGTCCAAACTATCTAAACCTCATGTTCAAACGATAGTCAATATTGTGCGAGGCTTGAGGGAATCGGGCAAATGTGAATTTGCACCTACCATTCGAGGTTGCATTATGATTGCAAAGACACTTAAGGTACGAAAATTAACACCTTTTAAGGCAAATAATATGTTCATGCAGATGTGCCAGGATATTCTGGCGTCAGAGACAAGCCGGGTCGGCTCAAAAACAAATCAGGATAAAGTTAAACAAATTGTACGAGAGCTTGTAATAAAAGAGCTTGGTATAGGCGAAACAGCTAATTCTATCGACAAGACCGGTGAAGATGATTTTACCAAAACCGATAGCCAGAACACAATTGAGCAGGAAAACAAACAGAAAGAAAAAAGTCTGATTGAAGTATAGAACGGAGGTCAATTAAATGATAACGATACAACAATTACCGACTCTAAGTGATATAAAGAGCGTGCGTTCCATCGGTGCAACATCTATTCCCAAAATCAAAAGGCCGACTCACCTGGACTTATACGTGCTCGGGATGGAAAAGAGCAGATTGGAAAAAGAGCTTGCTGCCCTGAACAAAAGAAGAAACACGGTCAAGAATAATCTATCCGGCGTCAACAACCAAATTGAGAAACTACAGAAACAGGCGTATGAGCAACAAAAAAACAGGGACAGTGAAAATACACCTCAGAAGCCGCTTAAAACGCTGACGGTAGATTACTGATTATATTGCTAATTATCCAAGTGTGTGTGGTTTTGTAAATAACTGGCAATGTTAAAGGAATAAAAAATGGCTAAAGATAAAAATAAAAAAGATGAAGGAATGAATATTGATTTTGGTTTGGGGAGCCTGGGTCTGGGAGGTTTGTTTAAGGGAATTGAAAACCTGGTGGACCTGGCAGCCAAGTTGAAGGAAGCGGGCGGCGAAATCAATAAAGAAGGCGAGATTGACTTAAGCAATCTAAAGGAAGGCATGAAAGGAGTTTTTGGATTCTCAGTCAAAACAGCGGTTGGAGGCAAACCTGTAGTTGAGTCATTTGGAAACGTTAAGAAGACTCCTGAAGGGCCTAAAGTCGAGGAAGAAAGAGAACCTCTCACCGATGTCTTTGATGAGGACGAAGATATTCGTATTTATGCCGAAATGCCGGGTGTCAACGAAGCTGATATAAAGTTAGATCTGAAAGAAGACATTCTTGATATTTCGGCACAAACAGGAGACAGGAAGTACCACAAAGAGATTTTACTTCCGGCAAAGGTGCAGGCAGATACGCTTGTCTCCTCTTACAATAATGGCATTTTAGAGATCAAGGTGAAAAAGTGAATGGGATTAAAAGGCCTAAAAGAAACTCCATTGAAGTTAATCCTGTTTGGTGGAAAAGGCGGCGTAGGAAAGACAACTTGTGCATGTGCTGCGGGTTTGCATTTGGCAGAAGAGTTTAAGACACTGATTTTTTCGACTGATCCGGCCCATTCACTCGCTGATAGCCTGGAACAGAAACTTGACGACAGGCCAAGAGAGATAAAAGGGGTAAAAAACCTAAGTGCTCTTGAAGTAAACGCAGAAAACGCTCTTCCAAAATTCAAAACTGAACACGAAAATGAGATAAAGAAAATCGTGGAAACCGGCACCAACCTGGATGCTGAAGACATTGATTTGGTCTTTGCCTTACCTATCCCGGGTATGGATGAAGTGATGGGTTTTAAGACAATGATTGACCTGATAGACGAGGCAAAGTTCGATAAATACATTGTTGATACCGCACCTACGGGGCATGCTTTAAGACTCCTGAGTTCACCTAAGCTGTTGGACGATTGGGTCAAGGTGATGGCAAAAATGAGATGGAAGTACAGATATATGGTCGAGAGATTTGCCGGTAAGTATGAGCCAGATAAAGGTGATGACTTTCTCTTATCTATGAAGAAAACCGTGAAAAGAATAGAGGAGTTGTTACGTGACCAAAACAGGTGTGAGTTTATAGCAGTCACGATCCCAGAGGATATGGCTGTTCTGGAAACTGTCAGGCTAATAAGCAATTTGGATAATTTTGGCATAAAGGTCAGGCAGATGGTGATAAATAACGTTGTTGAATCAAACGGCTGTATGTTTTGTAGGGAAAAAAGAGAAGAACAGGACAGGTATATAAAACTCATAAAAAGAAAATTTAATGGATTAAAAACAACAATTGTTCCTGCCTGTTCCCATGAAATTAAGGGCCTAATTACATTGGCGGATTTTAAGAATCAGCTATTCAATTAGAAATGCAAGAAAGGACCTGTGGTATGAAGCAATTTAAAGTAAAGGAGGCTTTAGCTAAAGATGTTGGAAGGGCTATCGCCAGGATGGACCCTGAGGATATGAAAAGTTTGGGTCTGGATGTGGGCCAGATAATAGAGATAGAAGGCAAAAGGAAAACCGCTGTCAAAGTGATGCCCTGTTATGTTGAGGATCGAGGTAAAAATATTGTTCAGATAGACGGTATTACAAGAGAGAATGCCAAAGCCGGTCTTGATGAAAAGATAACAGTCGAAAGAGGCGAAAGCAAACCCGCCAGGAAAATCACGCTTACTCCTTTGACGAATGGAGGGGTGCTTCAAAAGGATAAAGATGCTAAATACATAGGTTCACTTATAGAAGGCTTGCCTTTAACCGGCGGTGATAAAATAAGGGCGAGATTGTTCGGTACTAAAACCTGTGATTTTTTAGTGGAAGAGACTATACCGGATGGCGTGGTATCGGTCAGTTCTGCAACCCTGATAAGAGTAAAGTCAAAAGAAGGCAAAGTCGAAAAAGCCAAGATATCATACGAAGATATTGGGGGGCTTGGCTCTCAGGTTCAAAGAATAAGGGAGATGATTGAACTGCCTCTGAAATACCCGGAAGTTTTTAACAGACTCGGTATCGAAGCACCTAAAGGAGTCTTCATGTATGGCCCGCCGGGTACAGGTAAAACATTAACCGCCCGGGCTGTAGCCAATGAAACAGATGCATATTTTGTCAGTATAAGTGGCCCCGAAATCATGGGCAAGTTTTATGGTGAATCTGAAGCACGTTTACGCAGTGTTTTTGAGGATGCTCAGAAACATGCTCCTGCCATAATCTTTATCGACGAGATTGATGCAATAGCACCAAAAAGAGAGGATATGGGTGGTGAAAAACAGGTTGAAAGACGTGTTGTCGCTCAGCTTCTGTCCTTGTTGGATGGATTAGAATCCCGAGGCCATGTTATTGTTATAGGTGCGACGAATATTCCCAATACTATAGACCCTGCTCTAAGACGACCAGGCCGGTTTGACAGGGAGATTTCTATTCCCATCCCTGATAAAAATGGACGGTTAGAGATTTTGGAGATTCATACAAGAGGCATGCCTCTGGCTAAAGATGTTGACGTTGAAAAATTAGCCGCAATTACTCATGGTTTTGTTGGTGCGGATCTGGAGGCTTTGGCTAGAGAAGCCGCAATGTCAGCTCTGCGAAAGATTATGCCAAAGATTGATTTTGAATTATCAGACATTCCTTACGAAACCCTGCTTAAATTGGAAATAACGATGGACAATTTCTTGGAGGCCATGAAGGAAATTGAACCATCTGCCATCAGGGAAGTATTCGTTGAGGTACCGGATGTAAAGTGGTCCGATGTAGGTGGCCTTGAAAATATCAAGCAGGAACTCAAAGAGGCGGTTGAATGGCCGCTCAAATACCCGGATGTCTTTAAAAAAGCCGGCACTAACCCACCTAAAGGGATTTTGCTCTATGGCAAACCTGGAACTGGCAAGACGCTTTTAGCTAAGGCGGTAGCTAATGAAAGCGGCGTCAATTTTATACCTATCAAAGGTCCCCAGCTCATAAGCCGGTATGTGGGTGAATCAGAACGAGGAGTAAGGGAGACATTCAGAAAGGCAAAGCATGCTGCACCAACAATCCTTTTTTTCGATGAAATAGACAGCATTGTGCCTAAAAGAGGGTCAAGCTCTACGGACGCCCATGTAACCGAGAGAGTGATAAGCCAATTTTTGACTGAAATGGACGGCATTGAAGAACTCAAAGGAGTTGTGGTTTTGGCTGCTACCAACAGATTGGATTTAGTTGACCCCGCGATACTACGAAGCGGCAGATTCGACCTTATATTCGAACTGCCTTTGCCGGATGAAAAAACCAGAGAACAGATTTTTGCAATACATACAAAGGATAAACCTCTTGAAGGGAGTGTCGACTTAAAAAAATTAGCTAAAGAAGCCGATGGCAGAACGGGTTCCGATATCGAGTTTGTCTGTCGCAAGGCTTCTATGTTTGCAGTAAGAGAATATATCGAGCGTAATTCAGCAAAGGAGAAAATAAATGCTGATGGGGAACTGAAAGTTTCGAAACAGCATTTTGACCAGGCACTTAAAATGCTGAAAGAACAAAATGGTAAGCAATAAAATGAGCTAATCTTAGCTTTATGACGGCTGATTGGTCTTAGGGAAGGGACCTACAAACCCTTCCCGAAGAATGAAAGGGTTTGTTATGAACACAATAGGCAGGTATATTTACGGCGTCATAGGCTCCAGTACCGAAGAGTTTTTCGATCTTGACGAGATTGTAAGCTTCGAAGACATCTATCCCTTTGGAAATACTACTGCCGATAACAGCGAAATTTCCAACCAGGCATATACCATTTCCTTCCAGGAAATAGCTGCAATAGTAAAAGATTCAGACATTGTCAATTACAGCCATATGCCAAAGGATACCTTGGGCAGATTGCTTGTCAGCCATCAGCAATTGATCGAAAAGGTAATGACCAAACACAGCATTATTCCTATGAGGTTAGGGACTTTTGCTGGCAGTGACGAAGAAGTAAGACAGATTTTGGCCAAAGGATACAGGACGATTAAAGACATTTTTGCAAGGGCAAAAAATAGCATAGAGATTGATGTCGTGGCAACGCTAAATGATTTTAAATCTTTCCTGCAGGAAGTCTCCGAGGAAGAAGAAATAAAGCAGCTTAAACAGTCACTCTTAGGCAAAAAAGGTGGTGTTACTATAAATGACCAGATGAAGTTAGGCGTCCTGGTTAAGAGACATTTGGATAAGAAAAAAGAGATACTTGCTAACCAAATACAGACTGCCTTAGGCGAAATAACTCAAAATCTCAAGGCACACGATCTTATGGATGACAAGATGGTGCTTAACACCGCCTTTCTCCTGGATAAAAACAGACAAAAAGAGTTTGAGCATAAACTCGATGAGATCGATGATAAATTTGAAGATAAACTGAATTTCAGATGTGTAGGTCCATTACCTCCATACAGTTTCTATACCCTCGAAGTTAAAAAACCACAATTTGAAGAAATAGATTGGGCAAAGAAAAAATTAGGACTTGAAAAGGATTTTATAACCGCTATTGAAATCAAAAAGGCCCACCATAGAACGGCATTAACCTGCCACCCCGACAAA
>Ga0315543_1003007_pt1 | contig 15585 bp, 16 predicted proteins | sample SalMarSW160210MG_2_FD_203098 | JGI IMG/M metagenome (GOLD analysis project Ga0315543, IMG submission 203098) | Salt marsh sediment microbial communities from the Plum Island Ecosystem LTER, Massachusetts, United States - Salt Marsh Sediment SW1601-210 ...
GGTCAACAACATTCAGCCTTCCTGGCGCAACGAGCTGGAGATTACGGATGCTATCCAATACCTGGTGGATCATGGCTACAAGGTCTATCCATATATCCACGAAGGCTGGTGGATTGACACGGGGGCGCCAGGTGACATGCTGGACGCCAACCGGTTGATACTGGATGAGCTTGAACCAAAGGTGGAAGGCTACGTAGACCGTGACTCTAAACTGATTGGCAAGGTCACTTTGGAAAAGGGCGCCGAAGTGATTGGCAGTGTCATCCGTGGGCCGGCTATCATTGGTGAGGAGACGCGCATCGTCAATTCCTACATCGGCCCCTTCACCTCTGTGTACCACCACGTGCTTGTGGAAAAGAGCGAAATCGAGCACTCTATCATCTTGGAGCATAGCCGTATTGTGGACATTCCGCAGCGCATCGAGGACAGCCTGATTGGCCGCAGTGTGGAGATTCTCCGCTCACCATTGTTGCCCAGGGCGTACAAAATGACCCTGGGAGACAACAGCCGGATTGGACTGCTGTGAAGACGACTCTGGTGCACCCCGGCATCACGGGCAAACGGTTCGACAGCCTGGGCCAGGGTATGGACTCTGGTTGGGTCAGCTATGGGCTGGCGATTCTGGCCGCCTGCGGCAGATGCTGAGCATAGGAGGGTAGTGCAATTGCGCAACTTGTTGATTGCTGGCGCCGCCGGCTTTATCGGCAGCAACTTTGTACACTATATGCTGGAGAAGCACCCGCATTGCCGCGTGGTCGTCTACGACAAGCTGACCTACGCTGGCAATCTGGACAACCTCAAGAGCCTGGAAGGCGATCCTCGCTACGCTTTTGTGCGTGGCGACGTCTGCGATGCAGCCGAAGTCGAAGAGACGATGCGCCAGCACAAGATCGACACCATCGTCAACTTTGCTGCGGAGACGCACGTGGACCGCTCGTTGATGGCTCCTGGCAGCTTTATCCAGACGGATGTCTTTGGCACGTACGTGCTGCTGGAAGCGGCCAAGAAGTTCGGCGTCGAGCGCTATCATCAAGTCTCGACGGATGAAGTCTACGGCGAGGTGCTGGAGGGCTCTTCACTGGAGGCTGACCGCCTGGTGGCGCGCAGCCCGTACTCAGCCAGCAAGGGCGGCGCCGACCTCATGGTTTACGCCTACTTCATCAGCTTTGGCGTGCCGGCGACGGTGACCCGCGGCGCCAACAACATCGGGCCATATCAATACCCCGAGAAGGTCGTACCGTTATTCATCACCAACGCTATTGACGACCTGCCCCTGCCTCTTTATGGCGATGGCCGACAGATGCGCGACTACCAGTACGTGCTGGACCACTGCGAAGGGATTGACGTCGTACTCCATAAAGGACATGCTGGCGAGACTTACAACGTGGGTTCCGGCGTGGAGACTTACAACGTTGACATGACGCGCCTGATACTCCAGTTGCTGGGCAAGCCAGAGAGCCTCATCCAGCACGTCACCGATCGCCCTGGCCACGACCGACGCTACTCACTGAACTGTGACAAGCTAAAGGCCCTGGGCTGGCGCTCCGCACACACCTTTGAGCAGGCTCTGGGAAAGACCGTCAAGTGGTACCTGGACAACGAGTCGTGGTGGCGCAAGATCAAGTCCGGCGAGCACTACCGCGAGTACTACCAGCGTAACTATGGACAGCGGGAGGTACTTGCACTCAAGTAGTTCTGCGTAAACAGGAAGGCTTTGTCGTGGTGCGTGTAGGCAGCCTAGACTCTCTCGCGCAGGTGCATCACTTCCCCAGTTGATTTTGCTCTAGAATGCAAAGTGTTGCACAATTGTAAGCGAGGGTAAGTTGACTCTATGCTTGAGGGAGCTATGCTCGCCTCTTACTTCGCTTTGGGACGATCTTCCCTCATCTGTTTCTTCTCGGCCCGGCGATCAGCCCCCTGACACCGCGTGCGGCTCCTACGCTGCCGGATTCCGTCAGACGGTCGGCCGTCGCCCGTCGCCCATAAGGCATGCAAAGCCAGGGCATGCAAAGCGAGGGCATGCAAGACGAGGCCATGCAAGGCGAGGCCACGCAGAGCACGAACGGCATAGGAATCGGGCCCGCTATTCTCCAAAGTTGCAGAAAGTGCTAGTCTCCCCCAATTGCGTTGATATGAAAGCTGGCTCACTTTCTCACCGCAGAGACCGCCGACAACCCTGAGAAACCTTGAGAAACTCTGCGCACTCTGCGTGCTCTGCGGTGAAGAAAAGGTATCAACACTAAAGAGGGACACTACCCAGAAAGTGAGGAGGCTAAATGGACACCAAGGGATATCGCCCTCGCGGCCTTTACTTTGAAGAGCTGGAGATTGGGTACAGTATGGTCACTCCCGGCCGCACCATCACCGAGAGCGACATAGTTGCATTCTGTGGAGTGTCTGGCGACTACAACGAACTGCACAGCAATGCAGAGTATGCCAAGAAGACCGTGTTTGGCAAGCGCATAGCCCATGGGCTGCTTGGGCTGGCCATAGCACAAGGGCTGGCGGGTCGCCTGGGAGTCATGGAGGGAACCGCCCAGGCTTTCATGAAGCTGGAATGGAAATTCAAAGGCCCTATCTTTATCGGGGACACCGTTCACGTCCGCTCCAGCGTAGCGAAGAAGAAGGAGGTTAAGAGGCTCGGGGGTGGGCTGGTCATCTTCAAAGTTGCCTTGTTGAATCAAGACGACAAAGTTGTGCAAGAGGGGCAGTGGACACTCTTGGTAAAGAGTCGGCCGGCCGCAAGGCAAGAAAAGGGGTAGGCGAAGTTCGGTCAAGGTTTTCGGAGTTTGCGAAGTACCGTAGGCATCAAGTGAGTCAGGCAAACCGCAAAACGGCTGTTAGGCGCACATATTTCGCCGTCTTGCCAATCGCTTAACACCCTGTCCACCAAAGTGGGGGACGGTCTGTTGTCGCAGTGAACGAAGTAAAGAGGGTTCATGGTTCTCCTCTATATTCATTGCGAGTTTTTTCGCGATACTCGATTATCTTTCTTAGGTGCTTTTGAACCTCTTGGTTTTCAAGTGACGCCTCGTATGAATAGTATAGCGGCATCTGCTCAATGATGCGAACGATATCTTCCACATAGGCAGATTCATCTGGTGCAGTACGGGCCTTGGAGAATTGAACCACTGAACTCAGCATTTTTCGTAAATCTCTATTCTGGTAAATGTAGATGCCCTTGTGTTCACCATTCCATCCTTTGCTTCTTGCTGCCGACAGCACGATAGATTTTGCAAAGCCAAGGGCCGTTCTTTTGTTCTCATCAATCTCATCATAAGCAATTGTGCTAACTGACGATAGTAAAGCACTACGTATCTTGGGATATGTAGAAACATTGAATTCAAAGTCACCTCTGAATCGGAATTGAAAGTCAGAGTGAATGTGCGTAATCGGTGTAGTTAGAAAGAGCAAAAATGCATTGATAGATTCCTGTAATTCAAAGATCTTTTCGAAGGATTGATACAAGAGTTTGTTTGCTTCATCGTCTGGATTAAGAAGATTTCCATAAGCATCAAAGTTGATGATATCAAATGGGAAGTAGCTCTTTAATCGTTGAAACTGGCCCTTAACGTGTAGCATTCTGCGGATGCGGCGATCAGGCTCGTCTTCGTCGGGCGAACGTCCCAGAGTATGTTCGTTGTCTTGAAATGTCAATATCTGTTCAAGCGGTCCAATAATCATCGCCTCCTGAAGCGGAGGACGAACAAGCGCGAGGATGCGTCGTGCCACATCTTCATTACACTCGCAAATAAAAACATTCGGGAGTCTTTTGGTCTTGTCTCTTGAAAGCGCACTCTCCAGTTCAAGCATAAAAACATCAATTGCTTCTTCACCGCAAAGCGTAAAGTACTTCAGAGGCTTTTTCTTGATTTGCTTTTGATACGCTTTAGTCGCGGGCAGCCACCCGTAATAACGAGCGCAGTGCTTTGCGTAATACTTATCGTAGTCTATATCTCTCATATAAGTTCAGCGAAAATCTCTTTGATGAGTTGAGAAAACAGCTTGTCGCGCTCTTCGTCCGTTGTCGCTATGTGCTTTGCGATTTGGTAAGCAAGCTCAACGGCTCCAATAATCATGTCAGCTTTTTTCTTTTTCAACGGACGCGAAGCAGTATTCAGAACAATTTCTCCTTTGTCCTCATTGACAGCAACAATTGGGGCGTCCTTCTCTAAGTCGCGCTGCACAAGTTTGAATTTTCCCTTTGACTCTTCAGCAACGATTGTTTGCATACTCCTCTTGATTTTCTCGTCTCTTTTGCCGCGTCTTTCCTCGGAACGTTCTCGCGCAATTGCGTTTATCTCATTGAAAACGGCATCAAGCTTGTCGTGAAGAAGCAATTGCAGTTTCTTGAAGTGTTCATCGTGTTCATTAAAACTATCGCGGTCTATGTTCAACGCTGATTCAAGTCCCTCATCAACGAAGATTTCTCCAGAGACCCATCTGCTGCGTATGGTTTCAATTTCTCTGTAGTATCTCAAAAACGTGCTGTCGTACCCCCCGATCCCAACACCGCGCAAGCGGATTTGGACACCATTCAATTCAAGTGGCTTAATGGCGTTTGGAACTTGCGCAAATAAGTAGCCAGAGAATTTCAAACGTGAACCGAACACGTCGTCACCGAATTCAATAAAATACAGTTTGGGAATTGCGGCCTTTTCCGTTGGCAGTTGAACATGACGCCTTAACTCAATTCCATCGAAAACAACACGAAACTTGTCATTCAAGAACTGCTGTTGACGATGTCGTATGAATTGAATCGCCTGCTCGAACTCACCAGACTTGCTTTCCTTTGATGTAAAACACGTCGAGTTAATAGGATACTCCCCTTTGTTCCCGTAGTAGGGTAGAGGGCAGAGGATTGCCAATTCCCATATTGTTTCTAGATACGGTTTGCAATCGCGGATCGACTTTTTCGATTTGTCATAAAATTCGGAATGTAAATCTGAGAGACTGAACGATATTCTCTGAAGTTCTTTTTTGCCGATGCTTGATTTCATTTCTCGCTTAAACGTATTGCGCACATCCGAAGAATATATATGGAACCCCCTTTGTGTTTCATCGTAATCAATGGGTTCATAGACCCAGGTGCCAACCTCGATCTCTTTAGTTTCCGTGTCGTCGTTGCGTATAATCTCCTCTCTATCAGGAATTGATACATCTGAGAGAACAATCTCAGCGCGATATGCTTTCCCTTCTCCGTTTTCGTCTTTGTAGTGGGATTCAATTCTAAAACTCGGGCATAATTGCCCGATTGCGAGCATTCCGATGCCCAGTCTTCCAATGATGGGACGCTTGTAAGTATCCGTTGTGTCCTTTCCGTGTTTGCGTTTGATACAGCTCCCAATGCCTTCTTTGCTGAAAAACCTTAGAAATTGTTCGAGTGACATACCAATTCCATTGTCAGCGCAAGAGATAAAATCAAACACCGGATAGTTCGTGTCAATACGCACTACCGTTGCGTCGGCATCATAGGCATTGCTGACAAGTTCTTTGAAGGCAGTTGCGGTGCTTCGGTAGAGTCCCTGACTCAATTGAGCATGAGTAATATCGGCAACGCGGATTATGCCTTTATCCTGGGGTTTGATATTGTTCATTTAGACACCTGATAATACATTACCCGTGTTGACTGCAAGTAGTTCGAAGATACCCTTCGGGTTCCCATGAGTTCTGCTTGCTTCAAATGCATTGGGCCAAGTCGCTTACGCGGGGTGAGAAGTATGTTAAAATCAGATATCGCGGCCACGCGCTTGTCGTTGGGCAACTCGAACACGAACTTTCTCAGTCCTCGTTCTACTTTCCCTTCAGATTCCTTTTCAAGAAGCCCATAGATATAATCCAGTTCATCAGTGGTTATCAGCTCTACAGCTAAACGCTCTTGCATATCTAACAGCTTGTCCAAGATCTCGCGCCGTGTTCTGAGCAGAAACGGACCGAATTTCACGTTTGAATCAAGGTACTTGGGGACGTACTGACTCGTCTGTTGCCGGATGTTGTAAAGCCAATTCCGAAAACCCAGCAGTTCTTCCATCCATTCCTCGCCGTTGTCGATCAAATTCTCCATTGATTTGTCTCTATCGACAACCGTACATACCCAGCATCCAAAGCGTGATTTCCCACAACTTTGCGTCCCTGTTTCGATCATAAATGGACATTCACCTCCGCTACAAGCATTGCCGTATAGTGCAAGCAAACTTCTGTTATTGCTGCCCCATGGGTTTGCAGCTTGTAAGAGGTAAGCCCACACTTCGTGATTGGACAACTCGGCGATAGGAGCGTAGACAAAAGCATTGCGCAGAGTGTGTTTGCGGAGGCGGGTGCCGTTGTTATAGCTATTCATTGCTGCAGCACGGTTTCCGGATTCCGCTTTTCGACTTCCAAGAACGATGATTGCGTGTCCACTTTTATTCACAGTGTTCAAAATGTAATTGCTCGTCGGGTTGATTTTCAGTCGCTCTGTGCACCAACGAAACCAACGATTGGGTGAAGGATAACCTTTACCGATGAGGTTCACCCAAAAGGTATCTTCAAGCTTGGGCGTAACCTTTACCACGCTGAATAACTCTGGATTGTGTTTGAATAATTCTGCTTTCCCCGCTGCTTCAATCTTTTCCAACTGTTCATCCACGTGCTTTACGATTGCAGGATTCTCAACAAGCGTATCATTGGAAAGCACATGGATTTCTTTGGATAGCTTTTCTCTGGGTAAGGCCGAAAGCGCATAAAACACCATTTGCAATACCGTGGTACTGTCTTTACCCCCCGAAAAACCAATAACCCAAGGAATGGTGTCTGTGAGATATACTTCTCGGATCTGAGATAAGATGGCCTCGTAATCCAGCATGTGGCCTCCTCATGCATAGATCTCGGTGTTGGCTAGCTTCACGGGCAAGGTATTGTGGTTAACTCCTTGTTTGACGACACAAGAGCAGCGCCCCTGACGCTATTGTGCCATCAGGTACGTAACGCCTGTGCCGTTTCTGACGGGTGGGGAGAATGAGCCCCTACAATCGGTTCACTCGGCTCTTCTTGCGGATGGGAGAGAAGGCGCGTACACGCTTTCCCGACAGGCCTACAGAAGCTCACGAAACTCGTCAGTGCTGATGCCTGCATCGCGAAGACTCGAATCAACTACTGGCAAGTCAACTTGTGGGAGTTTGTCGCTCATGTTGCCACTGGCACTGATAGGCGCGTGATAACCAGCGGCTCAGCTTCAACGCGGACAGGTTCCCCGTCTTGTTGCATGCTTTCAATGTGGAGTTTTATTGCCTCAGCTAAACTGGCGCGAGCCTCATCTATAGTGGCTCCGAAAGTATGACAGCCTGGCAAGGCCGGGGCATACGCGTGAAACCCCTCCTCGTCAGGCTCTATCACTACCGTGAACTGGTAGACTGTCATTGGAAAACCTTTCAGTAAACCTGTCCCAGGGAGTAGCGATTCAATTGTAGTCCGATTATTCTCTACGAGCGCGTAATCTCACACTGGTCAGGCTTTGGCCTTTCCGCTCTCCTTCTCGAGCTTCTCCAGGAGCTCTTTCTTCTTCTTCGTGGCGGCCTTTTTGCCCTCCTCAACGGCCTCTTCAAGGTGTGCTTTCTGTTTCTCGATAACGGCAAGGCCCTCTTCCTGCCATTGTTCCGCTTTCTTGCGCGCTTCCTCGGAAAGCTCAATGGCACGTTCTTTCAGCTCGATGCCCTTGTCGCGGAGCTGAGCACGAGTTTCCTCACCTGGCTGTGGAGCCATCAAGAGACCAACAGCAGCTCCAATCAGACCGCCGATAATCAAACCGGCCAGGAATTCTTCTCCTCTGCTTTCATTACTCATCAGTTCATTCCTCCTTTGCTCGCTCATCCTTTTGCGGCTTTTTTCTTGTCAATATGACTTCCAGGACTCGGCGCAGGCCAGCGGCCAACCCGCTTATCTTGACCGCTGGTGAGACAATCGTCTCACTGACCAGGGAAGTTGTGCCCCGTACAGTGCCAATGGTCTCGCGCGCTGAATCCAGTATAGGCTTAATCTCGTCTTGCAAGAGGCGGGTCAGAATGCGTAGCTGCCAGAGCAGCAGAATGAGCACAACGCCAATCACAATTGATTCTAGCGCTAGCGTAATAATAGCGATGTCGCGCACGGCTGCAAGTTCCATATCCAACTCCTGTGGCAATTATATCATAACCTGAGTCGCCTGGCAAAAGCCATGAAGAGCCAGCAGGCAGCTGACGCAACCAACAAGTGGAGTTCACCAATCAGCACATCGCCCCAGGAAAAGGCAGAGGCCAACAACTGGCCAGTACCAAAACCCAGCAGCGCTGCTATCCAATAGATGAGCAAGTCCTTCAGCGTTCTGCCCCACAGGAGATGGAAAAGGGCTCCGTACAAAGTGGCAATAACCAGAGACAGGATGAGCAAAGGAAAATTGAGCGTCATCTTACACCTCGACTGGCCCGACAGATGCAATGATCCCACCGCCGAGCACTACGTCACCCTGATAGAAAACGACACCTTGCCCCGGCGTAATAGCGGGCTGAGGATCAGAGAAGATCACTTTGGCCATTCGCCCTGGCAGTAGAATCAGTGTAGCAGGCGCCTCCTTAGCTTTGTATCTGATCTTGGCCGTGATCGAAATAGGGTGCGGTGGCGGATTTGCGGCGACAAAACTGACCTGCTCTGCCAGTAGTGCACAGCGCAATAGGGCTGCCTTCGGTCCCACAACCAGCGCATTGCGGGTGCTGTCAATCTCCAGCACGTAGAGCGGATGCGCGGCAGCGATTCCCAGTCCCTGGCGCTGGCCTACTGTGTAGAAAGCCACACCGCGGTGTTCCCCCAGCACGTGCCCCTGCAAGTCGACAATTGGCCCGGGGCGCACTGTTTCTGGCCGTTGCTGAGCGACAAAGCCGCGATAGTCACCATCGTGCACGAAACACACGTCCTGGCTTTCCCCTGTGTCTGCCGTAGGGAGGTTGTAGTTCGCGGCCATGGCACGTACCTGACGTTTGGTGAAATGCCCAACCGGGAACAGCAGATGTGGCAGCTCTTCCTGCCCCAGCATATAGAGCACGTAGGACTGATCCTTCTCCTCGTCTATGCCCCTGAGCAACTGATACTCGCCCTTGCGCGAGCGAATGCGCCCGTAGTGGCCTGTAGCCAGGTACTCAGCGCCCAGGCCGAAGGCCAGGCGGAGCAATGCTTTGAACTTGATCTCGCGATTGCAAGCCAGGCAGGGGTTAGGTGTGCGGCCAAGAGCGTAGCTATCGCAGAAATAGTCCACGACCTGTGCTTTGAACTCTTCTTCGAGGTTCACCAGATGGAAGGGGATACCCAGCAGGGCGCAGACCTGGCGAGCGTCTGCTATGGCGGAAGGCGAACAGCAGCGGTTCGCTGGGAACTCTCCCTGGTAATGGGTGGCCCACAAGCGCATCATCACACCGCTGACCTCGTAGCCCTGCTGCACCAGGAGAGCCGCTGCCGTTGAACTATCAACTCCTCCACTGAGGGCCACTACGACCCGATGTAGCTTTGCCCCTTGCCTTTCACTAACGCTCTTTCCCCGGTACTTCATCGTCTATGCTGTAAACGCTTGATCAAACAAACCCTCATTCCTGTGGACGTTTGTCCGGGTGTTTCTGGTAATAGTCTTCAATGGCCTCGTGCAGTGCATCCGCAGCAAGGTTGGAGCAGTGCATTTTTATGCTGGGCAGTCCGCCAAGCGCCTTAGCCACGGCCTTGTTCGTTAATTCCGTGGCCTCCTCTAGCGTCTTGCCCTTTACCATCTCAGTCGTGATAGAGCTCGTGGCTATGGCTGCTCCACATCCAAAAGTGAGGAACTTGATGTCCACAATGCGGTCATCCTCGACCTTGATGAACATCTCCATCAAATCCCCGCACACCGGATTGCCCGCTTTGCCGACGCCATCGGCGTCGGCAATCGTACCCACGTTGCGTGGATTCTGGAAATGTTCCATGACCAGTTCACTATACATAGAAGCCCCCAGGTTGTGATTGAAAAGGGTTAATGAAAGCCAAGAATAGCGGTGCCATGAGTACCAACACCGACGCAATAGAGGTAGTGTGCGCCTATCATACTCCCTCTTTATACACGGGCGACATGGCGCGCAATTTGCTCACAATGCCCGGCAGAATAGAGAGCACGTAATCTACGTCTTCTTCGGTGTTCTCGTTCCCCAACGTCAGGCGCAAGCTGCCGTGACAGATTTCCACCGGCAGGCCCAGTGCCAAGAGCACGTGCGAAGGCTCCAAAGAGGCCGAAGTACACGCCGACCCGCTGCTGGCGGCTACTCCCATCATATCCAGGTTGAGCAAGATGGACTCGCCCTCGATGCCCTTGAAGACAAAGCTGGCATTGTTGGAGAGGCGGTCCGTAGGATGGCCTGTAAGATAGGCATCCGGAATGGTGTCCAGCACGCCTTTGATAAGCCGATCGCGCAGGGCAGCAATGCGCGCATTATTCTCGTCGCGATGCTCTTGGGCCAGTTTCAGCGCTGTGGCCAGCCCTACGATGTAAGGGACGTTTTCCGTGCCAGCGCGCCGACCGCGTTCGTGCGCCCCGCCAGTCTGCATGGGCAGAAGTGGCGTGAAGCGCCGCTGGTAGAGCACGCCTATCCCTTTTGGCCCATAGAACTTGTGCGCTGACAATGAAAGCAGATCAACGTTCAATTCGTTCACATCCAGGTCTAATGCTCCACCAGCTTGGACGGCATCAGTATGGAATGGGATCTTCCTGGCCCGCGCGATCTTGCCAATCTCAGCAATGGGCTGGATGGTGCCTACCTCGTTATTTGCGTACATGATGCTGATTAAGATCGTCTTGTCAGTGATCGCTCGACCCACGTCATCAGGACTAACGTGACCGTACTTATCAACGGGCAGATAAGTAACTTCGAAACCGAGTTTTTTCTCTAGTTGTTTACAAGTGCGGTCGATGGCGTAGTGTTCAATGGAAGAAGTGATAATGTGATTACCCTTTTCGCGTCTGGCAAAGGCCACCCCACGAATAGCTAGATTGTCACTCTCTGACCCGCAACTTGTAAAAATGATCTCCCTGGGGCCAGCGCCCAGGATATCCGCCACTGTCTGCCGCGCGTTGTCCATGGCCTGATGTGCTTCACGTCCCAAGGCATATATGCTTGACGGGTTCCCGTGCTTTTCGCTGAAATAGGGCAACATGGCTTCTACCACACTCGGATCCACCGCAGTTGTGGCAGCGTGATCCATGTAAATTAATTTTGCAGGTTTCCGCATGTTTCGCTCCTCTACTGTTGTTTGTCCTCAGCCCTTCGGGGAGGCGAGTTGGCATAGGTCAGCCAGCGTGGTGGAGTCAAGTGCCTCTGTGAGCTTCTCGTGCACCCGCTCCCAGACTTTGCGTGCAGCGCAGGTGCCCTCGCCACGCATGCATGGAAGATTCGAAGCATCACTCACACAGGCGAAGGACACGACAGTCCCCCCTAGAGCACGGATAACATCCCCTACGGTCACGGACTGCGGGCTGCCGGCCAGCGCGTAGCCGCCATAGGCTCCTCGCGTGCTGTCCAACAGTCCTGCTGCGCGCAGCGGTACGACAACGTGCTCCAGGTAGGCCAGGGAGATGGCCTGCGCCTGGGCCACAGCACTCAGCGGAACGGGCCCCTCGCCGTAGCGCCGAGCGAGTTCAACCATAGCGTGCAGTCCATACTGCTCTTTCGCTGAGAGTTTCATAGGTGTTCTTGCAATTCCTAGTAAAAAGTTGGAATTATCCTAGCACTCTTGGGCTTTTTTGTCAAGCATCGGCGCATTGCTGACGCAAGCCTGGCGGGCAGCATTCCTACTGGTGATCCAGAACAGCCACGCACTCAATATGATATGTCTGTGGAAACATGTCTACCGGCTGCACTTCGCGTAAGTGATAACCGGACGCAAGCAGCCTCTTGATGTCTCGAGCCAGCGTGGCAGGGTCGCATGAGACGTAGACGATGCGTGGCGGGGCCAGGCTGACCAGAGCAGACAACGCCTCCTTATCCAGGCCAGTTCGGGGAGGGTCTAGGACCACAAGCGGAGCTGCTATGTCCAGAGTTGGTGCGATTTCCTCTGGTGTGCCATGGATGAAAGCCACGTTGTCCGTGTCAGCCGCGTTAGCCTCGGCATCAGCGATGGCGGCAGCGTTGCTTTCGATGCCTATCACCTGCTTTGCATCCGCAGCCAGACTCAAAGCAAAAGTGCCCACACCGCAGTAGGCGTCAAGGACGACGCTGTCTGGCCCTGGGCTCAGATGCGTGGAGACCAGTGAGACGAGCTCTTCAGTCTGCCACGTATTCACCTGGAAAAAGCTGGGTGCAGAGAGACGGTACACCCTGCCCGCTACCTGCTCGTAGATGTAGGGGCTGCCCAGCAAGGTGATGGGTGTGCCATTGGACAACAGCAGGACACAGGAGACAGGCAGGCCCACCTCCAGGTCGGGCGGCCGGTCAGATTCCATCTCAAAGATGATCATCTGGTCACCTGTGTTGATGCCAGCACGCAGCGAGAGCCGCTGCAGGCCAGGCAACTCGATGTCCAGGGAGTCAAACAGTTCCTCAAGAAGTGGATTCATCAACAAGCAACGCTCTATAGGCACTACCTGGTGGCTGCCAACAGCCATAAAGCCCAATTGCCCATCATGGCTTACGCTGAGCTGCACGTGATTGCGGTAGTGCCACGGGTCTGCCATACCCAGCGTCGGATGCACAATGGCATCTGGCAGACCTGCTATGCGCTGCAGTTGCATACGGACGATAGAGCGCTTGTACTCCAACTGCCCCTCATATGCTATGTGCTGCCACTGGCAACCTCCGCACATACCAAAGTAGGGGCATGGCGGCTGGACACGTTGCGGAGATGCCGATAATACCTCCAGCAGCCGGGCGCGAGCAAAGCGGGCTTTGTCTTGCACGATCTCTACACGTACCGACTCGCCAGGGATGCCGTAGGGTACGAAAACGGCCTTCCCCCCGCTAGCGTGCCGTCCAACAGCATCTCCACCGTAGGCCATATTCGCCAATTGCACGTTCACTTGTTCACCCATTCGTTTTACTCCAAAAAGGGTAGAGTCTCGGCCGCACCGAGCGAACTCCACCCCTTTGAGAAAGACAAACCACTTTGGGAGCACACGTTCCCGACTGATGCGTTGTCTATGTTCAACCGCGCAGCTTGATAGCTCTTACAAATCAACCGCTCAGCTTCTGTTTCAACAAATTAGCGGCCAGATTAGGCTCAGCTTTGCCTCTCGTAGCTCTCATGACCTGACCTACGAAAAAGCGCAGCACGGCGTCCTTGCCAGCTTTGTACTGGGCTACCGCATCCGGATTTGCAGAGATGACCTCGTCTACAATTGGCGATAGCCTGTCCGCGTCAACTATCTGGCCAAGTCCCTCCTCCGCCACTATGTCGCTGGCAGCTTTGCCGGTGTCGAACATGATCTCTAGAATCTGCTTGCCGGTGTTCATGGTAACGGCCTTCTCTTTGACCAGGGCAATGAGTTCGACGAATTGCGCAGGAGATACCTTGATGGCTGTGATCTCCACGTTGGCGGCGTGAAGCAAACGGAACAGCTCGCCCGTAATCCAGTTGGCGATGGCTTTGGCTTCAACACCTACGGGTCTACCCGTGGCGACGGCTTGTTCAAAGTAGTCAGCCACAGGACGGGCGTCTGTTAGCAGGCTGACATCATACGTGGGAAGCCTGTACTCCGACACGAACCGACGGCGGCGCGCATCGGGCAATTCTGGGATTCTTGCGCGAATCCGCTCTACCCACTCTCGCTCAATCTCCAGCGGCGGCAGGTCGGGTTCGTGAAAGTACCTGTAGTCCTCCGCAAGCTCCTTACTGCGCTGCACAAAGGTAATGCCGCGTGCCTCATTCCAGCCCATGGTCTCGCAACGGACGGTTCCACCCTCACGAAGCACTTTCTCCTGACGCTCGATTTCGTACTCCAGCGACCGCAGTAACGCTTTGAAGCTGTTCAGATTCTTAATCTCAACGCGGGTGCCCATCTCGACCGTGTGGGCGGGATGCAGCGAGACATTGGCCTCGAAACGCATGGCACCCTCTTCCATGTTGCCCGAATTGACGCTGAGGTAACGGAGTATCCTTCGAAGCTCGAGGGCATATTCGTTCACCTCTTCTACAGAAACAAAGTCAGGTTCGGTGACGATCTCCATCAAGGGTATGCCCGAACGGTTAAAGTCAATGAAGCTTTGGCCCCTGACGTGAATGAGCTTTCCTGTGTCTTCCTCCAGGTGAACACGCTGAATGCCTATGCGCCTGGTCTGCTCTCCGACCTGGATCTCTATCCAACCATTGCGACAGATGGGTAGATCGTACTGCGAGATTTGGTAGCCCTTGACCAGATCAGGATAGTTGTAGTTCTTGCGGTCGAATTTAGAGAACTCGGCAATGTGGCAGTTTAGGGCCAGGCCGGTCATGATGACGTACTCGACCGCACGCTGATTGATGACTGGCAGCGAGCCAGGCATGCCCAGGCAGACAGGACAAACAAAGCTGTTGGGAGGCGCTGATGTGCAGTCAGTGCTGCCCCGCCCAGCAGATGCGGAGTCCCGCCATTTCTTAGACGGGGGCGGGACTGCGCAGGAGCAGAACATCTTGGAAGCAGTGAGCAGTTGGGCGTGCGTCTCAAGGCCAATTGTGGGTTCGTACTTCATACAAAGTCCTCGGGTGTGGTTCCTGACCGCTGGCTTATTATACCACAGCAGAAGCATGGAATCCAACCCGCCGACGGACGATTTGCCCGGGTTGCGGGTGTCCACGGCTTGCGCAAAGGGGAGGTGGGATTGCCGTGGGAAGAGCGAGCAGGCTGCTGCGCCAAAAAGCCCAATCTGTTGTAACAGTCGCTCCTACACCAGAAGAGGCCTCGGCGATCTCGGGATCGTCAAGGCCTCTAGCAGACAGGTACTCCTGGTTCAGATCAACTCGGCGAGGGGGTGGTACTCACGGCCAAAAGCCTCGGCGACAGCTTTGTACGTGATATAGCCGCCATACGTATTGACACCCTTGGCCAAGGCCGTGTCTTCTTTGACCGCCTTGAGGAAGCCCTTGTTGGCCAACTTGAGCGCGAAGGGCAGCGTGGCATTGGACAAGCCGTAGGTTGATGTACGCGGTACCGCTCCAGGGATATTGGGCACACAGTAATGCATGACGCCATCGACCAAGAAAGTGGGCTGACTGTGAGAGGTGGGGCGGGTCGTCTCCACACATCCGCCCTGATCAACCGCCACATCCACTATTATGCTGCCTGGCTTCATGGCGGCTATCATCTCCCGAGTGACCAGGCATGGTGCTTTAGCACCTTTGACCAGGACAGCTCCAATTACCACGTCCGCCCGTCGTACAGCTTCTGCAATGTTCAGGGGGTTGGAGATGAGGGTGTTCAGATTGCCGTGCAACACCTCGGTCAGGTAGGCAAGACGTTCGGAGTCTATATCCAGAATCAGGACATTGGCGCCCATGCCCAAAGCGACGAGTGCGGCATTGGTTCCCACGGTGCCACCGCCAATGATCACTACGTCGGCAGGCAGGACGCCCGGTATGCCACCAAGCAACTTG
>Ga0315543_1003009_pt1 | contig 15576 bp, 15 predicted proteins | sample SalMarSW160210MG_2_FD_203098 | JGI IMG/M metagenome (GOLD analysis project Ga0315543, IMG submission 203098) | Salt marsh sediment microbial communities from the Plum Island Ecosystem LTER, Massachusetts, United States - Salt Marsh Sediment SW1601-210 ...
GAGGGCAAGGTAGCGTATGTAAATGAGCCGCTCTTTTAACTGAATCCAGAACTCAGCGACGTCTCTTTGCCCGCTCTTAAAATCACCCAGGATTTGGTGAACTTTATGAACACTCTTTTGGGGGTGACATTGCTGAACCTTACGACCGATAACTGCCTTTGCTCTTGGAAAGATTCTTGCTTTGGATTGGCTGAAATATTGAACTTTGTCTTCTGCATTAACAAAGGTAAGGTCTACAGGTAGGGTGTTAAGCAATACTTCTAATGACTCCTTGGTCATAGCGCCTGTTTCTAAGCTTATTTCCCCTCCCTGTTCTTCAGCTTCTTTCATCACTTCACCCCCTTGATATTTGTCGAGTATTGCCCGTATCTCCTTCGCCTGGGGTGCTCCTATTAAAGCAACTTTGCCTCTAAAAGTAAAGTATTGGCTGGGTTTGTGAAAAGGAGCCTGTGACGTCTCATTTGGGCTCACCCTCTATTGAATAGTTGTTCTTTCGTGGTATACTGTGGGGCATATTAAGGGGTTGATTTGAAGGACTTACTTTCAGTATCTGACCTTAGCGGCGAGGATATTCGCTCACTCGTATTAGATGCTGTTGATATGAAGGCAGAGGGCTGGCTTTCCTTGCTTGACAGAAAGATATTGGCTATCATATTTGAGAAACCCTCGCTAAGGACTCGGGTTAGCTTTGAGGTAGCTATGCGACAGTTAGGTGGACATACCATTTATCTGTCTTCGGGTGAGGTGGGGCTGGGAGAGCGTGAGCCAGTTTCAGATGTAGCTCGGGTGCTCAGTCGCTACGTAAATGCTATTGCTGCCCGCACCTTTTCTCATCAGACTTTACAAATTCTGGCTGACTATTCCAGTGTGCCGGTGATAAATGCCCTGTCTGACTTGGAACACCCGTGCCAGGCTCTGGCTGACTTGCTTACCATTTATGAGAAGAAGGGGGAGCTAAGCGGGTTGACTTTAGCCTTTGTTGGTGATGGTAATAATGTGGCTCACAGTTTGCTACTGGCTGCTTCGCTTACTGGGATGAATTTCCGGATTGCTTCCCCGGCTGGCTATACTGTTCAGGATAGAATACTGCAGCTGGCTCAAGGGTATGCTGTTGATAGTGGTGCCGAAATATTTGGCACCGGTGAGCCAAGCCTGGCGGTTAGTGGAGCCGATGTAGTTTATACTGATGTCTGGGCGAGTATGGGGCAGGAGGCTGAAGCTGAGGAGCGCCGTCAGATATTTACCAGCTATCAGGTGAATAGTGAACTCTTGTCTTTAGCCAAGGAAGATGCCATATTGATGCATCCTTTGCCAGCACATTATGATGAGGAGGTGGCTGAGGGTATTTTAGATAGCCCGCAATCAGTGGTCTTTGACCAGGCCGAGAATAGGATGCACCTGCAGAAAGCGTTGCTAGCAAGAATGCTGGGCGGAATGGAGATACCACTGGCTGGTTATCGATAGGAGGATGGCATGTATGTATTAAAGACTCTGGTAAGCCGAGGTTGGTCTCCCATTTTAATAACGGCAATAGCTGTGGTTGGTTGTATCTATGAATGGCCAATTTTGATTGTAGCCCCGGCTGCGATTATTATCCTGATCATCGGCTTAGTGGTGGCGGTAACCGGAGCCAAAGAGAAGGAATTAGAGCTTTCATCAGTGCGACTCAGGCAATTGGCTGGGTATTTTAATCGCCGATTTATGGGTAGTTCATCTCTGTCTATTTTTACTATTATCGATACTCTATTCAATGTTGATGATCCCAAGTTATGGGATTGGGCGCGAGCCTGTGATATGTCACAGCGGATTTTCAATACCTGGAGTGATAGCTTTATTGGCAGAGTGGAGAGCGATACTAGAACCAGGAGCTTTGTCATTTACCTGCGCACTTACTTGAATGAACTGTGGCTGGTGAATAACCATTACTATGAATTTATAGAGCAATTTTATGAGGTGGCGCAGAAGGTTGAACTGCCACAGGCAACTATAGACCAGTATAACAGATTTGTGGTGGAATACAATGCCTTTGTTCAGCAATTCAGGGATAGTATTAGTGAACTGAGGAAGGTTGCCAGGACTGAGATTGAGCCCCCCAGCGTGAGGCTGGCTAATGAATTAACGGGGGTGAAATGAGTTATCTAACTCACACTCTTAGACGCCCTAGTGAGCGGGGATTCCTGGGCGAGGAGGTAAGGGTGAGCAAGCCCATTGTGGCTATTATTGGTAGGCAAAATGTAGGTAAATCTACCCTGTTAAATCGGGTGGTAGGTAAGCCACTGGCTATTGTGGAGGACTTACCGGGGACGACCCGTGACCGTATATTTGCTAATGTTTCTTGGCAAGATGTTGAATTTATTATGGTTGATACTGGCGGTCTTGAGCTAAGACCAATGTCTACTGTTGCCCAAGGGGTTAAGGAGCAGGCGGAGGTGGCTATCACTGAGGCTGATGTCATTATTTTTCTGGTGGATGTCAAGGCTGGGGTAGTGTCTGCTGACCTGGAAATAGCTAATAGGCTTCGTCAAGCAAGCAAACCCATATTATTAGCGGTTAATAAGGTGGATAATGACAGGCTTGAGACCGAGGTGGTGGAGTTTTATGAGTTAGGGCTGGGTGAGCCTTTGGCAATTTCAGCTTATCACGGTCGGGGTACTACCGAGCTATTAGACAGAATTACCTCCCTGTTACCGGCTTCATCACCGGTTGAGGCTGAGCCGGGAGTTATGAAGGTGGCTATTGTCGGTAGACCTAATGTAGGTAAATCAACGCTGTTAAACGCCCTATTGGGTAGGGAGCGGGCTATTGTTGATGAGGTTCCAGGGACCACTCGCGATGCTATCGATACCTTATTTGACTTTGATGAGCAAAGTGTGCTATTTATTGATACTGCTGGTATCAGACGGCGGGGTCGATTAGGGGTGGGGGTGGAGCGATATAGCGTAATTCGTGCCCTGCGGGCTATGGAGCGGGCTGATGTAGTTTTGCTGGTGCTTGATGCTACTGAGCTAGTTACGGCTCAAGATTTGCATGTGGGTGGTTATATTCGCCAGATGGCGAAAGGAATTGTGTTAATAGTCAATAAGTGGGACTTAGCTACGGATAATAACACAACTGAGTGTAAAAGATATATCGGACGCCGACTCGGGTTTATGCCTTATGCACCAGTACTTTTTGTTTCGGCTAAACTTAGGCAGGGAGTAGATAAGATTATGCCTCAGGTATGTGAGGTATACCGAGAGAGGCTTAAGCGGTTTTCTACCGGTGAGGTCAATACTGTGGTTCAGCAGGCAGTGGCGGCTCACAATGTGCCGCGAAGCGGTAGCAGGCAACTGAAGATACTATACGCGACTCAGGCTGAGGTAAACCCTCCAACCTTTGTCTTTTTTGTCAACGATACTAAGCTGATACACTTTTCCTATCGACGTTACCTGGAGAACAAGCTACGCAAATCATTTGGCTTCATTGGCACTCCATTACGTTTAGTCTTCAAAGCGAGAGGTGAGTCATGATAATTGCTAAACTTGTCGCTGTAATAGCTTTAGGTTACCTTTTGGGGTCTATTCCTTTTGGGGTATTGATAAGTAGGCGGAGGGCTAAAGTAGATGTCAGGCAGTATGGTAGCGGTAAGATGGGGGCAACCAATGTGTTACGAACCGTTGGCAGAAAAGCGGCAATAACGGTAGGTATCTTGGATGTATTAAAGGGGGTACTGGCAGTAGTATTTGCCGGGTTAATAATTGGTGAAGACTTTCTGGTGGTAGGTGGCTTCCCTCTGGGGGTGCTGTCTGCCCAGGTTATGGCAGCTTTGGCAGCTGTAGTTGGGCATGTTTGGCCGATATTCGTTAAATTTCGCGGTGGGAGGGGAGTTGCCACCTTCTTTGGTGGATTATTAGTTTTGTACCCACCGGCAGCCCTGTTTGGTGGCGAGGTGTTAATTATTGGAGCTGGCTTAACCAGGTTTGTCTCGCTGGGCTCTATTATTGGGGCAGTAGGCACCTATGCCATATTATTGCCCCTTATTATTCTGAACGGGTTTCGTGTTGAGCTTCTTGTTTATGCGCTGATAGGTACAATAATGGTTATTGTAGTGCACCGGGATAATATTGCCAGGTTAATGTCAGGCAAGGAGCATAGGCTGGGCGATAAGGTTAAGGAGGCAGCCTCGCCCCCATCTACAGACAGCCTAGAGTAAGCCATGCCCAAAATCGCTATCATCGGCACTACTACCTGGGGAATGACCCTAGGAGTGGTATTAGCCCGCAAGGGACTAGAGGTCAGGTTGTGGGCACGGACGGAAGATGAAGCCACTAAACTAAAGAAGAGCGGACCTAATCCAGCTCTGCTATCTGGCATTACCTTTCCTCCACAGCTATCGGTTACCAGCTTATTAAGCGAAGCCTCAACTGGTGTAAAGGCGGTAATTTTGGCTGTACCATCGCAGACTATGCGCCAGAATATAAGGTTGGTCGGAGGCTATCTCAAAAAGTCGACGCTGGTAGTGAGTGCGGCTAAAGGTCTAGAGGTTGGCACCAACAAGCGTATGTCCCAGGTAATTGCTGACGAGATAGACCCTAGTTTCCAGTCTAATATTTGTGTCCTTTCCGGCCCCAATCTTTCCCGGGAGATTATCAGTAATTTACCAGCGGTTACAGTAGCGGCTGCTGAGAACGAAGCTGTAGCCAGGACAGCCCAGAGGTTGTTAACCGCCCCCAACTTTTGTGTATATACCAATACCGATGTTATAGGTGTCGAGTTAGGGGGTGCACTGAAGAATATCATTGCCATCGGTGCTGGCATGGCTGACGGGCTAGGTTATGGTGACAATGCTAAGGCAGCCTTTATAACTCGGGGTCTAACTGAGGTGACGGCTTTGGGGGTTGCCTTGGGGGCAAATCCACTCACCTTTTCTGGGTTAGCTGGCTTGGGTGATTTGATAGCTACCTGTGCCAGCCCGTTAAGTCGCAACCACTATGTGGGGGTGGAGCTGACCAAAGGGCGCTCGCTAGAGGAGATAGCAAGTTCAATGACTGGTGTGGCTGAAGGGGTGAACACGACTATTGCTGCCTGGAATCTAGCCCAGCACATTGGGCTGGAGATGCCTATTACCGAGAAGATTTATCAGGTGCTGTGTGAGGGGGTTGACCTTCACCAGGCGGTGGCTGAGCTGATGGAGGCAGAGGTTAAGCATGAATTATCTGGGCGAAAGTGGAAGCTGTTTTCCTTCTTCAGGCGCCGAAGGCGATCTTAGTCCGACTGGCTGTGAAAAAGCCCCTCCCATTTTTCTGATGGTGGCATGTTAGTTGGACTGAGGCTGTTTGCCAGCTCTTTCAGTAGCTGGCGTTGCTTATCAGTTAGCTTTTCAGGGGTAACTACAAATAACCTAACTAGCTGGTCACCACATCCCCTTGCATGGAGGTGAGGAATACCCCGGGCTTTAAGCCGAAAGACTTTACCGGTTTGGCTGCCAGCCGGGACCTTGAGCTTAACTTTACCATCTAGGGTAGGCACCTCTACCTCGGTGCCAAGAGCAGCTTGAGCAAAGTTGATTGGTAGCTCGTAGAGGATATCGTCATTATCTCGGGCGAAAAACTGGTGAGGCATTACTGATAGGGTAACGTAAAGATTGCCCGGAGGACCACCTCTCGACCCAGCGTCACCCTCACCGCTAATGCGTATTTGGGAACCATCACTGACCCCGGCTGGGATTTTGACTAAAATGCTGCGCTGACGCTTCTCCTTGCCTGTGCCCCGACATTGGGGACAAGGCTCAGTGATAATTCTGCCCTCGCCGTGGCACTGGCTACAGGTGGTAATATTGGTGAAACGACCGAAGATGCTCTGGTGAATTCGGCGAACCTGCCCGCTACCATTACAGTTGGGGCAGCGGCTGGGTTGGCTGTCTGGCTTACAGCCAATACCCTGGCACAGGGAGCAGTGCTCAGTGCGTGATATTTTTATCTCCTTTTCGCAACCAAAGGCTGCCTCTTCGAAAGTGATAGTAATTGCATAGCGTAAGTCAGTACCACGCTGTGGTGCCTGGCGGGTGGCAGTAGTTGCCCCGCCAAAGAAGGCATCGAAAATATCACCGAAGCCGCTGAAGTCAAACCCCTCAAAACCCTGCCCGAAGATACTTTCAGCTCCACCGTGCCCAAAACGGTCGTAGGTAGCGCGTTTATCGGAGTCGGAGAGCACTTCGTAGGCTTCATTTGCCTCCTTGAACTTCTCCCCAGCCCTGTCCTCGTGGTTGTGGTCGGGGTGATACTTGAAGGCTAGCTTACGAAAAGCCCTTCTTATCTCCTCCTCGGTAGCATTTCTATCTACACCGAGGACTTCATAATAATCCCGTTTGGTTGGCATTAGTTAGACCTCGCGGAACTCGCCCTCTACAGTACCTTCTTCTCCTTCTTTACCCGGGGGTGTCTCACCGCCTGGTGGTGTTTCACCACTGGGGGGTGGCTGTTGCTGCTGGTAGATGGCGGCACCTATTTTTTGCATAACCTCGTTTAATTCCTGCGTCGCCCGACGGACAGCCTCAATATCCGTGCCCTGCAATGCTGAGCGGACTGCTGCTATCTTACCTTCTACCTCCTGGTTCAAGTCTGAAGGTATCTTATCCTTCTGCTCTCGTAGTGTTCTTTCAGCAGTATAAGCCAGGGTATCAGCAGTATTTCGTGTTTCTATTTCCTCACGTCGCTTGACATCCTCAGCAGTGTGTGCCTCTGCTTCCCGTTGCATATGTTCTACTTCTTCCTTGCTCAGCCCGCTGGAAGCAGTGATTGTGATTTTCTGCTCTTTGCCGGTGCCCTTATCGTGAGCCTTAACGTTAAGGATACCATTGGCATCAATATCAAAGGTAACCTCAATCTGTGGCACGCCCCGTGATGCTGGTAAGATACCATCCAGCATAAACCGCCCCAGTGTCCTGTTATCAGCCGCCATGGGTCTCTCTCCCTGGAGGACATGAATCTCTACGCTAGGCTGATTATCAGCAGCAGTGCTGAAAATCTGGCTCTTGGCGGTAGGGATAGTGGTATTGCGGGTGATGAGAGAGGTGGCCACTCCACCGAGGGTTTCAATACCCAGGGTGAGAGGGGTAACATCAAGCAGCAGAACCTCCTTGACCTCCCCTTTGAGCACTCCTGCCTGAATAGCGGCACCGATGGCTACTACCTCATCCGGGTTGACCCCCTTGTGGGGTTCTTTACCAAAGAATTGTTTTACCTTCTCGTAGACCAGTGGTGTTCTGGTCTGCCCACCAACCAAAACCACCTCATCAATCTGGGCTGGTGTCTTTTCAGCATCAGTCAATGCCTGGCGGCAGGGACCTAGACTTTTCTCCACCAGATCCATTACCAGTTGCTCTAGCTTAGCCCGGGTGAGATTAATATTAAGGTGCTTGGGACCACTGGCGTCAGCGGTAATGAAGGGAAGGTTTACCTCAGTTTGCTGGACGGTGGATAGCTCACTTTTAGCCTTTTCGGCGGCTTCCTTAAGTCGCTGTAGCGCCATTTTATCCTGCCGCAGGTCTATTCCCTGGTCTCGCTTGAACTCGTCACACAGCCAGTCCATAACTCTCTGGTCAAAATCATCACCACCGAGGTGGGTATCGCCGTTAGTTGACTTGACTTGAAAAGTGCCTTCACCCAGCTCAAGGATGGAGACATCAAAGGTGCCGCCACCAAGGTCATAGACGGCGATAGTCTCCTCTTTTTTCTTATCCAATCCATAGGCTAGAGAAGCGGCAGTTGGCTCGTTTACTATTCGCAATACCTCCAGCCCGGCTATCTTACCGGCGTCCTTGGTTGCCTGCCGTTGACTATCGTTGAAATAGGCAGGCACAGTGATTACAGCTTCACTCACCTTATCACCAAGGTAAGCCTCAGCGTCAGTCTTAAGCTTCTGTATAATCATTGCCGAGATTTCAGGCGGGCTATATTCCTTATCGCCCATTACTACCTTGGCATCACCATTGGCTGCCTTGGTTATCTTATAAGGTAGTAGCTTTCGGTCATATTCTACCGAAGGCTCGTCAAACTTGCGCCCCATCAAACGCTTGATACTGAAGATGGTATTGTCAGGATTGGTGATAGCCTGGCGTTTGGCTACCTGCCCCGCCAAGCGCTCGCCGCTCTTGCTCACCGCTACTACTGACGGGGTAATACGACCGCCCTCAGCGTTGGGGATAATTACTGGTTCTCCTGCCTCTATTACTGCCACCGCCGAAAAAGTGGTGCCTAAATCAATGCCTATAACCTTTCCCATTATTTAATCCTCCTTCTCCTCTTCTTCTCCATTGCCCACTACTACCATAGCTGGGCGAATTACCCTATCATGTAATTTGTAACCCTTTTGTAGTTCCTCGATAACCATCCCCTCCTTACCTTTACCGTGCATTGCTGCTTCGTGAAGATTGGGGTCGAATGGTTCGCCTTGCGCCTTAATCTGGGACAGCCCTTGTGCCTCTAGGCTTGCCCAGAGTTTATGCTTGATGAGTCTGATACCCTCTACCCAGCTAAGTTTGGCGAGATGAGATGGGACAGAAGCGAAGGCTCGTTCCATATCATCAAGAATGGGTAGAAGGTTAAGCATAAGCACGGAGTTAGCAAACTTGCCAATCTCCTCCTTTTCCTGCTCATTGCGCCGCTTGTAGTTAATGAGGTCTGCCTGGGCCCTTTGCCAGCCAGCCAGATTAGCCTCTGCCTCTGCTTTTGTCTCAGCTAGAGCCTTTTTTAATGATTCAATATCCTCCTCAACTACTTCCTCTTCTGCCTTGCTGGTTTGACCCTCATTAGCTTCTTCTTGCGCCATTATTATCTACTCCTTATCGGCTGGTGTTGCCTCGGTTTTACCATACAGTTCGGCCACAAGTCTACTTAGCACTGAAGACAGGTAGTCTATGGTGGAGATGGTACGGGCATAGGGCATTCGAGTAGGTCCGACCACGCTTATGGTGCCAGTAGCTTCATTAGGCAGACCATATTCTTTGATAACCACGCTGTAGTTATGGATAACCTCTGCCTTATTCTCCTTACCTATAATTACTTGCACCCTGTAGCTGGGTAGCTGGTGAGGGGTGATAGTCATCAGCAGGCTTCTATGTTCAACTAATTCCATCAAGGCCTGCATCTGGTGGCTACGGATAAATTCTGGTTGGTTAAGCATAAAGTGCCAGCCATCCAAGTAATGCTCCGTATAGTCCTGCTCATCTTCAGCCTGCATTATCTTAATCAGGCAATTGGTTACCTGCTGTTCGATAGGGGAAAGCACTATGTCTTTAGCAAAAATCTGTGAGCTGGTCAGTCCAGAATAGGCAGTAGTTAATTTGTTAGAGATGGCTGTTAGTTGTGTTTGAGATATAATCTGGTCAAAGGTTATTAACTGTTGCTTTACCCTGGCTCCATGAAGAATAAGGACAACCAGTACTAGTGAGTCTTGTAGGATGACCAGCTCCAGATGCTTGAATTGGCAGTCCGCTGATTTAGGTATAGTTACCATAGCCACATTTTGGGTCATCTGAGCGGTGAGTGTTGCCGCTAGACTCAGCCACTCCTTTAGCTCCCCCTCTACCTGGTGGAAGAGGTGGCTTACCAAAAGCTGTTCGCTTAAAGGTAGCTCAATGTCATTTAGGGACTCTACATAGTAGCGGTAGCCCTTATCTGATGGTATGCTCCCGGCTGAAGGGTAGGGACGGGTGATGTAGCCTTCTTGCTCCAGGTGTGCCATCTCATTGCGGACGGTAGCCGGACTTACCGCCAGTTCATAATCGTTTATGACGCTTTGCGACGGCACCGGTGTTGCCCGGGTAATATATTGACCTATTATAGACTTGAGTATCATCTCAGCTCTGGGAGATAACATCTTTACCTCCTCCGGACTCAGAAAGAGCTAAAATTTTTAAAATCGGCAGATTAGCAGTCTCAGGCTTAGACTGCTAATTATTATTTAACTTACCATGTCCAGCCTTAATTGTCAAGAGATAAATAACCTAATTTATATTAGGGAAAGGTAATTTGAAGTAATTCCGGGAGTTTTAGGGGGTGACACCCTGCTAAAGAGGCAGTACCCGATGAAAAGCTAAAGGGGATAGTAAATTGACCGGCAAGCTGGCCTATGCTATATTTTAGACAAGAAAGGGCTAAGATAATGGATATTACGTGGCTAGGTCATTCTTGTTTCAGGATTAGGGGGAGGCATGGCATAGTAGTTATTACCGACCCCTATTCACCAGGCTTAGGCTATACGCTGGGCAAGTCCACTGCTCGTGTTGTAACAGTAAGTCATCAGCACCCAGGTCATTCCTATGTTCAGGGCATTGATGGCAAACCAAGGCTGATTACTGGGCCTGGTGAGTATGAAATAAGCGGTATCCTGATTATAGGCATAGCTACTTTCCACGATGGTGAGAAGGGTAGAAAGAGGGGCAAAAATACTGTCTATCTTATGGAGATAGACGAGGTATCAGTATGTCACCTTGGTGACCTGGGGCATGTCCTTACCGCTGAGCAGGTAGAGGAGATAGGTAATGTGGATGTGCTGTTACTCCCAGTGGGTGGGGTGTCCACTGTTAATGCCCCTGAGGCAGCCGAAGTGGTTCGGCAGCTTGAGCCAAAGGTGGTGGTGCCTATGCACTACAAAACCCCGGCATTAAACTGGGAACTGGAGCCGGTGGATAAGTTTCTCAAGGAGATAGGGGTAAAGGAGGTCAACTCCCAACCCAAGCTATCTTTCACAAAGTCGAATTTGCCTGTCAGCACGCAGATCTTTTTACTTGATTATCGAGATTAATTGTCTATCTCTATATCATCATGTACTGCAATATTCCCAGTTCATCTGCCATCTCACTTACCACCTTCGCCAATTCTTATAACTGAGCTTTTTAGCGTGCTTTCTGATATTCTAAAAAGGTAAGCAGACCGGCAATGCTCTTAGCATCGCAAATAGAGCCAGAAGCAATAAGGTTGGGAATCTGACTAATCGGCGCCGTGATAAGTTTAATGCTCTCAGTGTCCTCGGCCTGAAGTGGACTGGGAGTAAGGTCTGTAGCCAGATAAAGGTGAAGGTATTCAGTGCAGTAACCCGGCGTAGAATAGAAACCACCTAGTCTCTCTACCTTTCTGGGTAGATAACCTGTCTCCTCACGCAACTCACGGCGAACGGTGGTCTCCGGGTCTTCATCAGGTTCAATAACACCGGCTGGTATCTCTAGTAGCTCTTTCCCCACCGACTTGCGAAATTGCTTGACCAACAGAACTTTGTCGCTATCAGCAATAGCTATAATAGCCACGCAATTGCTGTGCTCCACAATCTCTCGTGTGGTTTTTCTGCCACTGGCCAGTTGCATGGTGTCAACCCGTAACCGTACTGCCCGCCCCTTATAGACTAGCTGGCTGGATAGAGTCTTTTCCTCAGCCAAGTTAAGCTCCTGACTCTAAGTGGTAGATAAGAGCTACCTCATCACAGTTGGGAAACTTAGGGCAGCGGTAACAATCAGTCCAGACCTTGCGTGGCAGCTCCATTTTGTCTAGCGGAGAAAAACCAAACTTCTCAAAAAAAGCAGGCTTATAGGTCAGGCAGAAAATAGTGGGGATATCAAGCTCCTTAACTTCCCTGAGACAGGCTTCCACTAGCTGGACACCAATCCCCTGTTTCTGGCTGTCCTCGGCTACTGCCACTGACCTTATTTCAGCTAAGTCCGACCAGCTAACATGTAGTGCCGCACAGGCGATTACTTGTTCACCCTGTCTAACGACAAAATAATCCCTGATATTTTCATACATCTCGCTCAGCGCACGAGGTAACATCTCGCCCTTATTAGCAAAGTAGTTAACTAGCTGCTGCATCTGTGTCACATCGCTGATTTTGGCTTTTTCAACCTTCAACTTGCTGCTTTCCTTTCAATCTTTGCTCCAGAGAGCTATAGAAGGAGGTCTCTGGATGAATTCTTAAAAAACGAGCCGTATTAGAACTATGCTTTACAGTAATCGAGTCACCATTGTCCAATGGTAAGTTTATATGACCATCAATGCTAAGTGTTGCTTGATGATGGGTACTAATGTGCAGCCTAACTACGGCTGCAGATGGTAAAACTAGGGTATGAGCTGAGCTAAGGTGAGGTAATATGGGCAACAGCAAGAACTCCTTGGCCTGCGGATGGAGAATAGGCCCACCGGCTGACAGTGAATAGCCGGTGCTACCAGTGGCCGTAGCCAAAATCACGCCATCAGCCTTATAGGTGGTCAGTGGCTCACCATCAATACTGGCGTCTATATAGACTATCCGAGCTATTGCTCCCCGGGCCATCACCACATCATTCAAGGCGTAAAATATGCGGGAAGGCTCGCTCTCTTGGTTTGCAGGCAAAAGCTTCGCCTCAAGCATAGCCCGCTCGTCAATCCAGCCTTCCCCTGCCAGTAAGGCAGGGAGTTTATCCATGACTTCATCGGCACTGAGTTCGGTCATGAATCCCAGCTTGCCTAAATTTATGCCGATAATTGGAGTTGGGCCAGGAACCACTGCCTGAGCCGCTCGTAGAATCGTGCCATCACCACCAACACTAAGCATTAAATCGGTCGCATTAACCTGAGCCCTGGCCTTCTCTCCTTCCCAAGCAGAGCATAGCCAGGTAGAAACACCACTTGAGCTTAAAAACTCGTGGAGTTTGTCAGCCAAGGCATGGGCAGCCTCAATCATCGGGTGGTATAAAATACCAACTGTTTTCACAATCTACCTTGCACAATGAAAGTATCGCTTTTAGAGGCAAAGGAAGTTTAACACCGCCAATTTTTAGTGTCAAGGCTGGGGGGTGGGTTGTTATTTTAGCCTAGCCCTAGAACCTGTTTCTGCCACTATGAAGGCGAGGCAAGTAAAAGCTATTGCTGCCCCAATAAGAACAATCAAATCTAAATCTAAAGTCCCTGTAGCGTCCATAATGTATCCTGCTAGCCAGGGCCCAATAAATCCTCCTATATGTCCAATGGAGAGTATCATTCCACTTGCTGTTCCAACGGAGTCCTTTGGCACTATTTCTACAGGGAAAGCAAGTGAAATCGCGAATGAACCACCTATACAAATCCCAGCAATAACCATAAGCAGCCAGAAAAATGGCACGGAGAGGTATATTGCACCCCATGATATAAAAGCCAATACTATAGCGGAACCCCAGAGAAACGGTTTCCTTAAACCCAGCCTATGTGAGGCCCATGGTATGAATAAAGTACCGGGAATGCTTGCCCAGATTACAGTTGAGGTTATCAGTGCTGCTAAATTCGGTTGTGCCCCCTTCATCATCAATAACGTTGAAGTCCATCCCGACCATGTAAAGAAGTGAAAATTAACAATAAAGAATATGAAAGCCACCAGCCATAGGTTTCTGCTTCTCCATACCACATAAGACGACTTAACCTTCTCAACTACCTGTTTACTTTGGATGTTGGGAGAAGGCTCTTTAACTATAGCCCACCATAAGATAGTGGCTACTATGGCTGGGATAGTCCATATATAAATGGTGCCTTGAAAGGTGTTAGTTATAGGGAACACTAGCGGTAGCGTAATAGCGACAGGGAGGGCGCAACCAGTTGTCATTCCAGTAATGTATATACCCGATATACCCCTGGCTAGGCCAACTTTTTGGGGAGGGAACCAAGCGCCTACAAGCTTGGGCAGGTTGGGATAAACCAAACCGAATCCAACTCCGTACAGGCATGTGAAGGCAAGGAGTGTCTCAAAGCTTGTGGAGGTGCCTCTCAAAAGACTGCCCACTATAATCACAATACCACCAATACCAGCTGCCTTTCGAACACCAATTCGGTCAGCAAGGATGCCACCAGGTATAGCAAACACGACAAGCATAATAACTGGAATGGAAAAGAGCAGGCTAACCTGAGCATTACTCAGGATCAGCTCCTCCCTAATAATATGTGCCATTGGTGGGACACAAAACATAGGTGTAAACATAGAGAAGCCCATCAGCCAGGCACATCCCAGCATGACCTAGGAAGTTTGAAGATTTTTCCTATTTTGCAGAGGCATGATACTCTTTTGGTCTCTTCTTTAAATCCGCGATAGAGTAAGTATATCTTTTGGGGGGCAGAAGAGAAGTTTAACACCGCCAATTTTGAGTGTCAAGGTTAGGGGGTTGGGTTGTTATTTTAGCCTAGCACTAGAACCTGTTTCTGTTACCATGAAGGCGAGGCAAGCAAAAGCTATTGCTGCCCCAATAATAAAAATCAGAGCTAAATTTAAAGTCCCTGTAGCATCCAGGATATATCCCGCTAACCAGGGGCCAACAAATCCTCCTATATGTCCAATGGAGAGTATCATTCCACTTGCTGTTCCAACAGAGTCCTTTGGCACTATTTCCGGAGGAAGAGCGAGTATAATTGAGAGTGGTCCGCTCGATGAAAACCCAGCAATAACCATAAGCGGCCAGAAAAATGGCACGTGGAGGTATATTGCACCCCATGATATAAGAGCCATTGCTATAGCGGGACCCCAGAGAAACGGTTTCCTTAAACCCAGCCTATGTGAAGCCCATGGTATGAGGAAACCGGCGGGAACGGCCGCCCAGCTTATGGTTGAGGTTATTAATGCCGCTAAATTCGGTGGTGCCCCCTTCATCATCAATAACTCTGGTGCCCATCCCGACCATGTAAAGAAGTTGAAAGTAACAACGAAGAGCATGAAAGACACCAGCCATAGGTCTCTGCTTCTCCATACCACGTAAGCTGGCTTAAACCTTTCACTTGCTTCTTGACTTTGAATGCTGGGAGAAGGCTCTTTAACTATAGCCCACCATAAGATAGTGGCTACTATGATTGGGATAGTCCATATGTAAATGGCTCCTTGGAAGGTGTTAGTTACGGGAAAAACTAGCGGTAGCGTGATAGCAAGAGGGAGAGCACAACCGGTCGTTATTCCGGTAGAGTATATACCCGTGGCCAGGCCGACTTTTTCGTGGGGGAACCAGGCGCCTACAAGCTTGGGCAGGTTGGGATAAACCAGACCGTATCCGACTCCGTATAGGCATGTGAAGACAAGAAGTGTCTCAAAACTTGTGGAGGTGCCTCTCAGGAGACTGCCCACTATCATAACAATAGCACCAATACCGGCTGCTTTTCGAACGCCAATCCGGTCAGCGAGGATGCCGCCAGGTATGGCAATCACAGCCAGCATAATAACTGGAAGAGAAAAGAGTAGGCTAACCTGAGCGTTACTCAGGACCAGCTCCTCCCTAATAATGTGTACCATTGGTGGGAGACAAAATATCGGCACAAACATGGCAAAGGCCATCAACCAGGCGCATCCCAGCATGACCCAGGAAGTTTGAAGATTTTTCCTATTGTGTGGGGGCATGATACTCTTTTGGTCTCTTTTTTAAATCCATAATAGAGTAAGTATATCTCTTGGGGGCAGAGGAGAAGTTTAGCATCCTTACCTAGAGGTGTCAAGGCTGCGAATTGCGTCATAATTATTGTTACCGAAAGTGGTATCGTTGCCTCAAAAAAAGTGTTACCCAAAAGGAGGGAGCATGACAAGAGGCAGCATACAAGAATACACGGAAGCAGTTCGAGAGCGATA
>Ga0315543_1003010_pt1 | contig 15575 bp, 10 predicted proteins | sample SalMarSW160210MG_2_FD_203098 | JGI IMG/M metagenome (GOLD analysis project Ga0315543, IMG submission 203098) | Salt marsh sediment microbial communities from the Plum Island Ecosystem LTER, Massachusetts, United States - Salt Marsh Sediment SW1601-210 ...
TATTATGTGATATCAAGATGCCGGATATGGATGGATTGGAAGTCCTTTCCAACATGATTGATAATAATCCGGAAATCCCGGTAATCATGATCTCAGGTCACGGAAATATTGATACTGCGGTTGATGCCATCAAAAAAGGAGCTTATGATTTTATTGAAAAACCGCTTGACCTGAATCGTTTGCTGGTTACTTTAAAAAATGCACTTGAGAGAAGCGATCTGGTTGTTGAAACAAAACAATTGAAGAAAAAAATAAACAAACAATACCAGATTGTTGGAGAATCAAAAGCAATCAGAAAAGTAAAAGATATGATCGATAAAGTTGCCGCTACGGATGCCCGTGTTCTGATTACCGGGGCAAACGGAACAGGCAAAGAGCTGGTAGCCCGTGACCTGCATATAAAAAGTGAAAGAGCAAACGGACCCTTTGTAGAAGTAAATTGTGCGGCTATCCCTTCCGAACTTATCGAAAGTGAATTGTTCGGACATGAAAAGGGAGCTTTTACCTCTGCGCACAAACAGAGAATTGGAAAATTTGAGCAGGCCCAGGGAGGAACAATTTTTTTGGATGAAATTGGTGATATGAGTCTTGCCGCACAGGCAAAAGTATTGAGAGCACTCCAGGAAAATAAAATTTCAAGGGTTGGCAGCGATAAGGATATCAATGTAGATGTAAGGGTAATTACCGCTACAAATAAAGATTTAAAAACTGAAATTGAAAACAAAACCTTTCGGGAAGACCTTTATCATCGCCTGAGTGTTATTCTGATCCAGGTTCCTTCCCTGAATGAACGATTGGAGGATATCCCCCTGCTGGCCGAACACTTCAATGAAATTGTGTGCGCCGAATACGGACAATCAAAAAAAACAATAACAAAAGAAGCTATCGAAGAATTGAAGAAGATCACCTGGACAGGCAATATCCGCGAATTCAGAAATGTGCTCGAACGGCTGATCATTTTGTGTGATAAGGAAATCACAGGAAGTGACATCAAATCTTATGCAGCACCTATTTCAAAGTAGTGAACGGTAATCGGTGATCTGTGTAGTTGACTTCGTCGAGCTCGCTTCGCTGTTGTGCAACTGTGTAATCGTGGAATCGTTAAACTGGTGAATTGATGAGATGTGAGACCAGTGACCAGTGACAAGAGACTATCAATTAACTCCAAATCCGCAATCCACAACCGATCCCGATTTTATCGGAAGAGCTCAGCGAAGCTAATCCGACATCCTCAATCCGCATTCCACATTCCACAACCCGAAATCCGCAATCCGCAATCCGAAATCCGAAATCCGGAATCCCTCCTATCTCTTAACGATCCTGATCGTCATAAACATTGAAATCTCTTTTGAGAGATAAGCAAGAAACCTGTCCAGTAAAGTAAAAAATCCGAAACTCCACCCGGGGAATAGTGTCCTGTAAGCTACACCTCCGCTAATCAAATATCTCAAAGGTGTATGATAGGTGATTTTTTCAATTTTCAGATCAGGAAACCGATTAGTAAATAACGATGCATCCCGTTCAAAGACAATCCACGGCAATGCTCCGTTTGCTCCGCTCATAGGACCTGTGTCCGGGATCGTCCATCCTCCCTTTTTATCAAAGGGTTCATGATGAAAATTCTTATACACAAACCGACCCCAGACAGAATTTGCCGGTTCAATCATGATGATCTTCCCTCCTTTTTGTAACACTCTTTCCGATTCCTTTAAAAATTGGTAGGCGTCAGGTATGTGATGAAACGTGTCCAATAAGAACAATACACTCACTTCGGAATTTCGAAAAGGCATTTGCAATGCGGAAAAAGTAAGATCGGTATGAGGTAAAGGTATGATGTCGCTTGTAATAACGGAAGGGACGATGTTCTTCAGAAATCCGCCTCCCGAACCCAGTTCAACAATCTTTCCATCCGGAACAGATGTCAACTCCCGCAACAATGTATCATACCACTCTACATAGAGTTTTTTTAAAAACGATTTGTTCAGTATGATCTCCCTGTGAAACAAGGTCCTCTGAGGTGAATCCAGATCATCTTTGGTTTTGTATTTTAACATTTCTGCTGTATATTAATTAATACAGGCTGAAAGCCTGAAAGATCAAAACAGGGGGCATAGCCCTCTGATACAGGATACTTTACTGAATTCACTCTGAAAGAGTGAGATAAAGCTATCTCCAGAAAAAGTCAGCATTATATTCAATAATATCATATTGTTTTATAAAATCTTCTACTTCTTCTATGTAAGATTTATGTAAATGATGTTCTTTCTGATTCTCAATGTATTTTATTACTGTACTAACTTTTGAACCACTTACGGAAAAAGCCCCATAACCTGTTTGCCATGCAAATTTATAATGTCCTTCTTTGATTTCCTTCATCCATTTTGAGGATTGCTTTTTAATTTCTTCAACTACTCTGGCGAGAGAGTAATTCTTTGAGAGGCGAAACAATATATGGATATGGTCAGGAACAGAGTTAATTAGTATTGCAGGACTTTCATATGTTTTTAAAGTACCGGCAATATAAGAATGCAATTGCATCCTGCACGCGTTTTGAATGAACGGGAAACGGTCCTTTGTCCCGAAGGTAAGATGAACATACAGTTGTGAAAGGGATTGTCCCATGGTGATTTCTTTATCCCAGGCTTTCAGCCTGAATTAGTATATTATTTACAAATACCGGGGCGTTGCCCCGGCTTTCGGTATTTCAGCCTTTCAGGCTGACTCTCAATCCGAATAAACTATTAATATCAGGAAAAATACTCCCTATAAAAGTATACAAATATTCAAAAATCTTTCACTAAGACTTTGCGATCTTAGCGCATCCTTTCCGCGAGCGCTGACAGCCGTCGGCCAAAGCCTATGGCGTCGGACGAAGCTACTCTGCGGAGGCGCTGGGAACTTGGTGCTTTATACCTGTTTTGAATACATTCTCTTACAATATTGCTCATATACATTGGCTCTTGCATGCAGAAATAGTGAATTGCTTTCTGATTGTATGCATGCAAAACTGCTAAAGGATAAACCAATTGTTTTCATGATCAGTAAGGAAATCGATGAAAGTTACAGAACTAAAGAAAAAGGCATTATTTTTAAAGCCTGATTCACAAACAAATCATTTAACAATGACAGATCCGGGGATTTATCATGCCTATTTTGAAAAATTAGCAGCCAAAAGAGTAAAATGGAAAAAACGCAACCGGTTCTATCATAAGATATTAGAAAAACACTATAAGTTTATCATTCCCGGGGGATCAAAAGTTCTTGAACTTGGATGTGGAACCGGCGAATTACTCAATGCTGTTAATCCCTCCGTCGGTGTCGGAGTTGATTTCTCAGAGAATATGCTGAAGATAGCCAGGGATCAATTCCCCCATTTGCAATTTATCAGGGCCAATGCGACTGATTTTTCGATGAAAGAGAAATTTGATTACATCATTGTTTCCGATCTGCTATCATCACTCTGGGATATTCAGGCAACATTCAAAAATATCAAAACGCTCTGCCATTCAAGAACGAAGCTTGTGATCTCAAATTACAATTATATGTGGGAGCCCGTGCTTCGTTTTTTCTCGGCAATCGGTCTGAAGGCAAAACAACCATTGCAAAACTGGCTGACTATCGGCGATATCAAGAATTTGCTTGAGTTCGAAGAGTTTGACATGATCCGTGTGGAAAGAAAACTGCTTTTTCCGAAGTATATACCTTTCCTGAATTGCATCTTTAATGGATTTATCGCCAATCTGCCGGGTATCAACAGGTTAAACCTGGTACAACTAATCACTGCCCGGCCGGTTAGCAAGGATAATAAGCAATACTCGGTATCTGTTGTTGTACCTGCAAGAAATGAAATGGGCAACATAGAAAATGCTATAAAACATACTCCGGAATTTGGAACCCGCCAGGAATTCATATTTATCGAAGGGAATTCCAAAGACAACACATACGAAGAGATATTGCGTGTAAAAGATGCTTACCCTGATAAAGACATCAGGGTGATGAAACAATCAGGCAAGGGAAAAGGAAATGCAGTGCGGGAAGCCTTTGAAGCAGCAAAAGGAGATATCCTGATGATCCTGGATGCAGATCTTACCACACCGCCTGAAGATATGATCAAGTTTTATGATGCCCTGGCACAAAACCATGGCGAGTTTATCAATGGGTGTCGTTTGGTGTACCCTATGGAGAAGCAGGCAATGCGTTTTTTGAATTACCTGGGCAATAAGTTTTTCAGTTGGTTTTTTACCTATCTTCTGGGGCAGCGTTTAAAAGATACGCTGTGCGGAACGAAAGTCCTGTTTCGGAAAGATTACGAACTGATCAAAGAAAACAGAAAATACTTTGGTGATTTCGATCCCTTTGGCGATTTTGATTTGTTGTTTGGCGCAGCAAAACTGAATTTGCAAATCAAAGAAATCATTGTTCGTTACCGCGACCGTGAATACGGTTCAACCCAGATCAGCAGGTTCAGGCATGGATTGTTGCTGATACGAATGAGCCTGTTTGCTGCCAGGAAGATGAAGTTTATTGCATAATCCAACTAGAATGCAAATTAACTATTGTAAAAACAGATTTTTTATCTATTTCATTCCACTTTTATTTATTATTTGGATTCTTATTGTCCAACATATTAATGGTTATTTTTATCTGTATTCTATCGATCCGGGCTATCCGTATCTTATCAACGGACTGGGAATCAGTATTTTTGATTTTAGCAGGATCGGACATGTTGATCATCCCGGAACACCCTTTCAGATCTTAACTGCTATTTTCTTACGAATAACCCATTTTTTTGCAGGCCAGGGAAGCATTGTTGATGATGTTATTGCCCGACCTGAAATGTATTTAGCATTTTCATCTGCCTATCTTACAATAATAACATCTCTGATCATCTTATGGCTTGGATATATTACCTATAGATTAACACAAGATAAGCTAAGTACAATCATTATACAATCCTCTTTATTTTTACATGTTTATATAATGGATGTTCTCAGCACATATATACCTGAAAGGTTATTGGTAATACTTATTTTGCTTTTCATCGGCTTAATCCTCAAATACTTTTATGATATAAAATATAGTCCTGAAAAATTTGCGATATATTCAGGCTTACTCATGGCAATTGCAGTTATTACAAAAATCAGTTTTCTCCCAATAGTCATTATTGGTTATATTATTTTAAAAAACAAGAAAACGCGATTGATATATTCCATATCTTTTATTGTTTCATCAGTTTTATCATTACTCCCGATATACAAAAAACTCTCTTACTTTAAAAGATTCGTATTCGGTTTGATAACTCATGATGGCCTGTATGGGAAAGGTGAAGAACAGATTATTAATCCTGATATTTTTATTCATAATATATACCTCATTTTCAAGCAAAACATATCATATTCTATCGTGTTTGTACTTTCTGTCCTGGTTATAATTTTCTTTTTTATTGTTCCGGAAATCAGGAAAAAACAAAAAAATGAATTTTTGATGTTGATCGCATTTGTTGTAATCGGTTTCATTGGAACCATTATAGTGGCAAAGCATTATAAAAATCATTATTTGATGCCCCAGATCACTTTTTCAGGTCTGATCTATTTCTTAATTTTGAACCTTCTCAAAAAAAATTCCCGGTTTAAATACTGGAATGTGCCATTGGGAATCGTGTTTCTATCATTAATAGCAGTTCCTTTATTCGCCGGCAATATACATTATAAACGAAGAGCAGAGACACAGAAAGAAAAACAACTGTTTGCCGAATTTTGCAGAAACAACATATCCGGGAACGATTATTTTCTTCTTGAACCAACCTGGTTGTCGGGTCCTATACCTGAAAACGGTCTGATTTTTGGTTTTTCATACGCAGCAAAAAATAATTTGTATTACAACAGCATTGAAAATTATTACCCGAATGTTCTAACATGGGAAGGTGATGACAGGCCGTTAAGATTCTTTCGAATGATTGATGCAAATATCCAGACAATTCTGAGAAGTGGCAAAAGTATATATATATTATCAACGCCATTAAGACATGCAAGCATGCTATGCAATTACCTGGAGAGAAAGGCCGATAGTGCAGGAATTTCTTTTGCAAGGGATACTGCCTTTTCCAATGTAATAAACAACAAATATCTAATTAATTATAGTAATCTGAGTAATTGGAAAACTGTTGCTTCAGGCACATGCGGATTTGAAAACAAGGATAATGATTTACTTTTTACTAACGCAGGAGATATAGCTCTTACCGGCTTATCTCACTTATCATCTAAATCCAAATGCAATGGAATTCGATCTGCTATACTTAATAATAGAATGCAAATGAGTCCTTCATTCAGGATTACCGGTATTGCAGAAGGTGATTATCTTGAATTTTCGATAAAGCATTCCATTCAAAATACCGGCGAAGATCATGGAGAATTTGTTATTTCATCCAACAGCCTTAATCCCTATAAAATAACTGAAACATACAATTCTCCGGAAATCAAACCAGGCTGGATCCTGCAGAGGATCAATGTTGAAATCACCAAACAACCAAAGGATAGCATCATAACCTGTTGTTTTACATATTCAGGGAAAGATGAAATTTATATTGATGATTTTGCCTTTAAGCATATGAGTGAATACTGATTTAAGATTGTTATATGTTTATCTAACTATTTACTATACTGATAAGTGTCCCTTATTATGAATCATCAAGCAAAATATAAGGCTCATCAGATAAAGTAAAATAATCCGGATTTAACATTGATACAGGTAATTCAAGCCAAAAAGGAGCACCAAGAAAGTATGGCGATCTGATTCCTACATATTTTTCGTATTTTGCAGGGTCATCATATAAAAATATTGTTTTTGTGGCAGATTTGTCCTCTAACGAAGAGATAATCAACGTGGTAAAAGAAAAAGGCCAAGGCACTATACTTGTTCTTATGTTCTCACTTGTTTTCTTAAGTATGAATTTACGGCTATTATATTCTTCTGTCTTATTAATTAATTTCTCCACTCGATTTAACCTCGATCTGAATTGATATCCCTCAGAGGTCAATCTAATGATACCGGTAAATAAAATAGTTATGACCAGTATGACTACAGTCAGGTTTTGATACTTGTCGTAGATTGTCAATACTTCATTGAAAAATGGAATGACGATGATGGGTACAAGGGGTAAAAAACTTCTTTCCATCATAATATTGGAATCTCCTTCATGGTATATAATGATCAGCAAACTAAAAATCCCGAATGTGGAAAGGACAATAAATCCCAGTTTTACGAATTCTTTTTTCCAGATTAGATATCCCAACAAGAACATAAATACCAGTACAAGCCAGAAATACAATCCGGTTATTCTGTTTACAAAAAATTTTGCACTGTAATAATTAAAAAATGCATTCCATGTAAAGGACATACCGGTCAAATTGGATAAAAATACACCCTCATAACTGGTTTCTTTGGCTGTGAATGCTTTGTATAGTGCCAGGAAAATGATCAGTAAAACCAAAAGATAGACTCTGAAATCTTTCCAGTTTGACTGATCGATCAAGTGATATGCAATAATAAATAAAATGATCAGTGTAGATACGGGATAAGTATAGAAAGCAAGTACTATTACCAATGCTTCTGATAAAAATTTAAACCAGATGAATTTACTCCGTTCCTGGTATTGCATTAACGCAAAAAATAATGAACAATACACAAACGCCTGATGCGATTCATGAGTAGTATGATAAAAACTCTGCTTCATGCATAGTAAAAAAAGAAAAACTATCGACATACCGGCTGCCTGATTCTTCAGAACCCGGGTACAGAGTATATATATTCCATAAAATAACAGGATGAATGAGATGCTGTAAATAAACACCAGGGCTTTTAAATTCAGATTAGCTTTTAGTGCAAGCAGTACAGGTATTTGTGAAATGAAAGCTCCGAACCGTCCTGATGAAATATTAAACCTTTCGAATGTTATTATTCTGAATATATAATATACATTATCCACAAAAACGATCCTCTCTCTATAAAAAAATGCAGATAACAGCAATAAAAAGAGAAAGCCTGTCTGACCAATAATTGAGTATGCCTTTGTTTTATTATTTATATCCAAATGCTTAAAGAACATATTGATAATTCTTTTGCTTATTACTATTATACAATCATCTGAATACCTGTACTCTTATTGCTGAATATTATAACATAAAAAGACCAGCCTGAAACCGAAAAACATAATAATCGTTACAATCTATTATTTAAAATTCTTTAACTCCTCTATCACAAACCTTCCGGCACTCGATACATGGCGCATTGAATAATGAGGAGCTTTATATATTCTGTTTTTAAGATTAGTAGGTTCGAATTGATCGTTCATATTAATTTCTCTGTTCTCAATTTCAATGTTCCGGAAAAACTTAAGATTGCACTTTTTATTATTAAAAATAAGAATTGATCTGAGAATGGACATTATCCTGCTGCCAAAACAAAAAGATGCCATTCTCAATACCATATGCCCGAATGGTGAAGGTCGCAGGAATTTATGCCTGCTAAAATAACCTTCTACTGTTAATATTGTTTTACTTCCTTCTTTGGTATAGCTGCACCGGTAGTCTTCATCCTGCCAATGGGTTATTACCACAGAATTCCCCATTTTCATCCGGTATCCGTAGTCTGCTTTTTCTATTCCATTCTTTCCGAAAACATTGATTATACCTCCTTTGGCAAGAGAGACAACTACACTCTTTTTAGCTTCATGACGAATGAAAATTCTGCATCCGGTAAAATAATTTTCGAACTCCTGTTTGCAGGGCAAATCAGTCGAACCGTCAGAATTCATATTATTCAATACTGTTCGGAAATATGACTGCCCGATATAATGTGTCAGATACCGGTCATCGGTTTTCCCGAACATGCTGTTTTCAGAAATACAGTTATTGATCAATACATTCAATACCGAAGCAGCCATCTCATTGTTTTCAGCAAATCCTGAAATGCCGTAAGGAACAACATAATCTGTATTACGCGAATTGATCATCACGGGAAAGTCGCCGGAAACCGCAACAAACATGCTAAGAAATTCAATGGCTTTTATGGCTGAAGCAAGCGCTTTTTCATCCTTAGTGGTCTTATAAATATCCCACAGACTATCCACAGTAACCGACAAATACCCCAGATCGGGACCCCCGTATTCATTGAACCAGCCCTCATCGTGTTGTGCGTTATAGAATACCTTCAATCGCTGATCCAGTTTTTCCCGGTTCACTTTTACACCGGTCAGTTTGCCTGCCATAATGATCCCTGCCAGGGCAGCACTTTCCTGGTTTAAAGCTTCTTTTTCGGGATGTTTCAGCAACCACGCAATGGTTTTGTTCACCGCCCTGATTATGCTGTCATTAACAAATTCAGGATACTTATTCAATATAATGGCAACGGCATACAGGCTAAATGCTGTCGGGGGAAACCCCGATTCAAAGGGATAGTATTCGTTAAAAGCTCCTGTATGCAACTGAGACCCGCTCCAGAAATCAATTCCGGCCTTTATCAGATCTTTGATCATACCATTCCCCCGGTATGGATTATTGGGTGAAGAATAGCAATAAAGGACATCCAGGATCAATATCCCCTGCTGCTGAATTATTGAAGCAAAGTCCCGTATTTTATAATTCCAGTAATTCCTGTCAAAACATCCATACGTTGGCGAGTCAGGATCCCTGTCAATCTGGGACAATACTCGCTGAGAATGAGTATTTAATTGTATCCAGAAGTTTTTTTCCATGACCTTTTCTGAAATGATAGAATTAGAAAGAATGGAAGACCAATAAGTGCAGGAACAATAATACGAAAGATTGAGATAATTCCAACTGAAACAAGAATTTCTTTGGTAACAAATCCGCTGTAAAACCAGATCAACGCTGCATCTCTTGGCCCTACCCCTCCGATAGATATGATTATGGCCCCTGCCAGTATTGCAAGAGAGCTGCCTGAGAAAACCATCATTAAAGGAAGAGATATTTCAAATACCCGGAACATAAAGTAGAACTGCAGGATCTGAATTATCCATAATGTTACAGACCAAAGCGCTATCTGAGGCATATTCTTTTTGTGGTTGATGAAGAATAAGATCAGGGAAGACAGGCGTTCCAAAAATTTGTTCTTAAGAATATAACCCTTTCGCTGCCAGTACATCAAAACAACCGCTAACAGAAGAATCGCAGCAAAATTAGCCAGGGATAACCAGGATGAAAGTGTGCTGTATTTGATACTGGCTTTAAAAATAAAGAATAATGAAATGTATAGGATCAGGTAGACTGCAAGGATGTCCCATAACTTTTCGAATAAAATAACCAGTATGGGACGGTATCTCGATGTATGCCTGTCTACCCAAAAAACACGCACGATTTCGCCCATCTTAGCCGGAACAATAAGATTTGCAGTATAACTTCCCGTTACCATTTGAAAAGTATGATAATATGATACCTTATAATTGTTTATTCTTTTCAGAATATATTTCCAGCGGTAAGCAGCTATCAACAATTGAGGTACAAAAAGAGAGAAATAGATCAGGAAAAACTCCCGGTTCGCTGTTTGTAAAGTGTGAATCAGTAGATCAAAATCAATCTTCCGGTAAATCAAAAAAAGGAGGAATGCGCTGATTAAAACGGCAATAAGAAGTTTTATATATTTAGGAAGTTTCAATAAATTTCAGTCTTAATTCAATTGTATTTCTTCATTATTTTAAAGTGTATATAGCCCCTGATATCCGTAAGTTTTTACTATTCTCTGATACAATATTCCTGGTTCATCAAGCCTTTTCTTTTTGTGGGTTTTGATATGTTCTTCCACCCCTTTCTGCATAGATTAAAAAACCAACCGATCAGGCCAACAGGAATAAAACCCAAAATTCCACGTGCAACCCGGTTGGAACATAGAATAATGACCCCAGATATGATCATTTCAACCAGGTATCTTGACAAGCCCATGTTCTTTGGCTCAATGTCATACTCCGGTATTTTACGACCAAATAATCTCCTGAAGCGCATACGTACAAATGCGCCCCTTTTTTTAAAATCAAACATATGCCCGTGCATATTCAATATCTCTTCCGGGTCTTTTTCTTCAAGCTCCAGATACCCTTCAGACTTCATCTTGCTTAAAAGATCAACAGCTTTTTCGTTTCTGCCAATAACAACGGCGAATCCCTTTCCCAGTTTTTCATATTTCGGACTCCAGGCATCACCTACGGAAATATCCGTCAGATCGTTTGCAAAGTCAATGGAGTATAGGGTACTGCGGGTGATATAAAATGGCAACAGGTAATTGTAATAGAATTTCTCTGCTTTTATTGTTTTACCATTATCCAGTGTGATCCTTAGATACCCTGGCCATTCGCCATCCCTGTATCTGACTTCTTTTATGAGTGAAGAATCCTTGATGCCCTTTGTGTGTGCAAATTTCAACACTGCCGTAGCATACATGTTAATTCCAACATATGGGCCAAGAACATACTGAATATTTTTGACGGATGGATGTTTTAAGGTTTGTAATTGCCGAATGGATGCTACCTGATCAGGTAAACCAACAAAAGCCAATGGGCCATCGAAAGATGAAAGACTGCTTAATATCTCATTTACCGCTATCGGAGCATAAACACTCTGACTTGCCTCAATAATCTCTTTGCGTGTAGTTGCAATAAACGACTTTGCCAGCCAGGGTTTTGGTATTCCATGTTTTAAAACAACTGCGCCTTTTATGAGATCTTTTTCAAGAAGGTATAGTACTATTTGTGTTATAATACCTCCTGAGGTACCTTTCATCCTTATCTCATCATTTCGTGAGAACCCTATGTATACCTTTTTAAGATTCCCGATAAGCCAGTTTTCAGGATACTTTCCAAATATAGATTTGTTCAACAATGCATAATTTATTCCGGCTCCCGGGCAGGCTGAATCAATCCCGGTAGTTAAAACAAAGTCCTTTTGCTCCGATACAGGAACAGGTCCATGCCGGCTGTCTTTCATCAGTATTCTGTTATCCAGTCCCGCACAAGTGCCACAGTGCGTACACAGACCGGCTTTAATAACATTTTTTTGTAACTCGCTGAATTTCATGCATTAACTCTTCTTGGTCTTCATAATTTCTGCTTCCTGTCTTCGCACACGATATTGAATATCTTCCATCAATCGCCGGTTAACAGCCAGCAGATCGCCGATAACTGCCATCATACCAATGAGAAAACCAAGAATAATGCAAATGCTGGCCAGGATTAAACTGGGTACGTGTGTTCGTTCGGTTCCTTCAACCATAAATAAATACAACCACCTGATGCCAAGGCCAAAACCTATGAGAAAAAAGAATAATCCAATAGAAAAAAAGGTCCGGAAAGGCTTATAGATAGTAAAAATCCGTAGAATGGTAATGAACGAAAGCCTTACATATTTACCAATACTTTTTACCAGACGTGATGGCCTTAGATCTTCATTGGTCCTGACCGGGACTGAAGTTAGAGATATCCCTGTTCTGCCGGCCTGAATAATTGTTTCGAGTGTATAGGTATATTCATTGAACACATTCAGTTTTAAAGCTGCTTCCCGGCTTATTGCACGAAATCCACTCGGTGCATCAGGAATAGAAGTTCTACTGGCTATTTTTACTGTCCATGATCCCAATTTTTGAAGCAATTTCTTTCGCCAGGAGAAATGTGCAATTTGTGAAATAGATCTGGCTCCCACAACCATATCTGCTGTGCCTTCTAAAATAGGTTTTACAAGCAATGGTATATCATCAGCATTATACTGGTTATCAGCATCGGTATTGACAATCACATCGGCACCAAGCTGAATACAGGCGTTAAGTCCGGCCATAAATCCTTTTGCCAGACCCTGGTTTTCTTTAAAGTTAACAATATGGTCAACTCCAAAATCTTTCGCCACTTCAATGGTCTTATCTGTGCTTCCGTCATTAATAATCAACCATTCTACCTTATGAAAACCTTCTATTTTCCGCGGAAGAGAGGATAATGCCACTCCGAGGATTTTTTCTTCGTTGTAACATGGAATTTGAATAATAAGCTTCATAAGTAATAATTTGTTAAACGAAAATAAGTATTTATAACCTGAGAACCGCAAAAGATTTATATTTTGCAACAAATTCAATCATGACATACGATGTTTTGCAAAATGTTTGAAAAACCAAATAAGAACTTCGCAATTGTTTTGTTATTATTTATCGGCATTATCTTTTTGTTTTTATCGGTCCTGTCTGAAGGATCTTATGCCGGTGCAGATGATACATTTCATTATCTTCATTCACGCTGGGGATTCAGACACCCTGATCTGTTATTCAATCATTGGGCCAAACCATTCTTTACATTGGTATGTTCCCCTTTTGCACAGTTCGGACACATGGGTGTAAAGTTGATGAACATCTTACTGGCTTTAATTACGGCATACTTTACCAAAGGTACCTGTGATAAGCTTTCTATTAAAAACGGCAACATGGTAATCGTATTTGTACTGTTCATGCCTGTATATACCATGATGCTTCTCGGGGGTAACAATGAAATAATGACCGCCTTTTTTCTTATACTCTTTGTATTTCTGTTTCTTCACGAAAGATATATCATTGCAACTTTGGCTATTTCCTTTCTGCCACTGATCAGAAATGAAACCATTATCCTATTCCCTTTCTTCCTTGCTGCCCTGATAATCAAAAAGAAATATAAAATATTGCCCCTGATCCTTACAGGATTCGTCCTTTTTAGTATTGCAGGTTACTTTATTTACAGGGATATTTTCTGGTTAATCACTCGCATACCCTATAAAGGAAACTCCGGCTTTCTGGGGCATGGTGAATCCCTGATCTATTTTATCAGAAATTATAAATTCATTTTTGGCTTGCCTCTCTCAATAGCTATACTAACAGGCATAATTGTTTGTATTAAACAACTGTTTTTCTTTAAAAAAGAAGGTTATGAAAAAGTAACTTTAATTTATCTTCTGATTTATCTGCCCATTCTCGTTTTTTTCTTTGCTCACTCATACGTATGGTGGAAAGGTATCGGTGGTTCCGGAGGAAGAATCCGGGTAATGGCCTGCATAACACCTCTCTCTGCCATTGTTGCACTTCAGGGTGTTAACCTATTTGAAAGGTGGATAAATAAAATGAAATATCGTTACCTCAACATTGGATTAGGATTTTTATTTCTTGTAACTGTTATTATTTATCCCTTTTACATAAATGACATTCCTGTTCCACCCGACAAGAATGTGAAATATTTGTATCACACATACTATTGGCTAAAGAAAAAGAATTTGCTGGACAACAGGACCATTTATTTACAGGACCCCAGATTGATGAATTACTTCACAGGCGATCCTTTTGAAAAAGGCGGAGTAACACTGAACATCCCCAATTGGGGTAATCCGGAAAAGGAAATGAAACCAGGTGATCTTGTTATTTATGATATACATTTTGCCAAATATCAACACCTGGCCAACCTGGAAGATTATCTGGATAATCCTTATTACAGGCTAATACATTCTGTTCAGGCAGATCAACCATTTACCCTGTTTAATAATGAATGGCATTCAACCTTTGTATATGTGTTTCAAAGAATGGAGTCAAGACAGGATATAAGCAACAGAGAAATTCTTAAAAACAGTACACAGGAACGTCTGTTCCAAATTTCAGATATGCCTGAAATGGTTTTGTTGACCGGTAAAGACAATACGGGTAATACTATTCAACTTAAAGAAGAAGAGGAGTTCTCACAAACCTATATTTTTGAAGGAAACCGGTTCAACAAGGATCCTTTTTGCCGTTTCCACGGATATTGCGATTTTACTATCGATAGCAAACCAGATCCCGGTAATGTGTATCTGGTACTGGCAGTTGTAAAAGAGATACCTCATCTGCCTGTGAAAAACATATATTACAATGCCTGGGATTTTTCAGAAGCCTTCCAAATGGATTCTAACGTATATAGGATTTATATTCAGGCTACCATGGATGAAAAGATTAAAAAAACCTATATTCTGAAGTATTATATCTGGAATCCGGGAAAGAGATCATTGAATATTGATGCATTAAAACTATATCACGAAAAATCTGTTGAATAACTATCTCCTGAATCTTCTATTAACAGGACTGGGAAAGACACCATCATTAATTTCCTTTTTTGCAGTCTGAATAATATATTAAACTGTATAATAGTTCATCCGATGAATTACTCCATTTAAGTCAAACAATTTAGGTAGTTTGTATTTGAATAAATTCACTTTTTTAATTGGCTTACTTTCGATATTAACTAACAAATCAATATCCTAATAGTGATCGTGGCAATTCATGAATGATTCCCCTATTTCCCGTATTTTCCTGCAACACCTGCGATAATCTGTGATATATCACATGAATTACTGGTTGAGGTAATAAATATATAAGAGTGTGAAGATCATTAAAAATTAATTCCTGAGTATTTAATTGTCCGGAATCAAAGTCCAGTTATTTAGATCAAAAACATTATCCTTTACTTTGCCTCTTGCTGTAATACTTACTTTGTTTTTCAGCCACAGTTTTGTTTCCCAGTAAACAATAGTAAAAGG
>Ga0315543_1003014_pt1 | contig 15545 bp, 14 predicted proteins | sample SalMarSW160210MG_2_FD_203098 | JGI IMG/M metagenome (GOLD analysis project Ga0315543, IMG submission 203098) | Salt marsh sediment microbial communities from the Plum Island Ecosystem LTER, Massachusetts, United States - Salt Marsh Sediment SW1601-210 ...
CAGTTGTCCCACTCCGCTGCGCTTCGGGGACTCTCCCACTCCGCTGCGCTTCGGGGACTCTCCCACTCCGCTGCGCTTCGGGGACTCTCCCACTCCGCTGCGCTTCGGGGACTCTGCCCCACTCCGCTGCGCTTGGCTGCGCGCGAGGAACGGACCGCTTCGCCGTTCGTGCTCTGCATGCCCTCGCTTTGCATGCCCGTGCTCTGCATGCCCTGCGGGCGACGGGCGACGGGCGAGGGGCGACGGGCGATCGCCTGATCGTTCATCCTCGCGTGGGATCTCTCGTCAGTGTGTCTCCTTTGTCTCTCGACACCTTTGTCACGTCTGACAAAGACGTGGAAGACGAGAGGTCGCTCCCCTGCGGGGCCCTTCGGCGGCGTCGCTCGCCTCGCTTGACGAGGGACTCTGCGCCTTCGGTCGCACTATCGCGGTTTAGCAGCGTCAAGTATCACCGCCCCTGCCAAGTCGGCGGGCCACAGAGCAGCGCCCCCTCGCCTTCCTCTGGGTATCGCCTCCGGGTCTTGGGGGCCCAGAGACGATGTGGCGAGATCTGTGCGCTGAGCCGCTAGCCTTGGCGGCTTGCGCAGCAGCTGGGCGGGGCCAATCGGGCTGTAGCAGCATCGAGGCCTGCCATGGCCTCTACCGCCGTCGCACCACTGGCAGCCACAGCGGGTAACGCCGCTCGAAAACTTGCAGCAGGTTGTTGCCGGTGTCGGCTACGTAGAGACGCCCATCTGGGCCGATGGCGACGCTGCGCGGTAATTGGAAGTGACCTGCACCTGGGCCGCGTGCACCGATGCTTGCCCTGAATCCGCCGAAGGCATCAAAGGCCTGCAGGCGATTGCTGCTGTAATCCGCGATGAACCATTGGCCGTCCAAGGGCGAGAAGGCCACCCCGGTGGGCCGGTGGAACTGCCGTGGATCGAGCCCCAACTCCCCCCACTGCCACAGGTAGTGGCCCTCTGTGTCGAACATCTGCACGCGGTGGTTGCCCAGGTCGGAGACCAGCACATGCCCCTCGGCATCCACGGCCACGCCGTACGGCGTGTCAAACTGCCCGTCGCCCGTGCCAAACTGCCCCCATTCTTGCGGATTGTGGCCAGCCGCGTCGAAGGACTGCACACGGTGGTTGCCGCTGTCAGTGACGTATACTCGTGAGCCGTCTGGGCTCAGGGCTATGTTTTGCGGTGCAGTGAACTCTCCAAGGCCAGGCCCGCTACTGCCCCAGGCGCGCACAACGCTGCCTGCTGTATCAAGGACCTGCAAGCGGTCGTTGCCCGTGTCCGCTACGTAGATATGGCCGTTGACCGGCGAGGCAGCCAGCCCTTGTGGTTGATTGAATTGGCCCGCCTCCGCGCCTGAGCTGCCCCAGTCGGCAATGAAGGTGCCATCAGCAGCAAAGACCTGGATGCGGTCGTTGAACGTGTCCGCCACGTAGATCCGTGCCCCGTCAGGGCTTACAGCCACGCTGTGGGGCTGATCGAAGCGGCCAGCGCGTAGGTCTTTATGCCCCCATGTGTCAACAAGTTGGCCCTGCAGGTCAAAGACCGCCAGGCGGTGGTTCAGCGTGTCAGCCACGTAGAGGCGGTCACTGGTCACGGCCAGCGCGCCTGGCCAGTGCAGTTCGCCTTCACCGATGTGGCACAGGAAGCCCCCTGTCGCGTCGAGTACCTGCACTCGGTTGTTGCACGTATCGGCTACGTAGATAGTGCCGTCCGTGGCCACGGTCACGTCACTTGGCCAATCGAACTGCCTGTCGCCAGAGCCCTGGCCGCCCCAGGCATTCACGATGTTGCCCCAAGGGTCAAAGACCTGTACACGGTGGTTGCCGGAATCCGCTACATAGATCAGTCCGTCAGGCCCGGCGGCGATGCCGTGCGGCGAACGAAACTGGCGGTTGCTGGAGCCTTTCGAGCCCCAGTATCTCAAAGGGTTGCCCAGCGCATCAAAGACCTGCACGCGGTCGTTGACCGTGTCGGCCACGTAGACATAACCATCCCAGGGCGCGATGGTCAGGTCCGCGGGGCGCTGCAACTGGCCGGGGTAGCTGCCGTATGCGCCCCATGCGGTCACTACGGTGCCCGCTGGGTCGAGTATCTGCACGCGGTCGTTGGCCGTGTCCGCCACATAGATCTGGCCTTGTGCGTCCAGAGCGGCGCCGCCGGGGTCCCAGAGCTGTCCTACTGCCGCACCGAACGTGCCCCAGGCGTACACGGGATTGCCATCCAGGTCAAACACCTGCACGCGGTGACTGTGCGAGTCGACCACGTAGACGCGCCCGGCGGTGGTGTCCACAGTGACGCCGGAGGGGTACAGCAGTGTGCCCAGCGGTCCAGTCTGCAGCCCCCATTGGGCAACGAAGGTGTACGGCCGCGCATCGGCTTGCGCGCTACCAGCCAGTGTCAGGCAGATACACAACGCCAGTGCCAGCCATGTACACGATGCCAGCAGGGGCCAAGGATTGGAAATCCCTGGCGGCGGCTGAGAAGCGGCCTCAGCCGCTCTAGTTGAGGCTCCAGAGGGGCTTTCTTCTTTGAGACGGCGAATTTGATTCGGCAGCTTAAGCTTCAGAAAAGCCTCCTCATCCGTGACTTGCGCGTATTATAGGGCGCTTGACGCATTTGTTGCAAGGGAGCCAAGGATTGGAAATCGCTGGCTGAAAGTGAGAAGCGGCCTCAGCCGCTAGGGTTCAGCCCGTGTAGAGGCTTTTTGGTTTCAGACGGCGAAATTGATTTGGCGACTTTCTAGGCGCTTTTCTGTCCCGTGTGTTGACGGTAGGCTTTGATGTAGCGCATGGCGTAGGAGTCACGGCCCAGGAGCAGGTCAGTAGCTAGCACTGCCTGGCGCACTTTGGCGGCATCTACGACGGGGCAGGTCACTCCCGCAGCGATAGCCAGGGCCAGAAACGCACTGTTGAGCACGCCACGGTCAGGCAGGCCGAAGGAGATGTTGCTGGCTCCCAGGGTCTGATTGACACCCAATTCGGCCCTCACTTTGCGGATGGCCTGCAGTGTCACCAGTCCAGCTTGGTTATCTGTGGCTATTGTCAGGCAAAGACAATCGATGATGACGTGTTCACGGGGAATGCCAAGCGACTCAGCCCGGTCTATGATTCTGTGAGCGATCGCCACCCGCTGGTCAGCGTTCTGGGGGATGCCTTTGTCATCCATGGTCAGGCCGATGACCGCTGCCCCATATTCTTTGACCAGGGGTAGAATCGAATTCAAGGAGAGCTCCTGGCCGGTAACCGAATTGATGATTGGCTTGCCCTGGTACACTTTGAGAGCTGCCTCCAGGGCCTTGGGGTTGTCGCTGTCTAGGCTGAGAGGGACGTCTACGACCTCCATCACGGCCTGTACAGTCTGAGGGAGCAGAGCGATTTCGTCCACGCCTGCCATGCCCACGTTGACGTCCAGGATGTCCGCCCCAGCCCGTACCTGAGCTAGGGCCTCCTTGCGCACGAACTCCATGTCGCCAGCCTGCAGTGCAGCAGCCAGTTTCTTCTTTCCGGTGGGGTTGATGCGCTCGCCGATCAGCACAGTCGGCTGGTCATCACCGAGGTCTACTTCTTTCGTAGTGCTTGATATAGTGGTCTTCATCAATTCATGTCCTCCTTGCCAATCATGTTGTATTGTTCGGGGTGCATTCTAGAAATCGGGCAGATTCTGGCTGTAGCGACGTAGCATAGGCCTTTATGGCCGTTGTTTGTGTGTCCCAACACGCCCACCCCGTCAAGCGGTCGCCCGTCGCCCTCAGGGCATGCAAAGCAAGGGCATGCAGAGCACGAACAGCAAGGCGCTAGACTACGTCCCTGGTGTGCTAAGAATGGCCTATTGTCCAAGATACATTGACTGGGCGAATATCTGCTGAAAGTTGGGAACGCTGGCCAACTCGACGTAGCGGACTCGGCGGGCTATGTCTTGTGCTGCGGCCCGCTTGCTGCGAGAGATCAGGGCCAGCCTAGCGCCAGTACCGGCGGCGTTTCCCACCTGGCGGAAGCGGTGCAACGGCAGTGGTGGCAACATGCCGATAGTCACCGCGCTGGACAGGTCAATGTAGCTGCCAAAGGCCCCAGCGATGATCACTTGGTTGATCTCATCCTCGGAGCGTCCCTTCACTTCTAGGAGTGCCTCAATACCCGTGCGTATGGCCCCTTTGGCGAGTTGCAACTCGCGCACGTCGTGCTGGGTGATAGTAATCGCCGGAGCTCCATTGCGCTCCTGCTCGCTGATCAGCACGAATTCGCGCCCTCCGGTCTCGCAAGTGCGCACCCGCGGGTGTTCGCCCATCCTTCCCCCGCGATCCAGCACGCCGCTCAGGTAAAGCTGAGCCAGGGCATCCACGATGCCAGAGCCGCAAAGGCCAACCGCTGGCGCTGCAGCGATGGTGTGGTATTCCACCCGGTTATCCACCAGGCGCAAGCGTTCTATGGCTCCGGCAGCAGCGCGCATACCGTGTTTGATGTGAGCGCCCTCGAAGGCAGGCCCGGAGGCACAGGAAACGCTGCTCATCTCACCATCGCTCACCAGGCAGACCTCGGTGTTGGTGCCGATGTCGAGAGCCAGTACTAGCCCTTCGGCCTTCCAGACTTCAGTGGCCAGCAGCATGGCTACGTGGTCGCCGCCGACAAATCCGGCGATGTTAGGCAGCAGGTGTACGTAGGCTCCTGCTGCGATGTGCAGCCCTACGTCGCGGGCCTTGACGTTCAGGGCACTGCATACTGCAGGGACGTAGGGGGAAAGCGCAAGTTGCTCCACTGGCAAGCGCAGCAGCAGGTGGTGCATGGCCGTGTTGCCCACCACCACTGCCTCCACGATTTGCTGCGGCCTGGCATCAATCTCAGCACACAGATCAATGGCCAATTGGTTGAGCGCCTCCACAGCCAATTCCTGCATCCGTGTTGCTTCGGCCGGTGCTCCTTGCGTGCGGCTGATGCGCGTGACGACATCCTCTCCGTAGGCGATCTGGGGGTTCATAAGGCCCTTGCTGGCCAGCGTGCGGCCGCTTTCCAGGTCGAGCAGATAGCCGGCGACCTTGGTGGTGCCCAGGTCTACCGCTAGCCCTAGTTGGCGGCTGGGCCAGGGAGCGAGGGCTATCAGTTCATCGCCGCGCAGCGAAGCCTGGGCGCGCCAGTTCCATGACCGCAGTCGGGGCGAGAGGTCGCGCAGGACCTCAGTGTCTATGCTGTGGCAAGCCAGGCCATGCTGCTGCTTCAGGGTCTCCAGCACACGGTCGGCATCGGCTCTCAGATCTGATAAGGACGGCGGTGACAATTGCAGCTCATAGGCGCGTACGGGGGGCTCCGGGGTAACGGGGACCTCTAGGCCTTCCACCTGGGTCCGTTGCGGGGTGCTGAGAGATTCCGGGGGTACGCCTACTTTGACATCGTCGCGTGCGTAGGTCTGGCAGGCGAGGCGATAGCCTTCCTGTAGTTCCTGCGAAGTGAGAGCGTCTCGTTCGGCGGACGTTGGGGGCGAGACGTGCCCAGCTAGGACCTGCACCTTGCAGTGGCCACATATTCCCTCGCCCCCGCAGAGGCTGATCAGGTCCACGCCGAGTCGGCGTGCCGCTTGCAAAAGGGACTGGTCGGCGGGGCAAGAGCCTCGCCGACCCACAGGTTCGAAATCTATTTGGTGAGGCAAGTTGTCCTCCATACGTCGTGCCCAAGGGCTTTTGTGTCCATCTCGTTTGTGCACCAAGCACTCACAATAACACCCATCCCGTCGGGCGGTCGCCCGTCGCCCTCAGGGCATACAAAGGGCATGCAGAGCACGAACGGTAAAGGGCCAGGCTACGGAATGCGGGAAGCATGCCTAGCGACTTTCCGAAACCTGCTTCTCCCACTCATCGCGTTTCAGCGCCATATCGTGGAAGAGGAGTTGCATGCGGCCAAAGTGACGGCGAAAGTACATGCGCAGGCTGCGATACTCTTCTTGTTTGAGAAAGCTCAGATCATGGTGCGCAGGGACGTCGCGGTAATGGCTGCCGGCGTGCCGGAACCTTAGCTTGTCATAGACGTGTATGGCGCGTTTGTTGGTCGCAGCTACGTCCAGACAGAGCCGCTGGAAGCCAAGGGTGCGGAAGTAGTAAGGCAGGAAGACGCGCAGAGCTTCGCTGCCGTAGCCCTGGTTCACAAAGTCGGCACCACAGGCAATACCCAGCCGCGCCGAGCTGTGCCCCACGATCTCACGCAGGCTCACGCGGCCAACGACCTTGCCGTCAGATCGTCTCTCAATGACGTACAGCAAACTCGTGCGATCTGCACCGTGCAGCGCGAGCCACATCCCTCTGCTCACTGGCGCGGTGCGCGCGATATTCGCTAAGATGTGTAGCGGGTCGCTGAAGGGCCGCCAGGCGCGCATTTGTTGGGAGTCTTCACGTCGGATGTCACGGACGATAATGCGCGTGCCCTCAAGACGCACTCTTGCACTCGTGCTCTTCGCCTTGGCCTTTGTTCTCACCTTCATCCTGTGTTTTCCTGATGTCAAGAGTGTGTTCAACACGTGCCAGCCTGTGTGGTCAAGTCCTCGGCGGGTTGGGCTTGGTGTCCCAGCGCACGTCGCCGCATGCGCCCTCAGCCCATCCCTGCCTGAGAAAAGCGTGAAAAGGCTCGCGCTCACGGCCTACCGTAGTGGCATCGCCATGGCCGGGGAGCAGTTGCGTCTCGTCTGCCAGGACAAAGATGCGCTCCCTGAGCGTCCGCATTAGTTGCTGCAAGTCCGCCGGGGAATCAGTGTGGCCTGGACCACCAGGGAAAATGGCGTCACCTACCAGCCAGCGCTGACCATCGAGTTCCAGGCCTACGCTGCCGGGCGTATGACCGGGCAAGTGATGTACGCGTACACGACAGCGGCCGAAGCGCACGACCTGGCCGTCACGCAGCTCAAAGTCCGGTGGCACGGGCAGCAGCCCGGCGTCGGCATTATGCACGCCAATGGGCGCGCCCGTGGCTTGACGCACTTCGGCCAGCGCGGCGCTGTGATCGGGATGGCCGTGCGTGAGCAGAATGGCCGCGAGGCGCGTGCCCGCGATGGCACTCAGCAACGTGCCGGCGTCCGCCCCTGGATCCACGAGCAGCGTACCTGTCTCGCCACAGAAGAGGACATAACAGCTGGTCTGGTACTCGCCTACTGGCAAGCGAAGAATGTCCATTTGATGGGGCTATTATAACACTGAACAGGAAGATTAGTCAACGAGGCGTGGGAGCACGCAAGTGCTGCCGAACACGGGAGGCCAAGTGACCGGCACTCAAAAACGGCCAGTCACTCAAGTATCAAGTGGCGGGGCGAGCTTGGTGCAGCCCTGGTGGCAGGTTGAGGAAGCGCAGGAGCTTGTGCTCTTGCGTGTAGTAGGCTATCTGCTGTGAAAGGTTGTCCTCTTCCGGCACAGTAGTCAGGGCGCGGAGTATGGAGGTAGCAGCAGCCTCTGCGGAGCGTTTGCGCAGTCGCTGCCAGGGCAGTACGCACTCACCACTGGAATGGACGCCGACAATGTCGGTCGGCAATCCCTGGTCGGGCATCCAGTTCAGGCACAGGGCAAAGGACAGCATGCGCGATGGGAGGTGTTCCAGTGTCACTTCCAGCAATTCCGGCTGCGTGCCCAGGGCAAGCACGACGAGCGCAAAGTCATGCTTGCGCAGTTGCTCGATGCTCAGTACAGGCACGTCGACCAACAGGGACGCGGCGATGGCCAGGGGCATTGACGCCTTGTCCACGCCGACCAACGCGGTGAATTGCCAGCCATATTCCTTGAGCAGCGCCAGCAGGCGGCTCAGGGTCACGGCCACGTCACGGTAGGTGAAAGTGTGGTTCTGGTAGATGGGCACGTCAAGGCCGTCATCGTGGCTGCTGCCCAGGCAAATGACCCCGTACTCTGCATACAGGGGGGCTTTAAGGCCAAGTTGTCCTTGCGACGGGAATTCCTGGTGGCGTATGGCGACCAGCAATGCTTCGTGTGCGGCAGAGGTGTCCGCACTGGGCGGTGCACGGCGCAGGGCCTGCCGCAGTGTCTGTTCTGCTGCTGCACAGTCCCGCAATCCCATGTGGCAGTTGGCCATCGCAAACCCGAGTTCCCAATCTTCGGGGTACTCTGCCATGAGCGATTGAAATTGGGCCAAGGCATCGGAAAACTCGCCTTGCGCACACTGCACATAGGCCAGCTCGTAGCGCGCCGAGGGGTCGTGCTCGTTGGTGGAAAGGCAGTGGCGGAAAGCGTCCGCCGCCTCCTCATGTTGTTCTAGCTCGGTGAGCACCCGCCCCAGGTTGAAGTGGCTCTTGTAGTCGCTGCTCAGCAGGGCGGCGCTGCGAAATTCGTCAGCGGCCTTGGTCAATAGGCCTTTGCGTTGATAGTGATGCCCCAGCGCGTTGTGTGCGGCAGCTATACTCGGGTCAGCCTCAACGGCATGCTTGAACTCGAGCATAGCTTCGTCCAAGTGCCCCTGTCGTTCCAGGTGCTGTCCTCTCTCTATGTGTTGGTAGGCCTGTCCAGGCTTGAATTCACCAAGCATGTTGTCATCTATCCTGCTGATTGTTGCGGCAATTATAGCGCATTTGCGGAGGCAGTCAAGGAAGGGTAAGCGGTTACCAGTTGCCAGTCAACGGTTATCGGTTGTGAGTCACTGGAAACTGTCAGTAGAAGTACTCAACGGGCCAGCCACGGCGTGCGGCGATGGCTTTCAGACGCGAGTCAGGGTTCACGGCTACCGGGTGTCCCACTCGCTCCAGCAGCATCAGGTCCGAGTGGCTGTCCGTGTAGAAGTAGGATTGTGCCAGGTCTGCGTCGTACCTGCTGGCGTAGTCCTGGGCCCAGTAGACCTTACCAGGCCCGTAGCAAGGTGGCTGGATGATGCTCCCCGTAAAGTGTCCGTCTACCACCTCCAGCAGCGTGCACAGATAGTCATTCACTCCCAGATGCCTGGCCACAGGGCCAACTGCGTAGGCCGTGGCGGCCGAGATGATGGTTACCAGGTGACCCTGTGCGCGGTGCTCGTTCATGCGCTGCACCGAATTCTCCGCGACATAGTCCACCACCATCTGCTCGAACCAGCGCTCGCAGAAGGCGCGCATCTCTACTTCACTGTCGGCAGATACAGTGGAAGCCAGCTTGGCCATCACAGCGGGGTAGTTGAACAGGCCCAACTTGTATAGTGCTGCATACCCGTAGGCGCGCAGTATTGCCCGCCAGTCCACCTCTCTCTGACGCCACAGGTAGCGCATGTAGAGCATGCCAGAGCTGTCGCGCAGGATGGTGCGATCCATGTCAAAGTAGGCGACGACGTTGGTCATAGCTGTGTTCCTTCGCTGTGATTTGCCGCGTTAGCCAAGGCCATTGGTTGAGCATTTTAGCACAGGTTGCTGTCGGGGCAAAGTGCTGTCAATGGATTGCCTTCCCTGTCTCACCTTTGTGTTCACGCCACCCAACGAGGCAGAGAAACTCCGACGCAAATCCTGACCGCTGGGCGATGCGCGGGGCTATTCTCTGCTCGCCCGGCCAATGACCTTCCGCAGCAGACGCCAGGCGGTCAGCGGGGCGACCATGGCTACGGTGAGGGCGGGCACAAAGTAGGGCGTCTTGGTAGTGTAGTGCAGCGTGGCACCCTGCGAGTTGCGCAGGAACTCTTGCGGAGTCTGGAAGTCATCCAGTTCCGTCCGGGCACGGCCAACCTCGAAGGAGAAGTGGGCGTCGGAGCCGGCGGTGACGGGGATGCGGTGTTGCGCGGCGAGCACGCGGGCGCGGCGGTCGTCGGAGGCGAATGGCGTGCGCGCGTTGTAACCCTCGATCAGGTCAACCTGGCCGATGATCTCGTGCAGTTTGCTTCGCTGGATTTTGCCGGGCGTGCCACGCGCCAGGGGGTGGGGAATGAAGACCAGACCGCCTTGCCCGTGGACGCGGGCCACAGTCTCCTCAGCGCTGAGGTGTGGAGGGATGCGCCGCTCAAGGAACAGTGCAGCGATGCCGCCGTGTGCAGTGCCGATTTCTTCGCCGACGATAACTCTGAAAGGCGCCCACTCGCGCAGGCGCAGAGCGCCCCCGATTTCGTCGTGATCGAGCACGGCGATGCCGTCGAGGCCTCTGCGGCGCACCACGTCGGCCAGCTTTCTCAAGGAGAGCAGGGAATCGTAGGAATAGCAGGTATGAACGTGCAGGTCAAACCGCATAGTACGGTTACCAGTTGGCGATTACCAGTTGCCGGTTGCTAGTCGGCGGCTGCGTATTCTTCGGCGGTGATGAATTCTCCGCCGCTGATGGTACGTGAAGCGATGCGCTTCTTATCGTCGAAGCGCAGTTCTGCGTGCATCAGTTGGAAGCATTTGTCATCCATGATCTCTTTGCGCAGGATGTAACCGCCCTCGTCCGCTATGCTGGGGTCGTTGTACAGGTTGATGCGCACACGCACTTTGGCCCCACAGTTGGCGCAGCGCAAGTAGAGCCACAATACCCCTTTCTCCTTGGACTGGCCGAAGAGTTTATCTAGCAAACCCATGGTCATCTCCTTTTTCACTCGCCAGATGTGGCATAGCGATGTAGAGACGTAGCCTCGCCCAAGCTCGCCCAACGGATGGCGGGACTGTGCAGATGGCGAGACTGCGCATGCTACGTCTCTACCTTACCAGGCTGCCTTGGCGCGTTCGGCCACAATTCGCTCGTAGACCTGAATGGTACGCTGCGCAATGCGCTGCCAATTGTACTCTTTCACCACGAGTTCGTAGGCATTGCGCACGCGCTGGGCTGCCCAGTCTGGTCGGGCCAGCGTGTGATTGATACCCCAGGCTAACGATTCAGCGTTGTCCGGATATACAGTGATGCCCGTTTCAGCATGTGTCATCACTTCTTGCAGCCCGCCGACCAGAGAGACCACGACCGGCACTTTGGCCGCCATAGCTTCGAGGGCGACAATGCCGAACGGTTCGTACAAACTGGGGAACACAGCGCAAGCAGCTACCTTGTACAGACGGTCACGGTCATCATCAGGGATGAATCCAGTGAAAAGCACTTTGTCGCCGACGCCGAGTTCCCACGTGCGGTGACGCAGGGCATTGAGCAGGTCGCCTGTGCCGGCTATGACAAACTTGGCTGCAGGATGTTCGGCCAGGACATGGGGCACGGCTTCGATCAGAACGTGCAGTCCCTTTTCCTGGACGATGCGTCCCACGTAGAAGACGATCCTTTCCTCCGGTAGAGCATACAGGCTGCGAAACCGTGTTAGGTCAACTTTGTCCCAACGCTCAAAGCGGTCCACTGTCACGCCGTTGGGGATGACGTCTATCTTGTCGGGCGGCGTTTGGAAGAAGCCGGCGACTTCGTGAGCCATGAACTGGCTGCAGCAGATCATGCGCCATGATTCATAGGTCAGCCACCACTCAACGCTGTGTATAGCTCTCTGCTGGTCGTTGACGAGGTGCCCCCGCGAGCGGCCTTGCTCTGTGGCGTGGATGGTGCTGAGCAGGGGGAGCTTAGAGTTGCGCTTGAGCGCACAGGCGCTGAAGGCAGTCAACCAGTCGTGGGTGTGGATGAGGTCCATGCCCTTGTCTCTGCATAGACTTCCGCCCACCTCCTCCAGCTTGATATTGGTCTGCCAGGCCATAGTGTAGAAATCGGGCATGGACACACTGGGCGGCTCAATGCGATACACGGTGAGCCCGCTGCTTTTCTCCTTGGTTTTGCCGCCTGCCCAGCGCAGGGTTACGAGGTGCACCTCGACGCCCTCCTGTGTCAGTGCGCGCACGAGTTCCATCACGTGGCGGCCCAGGCCTCCGACTACGTGTGGAGGGTACTCCCAGGATAGCATCAACACGCGCATAGTGCACTCTCCTCCAATTTGCAACTTTGCGTGTGAGCATTATACTACGGGTGGAGTGAGTGAGCAAGAATGGTACACGAATTGCACGAATGTCCACGAAGAATTCCAAAGAGGATTCGTGGAATTCGTGTAGTCCATCTTTGTCCTGTACACGAATTACCACGAAAGACAGAAAGGTGCACTGACGTGGTTGCAGAGGCTTCGCTCCTGTGTGTTAACGAAGAGCAATGCGGCAATCTGGCCCGATGCTTGCGCGTGTTGCAGGTGCGTCCTGATCCATACTTGAAGAGGCCTGCCAACCAAGTTGAGAGGTATCGGGAGGCCAACTATTGGTTCTACATAACGGCTATCTGTCAAAGCACCAGGACGTTTGAGGGCACGATCGACGGTCGCTGGCTGCGCGGCTGGGATTACCTTGTGGAAGCCAGTCGACGTCGCGTGGAGGACTTTACGGCTGAGCGGATGCAGGCTTACAGGGCTGAGGATTTGATGAGCTTGTTGTCCGATGACTTGGATGCGGGCCACTCGCCCATAGATCGTGTGGAGGAGCGCCTGGGGCAACTGCACGATTGCGCTCGCCGGCTCCTGGAAGACTATGGTGGAGAAGCTATGGGTGTCTATGAGCGCTGTGCTGGACGCCTGGCCGGGGAAGGTAGCCTGCTTGCTCTCCTCCCCGAGTTCGCAGCCTACTCTGATCCGCTCCAGAAAAAGTCGGTGCTTCTGGCCGGCATGCTGCACGAAAGCGGGGTGTGGCCCCTGCAGGATGCTGAGAATCTAAAGGTGCCTGTAGATTACCACGCTATGCGCGTTGCGCTGCGCAGTGGTATGGTGGAGGTTAGGGATGCAGCTCTGGCGCGCGACCTGCGGGAGCAGAAGCCAGTTTCTGATGAGCTAAATCAGGCGGTGCGAGCGGCTGTGAGCGCGGCCTGTGACGTTGTGGTGCGGGGGTCGGGACTGTCGGTCTTTGCTTTCGACAAGCTTATCTGGCACCTGGGGCGAAGCTGCTGCTTCTATGATCACGAGCCCATTTGCGGGCCGGGGCGCAGCGCCAAGGCCTGTTTTAAGCGCAGCAAGTGCACGTTCATTCAAGCTACGACGTATTCCTGCCCTAACGTCTGCGTCTTCGACGGGGTTTGTAGAGGCAGTCGTGACCAGGCATACCGCTCGTACTGGGAGACGAACGTTCATACATCCTACTACTGACTTTTGGTGGTAGTGCTTCCCCAAGGGTGAGTTGACAGGACTAGGGAAGAAGTCAACCACCAAGGCACGAAGACACCAAGGAACAACAAGTATGTACTTCGGGTCTTGGTGTGTTTGTGGTTAGCAAACATAGCCATCTGCAGGAAGGTGGCGCCCGGGAGGATGACGACGGACACCATTGCCAAAGCGATCAAAGAAGCACTGTTGAAAGGGCAGCTACCCTGCGCCTGTGCCTTCGCTATTGGTCAGCGGTTTGGGGTGGAGCCTTTGCAGGTCGGGAGGGAAGCCGACGCCTTGAACGTTCGCCTATCCAAGTGCCAGTTGGGCCTTTTTGGATATGGTTCCAAAGCAGAAGGCAAGCACCACCGGATAAAGCCCATGAAAGACGTGCCGCCCAAGCTCGCCGAAGCCATCAGGGCTGCTTTGGACGAAGATGGCAAGCTGTCCTGTGCTGCGGCATGGCGGATTGCCGACGAACTTTGTATGGGGAAACGAAGGGTAAGCGACGCAGCAGAGGGGATGGGCGTACGCATAGTGAATTGCCAGTTGGGAGCATTCTGAGAACTGCCAACCGAGTTGACAAAGCCGAGACTCCGTTGTAGAATCGCTGACACGACAGTAGCAGGAGGTGGCTATGGTTATCCGGGACTTTAGGCCAGAGGATTGTGAAGCACTGGTAGAGATTCTGAAGGCAAATTTACAATACGGGGATCCGGCTACAGAAGGGCCGGACGCCATGCTGCGGGTCTATGAATGCCAGGCAGCCGTGTTTCTAGTGGCAGAAGAGGATGGCAAGCCAGTGGGCCTCAGCCGTGGGGTCTACGATGGCTCCAAGGCCCTGATTCACATTGTCTCTGTGCACCCTGACCACCAACGACGCGGTATTGGGGCGGCTCTAGTACGTGAGACGGCACAGCGCTTCAAGGAACGGGGAGCCACGAATCTCGCAGTGACCGTGCCTGGCGACAACCTCGAGTTCTGGAAAAAGCTGTCGTTTCGCCTGACCACGCGCATTATGTTCGCGCATCCGATCGATAAGGTCATCGAGTAGGGCCGGTCTCCGATTGTGAGGCTTGATGCGGCCCGGCCGGGAGCGGCGCAGTGCGCTGTGGCCCTACAGCGTGCGTTCCCCTTGTTCATCCTGCGGCTCATTCTCACTCTTGAGACGGGAATAGAGAGCGATCAGGTTTTCTTCGTGCAGGCGCCGCACGAGCCCATCTAACGGAACGCGCGATTTGCCGCAGGACTCGATGTCGATGTCCAGCAAAGCTGATTCCGGAGCGCCTTTCTCCACTAGCTGTTGCACTTTCTTATTGATGCATCGCAGGTAGTGAGTGCTTGACTTTATCTCCTCAGCCAGTTCCCCTCTCAGTAGCAATTGCCCATGGCCCTGCACGGCGCTGTTAGGCCTGAGTGCTTGCACAACACGCAGAGAACGGATCGTGTCCTCAGAGTCGCCCCAGACGATGTATGGTATGGGCAGTATGGCGTCTCCGGCGAAGAGTATTTTGCCGCGCTGGACAAAGACTCCAATAGAATCCTTGGTGTGTCCGGGAAGGTGGATGAGATAGAGGGAACGCTCGCCCAGATGGATGTGCATGTCGTGTTCAAACACAATATTGGGCACGCGGATCTCAACTTCGGCCAGGGCAGGTGTCTCCTCCTTGGCCTCCGCTAGGCTCTGCTCTCCCCATCTCAGGAGAATTTGGTGACATAGACGATGTGCGATCACTTCGGCGTGCGGGAACAGATAGGTGCCATTGGTGTGGTCCGAGTGGTAGTGTGTGTTGATGACGTAGCGAACCGTGCCTTTGCCGCGTTCCTTGATGAAGGCTATCATTTCGCGGGTCTCTTGGGGAAAGGGGAGGGTATCAATGACGATGGTACCTTCAGAGGTCAGAATGACGCCAGCAGTGACTTGCGCATAGAGATCGCTGGTGAAAGCGTATATGTCCTCGGCAACTCGATCCCTTCTCATAGCGGTGTTCCCCAGCGTGGCACTGAAATCCGTGTGACGAGGAGCGGATGAGCAGTGGGTGCGTCAGACTGACCGGCCTGCTGTCGTAGAAAGGATAACACAGAAGGAAACAAAAGTCAAGAGGTATTTGTGCGGACCTGGCCAAAAACGCATGATGGTACACGAACTTCACAAGTGCAGGTTCTTCAACCAGGGAGCACACGGCGGAGGGGAGCCAGGCCACACAAAAAGCGTCTCCGCTGTGCCGTGTGCGATTCCGTTTTGAACCTGCTCTCGCAGGTGGGGATCCAGTCTCGCGGATTTGCCTCACCCTTGCGAGTTACTACAGCCCCGCAAGAAAGCAGGTCCCCGATTCATTCGGTGTTGGCTCAAAACTTTGGTGCGCATCACGAACACAGCAGATGACGCAAAGATATGATAGCACAAAGAGCTAGAAATGTCAAATCGCCGAATTGCCTCACGATAAATCTAACTTTGCGGGAATCGTTGCCTCATGGTAGATTCTGACCGATCACCTGGACAACAGGCAATCGGAGGAAGTGAGGCATGATGAGTTTCAAAGGC
>Ga0315543_1003018_pt1 | contig 15532 bp, 4 predicted proteins | sample SalMarSW160210MG_2_FD_203098 | JGI IMG/M metagenome (GOLD analysis project Ga0315543, IMG submission 203098) | Salt marsh sediment microbial communities from the Plum Island Ecosystem LTER, Massachusetts, United States - Salt Marsh Sediment SW1601-210 ...
AGGGGATCAATCTGAACTTTGGCGTTTCGGCCAGCGATCCTGACGTCATTACGCCCACCCTGTCCACCTCGACTTTGCCTACCGGGGCCTTATTCACAGACAATGGTGACGGGACCGGAACGTTTGATTGGACGCCGGATTATATCCAGAGCGGCAGCTACAACGTCACCTTCTATGCCAGTGACGGTTTTGCCACTGACAGCGAGGTGGTTACTATTGATATAATTGAGGCTGGCAACCAGCCACCGGTGCTTGATTCGATAGGCCCGCAGAGCGCTACCGAAGGGGTAAATATGAACTTAGGGGTGTCGGCCAGTGATGTTGACGGCACCACGTTAAGTCTGTCTACCTCGACTCTCCCTACTGGGGCCTTATTCACAGATAATGGTGATGGGACGGGCACTTTTGATTGGACACCCGATTTTACACAGGCCAGCAGCTACAATGTCACCTTTTATGCTACTGATGATTCCTCGGCGGTAGATTCGGAGATTGTTACTATAGATGTAGTCGAAGGTGGTAACCCGCCGGTGCTGAATCCGATTGGTGACCAGAGTACGACCGAAGGGGTCCAGTTGGTCTTTGGCGTCTTGGCTAATGATCCCGATGGAACCATACCGACTCTCTCAACCTCCTCCTTACCTACCGGGGCCTTGTTTGTGGATAGCGGCAACGGCGCCGGTAGCTTTGACTGGACGCCGGACTACACCCAGAGCGGAGCCTATGATGTTACCTTCTATGCCAGTGATGGCCAGAGTATTGATAGTGAAATCGTCTCGATCGACGTGGCCGAGGCCGGTAATCAGCCACCGGTGCTTGACTCCATAGGCCCTCGAACTGTCATAGAAGGAACTCAGCTTATCATTCTTGTTTCCGCCAGCGACCCGGAAGGGGCGATACCAACACTGTCAACCTCGACCTTCCCCCCCGGCGCCTCATTTGTTGACAGCGGTAACGGCACCGGCAGTTTTGACTGGACGCCTGATTTCACTCAAGCCGGGACATACTTTGTCACCTTCTATGCCACTGATGATTCATCTGCGACTGATTCCGAGGATGTGACGATTATTGTAGCGGAGTCCGGCAACCAAGCGCCGGTCATCGACTCTATTGCAGACACCACTGTAAATGAAGGTGATACCCTTGTCATCAATGTGTCGGCAACTGATCCTGAGGGTAATTCAATCACCCTTTCGATCAATGCACCTTTGAACAACTACACTTTTGTGGACAATGGTGATGGCACAGGTGTTTTCACCTACCACCCCGACTACTTCGATGCCGGGAGTGACTCGATTCGTTTTATTGCTACTGATGACGGTACTCCCGAAGCATCCAGTATTGAAACTGTTATCGTTACTACTGCGGATGTCAACCAGCCGCCGGAATTCGAACCGGTCGGCCCATTTGGAGTCGAGGTTAACGACACATTGGAATTTATTGTCACGGCTACCGATTCAACCGATCTTTTGCCTACAGCCAGACTCTATCTGTCCGTGATTAGTCCGCCAGCCAATTCTCAATTTGTCGACAACGGCGATAATACAGGGACCTATACCTTTATGCCAGTCGCCGGACAGGAAGGCGTGGACACCGTAACCTTCCTAGCCATCGACGAAGGCACACCTGCCTTGACAGGCAGCCTTCCCGTTGAAATTACAGTTGTTGCCATAAACACTCCACCTGTACTGGACTCGATCGGTCCCCAGTTTGTCTCCGAAGGCGAGACCTTGACCGTAAATATCTCAGCTACTGACCCGGATGGTACAACACCGACGCTTGAGGCCGACAACACCCCCGAAAACTCCTCCTTCACCGACAACGGCGACGGCACGGGAGTGTTTACCTTCACCCCGAGTTTCATCCAGTCCGGCCTGTACTATGTCACCTTCAAGGCATACGATGGGATTGATATTGACAAAGAGGTCGTGCTGGTACAGGTGTTGGAAGCCGGTAACCAGGTGCCGGTGTTTGATTCGATTCCCAGCCTGTCGGTTGTTGAGGCTGATACAGCGATTGACATTGTTATGGCCCATGATCCGGATGGAGAGTCGATAACGATTACTTTTGACAGCATCACTGTGCCGGTCAACTTCACATGGGTAGATAGTGGTAATGGCGTCGCCTCGTTTATGTTCACCCCGGATTATTCTCAGTCGGGTACATACTATGTCGATGTCATTGCCAGTGACGGCAGTCTGGCAGATACAGCAACAGTTGCGATCGATGTGGTTGAGGCCGGGAACCAGGAGCCGGTTCTGGACTCGATTCCAGATCAGACAATTGTGGAATCGCACACCCTTAGCTTTACTGTTACAGCCAACGACCCGGACAGCACTCCGCCGAAACTCTATAGTTCGTCACTTCCGGGTTCAGCATCATTCGACACAGCCTACGGCTCTCAGCAATTCGCGTGGGAGACAGGATGGGATGATTCCGGGACTTACCAGATAACGTTTTATGCGGAAGATAGTCTGTATCCCGCTATAATAGACTCCCAGTTGGTGACGATAACGGTGGTTGACAGCAATCGGGCACCATGGATCCTCGTGACTCAAACGATGCCGGATACGCTTTGGGAGGGCGATACTTTGTCATTCCTGGTAATTGCGTGGGATGATGATGGCCCAGCGCCGATCATAGATGCCTTTCTCAATGGAACTGATAGCTTGGCCTGGAACATGACATTATATGACTCAGGTAACGGCAACGGTGTTTTCACTTTCATACCTGACTACTCCCAGGGAGACGACGATCCAAACCGATACTACGTGGTGTTCCGCACCTGCGATTCGGCCGATCCAACTCTTTGTCGGCAGACCGGCGCCAGCAGCAATACGATCAAAGTATACGACTATAACCAAGCCCCGGTAATGGTGTTTTCCGCCGGTACCGGCCCATTCAACATTGTTGAGGGAGACAGTTTGGTCTTTGATGTTTCAGCGACGGATCCTGACGGCCCGCCGCCAACCTTGGATACGGCTGATTTCCCACCGAATGCGACATTTGAGTTCTCTTTTCAAAATTCGGGTACATTCCGATTTTATCCAGATTATACTCAGGCCGGACAGTATTTGCCGCAGTTTATCGCTCTCGACGTAGAGGGTCTGGCCGACACTCAACAGATTGTCATAAATGTGGCTGACGTGGGCAACCAGCCGCCGGTGCTTGATTCTATCGGGCCAAAAAGCACTGTTGAAGCAGTGCAGTTGACCTTTGACATCTCCGCCAGTGACCCGGATGGGACAACACCGACTCTGTCGACTTCGGCCTTACCCACTGGGGCCTCGTTTGTGGACAATTCGGACGGTACCGGGACCTTTGACTGGACTCCTGGTTTCACCCAGGCCGGCACTTATAATATCACGTTCTATGCCACGGATGCCTTCTCGGAAGCGGATTCGGAAGTGGTGGCAATCACTGTGTTGGAGGTTGGCAACCAGGCGCCGGTGCTGAACCCCATCGGTGCCAAAAGCGCTACCGAAGAGGTCAATCTGAATTTTAGTGTCACGGCCAGCGATCCGGATGGCACAACTCCAAACCTGTCAACCTCAACTCTGCCTTCGGGAGCATCGTTTGTAGATGCCGGTGATGGGACGGGCACTTTCGACTGGACACCTAATTACATCCAGTCCGGCACATACAATGTCACCTTCTATGCCGGTGATGGACAATACACCGATAGTGAGATTGTCACAATAGATGTGGCGGAGGTTGGCAACCAGATGCCGGTACTTAATCCTATCGGGGCTAAGAACACAACCGAAGGAGTGCAATTGACCTTTGGCGTTTCGGCTAGTGATGCTGAAAGCATCCCGGCTTTAACGGCTTCCTCTTTGCCGTCCGGAGCAACGTTTGTTGATAATCTGAACGGAACCGGCACTTTCATTTGGTCGCCGGGCTACACTCAAAGCGGTGTGTACCACGTTACTTTTTATGCCACCGATGATTCGACCGCAGTAGATTCTGAGATTGTGATGATTGGCGTGGCAGAAGCCGGTAACCAGCCGCCGGTGCTTGATTCTATCGGACCGAAGAGCATCGGAGAGGGTGTTGAGTTGATCTTCAATGTCTCGGCCAGCGATCCGGATGGAACGACACCCACTCTGTCAACTTCAACTTTGCCCACCGGAGCCTCATTTGTAGACAATTTGAATGACACCGGAACTTTTAACTGGACACCCGGTTACACCCAGGCGGGGGTATATAATGTTACCTTCTATGCGACTGACGGCACTGAAACCGATAGCGAAATTGTAGTAATAACGGTAAATGATGTAAATCAGCCGCCGGTTCTTGACCCTATCGGATCTAAGAGTACCACTGAAAGTGTTCAGCTTACTTTTACCGTTTCGGCCAGCGATCCCGACGGAACCACTCCCAGCCTGTCAACCTCCACCTTGCCGACCGGGGCATCATTTGTAGATAATGGAAATGGGACAGGTGGATTCGACTGGACGCCAGATTATACCCAAAGCGGCACTTACAACGTAACCTTCTACGCCAGTGACGGCCAAGCTGCCGACAGTGAAGTGATTCAGATTGATGTGGCTGAGGCCGGCAATCAGTCGCCGGTCCTGGCACCGATTGGCCCTCAGAGCACGACTGAAGGGGTTTTGCTGACCTTTGGTGTCTCGGCCAATGATCCGGATGGCACGATTCCAAGCCTGTCAACCTCAACTCTGCCATCTGGGGCATCGTTTGTAGATGCCGGCGATGGTACGGGTACTTTTGACTGGACACCCAACTTTACTCAAGCCGGGACATACAATCTAACCTTCTATGCCACTGATGATTCCGCCAGCGTAGATTCGGAGATAGTGACTATAGATGTGGCCGAAGCCAGCAACCAGCCTCCGGCTTTTACCACTGTGCTTCCCGATACTATTGACGTTTATGGGAGCATTCAGTCCCAAACCGTGGTGGAGGCTACCGATCCTGATCTTGACCCGATAACACTCACGGCAACACTTCTGCCGGGCGCAAACTTCGATACTACTGGCGGAAACGGTACGGGAACATACTACTATACTCCTGACACGACTGATATCGGCTCCATTTTCCAGGTTACGTTTGTGGCTACTGATCCCTCGGCAGAGGCGGATACCCTCATAACTAATTACCGGGTCAATCGTTTCATGCGGGGTGATACTGATTCCGATGGTAAGTATACGATGAATGATGTTGTTTATCTTGTAAATTATCTGTTCCGAGGCGGTCCCGATCCGGTACCTCTGGAAGCCGGCGATGTTGATGGAAGCGGCGAGATAAATGTTTCAGATGTCTCCTATCTGATCAGCTACCTTTATGGCTCAGGCCCACCGCCACCGCCGCAATAACTGCGCCGAGATTGCGAACTTGGAATGCGAAAAAAAGCCGCCGTATCTGGCGGCTTTTTCGTAGTGGAGAAAATTTTTGTCTGGATATCAAGCAAAAAAACTTGACAAGAGTTGATAAAATCCTTATATATTAAATAGCCTATGCAGGAATACTGCGGCAGGCAATATGTTAGTCTTACGTTCTTCTCTCTTGATGAGGTGGTTCTTCAGAGAGGTGTATGACTGTAAGTGGCATAAGTTGTCACGTTTGAACTACCGACGCGATAGTGAGTTTTTTGGCGAGAGAGGCTTGCTGAACGCGCTTTCCAACATTCAAAGATGAGGAGTGAATAACGCTTAATACGTGGTCTTTAAACCCTATTGCAGAAGTCTGTAATCAGGTTCGAGAAGGGAGGTGAATCCATAGAGGAGAGTAGCCATTTCAATTGCTATGTGTGATCATGTTGCAGATAAGTTGTCGCTAAGACACTTTCTGTACATGCAAACTGAGAGGCTTATTTCCGAATTGCATGTGAAATAAGTGAGAAACAAGTAAAACTCTCGAAAGGAGTTGCTAATGAGAAAGAGAATTTTCTCGTTATTGATTCTCTCCTTGCTACTGGTTGCCTTTACGGCGATGGCGACTTATGGCTCAAATAAACCTGTTGAGAGGCGGGTGATCAATCAGCTGGTCAACAATACGTTGCAATACGCCTTTCCAGACACACGTATACAGCCAGTACCATGGTCGGGCGATGAATCTTCAACAATGGCCTTGGGCCGTGCCGGTATGACGAATCCATTTCCGGGAGTTGGGGATCTTCTGGGCGACACCTGGTACGACTACCAGCGCAATGGGTCCATGCGTCGTATGATTACCTGGGGAATTCAAGGTGATCCTGACACCCTGCTGGTCCACTTTTCCTGGATGCGGATGAAGACTTCTACCTTTGCCGCTCGTAAGTCCTATTACAAAGTCTGGAATGCTGCCGGAGGTTCTTATACCTGTGAGAAGGGCATCCAGCCGGATGACGAATACGCCGGTTATAATGTAATCACTCGAATGAACAACAACAGCGCTATCGTTGTTGCTCACAACAACCTGACTCCTCCTAATGGTCCTTATGCGACCCAGTCCTACAAGAGCAACTTCGGTGGTTCCTGCAACTTTGCTGTTAGTGTCCGGGTACCGGACGCACTTTCCAATGCATGTGAAGTTATTACTACCAATGATGGTTCTGTTTGGCCGGCTGCTGCCTGGCAGGAGGGCACTGATACCGTATTGCACATTTTGGCTCAGGAGTCCTCAGCGGGCGCTGGTGATCCTCAAGCCCTGATATATTTCCGAGCCGAAAATCCATTCCAAACCGCCGCCTGGACTGTACGCTGCCTTGATACAGTGTATACCCTGGCCCAGGATGTCGATTGTAATAACGACGGCAAGGTGGCGCTAGCCTGGACAGCGAACGTCCGGGATACTCTTGATCCCACCTGCGACACCTGTTCTTCTTATCAGCAGGTACAATATGTTCAGTTGGATAACGACATGTACTATCAGATTTCGCTTGACGGCGGTGTTACCTGGCAGCCGCGAGTGAACCTCACCAAGCACACAGACTCGTGTCGCACGGGTACTGCCGAGGCTAGGCCGTATCGACCGTATGTCGATGTATCGGTGTTAATTGACAGTAAGAACGACATGCACGTTGTCTGGAGCGCTCGGTACTGGCCGGGAGACGCTAATTGTGGCGGTCAGGCGGGACTGTACAGAGACCGTATTTTCCACTGGTCGGAGGACCAGCCGTATATTCGTACGGTTCACAATGCCGAGTGGGATCAGACCACCTGTTCTCCTGGTGCCTGGAATTTGAACGCCGGTAAGCAAACCGTTTCCGAGTGTGACGGCAAGCTGTACGTTTTGTTTGTACAGGTTAATGACATTCCGGCTGGTATCGAGGACGACTGCGCCTATGAAACCAACCCCGGTTTCCCGACGGGTGCAGCTAATGGTGAGCTGTACGTGACCGTTTCAAGCGACTATGGTCTGTGTTGGGATGCGGCTCGTAACTTGACCAACAGCCGTACCCGCAACAGCCTCGGTCAGTACTGTGACTCTGTGGGTGGTGTTTACGGGCCCTGCCCGTCCGAAAACTGGCCGTCGATGGCGAAGTTTGGAAGAACAGGCTATGGCGGTCTATTTCCCAGCAACATAGTTGTTCCTACCGGTGGTACAGACCCGAGCATTTACCTTGACGTTCAGTACATCGACGACCCCAGTGCCGGCGGTATCGTACAGAATGAGGGCTACTGGCAGAATTCCGATGTGAGATGGTTCCAGCTGGCGTGCGTCGAGCCGGTACCTAATCCGCAGTTTAACCTCTCGCCCCCGGAAATCGCCTATCCTTGCTGGACCAAGCACGGTGTCCAGAAGAATGTTGACGTGGACGTGGAAAACAGTGGTAACGCTACCCTGACCTATACGTATACTGAGGTAGAGGAAACCGGCCCGATCGGCTGGCTCTCAACTTCCAACTTCGATGGCTCTGTTCCCGCCGGTCTCAACAACATAGAGACGGGAATCGTCCATATTAATACTGGTGGCATCGAGAACAATCCCGGCACGATTGAATATCTTTCTGGTCGCTTGGTCTTTCTTTCGAATGCCCCGAGCACCCCTGATACCTTGCCGATCGAGTGCTGGGTTGTTGATACGCTGATTCCTCCGATATGGGATACCGTCAGCACCACGTGCACCAGGCTGACGGTGGCCAATACCGGTAATTTTGGCAATCAGGGTAAAGGCAAAGTCAATATGGACTATGTCGATTTCGGCGACTGTGACACGACTGCTAAGGTTTATCTCTACGATGGCTCACCAGTTGTATGCTATCCAGGGGTCGATGACACTCTGGTCAACTTCTCTATCTTCAACACCACCTACATCGATGACGAAGGGTTTGTCCCTGATGGTGATCATACGCCGACAACCGACATGGGTGAATATGAGGTCTTCGAGTCCGGCAAGTTCGTGACCCATGACTCGCTGCTGGCCATTGAGAAGATTTGGTATGCTCCCAAGGCAGCCTTTGATTCCTGCAGCTTTGTTATCGAGTGCATCAAGGTCTACGTCAACTATCCTTACGTTGACGAGACCGTGACCGGCGTGCGTATCGGTGAGGCAATTGACTGGGATATCCCCTCTGATTCCGGCTCTGATAACGGCTCCTATTTCGATGGCCCTCGTAATCTGATTTATCAGCAAGGCGCGGAGTACAATCAGGATGACACTACTGAGTGCATAGACAACGATCGCCGATGGGGTGGCATTGACTTTCTTGAGTCCTATAAGAATGGCAGCCTGTATAATAGCGTGCAACACGGTGCTTATACTGCCGATAACGCCACCTACATTTACCCGAACTCCGGCTTTGTTCCAACAGAGCTGTATTCGAAGATGGACACCAGCGGCTACAGGTTCTACTCTTCTCTCAATCCCGATTCGGAATTCGTTGATTTGCACACGGTGATGACCTTTGATACCGGTCTAACCATCACAGTGGCTGACACTTTCGTCTACTATATCAGCATTGTCAGCCATTACGGTCTCACTGCAGACTTGGCTTCCTTCTTAGCTGAGGTCGACGAGCAGATCAAGTGGTATGAAGACCATGTCAAGCCGGAGCCGCAGGGTTGCTGCAAAGGCACCCGCGGCAATGTTGATGGCGATGTCAACGACCAATGCAACGTGGGCGATCTGACTTATTTAGTCGATTACTTGTTCCGCGGCGGTCCACCTCCTCCGTGTACGGAAGAGGCCAATGTTGACGGCGATATCAACGAGCAGGTCAACGTTGGCGACCTGACCTATCTGGTTGACTACCTGTTCCGAGGCGGTCCACCACCTCCGGCATGTCCATAATGTCGAACCAGTATCGAAACTGAGAATAGCTCGGTTCTGATAGATTCGGCCATCCCGCCAAAGCGGGGTGGCCGATTTTTTGTTTGGGAAATATGATCTTCTATGTTATATTATCATTAGGATTGTAGGGCAGTTTTCTTCGAGACCTGCCGGTCAGCCATAGGCGGACAGGAGCTGCAGGAGGGCGTGACAAAAGAATGATCCTTGATGGTGCAAGCTCCCGAATTCGTCATTGCGAGGAGCGAAGCGATGTGGCAATCTCTTGTTGACAATACAGATGCACAATTGAGATCGCCACGCTCCCTCCGGTCGCTCGCGATGACGATGGACTTATGTCACAGACTCCGCAGAGTCCTGCTCTGTGATTCGTACTGTCACAATTAAGAATGATATTACTTGTCTAAGAGAAACTGACGTACCATCGGGAAGTAGAAATTGTATGTCGAGAAACCTTACAAGGGACAGGTACAGCTTGTCTTCAGGAGAAAAAGATGTTTCTCAGCTAATGCGGTAGGATTTATTTGATTTATCATAAGGTGTTAAATGACAAACAATAACTATTAAAGAGGCTCAACTGTCGGCAGTTATTGTCGTTTTATTACAAAAGAAGGAAAAACTCAGAATCGACCAAGTGGAGAGACATGATGAAGCAACAAATCAAACCTTTTAGGGCTTTGCTAACCTTGTTGGTGGCTCTTTTCATGCTGGCCGCTACCGGTCACGGCAGAGTGTATCCTGGTCAGGACAATCCCAAGCCGTTTGTCATTAAGGGCCGCCTCACTATCCAGTTTGAGGCCGGCGTTAGCTTGCAGGGCTTCGTAAAAGGATTCGGTAAGGTCAGTTTTGGTGTCGGCAGCCTCGACCAGCTATTGGACGACTTCGAGGTGTTTAACGCCAGAAAGCTGTTCCCCTGGCACACTGAGAGATCGACTGTTAATTCAGGCCTTGTGGACCCGATCCGCCTCTATGAAATTTCTTTCCCCGACTCCATCGACGTGTATAAGGTCATAAAGGCGCTGAGGCAGAATCCCAACATTCGACTGGCTGAACCGGTATGGGCGCTTCCGATGGAAGCCTCTCCGGATGATCCGCTGTGGTTAGACCAGTGGGCTATGTCACCGCCCCCCCCGGACCCGTATTACTATGACGCATGGGACATTGAAACGGGGTCGGATTCTATCAAATTCGCATGTATTGATTCCGGCGTTAATTACAAGCATGAGGATTTGAAAGGCCATATCTGGGTAAATCCAGGCGAGGATATAGACGGCGACCATGTTGTAATGGATACCGATGATATCAATGGCGAGGACGACGACGGCAATGGGGTGGCTGATGATTTGATCGGTTATGACTTCTTAGACTACATGAGCGATGTCTGGCCGGGAGAAGACGGCTCAGGAGAGGATACCGACCCATGGGATTTTAATGGTCACGGTACTCATGTCGCGGGAATTGCCGCTGCTATGACGAACAACGCAACCGGCGTAACCGGCGCGGCCGGTGGCTGGTGGGGGGGACATCATTCCTTTCGAGGAGCGCAAATCATGTGCATTCGAGTAGGCGCTCTCCGCAATGACGGTATTGGGTATGTAAACTCTAATGACTGTGGACAAGCTATCTCGTATGCCGCCAACAATGGCGCCAACGTCATCAACTGTAGCTGGGGTTCTCAGCAGACGGCTACCATGGTCCAGGGAATTCTTGACGCCAAGGCAAATGGGGTGACGGTGGTTCACGCGGCAGGTAATGATAATGACGACAATCCGGATTACCTTGACTTTGATCCCCAGGATTTTGAGGTACTTTCTGTGGCCGCTCTCGGCCCTTATTCCGATACTAAATGGACTTATAGTGACACTGTGGGCTCCAACTATGGCAGTTGGGTTGATGTAAGCGCTCCCGGCGCCGAAATTCTCTCTACGAGTTCCGAATATGGTGTACCTGACTACTTATCTTATATGGGGACTTCGATGGCGGCGCCCATGATCTGCGGTCTGGCTCTCCTGATCCGTTCGGCAATGCCTTCCTTGACAAAAGAGCAGGTCGACTCATTGATTATCAATACGGCCGATAATATCGACTACGCCAATGATCCTTTATACTGGGGCAAGCTTGGGTCAGGTCGCATTAATGCTCACAGCGCTCTGGTTGATCTCCCCAACGCCAAATTCACTGCCGACGTTACGGAAGGCAATGTCCCGCTGGAGGTACAGTTCACCGATCTGTCTCCAAACTCCCCCAGCGCCTGGCTATGGAAATTCGGAACCGGAGATAGTTCAATACTTCAAAGCCCTTCTTACACCTATACCGATACCGGAGTCTACTCTGTCGACCTATTAATCGATGAAGGCAACCCGCTCGGTTTGGGCGAAGAGCATTTGAAAAATTACATCTGGGTGAGAGCTGATACCTGTCTTCTCGACTCGGTTCAAACATCCGCTGGGAGCAAGGTGGTCCTTCCGGTGTATTTGGTGAATACCATGCTGGTCAAACAAATTCAGTTTTCCTTTTCATTCACGAACTCAAACGGCATCAGCCTGGATTCTTTCTCCACGGCTGGTTTGAGAACGGATAGCTTTTACAGCGTGCAGTACGCTGCTTACGACCCCGGCAACCAACGTTACTCTATATTCATGCAGTCCAGCTCCCCGGATAGTTCCCACTACGCGAAACCGGATACCGGAGCCATTCTAAATCTCTATTTCAATGTTCCCGGCTTGGTGTCACCGGGCGAAATCGTTGTTGACACCATGACCGTCAGCGGCAAACAACCAATAATCACGACTATTTGGGGCGATTATTGGCCGGTTTTTACCCCAGGGAAGATAGTTATTCCTTTCTGCGCCCATGGCGATGTTAACTGCGACGGGTATATAAACATAGGCGATTTGACCTACTTAGTTGACTATATGTTCAGGGGCGGGCCACCACCGGATCCGCGTGGTGGTGACGTGGACGACGACGGCTCCATAACCGTTGCTGACATAACCTACTTGGTTGACTATCTCTTCAGGGGAGGTCCTCCACCTCCGCCCTAAGTAACGCTATGAACGACTTTCAAGGCGGGTCAAAATCCCGCCTTCTTTTTTTAATCATTTTGCAGTCGTTGTTCGTTTTTTTATTGACTGACCGCATTGGCTATTTTATTATTGTGTGAAAAATGAAGGTGTCAAACTGTAGCAAAGTCTGAAAGCTAACTTTGCTCTGATTTGTTGGGAGGTGGAAACTGGACAAATTGATAATTATTGCTCATAAGCATAGGAAGTATTCAAATATTTCAAGGAAGTATTGTTAAGCATGGAGGTAAGTAAAATGAGATTTAAGCTATTCGTGGCTCTGATTTCAGTGTTGGTTGGTGTAAGCGTGTCTTCTGAGGCGCAGGACGTCGGCATACGTGACACCGTTAGTATGGTATTAACGGTTGACACTGCTAACTTGGAAGCAGTTGCAGAAGTGTGGGTATTCAGTGATGCAGACCTTAAAGGGGCTACTGCCGGTTTTGGCTGGGATAATCCCAATCTACAAATGGACAGTGCTGTGGTGGATTCATTGGTTATCAACGGATTTGATATTGGTCCGTTCGTGTATCGAGATGAAGATATCGATGTTACTAATACTTGGAAGAACTTTATTACCGGGGGCGCCTCTCTGATGGCAGCCGGTATACCAGGTGAGTCCACGGGTCGTCGTCTATGGGCAACATATTATTTCAAACTTTCCAGTTGGGGGGGGTGCGACCAAGATGGGATCACTATCGATACCCTGTGGTTTAGTGCTGGGAGTCAGCTTCTTTTTTCACCTATTAACGGTTCCCCATACCAACCAGATTGGGAGGGCAAGGTTGTCTATTGTAATCCTCCACTCTACCTAGATCCGGACCCCGACATAGCTGACACGGTTGCGTTACTGTTGGTCGTTGATACAGGTTCAATGAAAGCGACAGTGGAACTATACGTATACAATGACGAACCTCTTTCCCGCGTTGCATCAGGTTTCACTTGGAATAACGCTAATTTCCAGTTGACTTCCGTATCGTTTGCCCCCGCAGTTGATTCTATCGATGATACCTGCCGCTATGTTTACCGTGATGATGACATTAACACCACAAACGACAGTATGCAATTTCTATTTGCTGGTATTGCATTCCGTCCACGAGATGATGATATACCCGCTGAGCCCAGCGGCAGACGCAAGTGGGTAACCTACAATTTTACTATTAGCAGTTGGGGTGGTATTGATAGCGACGGCGTGACGTTTGATACGCTCACATTTGACAGCTTGAGCGTTTACAGGTTTCATGCCAGAGGTAATCTTATTGGTTTCCAACCGGTCTGGACAGGGGCTGTTACTTTTGGGAATCCTGATGATGTTACTCCAATCAGCGCCCCGAATCTGCCACAGACGTACACCCTGAGTCAGAATTACCCTAACCCGTTTAATCCGAGTACGGAGATCAATTTTGACGTTCCGGTTCGGTCGCATGTTACTCTTAAGGTTTACAATGTCCTTGGTCAGAAGGTCAAGACCCTGGTAGATGAAGAACTGGCGCCTAAGCGGTATATAGCAGACTGGGATGGCACGACCGATAATGGTACGAAAGTTGCCTCTGGTATTTATTTCTACAAGCTTGAGGCCGGCGATTTTACCGAGACCAAGAAGATGCTATTGCTCAAATGAGCCGGATGATATTGCATCTGCCAAAAACCCCCGTTTACCGGGGGTTTTTTATATAAGTCATCTCGATATCTGAAACGATAGAATCAAAAAAGTCAACCCTCTCAATGGGCCAGAGGCTGACCTTGAGTGAAAAGCGGAACGGGGGTCAAGCTGGATGAAAAGGCGGGATTTTTGGTGTTCTTTGTTGACTTTTTAGTAAAAGATGGTATATTTACTCATGCTCTTTTCAGATACGGTGTTTGCTGATTCTTTGGTCTAAGGAGGACTTGTAGGCTGTTTAATTTGGTAATGTGAAAGCACTTACAAAGCAAAGACCTTATCTGAAAGAGGTATGAATTGAAGCTCAACAAACCTTCTTATCTAATTTTACTGTTCTTTTTTGCCCCTCTTGCGGTTGCGCCTGTAGTCGCCAACGAGCCACCGGTGCTTAATCCAATTGGGTCTAAAACTGCCATTGTAGACTTGCAATTGTCCTTTGAAGTCTCTGCTAGTGATCCGGATGGGACACCACCCTTTCTGTTGCCACCTTCCCCCATGCCACCAGGAGCGAAGTTTGGTGGTTTTGTCGCCGACAGCAATACCCGTACTGGTACTTTCAAGTGGACGCCGGACTCCACTCAAGTCGGGACATATTATGTTACCTTTTATGCGTGGGATGGAGATTTGTTTGACAGCGAAATGGTTACTATAGATGTTGAAGAGCCGGGGTATGATCCTGGTATTCGAGACACTGTCGAACTAATAGTTACCATGCAACCGGACAGTTCCAATAATCAGCTTAACGTTGAGCTGGGATTGTACGTTTTTAATGATTCTACAGTTGCGGGGGCAACGGCCGGTTTTTTCTGGGACAATTCGAACCTACTATTAGATAGTGCCAAGCCTTCGGACTTAACCAGTGCTGGATTTGATGGGGGAACTTTCTTTTATAGGGGGGATGATATAGATAGTAGTAATTTTTACAGACAATTCATCTTTGGAGGATATGCCCAAACCGCTCCGGGTGTCTCTCCAACACTTCAACGATGCCTCTGGGCAACCTACTACTTCAGTTTGTCAAGCTGGAGCGCTACGGACTCAATTGTAGTCGATTCAACATTAGTGCCTCCGTCCAACTACCTTCTCTTTACCGTGCACGATACCCTTCACCAGAGAGACTTTGTTCCCCACTGGAATGGGAAAGTCGTTGTCAAGGACGCTTCCGATGTGACAGTTATTGGCGGTTCATCCTTACCCGGGACGTATTCTCTTAGCCAAAACTACCCCAATCCATTCAACCCGATCACGGAAATCGGCTTTGAAGTTCCTATCAGATCTCATGTGACGCTCACGGTTTACAATATTCTTGGCCAGAAGGTCACGACTTTGGTGGATAAAGAGCTGGCGCCTAACAGCTATATTGTAGACTGGGGTGGAACATCTGACGATGGGTCGAAAGTGGCTACTGGTATCTATTTCTATAGGCTTGCAGCTGACGATTTCATCGAGACCAAGAAGATGTTACTGTTGAAGTAGGACAATATCAACTAGTTTGACCGGGTCGCTGGCTGCTCTAACCTGTCAATTGCCAGCAAGTTATCAATTTTGACCAGCAAGTCCGTGGAGTCAGAAGGGC
>Ga0315543_1003030_pt1 | contig 15477 bp, 16 predicted proteins | sample SalMarSW160210MG_2_FD_203098 | JGI IMG/M metagenome (GOLD analysis project Ga0315543, IMG submission 203098) | Salt marsh sediment microbial communities from the Plum Island Ecosystem LTER, Massachusetts, United States - Salt Marsh Sediment SW1601-210 ...
ACAACCCATACGTGGGGAGAGGAGAGGTGTATCCACATGAAGCTGATACTTTGTATCTTATTGATATTACTATAGTTATTAATTATTCAATTTTTCTCTTGACAGGAGGAATATAGGATGTCCCCTATTATTCACTAACGGGCTCTTCAGTCGCATGGCCCACCTGATAAAAATGACCATTTTACTTGGAAAATCAGAAACGCATTTTTAGTAATTTTCGCCGGCGCCTTGCCATGTCGTCTGGAAGCGCGGGTTGGGCAAACGGTTTAAATTACCATATGTTTATACTAATCGTGTCACATCCTTGTTTTCTTTAGAAAGCAGGTATTTCTTATATCCGTTGCCTAGGGAAAAACATACCAGTTGTTCTCATATATTCTTTATACTCATTTCCGAACCTTTCTATTAGTATCATTTCTTCATGTTTCGCCTCAAGATACCAAAGCGATACGAATGCTATTATCAATGGCACAAGCCATAATGTACGGAAGAAAAATAAATAGGCTATATTCATACTAATCAATCCAGCAAAATTCGGGTGTCTAATCAATCGATAAGGTCCTCCTGTTACAAGCTTATCAACGTCCCCGGGAGGCATTCTCATTTGGCGTATCTTATGGGTTGCAAAAAGAGATACAACAAAAACGATGGTAAACAACCCGCCAAGAGCTATAGATGCATAGTCCCAAATGATCATTTGCTTCCTTATAAAAATAATGCCTATAAGAAGCAATATCGCGAAGTTGATACCCGTCAATATGGGCGGAAATATATAAAATCCTTTTTTCAAATTGAACACCCTCTCATATTGCGTCACATTTATATCAGGCTCGCTGATATTATGCATATCTAATTTCACAAGTCTGCCCAACGCAAAGCTCAGCGGCGCAGCTTTTCGGCGTTCGGCTGCAGTGAAAGGTTATGCGGCCGTTCCGTTAGTTACCTTAGTGAATTGTATGATGAGTTTGGCCTATTGCAACTGAATATTTAATGCTTTGCTGATCAATAGAGATAATTTCAGAAACGACTCTCTAGTATCATTAAGCCAATTTTGTAACGTCATCGAATTATGAGTCATAGGTTCGTGAACATCAATACTACTATCAGACGGAATCATCCCAAGTAGCCTGGATAAATCTGCGATCTGTGCAATAAGTTTTATTTTCTGATCTTCAATATTTTCTTGGGGCTCGCTCATTTGGCATTTGCCTCCCTTTTAATTAAAATACATCGCTCTGTTCTTCTCTGCTTCAGTTCGCTAGCATAGCGGGCTGGCTGAGGGGCGCGTTTTATTTCGTCATAGGTAATAGAGACGTTCTTCATATCTTCATAATTTACCTTATCCAACTTATAGAAACTCAAGATATGATGAACGTGCCCGATTACTCGGCGGAAGTTATCATAGCTACATTTCAAATATGTAAATATGAAGAAGGTCCCCTATTACGAAAGAAGAATCGAGCCATTCGATCCGCCACTATGCACCCATTGCGGCGGAAGACTTCAATATGTCGCCTCGATTGTACCCTTTAAACTGATTCGATCCGGTTCTGGATAACACCGGATTCGAATCTAAACATTATTGATCCCCTAAAGAGGCCGTAGTATCTATCTCCCTGAACGGCACAGGATCGCTCTGTCCTCATGAAGCTAAATCAGCAGTGAACGACTAGATACAACTCATTTTTGAGCAAATACAAAGATGATTTTAAACATTTCCTCCGTTGGCTGTCCTTTGTGAATCTGGTTTATGCAGACTCCCTAAACTATTCCCTCATCAAACACCGAATCTTTACCCTATACAGAGCATATCCCCAAACCGGGCTTCTTGAACAATAGATTGAAATCGACCTTTGAGGTCGAATCAATCCTTAAAGGTTAGGTTAGGCAATCCTGTTTTTCCAGTATCCAGGTTTTCGGCGACCGTGGGCCACAGCGATGATTTCAAGCCTACCGGCAGTTTCCCTATAGACCAGATAGAAAGGGAAGCGATGGAGAATAAAACGCCGCGTGCCATGAACATATCGGGGCCACATATCGGGGTTTTCGGCTATTGCTTCGACAGCCAAATCTAGCTCGGCAAGATAGGCCTCTGCGGCTGAAGCGCTTCTCTCCCGATACCACCGGTGGGCCGCTTGCGCCTCGGCAATCGCCTCAGGATGGATGTCGACTTGCCGTGAAGGCATCACTATCCTGCGATTCTTGCTCTGGCTTCGGCCCAGGGAATCAGGGTGACTTTCCCTTCGTCAATCTCCCGGATGCGAGCGGCTATTTCGGCTTCCCACGCTGACTCTGCATCAAGGTCCAATGGTTCATCGAGGCTGTCAATCAAGGAGCCAGCAAGAGCCGCCCGAGCCTCAGGGGGGAGTCTCAATGCCTGTTTAAGGATATCATCGATATTCTCTTTCATAACTTGATTCTACTCCGTTCTCAAGCGGATTTCAACGAGCCTAACACGCTGCTCAGGGGCGGCATGCCCTTTGCCGTCCCTTGGACACGCTCGTTAGGGAATATAATTGCTTAACACCTGCAATAAGAAACCCAGCATTAATAGCCCCATACCTAACCGAGCTAATAATTTCATATGATTGTATTTCTTTCTATCTTTTTCACTATACTCATCTTCTGATGTCGCTATTTGGCCTTTGAAAGCAGTTTGAGGCGCAACCCAGAACACAAGTAACAGGGGACTTCACATCTTCATAATTTACCTTATCCAACTTATAGAAACTGAAAATATGATGAACGTGCCCGATTACTCGGCGGAAGTTATCATAGCTACATTTCAAATATGTAAACATGAAGAACGTTCCCTATTATAGATTAATGAGTAATGGTTACCGAAGCCTTCTTCAGCAGATGGATGTCACCTGCTTTATATTCCCAAACCCCGACCGTATGCTCTCCGCTATCTCTGTGAAACTCGGTGATGACAACAGTGCAGGGTTTATGATTTATCCAGGTGCCGGAATTGGCGTAAATATGTTTGGTTTCTCCTAAAAGATGGTCTTGCAGCTTCCAGTTGTGGGTGTGCCCGAAGATGACGATTTTGCTTTTTTGCTGCTGTTCCATTATGAATTGGGCAGCACTTTCCAGGTTGCCGAGATCATTGATCAGGGCCAGAAAGGCGGAGACATTGTTGGGGTGAAATTCCTTCCAGCCGCTGAACAGTTCTGCGTAACGCCTGTCGATCTCCTGCCAGGCAACGGAGCCCGGTATGCCGTCCAGCCCGTCAAGGCGCACCCCGTCCTGGCCGGCAAAGACATCATCGGAGTAGAAATCCTTAAAGCAGTCGATCAATAGTTTATCGATAGTTTTTTCCAAATCTGCGGCAATGTCTTCCAGCCGTTGATCGACAGTTTCAGGGGATTTTTCAAAAAGGGTTATTTCCTCAAGCCCCCTTTTGGCAAGTTCTTTCATCAGGACATGCCTTAAAGCGTCCCACACGAAATCCCAGAAATTGTAGCCTTGATTTTTCACGGACACATATTGCGCATCCAGCCGGGAGATAAAAAAGCCCAAAGGAAGGATACTGGCGTCGAACCCTGTCTGGCCGGACCGGTCGGCCCAGGGGGCGTTAAAGAGGGTGTAGGCGTGGCCATGCTCCGCAATGATCCCGTCATCGGTGACATAGCTTCCCTGACCCTGTGCCCCGATATACCGCACCCCCGGGAGGATGTCTGAAATGACCTTTTTTGATGCGCCTTCCGTGCCCAGCATATCGTGATTCCCGGACACATAGATAAGCTTGTTGGCCTTTGCCATGGTTGCCAGGCTTGCAATGACCGGCGCATTTTGCGAGGCACGGGCAATTGCAAAAAACTGGTCGGCAGGGGGAGATTCAAGGGGGTCAAAATCAGCAGGGCAGATCCATTCATCAAAAAGGTCGCCCAGGATGATCAGATCGTCAATTGTGTCGTCTTGAAGAATGTGTTTCTTCAGAAAGCTGTTTAGCATTTCCGGGCGGTTTTCATTGGGCGCATCCAGGTTCCGGAACCACCCATAGGGAAAAAGATTGCCGCCGGGAGCGACACTTCTATCATCCCCCATATGAATGTCGCTGATAAAAACCCGCTTTACCGTGCTTGTTTCCGAGACCATTGTTGTTTCTCCATTAAGGTTTTTACTTTAAAATGAGAGATTCCCCTATTCCGAATTCCTGCTTAATTAGCCACGATTCCGGCTTCGACAGGGCACTCTTTGGGTCTGGGGCGGCCTTCGGCCGCCGCCTTTAATACCGCGAGCAGGCATTGCGTCAGAGGGGACGTTCATGATTTTATAACTTCGGCCACTCTAAAATTTCTTAGTTCTAATTTCATAGACGTCCCCCTTCATAATGGCTATTTTTTAAGCAACGCTTTTACTTTCTCTAAAATCTTAGGAGTATCAATTTCAATAGGGCCTTTAGACCAATTCTTAAGCCTAAGAATACCCCCAAAAAAGGAAGGAGAATCCTCATTTGAATTTGTTGTTATTACTTGCTTCAAGGAGTTTTCAAAAATACCATATATTTTTACATCCTCTAGATGTCGCTCAAGTTCGTTGATTTGGACGTGCTGAGTCTTGATTACTGCCTGAGATAAAGCCAATTGAGATTGTAGATGTCTAATATTCGAAACATACTTATGGATTATAATTTGAAGTTGTACATCCGTCTGCCTTGATACTTCTAAGCTATCAATGGGCACATCTGGAAGCTTTAGGTACGTCGCCAGAGCTTCCTTAATTCTTTCTAAAGCTTGCCTTTTTCTTTTTGGTATAACTCTAAATAGGACACCTGTCCCTGAATGAGTTATCTCGCTTGTTGTTTCAACACCGAGATCATTCAAAAACTCACTAAAATACATAAGATATTGTTCGCAAGCAGCTTGGTATTGAGAGGGGAAATTAAATTGAGCTGTAAGAAACTGGGGATGACCGCCTTGCTCAAGGACAAGCTTGGTGTTTTCATAGGTCTCTTTGATAAATGAAACATACTCATTGATTATCCCGACTAAAGGAGAGTTATCCAACCTTCTAAAAGAAAAGTTGATATATGGCCCCGGATCGCCAGAGTCAATATCAATTTCGACTTTGTCAAGGCCATGTGAACTCGCTTCAGCTGTATTCTTCATCTCAATTACGAAATGATTGATATTCCACGGATGATTCCAATTAGTGTATAGGAATCCAACATTAAAGCAAATTTCTGTTTCACCTTCTTTGCGGCAGTAGAGATTAATGAAATCAATGTGTTTGAATGAGGTATCGGGGTACTCAATAAATAGATGACTATTTCTTGGTAGTTCAGTAGTGGATATATTTTCCAAATCATTAATGCCAAGAACGTTTTCATCTTTTGATGTCGTCTCTCCAATGGTAAGTTGAATGCCATGAAAAGGCTCATGGTATTTGCATGGAAAGAACTTGCCGTTTATGGCACATAACTTCTTATCAGGTGTAATTAGTATTTTTTCTTCCATAGCTTTCAGTAGTTGTGAACCCTAACGTTTGAGCTAACCGGACGTGGGGCTTTCCCTACGGTCCGGTTCAGCGATTGGTTCAAGTAAGCCGCTACGCGGCAGGTAAAGAATTCCGTTAATAATATGTTTTATATTTTCTTGACTAACTATCCTTATTTAATGTAATTTCAGTTCGTCATGAAATATCATTTTAGGTTGTCAGCACTCAATTTCTAATACACCTTAAAACCACAAGATATTGTGGTTTTGAAGCTTTTCCCTATGCCTGCATATTGTGCTTTCTTGTTTTTTATAACTTAAAATTTTGACCGCGGCTTCTTGAACCATGGATTAGCTCCGAGCCCTCGTTCCTCGACTCGGAGCTAATCCTTTATTTGTTGGGCCACACTAGTAGGCCGTGTATTAAATGGCCTAAGGAAAAAAGAATCATTAAACTTATTAAAGCTTATATTGACATCTTTGCACATTGCTTTGTGTAACCTTAACAACTCATCTTCTGAGTTCTGTTTGTCAGTGACTCTCTGATGGTACGCTCGGAGCGCAGACACAACATCTTCTGAATCATGGAATATCACAAAGATCTCATTTATTGCCCTAGAGAACTCATCGCCTTTGAGATCATATCTATTGGAGAAGAAACGTTTGAAGGTGTCTATCTTTGTTCGTCGTTTCTCATGGCGACGGTAGTATGCAGTTGAGATAATTACTGCAACGATACCAGACAGAAGGGAGGAAACTAATGTTACTATGATAGCTGTTGTATTCATTTTTTCTTTATCCCTTTATAAAGATGCCCAACGCGCTGCTCAGGGGCCGAAAGGGGCGTAGCCCCTAGAGGTCCCTTGCAGCAGGATGTTCGCTTTTATTTAAGTAATAAATCTTGGTGGATTTTGCCAAAATATTTCCCTTTCCTTCTCGCTTGCATCTCGCATTGATATTACTCTTACTATTTCGGGTTTGCGCATCGTTGTTACAAACTGAACAATTCGTTCTTGGTATTTTGCAAGATGAATATGCCTTACCTCACCGTCTTCCATAATTCTGTCTATAGTGATGAAAGCCTGTTGTAATAAAGCAGATGATTCCAATATATCCACGGCGCATGTGAGGCTGTATTTATGCTCTTTTCTATTTACCTCCTCTTTATTCGGATCAAAATCAATTTGAGTGCTACCTGGAATAATTCTGAAATCTTCGGGATTGAATGTTACCATTTGTGAATCCTTAGTAAGCGAACAACGAGTTCACCGGGAGCGGTACGCGATCCGGTGAAACGCCTGAACTAATCCTTTATTTGTTCGGCATTATAGCGGAACCATTCTCACACCGCAAACGGATCCCGCCGAGAATACTTCCTCGGGGGGTTCAGGTCGGGATACTCCGGCGGATTCCTTGCGGCGACCACAGACCAACACCCTGTTTGCTCTCGCGTGAAGCCGAGCTTTATTGCGAGCGGATCGACCACCTGACTCAGTAGGGCCGTCAAGCATTCGATGGCGAGCAACGCATCTTCTGCCGTCGCGTCGTCTGCCTTGTGAACGTAGTCGTTACGCAGCGGCCACACCCGCCTCACGATTTGCTCCCAAGCCTGCCATCCATTCTGCAGTTTCACCGCAGTGATGTCGATTTTCCAGTTCCTAAGGATGGCTGGCAGCATCTCCCTGTCCTCGGCTGTGCGGCCACCGAGCACCTTCTGAGATAGAAGCTCCGCCCAGTCTTCCGAGAGGAATGCACCTTGGACAAGTGGCCGTGCCAAGAAGAACCGGATAGTTACTTCGATCCCGGATGCAGCACGCGTAAGCGCGGCTCCGTGATGACCGCCATTGAGCAAGGCATTGGCCTCGGCGATGCAGCGTTTGACGCGCGCCTCTATTGCATCGCCGTGAACGGCCAGATACGCAAACACAGGCTCCTCAGCGATGCGTTGTAGCTCCTCATCGAGAAATGCCTCCATGGCGTCTTCTTCCCGGTAGCGCTCATAATCGTCATCCCAAGACATAGCCGCCTCCAGAACACCTCAGGCCTGCTGCCGAACGGTTAGCGTCAGCCGCTGGCGAAAACCTATCAAACAAGATAAACAATGCGGAAATATTAAATATCCTACATAAACCCAACAGAACCTCCGCGATAAGCCAGTCGGACTGAACGCTTGGGTTAGGCGAATTACGGCCAATATTTAGTCACTTATGCCTGACCCCATTCACACATTTAATTACTTAAGGACGTCCCCTAACACACTCAAAAACAAATCCGAATTCACGCTTTATCTATTCTCTACTTCCCGAATGTTATCTGAAGCTCAACACTGCCAAGGCCGAGAATTGTTGATCCGACGGTTCCTTTGATCGACCAACCTTTGGGAGTCAGAAGGTTGGCAAGAATTTGCCAAGCCTTTCCCATCAATCGTTTTAGAACAGGTACCACTTTCTTTTTAACCCAATTCAAAGCCTTTCTGATTCTGCTTTGTTTATCGGCAATCTGGGAATCATCTAAATCTAATTGCAGAACCTCAGACTCAGCGTCCTCAAGAACTTCGACCACTGATGATATTTCTTTTTCTAAAAAGTTAACACTTGTAGCGAAATTCAATCCATAAATCCTTCTCTCATCGTCGGTATTTTTAAGATCTATCAATTCATAAAGCTCATAGTTGCGCTCACACTCTTTTGGAAACCGACTTAGGAATCCTCGGATTCCCTCTGCTGTATCTGGAAAGACTTCTTGAAGAGTGTCTAGTAAATCAGGAATTTGCCTTGACTCTAGCACCAGATTTCTAAGCTCTTCCATGAGACCATTAAAGAGTGCCTTATCTTCATAAAAGATCTTTTCTATGATTTGCGGTGTTCTTATATCGTTTTGGCTCATAATCTTCCCCCCTTTCTAATCATTCGTATTTGCCCCTAACGGGCTCTTCAGCCGCAGCGTTCAGCTGTCGGCTGCAAGAGCAAGGTTATGTAGTGATTCTTTATATTTGGTTCGCCAAGACTTAAGTTACCTTGCAACTTCTATTTATTTCGTTCTATTGGAGTGGTTACTGTCCTGCGATGTATTCCGTCGCGAACGCTCTTTTATTATTAACCTTTGAAACGGGAAAAATCTGTGATCTTCTGTAGACTCTTTTGCTTTTTCATGTTCAGTTGCCGCACCAACTCGTTGTAGTTATCAATTGAAAACGGCAAGTTTTTTCTTTTTGCAATCATGAATATGGCCCACGCCTTTCGTTGGCAAAACTCAATAAGCGTTTCGATGGCCGTTGATAGAACCTGAAGATCTTCAAAATTACTCTCCGTTAAGTTCTTGTAGAGAAAAAGCGCGTTTTGTTTGTTCTGGGCAAGAAGAAACACGTCTATTTCACGAAGATATCTGGAGTACGCCGAGAGTAGTAGCTCGGAATGGTCTACTGGAGGTTCGAAATTCTTGGATATCGTCTGGTGCATGTTTTTACCAAAGGAGCTCCAGGACTTGGCAGCCTCCGTCAACACCAATTTTGATTTCCCGATGTAACCCTGAGTCTGGGTTTCATGATGTACGAAAAGCGAGTTCAGTGTTTTCATGAAACTTCTTCGATCAAGTACTGCACGGATTACGAATGGAAGCGAAACGCCGAGAAAAGCACCAACTAATGTCGGTAAGAACGATTCCATCGGACTCCCCTCATGGGTAGACGTATTTGCTCGAACACGTAACGGTTCGACAAGAACGACTGTGATTCAATACCCAATAGATAGTGGCATGAGTCGCCGTGTGATGTCCACTTCTATCGCTATATAACGTTGAAGTCAGCGGCGGCGGTCAGCCGTCAGCTGGACTGAATTGTTAGCAGAATTGTTTCATTCCCATGACTCATCTATACGAAGATAACTTCTTGTTTCTTCAACTAATTTATTGATTGACTCTCTGTGGTGGATTCGCTGGTGATTAAATTCATTGTAGACCCCTGTAGGGTCAAAATTAGGATGCCCCTTTCCTTCAGAAGATCTTTTAAAAAACTCATGAACAAATTCTTTCAGGACATTTTTGAGAGCTACTGCCAGATTCTTGTGAACATCAGCAATAAGTTGGAATAAGACTTCTTGAATGACTGTTGGCATAAAAGGGTTGCTCGAAAGCAAATGGAGATTTTCCATGTAATCCTTATGTGCTTTTGTTAGATATATCTTATCAATTCTAATAATCCCTTTCTTGGCATCTTCGTACCTTTTCTTGCCTATATCAGCTATTTCGTTCTGATTCTTCTCATCAGTCTTTTCTGGTCTAAAAGATCCTATAACTTCAACATCTTCTAAAATCGGAGTTTTTCCACAAGGTAGCCACCCTGCCATGTCCTTACTGATCCCTTCGAATAGTTCCTCTTGATTGCGGAATATAAATCCATAATCTCTTAGGTGGAAGATTGCATTTGCTTGAACCAACTTTATATAGTCAAGACCATTATCAATTTTGCTTGAAGGCTGGCAGAGATTGAGGACTTCACTAAGTAACCCCGATTGTTTTTTGATTACTTCATTCCTGATAGGCTGAAGGATGGTTGCTCGTGCGCGCCGATAAGCGAGGATTGTAATGACTGCTCCCGTGCCAGCAAAAAAGAGCATCACGAGGTCTTTTATCCAACCTATGTTCTCTTTAATAAATTCGATCACTCTAGGTTCTATATTTCCCTGCTAACGGAAAGCTGAGGGGTGCGGCGGTAAGCCGCGTTCCTCTCAAGCGACATGTTAGCACTATGTGTAAATATGGGGTTGCGGAAATTCTATACTGCCAGTTTTCCTTTTACGCTATAATGACATAAATTGCTTAAGAGGAAGATTCTTAAGGGACAAAACTAGCTGTTTGTACCCGGACTGGAAATTTTGTCTAAAATCAGCATAATTCTTGGTTTTCAAAAACTCAGGAAAACTTTCCAAAGGAATATTGGACTTATAGACTGGAATAACACGGATTCGTTTGGATTTAACTTCCTTTTCTAGGGCAGTTTTATATTCTTTTTGTGCCCAAGAACCTTTTAGAAAATTCTGTGACAGTACCACAGCTATATAATCACTAACTCTAATACCATATTCCATTTTGTCAATGAAATCTTCACCTGGTAAAATATCCATTTCATCAAACCACACTGGAAAACCATCATCTTTAAGTCTTCCAACAAGTGTGCGACAAAATCTTTTATCTTTGGCAGAATGGCAGATAAAAACCCTACAGTTGTAACTTGTAGCTAAACTCCACTTCTTTAGAAAATCATCTAAAAATAATTTGCTAGTTGATAGATCTGAGGAATATGATGAAATATATACTCCATCATCAGCACCTCTTTTGCCAAGATGCCATGAAAAAAAAGCGCAATATTTTATATTCCCCGTTTTATCGGTGACGATTATACATCTGTTAATACCAGCAAGGCCTTGCGATTGTCGTATTTCAACTTTACCAGGTCCCGCAAGCCTTTGTATATTATACCAAGATTGCTTTGCATTCTCTACAAGCTTATCGAATTTATCAGATTTGATTTCTTTTAGTAAGGGATCGCTCAACGAACCCAACATCATCAAACAGAGTTTTACATTAGGTTTTAGAAGACAGTTTTCAAGTTCTTTTCCAAAATAGTCAATTACTGTTGTTCCTGCATGTGCTGAAAAATAGATTCGATCTCCTTCTTCAATGCTCCTGAAAACATTTGTGAGTTCATCGAAAGTACCTTTGTCGAGAACATCGCGAACTGTCAGAGGCCCTTTCTTTATGACGGAAGGTAATAGTTCTGGAGTAGTAACAGCAAACTGAAAAGGGGAAGCTTCGGAAATAATGGTAATTAATCCATTAGAGCATAAAGAGTTTATGCAATCCTCAATCTCCACTCTTGATATCGTTAATAGTCTAAGATCGGCTTGTAAAAAGCGAACGAAGACGTCCCTACTAATGAAACGGCGATTGTTTTCCTTCAAAATAGCAGAAATGAGTTGAAATATTGGATCTAAATTTGTCATGAAATAACTTTGTTCCCTTACCCTTAATATTCAGAGTGCTAACAGGCTCTTCAGCCGCAGCTATCAGCTGTCGGCTGAAAGAGCAAGGTTAGAGGCTTCTTGGTTTAATATCCTCATCAGTAAATTGTCTAGCCATAATTCGTTCTTGTCTTCTCTTTTCAGCCTTTATTCCGTCATCAAGGATGTAAAGAAGTGCCTCTGCCCCTTTTAGTTTTGGCAATCCATCGAAAATAATTGTGCTATCCATAAATTCTCTGGCTATTACGTTCATTACAGAGGATATTGACTCTAAAATAGCCTTCACCTTTTTGCGACTTGCCGGCTTTAGGGGCACTGCCGCTTCAGATAATAACAACTTTAAATTTGTATGTGCAATTCGGCGATTACGCCAATCCCTGCAAAAGTCAGCCTTTTCAATAGTGATTTCTATGAGCCCCTCAATTTCCTTCTTTAACTTATCTGAAGAAATTAGATTTGGAAGGCTACGAATAGATAGTCTTTTCTTCCTACCGGTTTTGGGAGGATCGGTAAGTCTCGCAATGTGTAGAAGTATATCATCGAAAAGGCATTTTTCTACAATATAGAAAAATGTTGGAGCAGCATTATTTAGAAGATCGACACGGGGAGGTTTTTTTCCAAACAATTCATCATATTCCGACCATTTAGTATAAAGCCATGCAACTTCATTCCAAAGTGCGTTGAAATATGTCCCGAGTTCTATACCCATGTGTTCTATATGGTTTTGTAAAATCTCATCTGGTTCTCTATTCACGCTTCCCATAATGAATTACACCTCTAACCCACAAATCAGCGGCGAGTTTACGAGTCCGCTGGATTTGATTGTTAAGCTCCTCCCACAAACTTGATTGCCATCTCGATAAAATGTTTTCTTTGTTCTAGCACTTTTAAATCAGCGGGTAAGTCCAAAAACGAATTTGCGTCATTGAGACTGACAAACTTTTTTACACTTAAAAGGTGAAATTGCATTAGATGGTAAAAATAAAACTGTAGCTGAAAACAATTATCTTTAGCATTTACGCTTTCTTCACCAGCATGCACTGTGCTGTTACGATATTCTCTAAGATGCTCTAGCATCTGCTTATGGTATTCGTATTCTTCGAACAAAAAGGCACACCGTCTAGTTATATTGTCATATCTATTTTCGGAGGGTGCAGCAATTGATTCTATTGCACCCCAGAGCTTAAATGCTGCTGTATTAGGATTTGACTCATCTAGCGCTCTCACATAGCGGACAAAGGCATCTATTAACTTTAAAGAATACTTGCATGATTTTATTTGCACTTTTACCCAATTGGCATTTTTTTTGAAAACTTTATAATTTTCTTCCTTAATTCTGTATGGTTTTGCGACTGTAAATTCTGGCTCATACCAAAAGTATTCAACGGCAAGCTCTCCGCTTTTCTTGTGAAGGCTATGCATTGCACCGAGGCGAATATTATTTATAGGCTTCCAAGAGTCGCCAAATATTTCCATTCTTAAGTTTGCAAAAATATTCCAAGTAGCCCTAATTAAATCAATTGTTTTTAAAGATTTAGAAACAGCTTCTTGAGGAGATTTTGCTTTCGATTTTACGATTACTTTGCTATACCCGTCTGGCGTATGCTCGAATGGATTTCGCCATTTATTCACTAGAGTTAATCTACTCGCGTATTTTCCAGGGTATTCCCCTTTAAATATTCGAATATTGCATCCGTTTATATCAATTAATTTCGACGGAAGCGGTTCATCTAATGAGATTGAGGTGAGTAAAAAATACTCATTTTCCTTTGTGCTGTGATAGTTTTGAAACTCGTTGTTGATTTCGGAAATAACACTCTTGGAGTTTAGCTTCTCTACAGCGGCGACTTTTGATATGGCTTTTTTAACTATCTTGCTCTTTATTTCCCAAGGCAGATTTTTCCCGAAATCCAGCATTGAAAAAAGTGCAGGAATAGCCTCAAGATATTTGAAGTCACTGTAACTTACCCTTCCGTTATCTTGAACTATCTTAATGCTATCAATTTTATCAAGAATAACATCAGGGTTAAGCTTTCTACTCTTTTTCCATTTAATAGCCATCGAATTCCTTCAATGGAGCTTAACATATATTGGACAGAAATAATATATTACAACACAATTAACACAACCAATTATTCAATTATATAAAATACATAGCGCATAAGCATCACCTCATTTAAAAAATTATTTAACAATTACAAAATGTTATGATAATCTTTTGAAAGGTCATATAATAATTCTGTCTAGCATAACACTGTAAGTTGTACATTAACTCCTTGAATTCGATAGCTTTTATGAATAAAGAAAGCCCAAAGCAATCTATAGCGGCTCAAAAATTTTGGGATGCTTTTAAGGCCTGTGTGGAGGAGAACCGGGTGCGGCCTGATCGTTCGCTCTTTTATGTCAAATGGGCGCAGGCCTATGTTAGTTTTCTGCCTGGAAAGCGATTGCGTGATCGCTCGCGCCAGGATATTGAGGCCTTTCTTGCCGACCTGGGTAAACGGCCCGGTTTCGAGGACTGGCAGATACGGCAGGCTTAACGGGCTCTGCGGGCCGGGATAGGCAAGAAGGTTAGCTGCCATACCCTTAGGCATTCCTTTGCCACGCATCTGCTGGAGGCCCATTACGATATACGCACGGTGCAGGAACTGCTGGGACATGCGGATGTCTCCACCACCATGATCTATACCCATGTTCTGAAAAGGCCAGGACTTTCGGTAAAGAGCCCGGCTGATATATGAAAACCTCCCAAGGAGAGCGTTCATCGCGGGTTCCTGAGCGGGTTTTGAACGCAGATGCAGAGGGAAGAACGGGGATGGGGTCAGGGAGGCATCAGTCCGGGGTGGGCTCTGTATCGTCAGGTTGAAGATCGTTCCGGTTGTTGAGGCCATGAAAATCCTTTCAGGCTGTCCGCCTTTCTCAGATTATCCGGCTCAGGATCGATTTCTTCCTATTAAAACGCTAGCGAGGCTCCGACTCAAACCGATTACAATCAAACGGCAAGTATTTCACCGCAAAGGCGCAAAGAACGCAGAAATGATTCATTTTTTCTTTGCCGCTGAGAGGACGGCAAAGAAAAATGCGCATGCCCTTTGGGCAAGGCCTTCTCTATAGAAAGAGCGTATGCGAAGCGTGAGGTCTTTCCCTTTTCTGCCCTCTCAGCAGAAAAGGGAAATAGCAGGTTCCTCTGCGAGCTCTGTGCCTCTAGCGAAGCGGGCGGTGAGATAGAAATCATTTCACGCAATGAAAAACTCGACACAAATTTTCAAATCTTGGCTCATATAGACGGCTAGTCTTCTTCTACCAGCTCTCAGGGGGGAATTCAAGGAAACTTCCGGGCGGCTGAAATGATAAGGTAGTTTCACGCTTCTTTTCCCACTTCAGAGAGCCGCCCCGGGAAGTAGGTCCCATCAGTTATAAAACATGCGTATATTATGGGAAATGAAAAGGATATGTCAATGAAAAACATCATCGGAAAAGGCCAAAGAGATTGCTGGATCGTGCAAAGGACATAGTGAGGCGAAAACATTACAGCATCCGAACAGAGTACGCCTATATCGGATGGATGGTCCGGTATATACATTTTCACCACAAACGACACCCTCAGGATATGGGAATTCCAGAGATAGAAGCGTTTCTTACCCATCTGGCCGTTGAAGGAAATGTCTCCGGCTCTACCCAGAATAAGGATAAAGAGTCCTTTGGATCTTTAGATGAGTGACTCTATCAGGGATGGTGGAAACCCCTCGCTTGCAGGCGAAGCAAGGGTTTAATGGTCGACGAGCGACTTGTCATTCCCGCTGGACGTGGGTTGATGGTCTAATCAGGCATATAGATGGTGTTGTAAGGGATCGGGTAGACCTCGGGATTGCCGGGCAGGGGTATGAGGAGCTGGTTGCTCACGGTCAGCCACTGGTAGTCAGGGTTGAGCCTTCTCAGCCTGCCATCCTCTGGCGACTTTGCATGGATAGTATTCTGGTAAGCGACATGGAGGATGCCAACCCCGTGGTTGTCCTGGA
>Ga0315543_1003037_pt1 | contig 15455 bp, 13 predicted proteins | sample SalMarSW160210MG_2_FD_203098 | JGI IMG/M metagenome (GOLD analysis project Ga0315543, IMG submission 203098) | Salt marsh sediment microbial communities from the Plum Island Ecosystem LTER, Massachusetts, United States - Salt Marsh Sediment SW1601-210 ...
CAGTTTGATTCGCGTGGCTGCACGCGTAATTTTCCTTGTGACGAACGTCTGGCCCCGCCTTGGTGATTCGTGATTAAACAGAATTCCATTGCAGCAGAACATCCCGTAAGCTTCTCGATAGTTAACGGTTTGCCAAAAGCTATACACCTTTGCACAGCCGTACGGGCTTCGCGGGTGAAACGGCGTCGTTTCTTTCTGCGGCACCTCGGCGACTTTGCCGAACATCTCGCTGGACGAGGCCTGGTAGAATCGTGTTTGCAAGCCCATGTCACGGATCGCTTCCAAGAGTCTCACGGTGCCGACCGCGTCGACCTGAGCGGTGTAGACCGGCTGATCGAAGCTGATGCGGACTTGTGACTGTGCCCCAAGGTTGTAAACTTCATTGGGCTGCACACGTGTCAATATCTCTCGCAGACCCATGCCGTCTACCATGTCTCCGTAGTGAAGAAACAATTTTGCGGTCGGGTCATGGGGGTCTTTGTACAGGTGGTCTATCCGCTCGGTATTAAACGAACTTGACCTGCGAATAAGGCCATGTACTTCGTATCCTTTTTCTAAAAGGAACTCAGCCAGGTAACTGCCATCTTGCCCCGTAATGCCGGTAATCAACGCTTTTTTCATAATACTATGTTCTGTGTGAAATTGATGATGTAAATAATTAAACTATCTAAAGTAGCAAAGGTTTCACTTGTTGTGTGCCGCCAAAGAAACTTTTTTAACCTGCTTTTCTATCCATCGATAGGTTTTTTCCATTCCCTCGCGTAAGGGACATATTGGTTTCCAGCCGAGCGTTCGGTAGATTAGCTTGTTATCAGAATTTCGTCCTCTTACCCCTAATGGGCCTTTGATGTGCTTGATAGTTAACTTCTTGCCGGCAATATCCATAATCATCTCGGCCAGGCCATTTATTGTTATCATTTCTTCGGAGCCAATGTTAACCGGGCCAGTGAAGTCTGAACCCATCAGCCTGCGGACCCCGTCCAGACATTCATCTATGTATAAAAATGATCTTGTCTGCTTGCCATCTCCCCATATTTCAATCTCTCCGCCGTCTGTTGCCTCTGCGACTTTCCTGCAAAGGGCCGCCGGGGCCTTTTCTCGGCCATTATTCCAAGCTCCTTCCGGACCGAAGATGTTATGGAACCTGGCGATGCGGACTTCAAGACCATGATTTCTATAGTAAGACAAATACATCCGCTCGCTAAACAGCTTTTCCCAGCCGTATTCGCTGTCCGGGGCGGCTGGATAGGCAGAGTCCTCGGAACATTTCGGATTGTCTGGATCTGTTTGATTGTAAGCTGGATAGATGCAGGCTGAGGAGGAATAGAATATCTTCTTGGTTCCTTTCTGCCAGCATATATCCACCATATTCAGATTAATCATCGCTGAATTGCGCATGACCTCAGAGTCATGTTCGCCCGTGAAGATAAAACCTGCGCCACCCATGTCGGCTGCTAACTGGTACACTTCGTCAAACGGCCTATCGGTAACTTCCCTGCAGACTTCGGGGTCCCGCAAATCGCCGATAACAAAATCGTCTGCCACGGTACTGCTAAATTCCGGATGCTTCAAGTCTACTCCGCGGACCCAGAATCCTTCTTTCTTCAATCTCTTGACCAGATGGCTTCCTATGAACCCCCCTGCGCCACAAACTAATGCTTCTTTCATCATAATACCTCTTGTATGAACGCTACGAGTTTTGTGAATTGACTTTTGAGATCAAGTCCAGATACTGCCGCGAGACGTTACCAAGGCTGTACTTGTTTTCGATTGCTCTTGAGGCGTTTTTACCCATTCTCCTTAACCTTTCTCTGTTGTTATAAAGCTCCAATATTTTATCTGCTAATTCTTCCTCTCGGCCCGGTGTAACCACAATTCCACACTGTTGCTCTCTCAGTATCCTTGCAATTTCCGATTTTGGAGACATAACGCCAATGACAGGAACGCCAGCGGCTAACATGCCAAATGTCTTTGAGGGCACAGATAGACCTTCCTGTCCATATAACAAGCTCACGAGCCCTACGTCAACAACAGACAAGGCATAACCTAAATCTTTTCGATCCACGTAAGTGTAGAACCTGCAATTGTCCAATCTGTGTTTTTCAGCAAAGCCCAGCATCCATTGTTTCTTATGGCCTTCGCCCACAAACAAAAAGACGATGTCTTTGCTATCCTTCAATTGCCAAGCGGCTGCCATAATTGTTTCCATATCGTGGAAACGGCCCATATTGCCGAAGTATCCGACTGTGAACTTATCCTGGAGCTGCCATCGCTTCACAAAGGGATTTGGCTTGCCAACTGCAGCTCGGATGAGCCTGTCGTCGCTCCATACAGGTATATGCGTGAGTTTGCCATCTGGCTGCAAGCCGAATCGAGCGAGCTTGTTCTTTATGACATCTTGCATGCATCGGCCTATGACGACGATACTATCGGCATTTTCGAGACTTAGACGGTTTACGCTTTCCCATAACCTGCTCAGCAATGAGTTTTCCTTTAGCACACCGAGTCTAACCGCAGTTTCCGGATAGACATCAAAGATAAGATATATGTACGGGCCGCTTAGCCGAAGTTTTCGCAGAATCGCACAAATTACAGCAAGAAATGGAGGATTTGTAAGAACTAGGATCGGTTTTCGAGGCGGGTTAAAAAGGAGGTACAAGAAGGCCGAACTGGCAAAAGTAAGCTGATTGGTAATTCGGCCAATCAGATTCAGCTTAGGCAAGCGGGTCCCCCATACGCGGCGGATTTTAATTCCCTTGTGCTCCATCCGCCTGGGAACTTTGGTTTTCCTGTCTACGACCGTCGGCGGTGCACAAACAACCTCTATATCAACTCCTGATTCTACCAGCCTCTCACACAATTCAGTCAATGTCTGACCGGTCGACACCAACTCCGGGTAAAAAAGCTGACAGAGAATAAGAGCCCGCGGTTTTGTTCTTAGCTGGCTTTGGTGTTTTTCTACCACGATTTATCTTTTTCGTAACCAAACTTTATGAGAAAATCTCCGATAATCTTTTTGTAGAGTTTTGTTGTTTGAGGAGTAAAATTCTTTCTCCATCTCCCTGACGTGCCACTTCTGAAGAAACTCTTGTTATTCGTTTCTCCACGATTTCGACCTCCGCTGAGTCGCCGAAAGCTATTAGTTTGAACAATCCTCCTGATCGTCTCCTCGCGGCTGTCCAGCTCGAAATCCCCTGCAATCCTATACTTGGCATTGAAAACGCCGTATTTCTGAAACAAGCATTTCCGACAGAAAAAAGTTGGATGCGGCGGCACCCAACCCTGAAAAAAAGCACGCGGCTTATATTCTTCTGTCTGCCAGTACCGGACAACCTTGTTGATGTCCTTGTGGCGCGTACAGACTATGTCGCCGTACACCGCGTCCAAATGATCGGCGCTAAAAGCAGTCACCACCTCCGCAAGGACGCTGTCGTGGGCATAAACATCGTCCGCATTTAGAAATCCTACTATCTGGCCGCTTGCGAGATGGATTCCCTTGTTCATCGCATCGTAGATGCCGCGGTCCGGCCCAAAGATGCACTTGTCGATTTGCCCGTCGTAGCACTTAAGGATTTCAGGCGTCCCATCCGTCGATTCCCCATCGACTACAAAGTATTCAATATCCTCGTAGTCCTGCCCCTGAACACTTTTTATAGTGCCCTCAATTGTCTCAGCACTATTGAAACAAACAGTTATTATTGAGATCTTCATCAGTCAACAAGATCGTACAGAATCCTTCGCAAAGCACGTCTGGTCAGCCGTCTGGGATTATTCTTGACTCTTTCCGGATCCAATCCATACTTAACGATGTGCTCGATATCCTCCGAAGAGTCAATATTCAGTTCTCCCAAGTTTGTTTCCAACCCTGTATTCTTCATCAGAGCGTCTATCTTCACTTTGGCTTGGCCAATATCTTCAACCCCGAGCAAGTGCGCAATCTGCATGGTGGTCTGCTTCACGTAGTCAGTTCCACGTGCATCGAGTACATCTTGCTCGGTAACATTGTGGTTGTAGATCAATACGGAAGACAATGTCAGGGCTACGGCATGCCCGTGGGGAATGCCAAAGTAGGAGGTCAGCGCATACGATACGGCGTGTGGTGCCGTCGTTTTCGTGATGTTTATCGCCTTTCCAGCCAAGTGTGCCGCCCGCGCCATCGCTCCTCGCGACGATCTGCTGGGATTATTCACCGCCGTCGGCAGATTGTATAGGACAAGCTTGATTGATTCTGCAGCGTATCGTTTTGACTGGGTCGTTGAGTGGATGCTCCAATAAGACTCAATAGCCTGGCCTAAAGCATCCATGCCTGACACGGCCGTGAGCCTTGGTGGTAAAGACATCATTAAGTCTGCATCGATAATCGCAAAATCTGGCAGAATACAGGAATCAGAGACAGAATGCTTCTTTCGATCAATATAGAGAACCGCGAAACTGGTTGCCTCGCTTCCACTGCCAGCTGTGGTTGGAATTGCTACCAATGGGATTCTTTCTCCGGCGGTCCGGCACAAGCCCTCCATATAGGCAATTGGGTCCAGCCTGCTTGCACCAAAGAAATTAATCAACTTGGCCATATCGATCACGCTGCCGCCGCCTACTGCGACAATTACATTATAGCCCACACCACGACAGTGCGACAAGGCCCGCATGAGATCCTCGATCTTAGGGTTGCGGTCAAAGTCACATAGCCTCTCAACTTGTTTATCCCACAGATATCTTTTCATATGTTCCTCCGCGCCGCTTTTCCCATAAGAAGATTTTCCCGTAACCAGCAGGATTGTCTTTGCTGAAAGTCGCTCCAATATAGAACCGAGGTATTTCAAAGATCCGAAACCAATATGATCTTCTTGACTCACTTTGCGAGAAAGTCCATAAAGTCATCTTTGTTCTGTTTCGGCGATGTCTTGGGCCTGCCTAAATCGGTTCTCGCACCCCTCTTAACCCATATTTCCAGCAGCGCAGGTCCTTTGGAGGCCTTAATCGCATCGATTTTCTCGCTGACTTGCTCGGCAGTTTTCGCGTTGAACACAGCCGTATAGCCACAAGCTTTTGCGATATCCGTAAGCGAAATTGAGAAGCCGACCGTGGGCTGGCCTCCAACCGAATCGTGGCTGCCATTATTAATGATGACATGCCTAAAATTGCTAGGTTTTTGTGAGCCGATTATAGCAAGTGAACCCATATGCATTATGGCAGCACCATCTCCATCCAGGCAGTATAAATTCCTCGATGGTTTTGACAGCGCAATGGCCAGCGATATTTGTGACGCATGTCCCATTGATCCCACAGTTAAGAAATCCTTGCTATGGTCTCCACCAAGTTCATCCCTGTACTCATACAACTCACGCGACGTCTTGCCGGTAGTCGAAACAACAATGTCGGTCAATTCCAGTTTGTCGACAATAAGCTTGATTGCCTCCTCACGAGTCAACTCAAAAGCACCAGCCTCATTCACTCTGAAATCATAGGATTCGAATGTCCCCCTTTTTACAATAAGCGCGACAGGAGCGCTTCTTTGCCTAAGCGCGGCAAACACATTGCCAATACAGTGCCTTACCTGCTCTTGCGTATTGGGCAGAATCCAATAAGGTATGCCGAGCGTGTCAAGCAGTGATAATGTGATCTTGCCCTGCTTGAAGTGCTGCGGTTCATCGTTCTTTCCAGGTTCACCTCGCCAGCCAATAAGCAACAGCATCGGTATCCCGTAGACATCTGGGTCAGCCAGTGAAACAAGCGGATTAGTAGCATTGCCTTGGCCCGAGTTCTGCATGTAGACCAGAGCGAAAGATCGAGTCGCCAGATAGTGCCCAACGGCGAGAGCAACCGCCCCCCCTTCGTTGGCCGCCAGTATGTGACTATCCGATTCAACATGATCAGTAATGTAACCACAGAAATCCTTGAGCAGAGAATCCGGAACCCCGACAAAGAAATCCACGCCTCCCTCAGTCAGACAATCATGAAAAAGCTTACAACCGATCATTTTTGAATCCCGATGGTATAAGTGTTATGATCTTTTTTATGGGCATACACAGTTTTTCCGCTTCAAATGCCCGGCCATGCTTGAGAATGGACTCGGCTGTTTTGAGCATAGCCGGATACGCGCTTCGGAGCAACTGATTGGCATAAATGACTATCTGGACACCTGCATCGCACAGTTGGCCTTCGCTGACCTGTGAATAGGTAGAGGGAACCGCCACTAATGGCACAATCTTGCCCAATTTAGAGTAACGTCGGCAGAACTCGAAGATCTCTTTGGGAGTGTCCTCTTTGCTATGGATCATTATTCCATCGGTGCCCGCATCGATATAAGCTTGCGCCCGTTCGATTGCATCATCTTGACCAGCGTGGAGTATCAGGCTTTCTATCCTTGCTATAATCATGAAGTCATCTGTAACGCGAGCTTGTCTACCGGCGACGATCTTACTCGTGAAGGCCTCTATGCTATCCTGAGACTGCCGCCCCCCACTTGCGAGAAGTGAATTTTTCTTCAGGCCTATCTTGTCTTCAATTATTACCGCAGAGACACCCAAACGCTCGAGCGTTCTTACCATAAAAACGAAATGCTCCGGAAGGCTTCCCGAGTCACCGTCATATATAATCGGCTTTGTCGTGCTCTCTAGTATGTCATTGACCGTGGTCATTCTGGAGGTTAAGTCCACGTACTCAATATCAGGTTTTCCTTTAGCGGTAGAGTCGGTCAGACTGCTTAGCCACATACCGTCAAACTCCTGCCTCACCCCGTCAACTTCGACGTTGGTGGTTTCGGCGATCAAGCCACTGAGCCCGCTATGTGTCTCAATAACACGCACGATCTCCTTGGCATTAATCAGCCTTCGCAGACGTTGCATCCTTATCTCAGGTGTTGTGCCTATATCCCGCAGGGCAACGACAAGCTTTGTTGATGAGATACCCGGAGTATAAGGTGGTTCAACCAGTTTGCCCCCCCATTCGGCCAGTGTCTGTATTACTTTCTGCCTGATCTTTGCCTGTATACCTACTTTCCAGTCGTCACCGTGGACCACATAATCCGGCTTGAGCTTCCGCAGGTTGGGCTCATAATTCAGTGTCTCCTGTGCCACGACTCGGCTGACACCAACTAGACTTTCAACGATGACCTTGCGATGCTCGAAAGTCAAATAAGGTAGTCTTTTATAACTGGCAATGGCCTTGTCCGTAAGTAGCCCGACAGTAACCTCGCCGAGTTTTGCGGACTCACGAATGATATTCAAATGACCCGGATGGACTACGTCGACGCTCATACCAACGTATACTTGTTTCTTCACAGAATTCGCCCTTTTCTAAATCTTGATGTACCGATCAAGGAATCCAATTACCTGTCCATGATATGCAATATGCCAACACCAAGCAACTGCCAAATCACAGCCAGCGTGTGAAGCAATGTAAACCCCAGGAGAACCCAGCCTATACTGTCAACCTGGAATGAATATAATAATAGAGCATTCGCGAGTAGAATCGCGTATGTTGCTGGCGGCTTGAGCACGATGACCTCAAGCAAGTATCTGGTCATACTGAGCAATCCGAAGGAATTGGAGGGCATCCCTGTCATAGTCTCTATCTGGTCCGGCACCACGCGAAACTTTGTGTAATGAAGCACCTTTAAAAGTAAGTAACTGTTTGCCGCCAAAAAGCCCGACACCAAAACCCAAAGGCTGTGACTATGCAAGTAGAAAAACACGCCCAGAGCGGTGAACATCAGGCTCCGCGAAATGGTCGCCTCCGATATGTCGAGATACAAGCCCGACTTACTGCGAAGATCTTTGAACCGCGCGATCTCTCCGTCGCAGCAATCGACAACGGCAACAACGAAAAGGAGTAAGACATAGAGCGCATAGCTCCATGCCCTCATGGGCCAGAGGACAACTATTGCAGATATGGAGAAAAGCAGATTCGCCACTGTAATCTGATTGGGTTTGATCGGTGTGCGAACAAGCGCAGCCGTGACATAGATAGAGAGACAACGAGGCAAATACTCTGTCCAATCGGAGTAGAAATATCCCCCATGCCCTTCTTTGGTTCTCTGACATATCTGTCGTAACTTTGATATCGGAATCGAATGCACTACTCAGTGTTTACCCTAGCTGGACGCAAGAAGCGAGGGACCAGCCAGACTACCCTTCCATCGGAGTCAGTTCTGGATGCAGTGGAATGGATTTGCCATCCAACACAGCCTTGCAGACGGTTAAAAACTTCAATGCCGCTTGGTTCCACGTGTAACGTTCGCGTACCAAGGCCGTTCCTCTCCGGCCCATCTGCTGCCGTTGTGGTTCACTCATATCCAGCAACTCGTTTAGCGTCATCCTTATCTGGTCCTTGGTTGGTGAGATCCATCGGCCTGCACCAACGGTTTCCAATTCTTGCCATGGCGTTCCTGTGGTCGTGACGACCGGTGTGCCACAGGCCAGTGCTTCAGCTACCACGATGCCGAAGTTTTCAGAATAAGATGGAAGAACAAAAACATCCGCGCGTCGGAGAATAGCAAGTTTTTTCTTTCCCTGCACCATTCCAGGCATCATGATATGAGATCCCATGCCATATCTGTGGACCATCGCCTCAACGATCTGCTGATAGCCCCGATCATCCGGCCCCGCAATGACTAGGATCGCACCTCGGTTCGATCCGGTTCGTACGAGATCAGCCCAGGCAGGAATGAGTATATCCAGTCCTTTCTCTGGGCTCAAACGGGACATAAAGACGGTAGTCAGCCTATCCTTCAAATCCGGCCAGTATTCCTCAGCCTCGGAGCCATCTCCCTTGGTAAATTCATTAGTGTCGACAGCGTTGGGGATAATAGTTATAGGGCCTGTATAACCCACATTGCGAAATTGCTCTGCTTCTTTCGTCGAGCAGGCATGAAGGCACGCGGCGTGCTTCATCGTGGACTCACCAATAACTTTTAGATAGAGCGCTTTTTTGAACCACTTGAAACGGGGGTTTCTCAGCCGCCAAGGCTCAAGTGCGCCGGCGGGTCGAAGTATATAAGGGACTTTATATGTGTACGCGATCCGACTGGCAGCATAGGTAGAATAGGGCCAGAAGCCATTGATGTGCACAAGATCGGCCGAAGGAATATCTACCGATAGCCCTTTAGCAAATGCCTTTGAGCGGCGCCATGAGTGGGGCCAATCTATGTCGTAGACGTGGGCGTTACTAAGTGAAGCCAAAGTATCCTGGTCATCACCATCGGAAGTGCTCCAATATGACACGTTGTGTCCCGCCGCGGCAAGGGCGCAGCCAATGTTCTTTACGACCGTCACCGGCCCACCGAAACGTTCAGCTAAATATGGTAATACAAATGCAATGTTCATGTCTTTATAGTACCGGAAGTCCCGTAGTTTGCTGAGGCAGTACTACTTCAAATAGAAGCAAATGTACCATCCCAGGGGTGCTTTCCTTTCTGCTTCCGCGTCACTAGCCAGGAACGGAGATAACTACCATCTAACAGTCGCCAAAATTTAGCCTTGATACGGCCAGCCTTAACAAGAGCTGGACTGATCCCGTAACGGCTGAACACTCTTTTCCTTTCGGGCCCCCAATCAGCTTGCCTCGCCGTCCCCTTCGCATCCGGGTGTTCCCTGATTAATCCAACCAAGCTTTTGGTTCGAACATATCTCGCACCCATCGAGAAGATACGGTAGTAAAGTTCGGTATCCATGATGCAGTGCAAACCCTCATCGACTTGACCGATTCGCTTGAACGTAGCCGATGAAATGAATGTCGACTGCTGACATATCCAGAAGAGAAAGCAAGATGGTGTCATTGACATCTGAGATGGCGCGGCACTCACCCGAAGAATCCGTCCCTCCTTATCAGCGCGCGCATTGTCGCCAACAATCAAATCCACATCAGGCTGGCAAACGAAAGCCTCAGCTACTCGATGCAGTGCTCCGGGAAAGAGCAAATCATCCGAATTAATCCAGTTGAATAACACTCCCGTCGATTTCTTGAAGCCTTTATTGATTGCTTCTGATTGGCCACTGTCTCTTTCACTAACCCAATAGGCCAGATGTGGCTCGTATTTCTTTATTATGTCCACGCTGCCATCGGTACTACCACCATCCACGATCATATACTCCAGATTGGGGTAATCCTGCCCCAAGATCGATTCGATTGTCTCAGGCAAATACTTAGCCTGATTGTATGACGGGGTAACAATGGTAATTCGGGGAAGACTGTCACCTGCCGATGCCATCATATACTTTCAATAATCCTTCTCTAAAGAGATCCCAATTCCAACGGGCCGACGTTTCGATATTTGCTTTTTCGCGAAGTTTCACGAGCAATTCTCGGTTGTCGAGTAAACCAGCAGTCATTGACCTTTGTCCGTTACCAAAACGGAAGCAAGGACGTCTACTTCATTCTGGTCACGCATGAGAAACCTTTGCGATCCTACTTCATTCCTTCCATATATAGGGAATCCGGCTTATACTCCCCTCCATTATCATTGTTGTCCAGGTTGAATTCAGTCCAACCTTCTATCCCGCTTGTGCAATAGTCGCGCTCCCAGATATCTGTAAATCCAACCCTCTTAAGTAGATCTCGAAGCGTATGCTTGTCATACATCCAACGATGCAATTCACCTATCTTCGCTGGTCCTCCTCTCACGAGCCTTTCGACGGCGCGTACGAAAGGACGCTGTGCGCTGGTTCCTGCAGATTGTTTGCGCACCATCTGGTCGAACAGCCGATGGACGGCTCGCTCGTGCTCCTTCAAGGCCGACTCGTCTCCGCTCTCCAACTTCTTCACAGATGCAAGGTAGCAGCGAATGAGCGCTTGAAGGTTGGGAACGACTATTCTTGCGACGCCTCCCATCTTTAGAATCCTGTACACCTCATATAGGAACGGCCCCACTGCTTCCACATCAATGTGCTCCAGAAAGTGCGAACTATAGACAACATCAAATGATTCGTCAGGGAAGGGAATGCCCTTTTTCAAATCCCAGAGAATGATTTCCGGGTCAACACGTAAGAGTCTCTCATATCTTGCTTCTGACAACACACCCATCCGGTTTAGCATCTTGGCGATCGTCAAGTGGTGAGCGAGGCGTGCGGTCAGCGAAAAATCGAGATTAGTCCAGCTCCAGTTCATCTTGCTTCCACAAGCAACATTCAACATGGCCCTGCCATCTGTCGGGAACTTGACGCGATGCTTTTTCCTCATCAGGTACGCTCTCACCAAGAGTTTGCCAATCTGGCTCTCTGACCATAGACAGATGGCGCCACCGTTATGGTGTCCGTACAATTCTCAGGAATAGACACTTTCATATATGTCTCTGATTTCCCTTCCGTAGGATTGCCAGTTCCATCTCCCCATGGCTCGCGTCCCCTTTCTAAGTCGCTCAACTAATTTTCGATCCTCAAGAAGCCTTTCGATTGCACAAGTCAAAGCATTCTTGTCATCCGCTGGTATCAAGAAACCGCTTTGTGTGTGTATTTTATTTATGCGTTAGGAATTTGTCATAAATACACCGGGCTTGATAAGCGAGAGAAGCATACGTTTGACTCCGGGCTTTTTCAAGTATTTTAGTCTTCAATTTTTCTTTTAATTCTGATGGTCTGCTATTTTGTTCTGCTAATCCGCTACTATGTATTTTATTTATTTGATCTATGCGTGAAAATACAATATCCACGTTTTTTTTTGTATGCTTGAAAGGCGCAAAGTTTGTACCGAATTTTCTATTTAAACACTCGATAACTGAGCCGTAATCTTTTATTAGACTGTTAAAAGGACAGATTAGGTAACCTTTGCTGTAATTGAGGATTGAACGGTAAAACCATATGTAATTTTTGAAAATTTCATTTATTGGCATCTCAGGATGTCGTACTTTTGTGGAGGAAATTACGTCTAATGGTTGGCGTATCAATACCATTGTTGGAATACTTCTTTTCACTGCCCTGATTATCTGAGCGGGAACATGGATGTGATGAGCGATTTCTGTGTTATTGCTTTGGGCGTGTTGAAATGCCAATACGGCAAAACTATTTCCGCTTCGTGGTATTCCTTCTATTACTAGTTGGGTTCGTTGATTTACTGACAAATGGGGTTCTATCGGTGCCAGACTGTAATACAAGAAAGGTCGCCTGCCTATAAATCTCCGAATCGAGTGTTTCATACTACCCATCTTATAGCCTGCCCCTGTGTGTGCATAATTCTACCGAGATAGATTTGTTTGGCTGCTTTGCAATTATATGCCGTAGATACGAGGTTATTTTATTTACGCAATATCAAATCGCTCCTCCCGTGACACATTTGTTACCGGGTCCTTTCCGCTCGCTCCGGACCAATGACCATAAGGCTCCATATAGGACACCTGGCGCCTCGTAGCCCAGACCAAGAAAGCAAGAACTCATCAAGAACATAATCGACAAGTAGATGATCGAGGCACCTCCTAAGAGACCAACGTAACGAAAGCTCGACGCACTACTATTTGACCAAAGCCACAATCCACGTCGCAGCACACTAAACGGCAGAAAGACCCCATAGACTAAAAGTCCTATAATCCCAAGTTGAGACAGGTAAGTCACGTAGCCAAGGTGGCCAAAGGCTACATGGAATCTTGGATCTTCACTATTGTCAATAGCTCGAAAAAAACTTAATCCTCGGCCTAGAATGAGGGTTCCGTCGTACCATTCGTTCATCTCCACATTGAAGGTCCTCGCACGCGTCCCGAAACCAGCCGGATTCTTGATAGGATCTCCTAATATCTCCATCCTCCTGTTTACCATATCGACTATATCAAAACCCGGCATCGCGCGCCTGCATAAAAACGACGCTGCAACGATTACCACCAATGCTACGAAGGCAAATCTGATAACTTCTGTTATTCGCCTTTCTCCCCTAAAAAGAATCAAGAGACAAGGGATTGAACCCATTGCTGCAAGCCAAACAGAACGGGTTTGACTTAGTAATATGCTTGCCACAAAGAGCACCCCACCGGCAAGACATAACCACTTTTCCCAGGTTTTTGAAGGTATTCCCCAAACTAAGGTGGCCAACAGAAAAGCTGACATCATACCCCCACTACGGTAACTGATGGTACGCATCCGGTTAAATGTCTCCATGTCCAATGACCTGGACTGCCAAATGCTTGTTGCAAAAGCCAAATGCTGAACAGCAGCAAACACAGCTCCACAAAAAAGAACCGCTACCAACATTTTAGCTCGCCGTGGCGAAGTCACCAAATTAGCTCCCACAAAGAAAGCTATAGGCAAACTTACCGCCCATCGGCATGCCCGAAGTGTCTCGTACGTCAAACCGAACCTCCAAAAACTCTGGTAGGCGGCAATAGTCAGGACAAAAAGAAGCAGTGCAATTACAAGCGGGACAAATATTGGCTTGCCGCCCTTAAACTTGTCAAAAAATAAAGCAGCGAGAGCTACCAAGAGACACGCATCACTCAGGTTAAGGAATGGGCCCAAATATGATGTACGCGTTTGGTTAAAAGCGTCAGCGCTGCCGGCCGTCAGCAAGAGAACAGAAAAAAGAAAAGACCAATAGGGCTTCAAAAAAGCAACAGGAATTCCCAGTCCCAAGACGGCAAATATTGCAAACTGCGGATAACCTTGCATCTCCACCTTAATTCACTCATATGTGCTACTATGACCAGCAATTGCTGGCTATTTGCTAGTCATTCTTGAACCTGAAGCTATTCGTCACACCCGTGACAACTTTTCAAACGTCCAACCTTTCTACCTCTGACCTATCTTGCTAAAACGCCTGCGCAATACGGTCCGTGATACATCCATCGCTTCTAAAATGAGCTTGTACAATCTTTCTCTATCGGCGCCAGGTGAGCTCAAGATCTCTGTGTGAATCATACTATCTATGAACTTCTGATTGGAATCATATAGTTTCTCTGTAAATGCCTCACGGTTCTTCCATGAATGTTCTTCATGCTCAATGGCCCAGTCTATTAGTTGGCGTTGTAATTCCAAAAGCTTCTGAGAGCGAGACGTGCGGCGATCGAAACCTGTGGGATGGTATGGATGGACCGCAAACACATCGGGAAGTACAGTACTCTCCGTGCCGGTAAGAATCTCCAGTCGGGCGTTGACATCCTGACCGAGACGCGACAAACCTGTACTCCAGATTGGGTGCAGGTCATATCCATCCACCGCATTCCAGTGCTCTTTTAGTGCCGAAATCATCGGCCCCTTATTGTCCACGGTCCGCGGCACAGATCTGGCGGGCTCAGAGCAAACTTGAAGGCACTGCTCAAAGTCAATAATACCTTGAGTCCAATTTTTTTTCTCAACACCAACAGGGCTTTGTGCCATATGACGAAAGAGATTGACTACAGTATTTCCCTTCTTCCAGTGATATTGCTCAAGCTCCGATAGAAAGTCCGGAGGCAGAAGCATATCTCCATCCATGACCGAGATGATATCGCCAGTCGCCAATTCAATTGCTTTGTTGTTGCATTTACCCAGGTGGTAAGGCCTGTCAGGGTCCTCACCAAGATAGACGATTCGAATATTCATGAAATCCTTCACTTCTTCATAGCGGTCACGAAGTGATTTCAGACCTAACCTGTGGCAACGAGAACTTGCAAATTCCTCCGTTCTTTGTTCCACGTAAATTAACTCGAACTCATCCCGATTATACTCTTGACAGAGGATCCCGTCTATTAGATGAAAGAAGTCTCTAAAGGAACAATCCCAGCTTGCTATCGTGTGTTTCATAATCCCTTCCGATTCAACACAGTTGATCAATGTCACCTAGCCATGCATTTACAACCTCGAGCTCTTCGGCATTGACAATGCCATTTCTGAACAGCATCTCATACAGAGTGTGAAGATCATCATCGGGGTTCCCTGACAGTGCTGCCTTGTCCAGAAGATCAATTAGTCCCTCCGTCTGTGTGTAGCAGGGAATCTCATCAACGAAATCTGATATAAGATTATGTGCATTTCGGGATTGAAAGACCGTGGCACTGGTGAACGCCAACCTCAGACCCATTGGCCAGATTCCCCTCTGAGCCACATATCCGCGAAGGATATCCGTAAAGCGAAATTTGACGAAAGCAGGCAAATACAAGTAGGGAAATGCTTTTCTGGTCCAAATAGTGTTCTGTGAGTTAAACGGACAATAAACACCTTCCTCCAAGGCTACCGGGCCTCTTTGTTCAAATCGAATGGTTCCGGCGATAACCAATCGGTAGATCGCGTCGACATCCGGGTCCACGTCAGCCAATCCTTGCCAAATCCCAACCTCTTGTCTCAGGCTCTGACTCGATTGTACTGCCGTCCTATCACGAACCGCCGCCAGCGGAAAACCACGCGGCCAAATGAATTCGTCAGTAAATAGCCTATAGATATTTACGAGCTTGGGACTAGTTACCACCGGCATAGACCAAGGTTCATAGGCAACAACCTTTCCCCAATTTTCATAGGGAACATTGTCATCGTCTGCATCGGCGATGAACTCGGCGGCGTTCTTCA
>Ga0315543_1003039_pt1 | contig 15453 bp, 10 predicted proteins | sample SalMarSW160210MG_2_FD_203098 | JGI IMG/M metagenome (GOLD analysis project Ga0315543, IMG submission 203098) | Salt marsh sediment microbial communities from the Plum Island Ecosystem LTER, Massachusetts, United States - Salt Marsh Sediment SW1601-210 ...
TGAAAATACGTTAAAAATTGACTGATCGGCATAATAGACGTTTGATTCGAAAAACTGTTTATCATCATAAATGAATGATCTCCTTACCGTAGGGGTAATCCTGGCAGCATCAATCACCTCAGGGAAATCATTCAACAGTGTTGGGGCAAACCGTGTAGGGCAGCTGGCTGATTCAGTACTTACTCCGTTTACCGTACTTTCTGAAATAATGCGATAAATGTTATCTGCATGTTCGTGATACCGGTCAAATGAAAATTCGTATGCAACAATACCAAGGATCAATATACAACACGTAATTCCAACGGTTAGACCGGTGATATTAATAATGGCGTATGAGGGGTGCCTGATGAAATTACGGAATGTAATTCCCAGGAAATTTTTTAACATTTAGGATCCCGTGTTATTATTTTTAATTTCATTGAAGATGGATTCAACCAACCTTTCTTCATTTTCTTCAAATTCCGCCTTTATTTCATCCAGGCTTTTCCCTTCCCCAACAAGGGATTTTACCTTCTCCTGTCTCTTTCTCATCAGGTCAATCTGTGCTATGATTTCTTCCCTGCCAACTGCCTGACTATGTCCGCTGCAGAAGATTTCGGCATCCAGGGTTTCCAGCATGTTGGAAAGTGTTTTCACGTGTTCAAACGAATTGCCGCCTTTGTACGAGTGGATAAGCTGGGGCCTGGTAAGGAATATCTGGTCACCTATAAAAGCGGCTTTCTCTTCCGGGAAATAAACCACGATATCTCCGGTTGTATGTCCCACTCCGAAATACCATAGCTCAACCTTCTTCGAACCAAGAAAGATGTCCATCTTCTCCCTGAACGTAACCGATGGAATGTAAGGAGCCAGTTCCGAATTATACCAATCCGATGGTTCGTTGTTGTTTTTCGGAAGAAACAGATCGTTCCTGCAGTTTTCATGGGCGATAAAGGTTACGGATTCCGGGAAAAACTGGTTTCCCCAGATATGATCTCCATCGCTGTGTGTGTTGACAAGGTACCTGACGGGTTTATCCGTTACTTCTTTCAGCTGTTCAATGGTCTGATCAACGGATGTTTTATCCATTTTTGCATCGACAAGCAAAACCCCGTCATCACCGATATAGGCTCCCCCCTGTGCCCCCCTGCCGCCAAGTATTTCATACAGGTTTTCAGAAATGGGCCTGAACTCAACGGGTTGTGGTTCGGGCTGTTGAGCAAATATGGTTCCTGTTAACCAGAAAAATCCAATAAAACTTTTAATCATTAGTGCATGTTTTTTCATAACAATCCAATTTATTATTCGTGTGTTTTTTATCGTTGCGAAGATCCCTGAATTAGAACCACCCACCATTTGATGTATTAATTCCGTCTGCGTTTTCCACTCCCCCGAACGTATAATAATCTATCCCGAGTACAGGGAGTTCAACCTCAGGAATTGGAAAATGAAGCAATGATCCGGTTTGCAGCATATCCCTCCTCCTCATATCGAAGAATGAAATTCCCATTCCTGTCGCGATTAGTTCGATATCCCGCTCATAAAAAATGACATCCAGGATATAATTCTTCCCAGATCCCAGAGGGATATCCGGTAATTCTCCCCGCGATTTACGTGGTCCTTCAGAATCATTCAAAATAGCAATCGCCCGGGCGGGATCGTTATTTGTTCTAACAAGTGCTTCTGCAACAAGTAGATCATTTTCCCATGCAATATAGGCCTAGCTATTCAAAGGTATTACTATTTTACAAGTTTATCAAGGGTTTCAGAATTGAAACAGAACCTGTTTGCCATATTCTGTTTCCGGTATTATCCAGCACCTTGTTCGGATAAATGAATCCATGTTGTATTTGATGCTAAGTTACAATTTCGTATATTTATTGAACAAAAAAACACAATCATGAATCCAAAAATTGATGAACTTTATAATGATTACAGGAAGGGAAGAGTAGATCGTCGTGAATTCCTCAGGAAGATGGCAATTTTTACAGGAGGCACGGCAGCTGCACTAACCATCCTTCCTTCCCTGAGTAACAGCTATGTAAGAGCCGCAGTCACCCCAATAGAGGATTCGGATATTCATGCTGAATTCATTACCTATCCGGGTGCAACAGGCGATGTACGTGCACTGCTTGCAAGGCCAAAAGTGGAAAAGAAACTGCCTGCTGTCGTTGTAATACACGAAAACAGGGGCCTTGTGCCACACATCCAGGATGTTACCAAACGCATGGCAAAAGAGGGTTTTTTGGCATTGGGACCGGATGCCCTTTCTCCGCTCGGCGGCACGCCAACCGATGATGTTGACAAAGCCCGAAGCCTGTTGAGGGAACTGAACCAGGATGAAACGGTCAAGAATTTTGTTGCTGCGGTTAAATACCTTGACACCCACCCGTTATCTACCGGGAAAGTCGGATGTGCCGGATTCTGCTGGGGAGGTGGTATAACAAACCAGGTGGCTGTCAATGCTCCCGAACTGGATGCTGCAGTTCCCTATTACGGCAGTCAGCCGGTACCAGAGGATGTGCCGAAAATAAAAGCATCGATTATGGCACACTACGCCGGTAACGACGAGAGAATTAACAGCGGTATCGAAGCATTCGAGGAGGCGATGAAAAAAGCATCCATCGATTACCAGATCTTTATCTATGAAGGAGCGTACCATGCATTCAATAACGATACCAATCCGGACCGGTACAACAAGGAAGCAGCTGAACTGGCCTGGAAGAGAACCATCGCCTTCTTCAAAGAAAAACTGAAAACGTAATAATACTCACCGGGTGACTTTGAGTCACCCGGTGAGTTATTCATTCCGCATACAGCAATTCTTATACTTTTTCCCGCTACCACACGGACAGGGATCGTTGCGGCCGACAGGATTCGGCTGTTGGACTGATCGTTGCTGTTCATCAAGCTGCCTTTGCCATTGCGCAGCCACTTCGTTCACAAAGGGCTGGCAGTGAGTAAAGAACTTTTTGTACCCTTCACAGAGGTAATTGAGTCCTGCTTCGCCATCGGGTGTACGGATAAACCGGTTCTTCGGACACTCCCCGTTACACATATCCAGCACCTCACAGTGACGACAGTACCGTGGCAAGGTATCCAGTTTCGCCTGCCCAAAGGCTTTCTGTTCGGGACTATCCAAAAATTCAGCAAGGGATCTATCCCTAATATTCCCCAGGAGGTGATCCGGATCAACAAAGTGATCACAGGAATAAAAATCCCCATTGTGCTCCACCACAGGAACCCCTCCACAACGCTTTTTAAAAATACAGAGCGTATGCTCCTGGTTAAATGCAGTCCGTGTTGCCTCCTCTATGATCTGTATCTTGATTTTCCCAATATCCCTGCTTTCCCATTCATCAAAGATGGTACATAAAAAATCACCAAACGCACAGGCAGGAACAGTCTCAGGTGTAACACCGATTTCAAAATCCGGGTGCTGCTCAACCAGTGGAAGGAAGGTGATGTACCGGGCATTGAGCTGTTTGAAAAAATGGTAGACTGCAAGTGGATCTTTAACATTACAGTCATTAACCACACATAGTATTTCAGTGTGTACCCGGTATTTTTGCAGGAGATCGTAACCACGTATCGTTTGCTTGAACGTAGGTCTCTTATCTTTTGTTAACCGATAACGGTTGTGAATTTCCTCCGGTCCATCGATACTGATACCGACTATGAAATGTTCAGCAGCAAAAAACTCGCACCATGCTTCATTTAGTAATGTGCCATTGGTTTGAATACCGTTAACAATTTCTTTATCCGGAGGTTTGTGTTTGCGCTGAAAATGCACAATAGTACGAAAGGAATCCAGTCCGAACAGGGTCGGTTCGCCACCATGCCAGGAAAAAAAAATGACAGGATCTGTCGTTGCCTCAATCTGTTGGACAACGTATTCCTCAAGAACCTCATCATTCATCCGCAGTGTTTTCCCTGCCGGGTAGATCTTCTCCTTTTCCAAATAATAACAGTAAACACAAGCCAGGTTACAAATGGCTCCCACCGGCTTCGCAAACACCTGGAATTCACGGGAGGGGGGTGTTGTCTTTGTAGGCTTTCCTGCCATGTGAATAATAATTGTTACCCTTGACCATGAAATATACAGATTATTATGCGTACTATCAATTTGAGATGAAGTTAACCCGAAAAATTCTATTTTTGATGCTAATTAACTCAAGTTGTAAGTTTTAGAAATATTTTTACTTTTTACCAGAAAAATACAATTTTTCCGCTGGAGAGCGACTCTCCTGCCGAAGGCATTCCTTTGGAAGAGTCGCTTCTCCCGCCACCGGCGGGAGTTAGAAAGCGCTCTGGAGAGCGCAAACGACTTGGAAAGTCGTTCTCCAAAGGAATTCTTTAAAATATTCAATATGTTCGGACACTTTCTTCATAACTAACAACTTGAGTTAATTAGTACTTGCTTATATATTGACATACTATGAGAAACCGAAATAGTTTATTTCTTTTGTTATTCATTCTTTTCTCCATATCCTCCTGTTGTGATAGAATGGACAAAATTCCCGAATCGGATCAGAAAATTATCCTTGGTATTTTCGGAGGTATGGGACCCGAAGCCACTGCAGATCTCTATCACCAGATCGTCCGGTTAACACCAGCCGAAACGGACCAGGAGCATATTCCCACTCTGATATACAGTCTTCCCCAGGTTCCTGACCGGATGGCAAGTATCCGGAACCAGGATCTTACAATTGTCCCCTACCTGGTTGAAGGAGTTACCCGGTTGGAAGATGCCGGAGCTTCCTTCATTGTCATTCCCTGCAATACGGTTCACTATTTTTACGACTACATGCAGGATGCTGTTTCCATTCCTATAATTCACATGATAAGGGAAACGGTAAATGAGGTAAAGCAACAGTATCCTGACCTGAAAAAGGTCGGACTTCTGGCTACAACGGGTACGCTTGAATCGCGTTTATACGAGAACGAATTGGTAAAAAACGGTTACCAGGTAATCATCCCGGATGACTCGGTGGAAACAGAGATGGTAATGAAAGCTGTCTTTGGAATCAAAGCAGGATCGGATAAACAGACCAACGAGGATTTGCTGGCACAAGCCGGGAACCATATTATAAAAAAAGGGGCTGAATTGATTGTTCTTGGTTGTACAGAGATCCCCCTGGCATTCAATCCGACGCGAGTGGATGTCCCGGTGGTGAACGCTACACAGGTCCTTGCCGAGAGATCCATTCAAATCTATCACGAGATGAAAAAAAAGTGTGAGGGAAATTGAAAATAAAAGATATATTTGCATCCGGTTTTTTCATGGTGAACCGTAATCTTTGCTTTCATGGATATCATTGTGGCAAGGGAATTTAACTCCCTCTATATCATTCTGGATCTTATCTGGCTGGGAATACTGACCACCCTTCTTATCTATCTAAAAAGACACCTTGCATTGATTGCCGGACTCCTGTCAGGATTATTATACCTGATTGTCGATTATGGAATTTTTTACCGGCTACTGGGAACACGTATGGTTGTGGGAGCAGATCCATTCTGGTTTCTTTTCTGGCTTAGTTTCAGCTATGGATTAACCAATTTTGCCTGGATATGGTTGCTGTTAAACCGGGATAAAATGGGAGTGAAATGGTCAATCCTGATCATCTCAGGATATATTGCAGTGGCATTCATCAGCCAGATATTCGGTGGGAATTTCCATCACATCTCCATTTCCCGTGGAACCGCTTCATACCATCGGGTAATGGCAATCATACTGGTGGTTGGGTACCTTTACCTGATTATCCGCAATATCCGTGCAGGTAAGAAAGCCGGCTCAAAAGTGAACCTACTCCGGCTGATGATGATTGGTATCGGGGTTCAATTCGCCTGGGAGTTTGCACTTCTGATCAGTGGGATACGTCCTCCATCCATTACACCATTGATCGTCAACTCATTGGTGGAGACGAATCTCGGTATGCCACTGATCTACCTGATCCATTTATCCATAACAAAACATTATCCGGAGAACCTTTTTGTACCGGCAAAACTGAAAGAAAATCCAATACCCAATCAGAAATCTTCCAACATCAAAGAGTAGCAACTTTCCAAATATTAAAATTTGTTTCTTACTTTTACAGTTCATTTGAATTCCAACTTTAATTTATAATAATCATGAAAAAGAAGTTATTTACCCTGATCAGCCTGGGTATCCTTGTTGTTTTTATGGGGTATTCACAGGATGAAGCCCGCCTATTGCGTTTTCCTTCCATTCACGGTGACCAGATCGTCTTTTCCTATGGTGGAGATCTGTACAGTGTAAACAGCAACGGCGGAATGGCCCGGAAACTGACCACCCATAACGGTTATGAGATGTTTCCGAGGTTTTCTCCCGATGGGAAGCACATCGCTTTTACCGGGCAATATGACGGAAACACCGAAGTATTTATCATACCGGCAGAAGGTGGTGTTCCGCAACGATTAACCTTTACTGCCACGTTGGGACGTGACGATATTGGTGACCGGATGGGACCCAATAACCTGGTTATCGGATGGACCCCCGACGGAAAGGATATCATTTTTCGTTCCAGAAAACAATCCTTTAATTCCTTCCGTGGACAACTGTTCCTGGTATCCAGAGAAGGGGGATTATCCCGTGAAATACCCCTGGCCGACGGAGGATTCTGCTCCTTCTCTCCGGATGGGACAAAACTGGCTTTTAACTGGGTCTTCCGGGAATTCAGAACCTGGAAATACTACCGGGGTGGAATGGCTGATGATATCAGAATACTCGACTTCAATACAAAATCTGTTGAAAAAATTACCGACAATGAAATACAGGATATCATACCGATGTGGATCGGCAATAAGATCTATTTCCTTTCGGATCGTGACCGGACCATGAATCTTTTTGAATACAACCTGGAGAGCAAAGAGACACGAAAAGTGACCAATTTCACAGATTATGATATTAAATTCCCCTCTTGTTCAAACGATTTTATCGTATTTGAAAAAGGTGGATTCATCTACAAATACGATGTAAACTCCGGGGAAACAACAAAAATAACCATTACGATTGCCGACGATCAAATCTTTGCACGCAACGAGATCAAGGATGCCAGCGAAAACATTCGTAACGGCGATCTTTCTCCAAACGGGGAACGGGTGGTCTTCAGTGCACGGGGTGACATTTTCTCCCTGCCGGCACAACATGGAATAACACGCAACCTGACAGAAACATCGGGTGTTCATGAACACAATGCTGATTTTTCACCGGATGGGAAATACATTGCTTACATATCCGATAAAACCGGAGAATTTGAACTTTACATGGTGAAGCACGACGGTAGTGAATCCCCTGTGCAGCTTACCCAAAATACCAATACCTATATTTTCGGGTATGAATGGTCACCGGATGGAAAGAAAATCCTGTATAACGATAAGAAGATGAGGTTGCAGTATGTGGATGTGGAATCGAAAAAGGTCACACAGGTGGATCATTCCGACTGGTCTCCCTATTTTGCCTTTAACTGGTCACCTGACAGCAAATGGATCACCTATACAAAACAGGAAAGGGATTTTAGCAAAGTGCGGTTGTACAACCTCGAAACGAAAAAAGTATATGAGGTTACTGAAGGATGGTATAACTCCACCAATCCAAGCTTCAGCTCCGATGGGAAATACCTGATCTTTACTTCGGCAAGGGATTTCAGTCCCATTTACAGCAACACGGAATGGAATCATGCCTATCGGGATATGAGTAAAATATACCTGGCTACCCTTGCTAAAGATACACCCTCACCCTTTGCACTGGAAAATGATGAGGTGAAAATTGGAGAGGAGAAGAAACCAGACAATGAAAATGGAAAAGAAAAAGAGGAAAAGGGCATGAAAGTGGATATCGACGGCATTCAGGAGCGAATTATTTCTTTGCCGGTTGATGCTGCAAACTATTTTTCAGTAGTCGGTCTGGAAGGGAAAATCTACTACAGTGTCCGGTCATCGGATACACGGGGTACCCAAATGAAAATGTATGACCTCAAAGCCAAAAAAGAGACTGAACTCGGTACCAATGTTCAATATACCATTTCATCGAATGGTAAAAAGATGCTGATTCGAATGGCAAGACAATACGAGGTAATGAATACTCCATCGGGGCCGGTTAAGATATCCGAGCCAATGGATCTTTCCGACATGAAAGTGTATGTTGATCTAAAGGAAGAGTGGGCTCAGATGTTTGATGAGAGCTGGCGTCACATGCGTGATTTCTTTTACGCTCCGAATATGCATGGAGTGGATTGGGAAGCCATGCGTGAAAAATACGGGGTGCTTTTACCCTATGTAGCCCACCGCTCTGATCTGGCATATATTATCGGGGAGATGGTCGGTGAACTGAGTGTCGGTCATGCCTACGTGAACAACGGAGAAAGGCCCATGCCCGAAAGAATACCCATGGGTCTGCTGGGGGCAAAACTTTCCAAGGATAAAGCAGGATATTTTAAAATCGACCAGATTCTCGATGGTGCCAACTGGAGTGATCAACTGAGATCACCCCTGAAAGAGATCGGAGTGAATGTAAATGAGGGAGATTATGTCCTGGCTGTCGATGGAAAACCGACAAACGAAGTCAAGGATATATACTCCCTGCTTATCGGGAAACCGGGTAAAGAAGTAATGCTGACAGTGAATAATAAGCCGGCAACTGATGGAAGCCGTGATGTCCTGGTTAAACCTGTCCGTGATGAGAGTACCCTTTATTATTATAACTGGGTACAGGATAACATTAAATACGTGGATGAGAAAACCAATGGCCAGGTCGGTTATATCCATATTCCGGATATGGGTGTTGCCGGTTTGAATGAATTCGTAAAGCATTTCTACCCCCAGTTGAGCAAAAAAGGATTGATCATCGATGTGAGGGGAAATGGCGGAGGGAATGTCTCTCCAATGATCATCGAACGGTTGATGCGGGAAATCACCTATTTTAACTATTCCACCGGTTGGAAAGAAGGTGCAACAAGCCCGGGAGGCATGCACCTGGGCCCGAAGGTGACGTTGATGGACAAATATTCCGCATCGGATGGTGATCTGTTTCCCTATCGTTTCCAGGTGCTGGAACTGGGTAAAACCATCGGTACAAGATCGTGGGGTGGTGTTGTCGGGTATAGCGGCGCTCAACCATTGATCGATGGCGGGTCTCTGATCACACCGTCGTTCGGACCATACGCTAAGGATGGCAGCCGGTTTGTTATTGAAGGGGAAGGCGTTACTCCAGACATTATCCTGGAAAATGATCCCGCAAAATTGTATGAAGGACAGGATGACCAGATGGATAAAGCCATCGAAGTGATCCTTGAGGAGATAAAAACCTGGAAAGATACCATTCCACCAATTCCACCATTCCCGGATAAGAGTGGGAAAAAGAAGGAATAAGGTTCAAACCTGAGGCTGTCTCAAAAGCCCGAAATAACGTCATTCTGAATTTATTTCAGAATCTCAATATGCTAATAATCATGCGTATGAGATCCTGAATCACCTGTCTGCCGTGTAATACTTCACAATTTCGGTAACAATGTTTAAAACGAATATCAAAAAGCAGGTTTTATACAAGGTCCTTCTTGCGAAACTAGTTTTAACCATTACACTTTACCCCGAACGGGGTAGAATAATGAGTAACCACCGGTTATGACCGGTGGTCAGTATATACAAGAAGATTACAACCCTGTAGGGGTTGAATTTTGCTATATAAAATATCAAATGGGATAACCAAATTGGGATTTAAGTGTGGATTAAAATCTGTTACCTGAATACTGAAGAAATACACTGCCGGTTTACCAGCCTGTGGCTGGCAGGCAGGAGTTCTCCGAAGGAGTCTTTTGGACAGGATGACTAAACATTTGACTTTTGAGACAGCCCCAGGTTTTTTTGAATCACCAGTATTTTTTAACCCCGGCACCGGGTTCCCATCGTTTCATGGACCACACATTTGCCAGACGTTCAATCCAGTTATTTCCATCCACTTCATGCGCCTGCATAAACGACCAATCCCAGTCCGGCTATAAAGCAGAGGAACATGAAAAGCAACAACCGGTTTGTTCCCTTTGAAGCATCTTTAAATTCTTTCCATATGAAGACCCCCCATAAGGCAGCGATCAGGGTAGCTCCCTGGCCCAGGCCGTATGAAATGGCATACCCTGCTTTACCCGCTGCGACAACATTCAGGGACATCCCAATACACCATATGATACCCCCCAGAAAACCGGTTGAATGAAGTTTGATATTTCCGTCAAAATATTGTTTGAACGTAACAGGATCCCCCTCGACCGGTTTTTTCATAAAAAACGTGTTGAAAAGAAAATTACTGATGAATATACCGATTGAGAATACAAATACAGCGGTATAGGGAGTAATTTTACCCGACTCCGGATTCTCAAAGTTGGCAGACAACGAACTGGCAACAAACCGGTAAAACAGTGCCATCAGGACACCGGCACATACGGATAGAAGAAGGCCTTTTGCAGATACTTTCCGGTTTATTTCTGCCAGTCTTTTATACGCTGCTGCATCAAGAATGATGGCGATGGTAACCAAACCGACTCCTGAAAAGATCAGGACTGGATTTCCATATGGAGCAGCAACATAATTTATTAATACACCCAGAGCCAGGGCGATACCAATTCCCACGGGAAAAGCAACCGACATTCCGGCAACGGCTATGGCAGCTACCAGGAGGATATTGGCAAGGTTAAAAACCACACCCCCGAGAAAAGCACTGCCCAGGTTACTCCATTCTGCCTGCTGCAGATCCTGAAAAAAGCTCCTTCCTTGCTCACCCAGGCTTCCAAGTGTCAAAGCCGAAACCAGGGAGAGGATCAGGATCCCGATGACATAATCCCAATAATAGAGTTCAAACCGCCATGTTCTGCCGGCAAGTTTTTGCGTGTTTGCCCAGGATCCCCAGCATAACATGGTGATGATCGTGAAAAATACGGCAACAGTGTATGAAGGTACGATATACATGATATAGAAATTTAACGATTCAATAATTAAACATGAGGTATATGTCCGGGTTAATATGCATAATTCACCTGTTTATCCGAGTATACGACAACATCTCCCAGCCACAACCTGTATCCCTGTTTTGGATTCACCAATTTCAGGTGTACACTATGTTTCTGATTCGTGAGGTTGTATTTCCAGCAAATATCATGTCTCCTGGTTGTAAAGCTGGTTGGAAGATCTACAGTTTCCACCAGTTCATTATCCACATAAACTTCCACACTATGGATAAAATCTTCCAGCACCTCTTTCTCTTTTTGTGAGCTACCTGTCAGAACAAAACCGATACCTTCAAATTCAAACATACACTCCCTGTTCTGCAGGTTCATTATCCTGGCTTCCCCATCAATGCTTTTTCTTTCAACGGGGAAATGTCCCATAAAAGCCTGTTCAAAGGGAACCGGCTCGGGCGCCTGGAATCGTAGGGTAATTTCTTCCTCTTCAATGGTGCCGCCGTTTCGTTCGATCATTTGAAGCGCATGATTGTACCCCATTGCATATACATCATTCAACGACATGGAGGTATACCTGAAGTCGATATCTTCAACCTCCGCAAGTCCCATTTTCCAGTAATCTGGAATGTTGCTATAACCGAGAATCGTTCCAAGGATTCCTCCTGCACTGGCTGGATTACAGTCCGAATCCTGTCCGCACCGCGTACTGACATCAATGGTTTTACCAAAATCTCCATCCCCGTAAAGAAGACCGATCACAATATAGGCAGCATTGATTTTTGCATCGATATTAAACGCTCTGAACACACCATCGGGACATCCTACATCGGATGACCATTTCTTCTCCACTTCAAACCAGGTTGATCTCCAATCATCCGGCATCCGGTCATACCAGCTGATCACATCGTTAATGCACTGGTATAAAAGGCTCTGTTCCGGTATCGCTTTCAATGCTTCCTCAACAATGAACCGGATATCTTTCGAAACAAATGCCAGAGAGTACATCGCTGCAACATACACACCTCCATACCAGCCATCGCCGAAGTTCATGATGTGACCGATCCGGTCACATATCTCCGCAGCCGGATTAACCATTCCCGGTGACATCAACCCGGCGAAATCGGATTCGATCTGGAAATCAATGTCATCTGCATGGGGATTATTCAACCAATGTCCCGATTCCGGCGGATTTATCCCATTAAGGATGTTGTAACGAGCCGCCTGATTTGCATGCCATAACATGTATTCCGCATTGGCAAACGCCCGTGCATGCAATAGTGCCGGGGCATCCAGCCCTTCCCTCTCAAAAACCTCAACAAATGTCAGATCCATATAAATGTCATCGTACAACCCGGGCGCATGATCATACCACCATTTGATGTACCCCTCATGCCAGGGTATGGGCTGATAATCCTGTATCATCGTGCCGTTGAACCTGAATTCAGTTGGGCCTCCGTAGGTACATCCGATCACCTGTCCTGCCCATCCTCCCTTAATTTTATCCATGAGCTCCGTTTTGGAAATGGTAAACTGGTCACCATCCATCAGCGTCATCTTGTCTCTGCTCCCGGGTTTCTCCCGGGTACAGGCAAACAGTGTAATCAGAATAATGCAAATAAAATAAACGATCTTTTTCATTCGTTTCATATTGTTATTTCAATTCGTGTCTGTAAGGTGTTGAAGCCTGGGCTCCTGGTCTGGTCACGGCAATTGAGGCTGCCCGGTTGGCAAACATGACGGCTTCCCGGATGCTGCAACCCTCCGAAAGGGCAACAGCCAGTGCACCGTTAAATGTATCACCGGCAGCAGTGGTATCCACCGCATGCACTTTCGGTGCTGGTATCAATTCCGAATAGTTCTCCGACAACAGGTATGCACCACCTGCTCCCATCGTAATGATCACCTGTTCAATGCCCTTATCCAGGAGTATCCAGGCTGCCTTCTCTGCTGAATCTGGATCCATTACCCTGACTCCGGTAAGGATCTCTGCTTCCGATTCATTCGGAGTAATCATGTAGAGATTTCCCAGTAATGAGTCCGGAAGTTTTTGTGCCGGTGCCGGATTGAGGATCACTTTTACTCCATTCCGGTTTGCTATTTCAATGGCATATCGAACGGTTTCAATGGGTATTTCAAGCTGTAGCAGAATGATCTCTGCCAATTTTATCCGGTCAATAACCGGATCCATATCATCCGGTGTAAGAGCCATGTTGGATCCGGGAGCAACTACGATACAATTTTCCGCCTGTGCATCTACCGTTATCAATGCAACACCTGAGGGAAGAGCAGGATCAATTGTGACAAAATCGGTATTTATTCCTTCCTTCTGCAGGTTCTGAACCGTCTGCTTTCCGAAAACATCATCTCCTGTTTTTGCAACAAAGGTGACGTTACCACCCAGGCGCGAAGCAGCCACCGCCTGGTTTGCTCCTTTCCCTCCGGGATTCATGAAGAATGTTCCTCCAAGAATGGTTTCCCCCGGAGCCGGTAAATGATCGGACTGTACCACCATATCCGTATTTGAACTGCCAATGACGACGATTTTCATCATCCCTTTTTCAATGTGAATGTGACCATTGAAGGTAATAAAAAGTCAAAATAACAGCATATATTTGAACTGGATATTTTCTTTACTTCACATATCAGTCAACATGAAACACTATGCATTAATTTCCCTTCTGATCATTCTCCTTCTGCATACGGGTTGCAGAAATACCGGAGAACCATCAGATACACAAACAGCCCAAAAGATTCCCGTGATTTTTGATACAGATGCGAACAATGAGCTGGATGACCAGCATGCCCTGGCATACCTGCTTTTAAACGGAGAAACATTTACTGTTGAGGGTGTGACCGTCAATGCCACCCGGAGCGGAGGAGGTATTGAAAATCATTATGCTGAGGCTGAACGGATTATCAAACTGTGTAAGTTGTATGGTAAAGTTCCGTTGCTAAAGGGAGCCGATCAGGATCTTCTTCACATCAAAGAGCAGCTTGCTTCCTCAGCGTTCGATGGTTCGGATGCCGTGAATTTCATCATTGAAAAAGCGAAGGTAACGCGGGATCGTAAGCTGGTTTTGATTGCGGTGGGCAAACTTACCAATGTCGCCCTTGCCCTTGAAAAAGAGCCTGCCATTACCAGCTCTGTTAAAGTCGTATGGCTGGGTTCCAACTATCCTGAACCGGGCGAATACAACCAGGAAAACGATACGGCAGCCTTGAGTTATGTGCTTCGCACCAATGTGGAGTTTGAAATGGTAACGGTACGTTACGGCAGGAAATCCGGTACCGATGCAGTTCGGGTAACCCAGAAAGAGATCAATGAAAACATGCCCGAAAAGGGACCAAGGGTGGATACTCCCGTGATGGGAAGACACGGTATCGCTGTTGACAACTTCGGTGATTATTCGGTAAATCTTTTCGGGAACATTGACTATGATGATGATCCCCCTTCACGTGCTCTGTTCGACATGGCTGCCGTGGCTATTGTAAAAGATCCATCGTGGGCAGAATCAAAACGGATCTCCTGCCCTGTATTGATCGATAATGAATGGCAGGAACGCCCCGAAAATTCCCGCAAGATCACCATCTGGGAAAACTTTGACAGTGATAAAATCATTGAAGATTTTTTCCGGACAATGGAAGAGTATACCCTGGTGAATTAATTGTCTTAATTTGCCGATACATCCTTTTCCTCCGAAGGAGTGCCTATGGCACGAATCTTTTGGGTAAGCCTGAACGTATGTAGGTCGACTCTCCTGAGTCGACAAAAAGGCGACTTAGAAAGTCGCCCTACATTGTCTAGCCTCTTTCTCCAAAGGAATGCCTATGGCATGAATCTTTTGGGTAAGCCTGAACGTATGTAGGTCGACTCTTCTGAGTCGACAAAAAGGCGACTTAGAAAGTCGCCCTACATTGACCCTGGTTCTTCAAAATCTTTCTGCTCATCCAACCTTTTAGAAATGTCCCGTAGGTGCCATAGGCATACCTATGGTAGACTGAAAGAGTGCTCTCAATCACTGTCTAATGCTTCTTATATTTCTCAGTGCGATGATCACTGATCACCCCATCCCAGTTCAGTCCGAAAGCAAAATCATACCGGTTTCCTTCGCTATCCACATGACATTCCATATCGTGCGGAGCATCCTCATTTTGTTCCTCAACCGTCCGCATATTCGCCGGTATTTGCAGTGGCAGCAGTGCTGAGGGCTGAGCTTCGCCTGCCATGATATCCAGGATTGCCTGATTCTGAACACCGAAGTTTACCAGTATGGCATCAACCTCCTTTTCAAATTCCCCGAAAACCATTGGTTTCGACATGACAATGGATACGATGACCGGTTTCCCGGGCATCGCTTTCCTGGTGTCAAGGATCATGCTAAGGTGAGTTAAATTGTGGGCTGTTGTTTTCTTTCCGCGATAGGTCCGGTTGAGAACATCCCGTTCATCACCGGCGATGCTTGGATCGCGGGCAAATTCTGCGGTGTATTCACTGTACTGGAGG
>Ga0315543_1003044_pt1 | contig 15444 bp, 11 predicted proteins | sample SalMarSW160210MG_2_FD_203098 | JGI IMG/M metagenome (GOLD analysis project Ga0315543, IMG submission 203098) | Salt marsh sediment microbial communities from the Plum Island Ecosystem LTER, Massachusetts, United States - Salt Marsh Sediment SW1601-210 ...
TGTTCAGAATCGGTAAAAGCTAGGTCTTTGCTGACAATAGCCACTAGACGTTAGAATAGATAGGGCTGGGTATTCCCGGTATCGGGATGCCTAGCCCTTTTTTTCTCCGAAGATAACGATATAAGCAATTGTAAAATTTTCAGAGGCTAATTGTAATCTATATGGACGGGGAGGTTGAGCAGGCCCTGTCTCTCCCTGAAACAATTTTGGGGTTCGTTTAATTTTTATGGTACTCAACTACAGCAATTCTCGAGCTTTTTTTATTGTCACGCCCTTTTTGTTCTCATGTGAAGATGTGCATCTATTGTCTCAGCCATAGTCTTTTCGCGATTAGGGGTTACTTCCAGCAACTCAACACAACCTATGATTGTATTCCTAACCAAGTCTCTCAGGTTTTCAAGAAGATCAGCTCTTTCCTCTCTCTTCTTTTGACTAATTTTGCCCCCATGAAGGATATTACTCCTGTGGTCATAATATTTTCCTATATTTTTCTCTAACTGTTTATGGTCCGTATATTTATTTTTTAGGAACAGAGGTATTCTTAGTTTCATGCTTTGCAGTATCCCGTCTCCTCCTCTCGAAGTTAGACTCTCAAGAGCGATAACGAGATCCGCGAAACAATCATCAATCTCATTTTTTGTCCAATACTCATAAGAACGATTAAAACGTTTTATGGCAACATCCAAGTAGCCTAGCGGCATCTTCTTAAGTTTATTATAACGATTCCTTATAAGTGGTATCTCTCTTTTCCAGAGTTCATAGTACATAGGGTTAGCCCAGGGTTGTTCATTGGGTGGAGGATCGAGATCTTTAATGACTTGCATGCCTTTCGCTCGGATGTTTGTCATTATGTGATCTACCTGAATCCATCCTGGTTTTAATAGCCTAAAGGCGGTAATAAGTCTCTGAACTTCTGTATAGTAAATATCACTCAATCCAAAGAAGCCGACATCAGGTTCAACATCCTGCCTGTAGCAGGCATATTTGGCATCACGCTCAAGCACCCAGCGAACGTGATCCTCCTCATAACCCTTTAGGACACTGCCTAGGTCATATCCAGGGTAAAATTGAAATCCGTCAATCTTAAATGGACGGTAAATATCTTTAAACTCTAGATTATAAACTAATAAGTCGTTTTTCAGCCTTCGAATCATATTAGCCTTCCCCCGGAATTAGTATCACTCAAGCTGGGCCAGAGCGCTTTGAACTTTGGCAAGTTCCTGACGCGTGAGTCCCCATAAATCAGAAACTAAATTGTAAATTTCTCCAGACCATTTTCGTTTTCATCCATCACTAGCTCCTATTTCCCCTCTACCCAATATTCAGCGAGGGTTTCAGCTTGCCTTAAAACCGTATCAACTGCTTTTTGTTGTTTGTCCGGCGGGTATCCATATTTATTCAAAGTCCGTCTTACGATTACCATGAGCCTTGCTCTGGCACTCTCTTTCATCGCCCAATCTATAGTTGCATTCTTACGGACTTTATCAGCAATTTCACGGGCTATTTTTTTTAAAGCCTCGTCACCTAAGATCTTCACTGCGCTGTCGTTAATTTCCAGGGCTGTGTAAAATGCAAATTCGTCTTTACTTAACTTTAATTTTTCTGCTAAGCCGTCTACGGTTCGGATTTGCCTGGCGATATCAACTAATTCTTCAATAATTTCCGCGGTTGTTAAAAGGTTATTCTGGTATTTTTTAATGGATGCTTCTAGCATATCCAAAAGGTTCTTCCCTTCTGTAATATTGAATTTCAATCGTATCTTGATTTCATCATTAAGAATCTTCTTCAAGAGTTCTAGACCAAGATTTTTGTGTTTCATATCCTTTACATCCTGAAGGAATTCTTCAGAAAGTAATGAAATATCCGGCTTTTTAATACCTGCAGCACCGAAAATATCTATAACTTCGGTTGATTCAACGGCCTGATTTACAATTTGGCGGATAGCAGTTTCATAATTCTTCTTTCCTCCGTTATCGCCCTCTCCCTCAAACTTGAGCAACCGCGCCCGGACGGACTGGAAGAAACCGATTTCATCATTCAAGGCAAGTGCATCCTCATGCGGGACAGCTAGCGCAAAAAGCTTTGAAAGCGCGGTTGATTCCTTAAGAAACCTCTCTTTCCCTTGTTCCCGGGTAAGAATAAATTCTTCGGTTTGAAGAATGATCGAAAGCCGTTCGGATGTGTTTGCACTGAAAAAGCGCTTATAGTCAAATCCATGGAACATCTGGCGCACGACTTCAAATTTTTCCAGAAGCATTTCCAGGGCTTTTTCCTGAGTCTCAACCGCATTCCCTTTTCCCCCCGAGCTTGCGTAAAAAGCCATGGCCTCTTTCAAAGCATTTCCTATTCCTATGTAATCAACTACGAGTCCGCCCTTTTTATCATCTCCAAAGACGCGGTTTACCCTTGCGATTGCCTGCATGAGGGTATGCCCTTTCATTAGCTTATCAATATAAAACGTGTGCAGACAGGGAACGTCAAACCCGGTCAACCACATATCCCGCACAATAACCAGTTTTAAAGAGTCCTGCGGGTTTTTCATACGCTCGGAAAGTAAACGACGGTCCTCTTTATTAGTCCGGTGATATGCAGGAATTACCAGACTCTCGGGGTCTTCCGGGTCATACTCCATTTTATCAGAGGAGGAAGAAGTCATAACCACTTTTAAAACCCCGCTTTTCAGGTCTTCGTTGTGCCATTGCGGTCGAAGTTTTATAATTTCACTGTAAAGAGCGACGGCGATACGTCGGCTCATGGTGACAATCATCGCCTTGCCTTCAAAGACCTCCGCGCGTTTTTCATAATGGGTAACGATGTCCTGCGCTAAATTCTTCAATCGTTCCGGATGACCAACAATTGCCTCCAGTTTAGTCCATTTAGCTTTTGCTTTCCTGGTTTCGGGGGCGCCATCATCAGTCATTTCCCGGTCAAATTCGTCTATAAGTCGCCGACCATCCGCCGTCAGGTTGACTTTAGCCAGGCGGCTTTCGTAGTAAATCTTTACGGTCGCACCATCTTCTACAGCCTGGGCAACATCATATATATCGATATAATTACCGAACACTGCCGGTGTGTTAATATCGGTGCTTTCCACAGGCGTGCCGGTAAAGCCTATGAATGTCGCGTTGGGGAGAGCATCACGCAGATATTTGGCAAACCCATAGGCAAGGCGCTTCCCGTTAAGCTTACCGTCAGCATCCTTCGTGTCAAGTAGTTTTGCCTTGAATCCATATTGTGTACGGTGCGCTTCGTCAGCGATAACTATAATATTCCGGCGTTCGGATAGTCGGTCGTATTGAGCGCGATCATTCTCCGGGAAAAACTTCTGAATGGTAGTAAACACAATCCCGCCCGAAGCGACTTTCAGCAAGGACTTCAAATGCTCGCGTGATTCTGCCTGTACCGGAGGCTGGCCGAGTAAGCTTGCCGAAGCGGCGAAGGTGTCAAAAAGTTGCTGGTCAAGGTCGTTACGGTCGGTAATAACAACAACAGTCGGATTATCTAAATTGTGTATCAGTTTTCCCGCGTAAAAAACCATGGAAAGGCTTTTCCCTGAGCCCTGCGTGTGCCAGACAACGCCGGCTTTACGGTTTCCTTTTTCGGCGACGGCAAGACGGGTGCTTTCGACGGCTTTATTGACCGCGAAGTACTGGTGATATGCCGCTAATTTTTTCACGGTCTCAATCTGGGTAAGCCCGGTTTTAGTATCTACTCTTTTGTCTTTTTCAAAGACAATGAAGTTCCGAATCAGGTCCAGCATTGTTGACCTGTTCAGCATGCCTTCGATAAGCACTTCTAGCTGGCTTACAGTTGCGGAGGGCTCTTTCTTGCCATAGAGGGTTTTCCATGTCTGGAACCGGCTTAAGGCTGATGAAATTGTACCCGCTCTGGCTTCCAGTCCGTCGGAGATGACACAAAACGCGTTATAGAAAAAGAGGGAGGGAATAACCGCCTTGTAGGTCTGTATCTGGTCATAGGCCTTGCGGATGGTAGCCTGCTCGTCAGCCGGGTTTTTCAGTTCTATCACCACGAGAGGCAAGCCGTTGACAAAGAGGATAACATCCGGCCGTTTATTCTGGTTGTTTTCCTCAACGGTATATTGATTTATGGCGAAGAAAACATTGTTTTCCGGGTTCTGGAAGTCAACCAGCCAGACCCGCTCGCCGCGTTCCTGGCCGTCTTTCTGTACCGTGACCGGAACGCCTTCTGTAAGCATTTTATGAAAGGCTTCGTTGGCGTTAATAAGATGGGGAGAGTAGACGGACAGCGCCGCTTTAAGGGCTTCCTGCCGCGCTGTGACAGGCACGGAGGGGTTCAGGTGGTTAATGGCCTGTTCCAGGGTATGCTTGAGAACTACATCCCCATAGCTGGCGCGTTTTTCCGGTGCGTCATATGGCAGTGCAGTTTCGCGCACGAGGAAGGGTTGAGCCGGGTCAGCATCAGGGGCGAGGGACGGCCCCGGGACGCAGGAAAAACCAATCTTCTTGAGTTCATCAAGAGAGAAGACTTCTATTTCCGACTCGGTAAAATTAGTCATTTTAGCTCAATTACCACATGTTCAGGTTTAGCTTTTAATATGTTCGGTGTAAGACTCAATGAGCTTGCTCATGGGTTCTCGGTTTATTTCTCCATTTTCTAATTTGAACCAGCTTTTAACAGCCTCCCCGAGTTTCTTGTTGGTTGTGTCCAGGTCACCTTCTCTGCCAATTACCCTGAGATAATCATGCATAAGGTCTTCGTCATCCTCGATGTAACAAAAGAAAAGGTCAGTTATTTCCTGGGTGAATTGCGTTAACGCTTTTTCTTTGAAATCCTGTAAATTCATAATAGCTCCTTTTAGTTGTATTTTACTCTCACTTGGCCGGACATCAGCTTTGGTAGTAGCGTGTCACGCAGGCTGGAGAGCGTACTTATTTGGATTGAATTCTTTAATATCTTATCGTCGAGAGATTTCGCTGTGTTCTCAAATTTTTGTATAACTTCTTCTGAAGGTATAAATGTGTCAATGTTATTAAAATCATCTTTGCCAATAGAACCAAATACAGTTCCCTGTTGTTCGAATGAATCAAAATCATCTTTCAATAAGCGAATTTTATAGTAAGTGTATGATATATGATGACTTTTATGTATTACGGCCGCTAAACCACGACCGATACAACAATCCTCGTAAGCCATATTAATATCACCAACCGGTGCCCTTACACTGACAAGTGTGTTTCCTTTTTGGGCAAACCTTTTTGGTTCAGTACAATATAATCTGGTTTGAGGAAATCTGAAATCGAATTCAGCCCGTCCTTGAAAAAATACCATCCCTTGTTTTTCTTCATTGTAAGTATTTCCGGGAGGTGATTGCCCCATCGTGATTCTCATTTCATCCCCCAGTTTCCCCTTTTTCCACCCCGGGTCTGCCTCCTCCACAAACATCTTTCGCCAGAGTGCCTCCGCCATCGCTTCCAGCGTTTTGTTCTGCCGGTGCAGAAGGTCAATCTTATTGTCAAGGCTGGAAAGAACACCGGCAATGGCGCGCTGTTCGGGGAGGGGGGGAAGGAGAATTTCAGTATTTTCGATGATGCTTCGCTTGGCAATATTTGTTTGAACGCTTCCGCTTGATACTGAGACAATCGAATTAAAACCTACCGGTGATGTTAAGAAAAAATAGAGAAATTTAATATCAATATTATTTATCTCAGGACGTAATATTAACAAAGCCTGACTGATAATTCCTTTAGGATCATCTTTTTTGATTATAGATACTTTTCCGAGTGTCCCAGAGCAACTAACGATTAAATCGTTCTCTTTAACGGTAAACCTTTTAAGTTCCTGGTGTTTTCGCTCGTCAATAAAAAACCTGAAATCCCTATGATTATAAATAGCGTGTTGTTGTTCATAGACAGGTATGCCCTGTTTTAGCATTTCATCTCGAAGTAAAGAAGAGCCAAATGGTCCTCTTATATATCCATCAGAACCAAGAACCCTACCAAGTTTAGTATTTACCCACTCACTCATTCCTTTATCTCCAGCTTCTCCAAGTTCTCCCGAATGAGTTCATTCAGCTGCGCCTCCTCTTTCATCTGCTCGTCAAGTTCCGCCTTGAGCTTTCCAAACCGCTTCGCAAAGTCAAAATCATCCTCATCTTCCGGCAGGCCAATATAACGCCCCGGCGTAAGCACGTAATCTTTTTCCCTGATTTCATCGAGCGTGACGGATTTACATAAGCCCGGCACATCCTGGTAACCATCTGTCTTATTGCGCCAGTTATGATATGTCCCGGCTATCCTGGCAATGTCTTCTTCTGTGAAATCCTTTGTCCTGCGGTTGATTAGATAACCGAGATTGCGAGCATCAATAAACAGGATTTTATCCAGGCGGCCTTCTTTTCGGCGGGAGAGGAACCAGAGACAGGCGGGTATCTGCGTATTCATGAAGAGCTTGGCCGGAAGGTTGATAATGCAGTCCAGAAGTCCGGCTTCTATAATGGCTTTCCGTATATCGCCTTCACCGCTGGTTTTAGAGGTCAGAGAACCCTTAGCCAGCACAAAGCCCGTCATGCCTTTAGGCGAAAGGTGATAGATAAAGTGTTGAATCCAGGCATAGTTGGCATTGCCGGCGGGGGGAATACCGTACTTCCAGCGGGCGTCGTCTTTCAAAAGCTCTCCAGACCAGTCGGAATCGTTAAACGGCGGATTGGCCAGAATGAAGTCGGCCTTCAGGTCTTTGTGCAGGTCATTCAGAAACGAGCCTTCGTTGTTCCACCTGATATTGGAGCTGTCAATCCCGCGAATAGCCAGGTTCATTTTACAAAGACGCCAGGTGGTCTGGTTGGATTCCTGCCCGTAAATAGAAATTTTATCGACGGGATTGAAGCTGATGCCGTTACCATTGCCTTTACCGTTCTTTTTATAGTGGTCCCGGTGCGCATTGATAAACTTTTCACTCTGGACAAACATGCCGCCGGACCCGCAGCAGGGGTCGAATACGCGGCCTTCGTACGGCTCCAGCGTCTCCACCAACAACTTCACAACACTTCGGGGAGTGTAGAATTGGCCACCCTTTTTACCTTCGGCAAGCGCGAATTGCCCGAGAAAATACTCATAAACCTGACCGAGCACGTCCCTACTTTTTGCCTCGTCTGTGCCTAGAGCAATCGTGCCGACAAGGTCAATGAGACCACCCAAGCTCGCCCGGTCTAAGTTCTGACGGGCATAGACCTTAGGAAGGACACCTTTAAGAGAAAGGTTCTGGCGTTCAATGGCTTCCATGACTTCATCGACATATCCGCCAATGTCTACCTTTTTCCCGTTATCGAGAAGGATCTCAGTTTTTTTAGCATTATCGGAAATAGGCTTCCAGCGGGCGATGGGTGGAACAAAGAAAACTTTTTCGGCGGTGTACTCGTTCGGATCTTCAGGGTCAGCCCCTTCGTATTCGCCTTTACCGCTTACGAGTTTGGAATGTAAAACTTCAAAGGCATCGGATATGTATTTCAGAAATATCAAACCAAGCACAACGTGCTTATATTCCGCGGCATCCATGTTTTTACGCAGTTTATCCGCAGCCTGCCAGAGTTTCGCCTCTAAAGATTCCTGGTTGTTATTTTTCTTATTAGCTCGCGTGGTTCTAGGCATTCTGTCTCCGATCTGAACTTACGTGTTAAGTTGTTATTATCATTTTAGACATTCGTCTCAAAAAGAAGCCCTTTTGACATGGCAAATTATATACCCATTAGTGGTTACCAACAAGACATAAACATTTTTGGAGAAATCACTGAAGGTAACATTTCGTCAAGTTGTTCGGTACTGCTTGGTGGAGGTAAATCTCAGACTTTTATCTCTTTAACTCGACCAACATGACCGTCTTCTAAACGGACTTTGATACCATGGGGGTGAACCGGTGATTTGGTCAAAATGTCTTTGACTATCCCTTCGGTTAGTTTTCCAGACTGCTGATCTATCTTCAATACTATTGAGACCCGCAAGCCCGGTCTTATGTTAACACGACCTGTGCCATTCATACCACAAACTCCATCTTTCCCAACATCGTACCATCATCGTACCATATCTGGAAGAGGAAGCCTTGTCGGTGTTAGAATGTCTTGGTTACACGCACTACTTGTGGTCGGCGAGGCAGAGTGCTAGCCTCAGGTAACAAACCTGCATAATGTTACCGCAATTCAGGTAACGAAAACTTATAGATTTACATCCGAATATATAGAAAACCCAACGCGTTCCTTACTAATCGATTTAGCTCGTTACTGTTCAAAGACCTCACCATATGGATGCAATCGCTCTGTGGCCACTAGATAAATCAACATAGCGATTATTATTAAAGCGACACCACCAATTGTGTCGACAATATTATGATCAAACAATCTCATAACTCCGAGAAATATAAAGAAAACAACGAACAAAAACTGAACTAGTTCATTTTTGAGCTCCCTAACCATTCTCAATAGAATTGTAACTATCCATATAAAACCAAAGTACATAATGATTTCTAGAGGAATACCCGAGAGTAGTGGAAAGGTTGGGATCCAACCGAGCATAAAACCGAGAAGGAATGCGAAAAATGTCAACGGTATTACTATTGGCGCTGCTCGCGTATTAAGAAACGTACGTATACTACGAGCGTAAACACCTACAAAAAAACATAGGGAAATTAATGAAACGGCGATGGCGATTACGCGGTCGCTAACCTGTGCGCTTGTCCATAATGATAGTGCAAAACTGAAATAGAGAGTTCCCAAAGACACGGGGTTAAAATCGTGTTGAACAACCCTCTCTGCCTTTACTTTTCGGTTAATCCTCCACCAAGCGATTAATATGACGACCCATAATCCTATCCATAAACTTATAAACACCTTTGTATCAATTAATCCGAAATAAAGGTAAAGCAATATTACCGCGAATAGGCAAAACAATCCGATGAGCTGAACCAAGCTCTGTTTCCAGTAGTTTCTTACGCCTTGCCACAGCCTGATAAAATAGTCTTTATCCTTATCTAAAAATGATCTTAATCTCCGTAAGGCGCATTTGGTGCGGTATTTTTCTTCCATGCGTACACCATTTTTCCTTTCCAGGATTAAGCATGCTATTTATGACTGAACTAAATATATGGGAAAAAATTGAGTTGTGTCAAGGCTAAGAGAGAGCGAATGGCCAAACAAGTCAGAATAAGCATGTAAATATAGTTGTTATGCTGAACCACCTTTCCCGCATGGAAATTGTCATACATGTTTAATAGAATAGGGCGAAATCGTCAACCTGAGATGGTAAATTGGAGTCTTATTGTGTAAGTCGTCCCCAGCTACAGTTAATGGCCACCTGCTCCTGATTGCACTCCCTAATGGATTCAAGATTGGCGGTTGCTAGATGTTACCCTCAACCACCACCAAGGTTACCGAGGTCATTTGCTATCCGCTAAGGAATGCAATAATCTCCTCCACCGCGCAGATGAGTTGTTGCGCGTCATCGGAGTTGGTTTTCCTTGCACGATATCGCTTCCACTTGCTTGATGAAAGCGTTTAGCTTGTTTACCGCTGCATTTTCCTGACCATTTCGCCTCCGAACCAGCAACTACATGGTATAATAGATATTAGAGACGAACAGAATTATGTAATTGGTCAATTTGAAGTTATTCGATGCTAATATTGAAAAAGGCAATACGGCACAATTATTATATTAGACATGAAGATTCTTTCTATCGATGGTGGGGGTATAAAAGGGCTGTATAGCGCGGCATTTCTTGCAGGGCTTGAAGGCCGATTTAGCAAGAGTATCGCTGATTGTTTTGATTTAGTTGCAGGAACGTCAACGGGTGGTATTCTGGCTCTTGCTATTGCTGCTAGGATGCCCACACAGACAATCGTCGATTTCTACAGACAATGGGGACCAAAAATATTCCATCCTAAGTTGAAAGCTACGTATGTCCTCCGGAGTCTGCTTTTCTCGAGATACCCGGATAAAGAACTGAAGAATGCATTGCAGACGGTATTTGGCGACAGAAAGATAATCGATATCTATAACCAAGAGAAGAGCATCTCTTGCTGTATTCCCTCGATTGATGCAATTCAAGGGACTCCAACTGTATTTAAGACCCCGCACGATAATAAGCTGTCCAGAGACAACGACTATTACCTATGGGAAGTTGCGCTTGCCACCTCAGCCGCACCTGTTTATTTCCCAGTAGCCAAGCTTAGAGTACCTAACTCATCTTCATGGAAACTATATGTTGATGGAGGGCTATGGGCAAACAATCCGAGTCACGTAGCTCTTGTCGAAGCCCTGACTTATAAAAAGCAATCTCTGAAAGACATCTATTTGCTTTCCCTGGGTAATATTGTAGGTACCACATCATTCCGCTCAGATACGTATTTAAGCAAAGGTATCGCTTTATGGAGGACCGATGTTATCGGTATGACCTTGGATACGCAGTCTGCTGCAGTCCATAACCAAATCCGACTTCTCTTTGATTTTCAAGACTTATCAGATCATTATACTCGAATAGAACACTCTCCAAATGAAAAACAATTGTCTCTTAAAAAGCTCGATTGTGCGAAACCAGCCAATATCAATGATTTGGAAGTACTTGGACGGGCGAGGGCTGACAGCGAATCTGCACATGCCAATATAATAAATTTCTTCACCTAGGAGGTTAAATCGTGGCTGACTGCAATGCCAATTTCAAATCTGGTGATTTATCATATCTTTCAAGGATTTCACTAGCTCAAGCGAAAATTCAACAGCTCATACGTTCACGAGATGCACTAAGGGAGAAAATAAGAAAATACTTACGAGATAAAGGAATTAGCAACACTCGGTTTTATTGCCAAGGATCATATGCACATCAAACCTTGATTACACCTCTGAATGAAGACTACGACATCGATGATGGCGTCTACCTCGACCTAAGCGGGTTTAAGACAGAACCTTCGACCGAGACCATCCATAATTGGGTGGTTGACGCTGTCGAAGGCCATACCCAAACACCTGCCAAAGATAAAGAAAAATGTGTTCGTGCGGTCTTTTCAGACGGCTACCACATCGATCTGCCCATATATAAAATTGAAAGGAATGGTTTCGGTGGTACCGAGAAGTATTATATTGCCAAAAAGTCAGCAGGTTGGGAGGAAAGCGATCCTAGGGCAATGACTGAATGGTTACAGACCATAGTAAAGCAACATTCGGATCAAGTACGCCGCATGGTTAAGTACGTAAAAGCTTGGGCAGACTACCAAGAATCTAAGACGTCAACTAAGCTACCGAACGGATTGACCATGACGATACTTGTAGGTGAGGAATGTCGTTCTGACACACGCGATGATATTGCCTTCCTTGAGACAACGCGTTCCATCTATTTGCGCCTCCAGAGCAATGACGAGATATGGAAGCCATACGAGCCGACTGAGAACATGACAGATTACTTATCGTCAACTCAATTCCAGTATTTCATGACTCAACTCAACTCCCTCGTTTCCAACGGAGACCAAGCTGTTAACGAGACAAGTCGCAAAAGAGCTGCCCAGTCTTGGCGGCAGGTACTTGGAGATCGGTTCCCCGTATTTGACGACTTGGATGAAGATTCTTCGCAACAAGCAAAGCGATTCGTGGCACCAGCAATCGTAGGAACAACATTAAAGAGTGCAAGACTTGGGATACCTAGATGAAGTAACAAACAGAGCTCTCAAGCAAGTCGCCGTATTCTTTGCTGAGTGCAATTTCAAAGAACTACGTCAATCGGAGTTCCCTGTTGGTGATTTCATTGCTGCTTGGCAAGGAAACATAATGTGCAACGGTGTAGATGTCTCAATCATAGTCGCTCTCCCCGAAGGGTTCCCCGATGAACTGCCGAAGATATTCCTGACTAAAGATTTTGAATATCTTCCCATTCCACATGTTGACAATAAGCTCTTTGTGTGCACTTATGTAAGTGAGTCGACTGATTTCTTTTCCGAAAACGTCGACGGCGTAATTCGTGATTCCATTGAAAAAGCCAGGGAGATCATTTCCAATGGAATCCGCAGAGTCAATCAGAGTGACTACGCAGCTGAATTCCTAGCATATTGGGAGTTGGACTGTAAATACTTATATTCCATACTCGAACCTGTTGATCAGATCCGCAAGGTCAAGATGGCCATAGTACATCTGGCGAAACAAAACATTGCAAATCTTGTCGCAGACGACGAAAATGCTATCCGAACACTCAGTGCAAACGTGAATCCTGATTTCTCAATCCAGAAGTTCGACTCTGTTCTATATCTTCCCCTTCCCCATCCTTTTGCCCCGCCTTTCCCTAAAACCTGCAAGGAGATGTTCTCTGTATTAGATAGCTACGATAATAAATATTCAAATGCCGTTGTGGATTTCCTTAATAATAATGCTTATCAAGGAACCGTGGTTTTTTCTACAATCATCAATGATAACTATGCATTAGCTGGTTGGCGGCATCAGGCTATGAACCGGAAGGAAGTACTAAGAGGATTCCGACCTGGAAAAGTCGATCCACGCGTACTAAAGAATCTCATTGCTAACCAGCCAATCGAGCGACTTCAAGTCGAACGCCTCGATTTAGATCGAGTGCAGGGCCGCGTTGGGAATAATAGCTCCGCATTACATGGAAAGATTGTCTGCATAATCGGGTGCGGCTCGATTGGCAGCTGGATAGCTTTTAATTTGGCGCAGGCCGGAATTGACCGTCTCATACTCATTGACAAGGATAGCCTTCACGCGGCAAACGTTGGAAGGCATCTGTGCGGTGTGACTGAGATAAAAAAGAGCAAAGTCGAAGCTGTCAGTGAAAGAATACGTCAACATCTACCATATGTCCGCCTCCAGTGCATTGAACAAACGTTTTATAAGGCTTTTAAAGAAAACCAAAAGGTAGTGCAGAATTGCGACCTAATCATTTCAGCCACAGCTAATCCGGCCCTTGAGCGCAGACTAAATAAAATGCAGTTCAATTCTTCGGATTTCCCTCCAGTGCTCTACTCATGGATAGAGCCCTACGGAATAGCAAGCCACGCCGTACTGGTGTCTACAACCGAAGCCGGTTGTTTTGAATGTTGCTTGGAGCCGAAGGATTTGAGTTTTAAATTTCGAGTTCTCAGATGCGAACGAGGAGCCTTCACAAGACAGGAGGCTGGTTGTCAATCCTCGTTCACGCCCTATTCAGGGCTTGACGCCAACCAAGCTGCGTCTATTGCCACTCGATTAGCACTCAAGAGTTTATCAGGCGACACAATATGCAACATGCATTATGTTTTTGTTGGAGACTTGCAGAAGGCTCTTGAAATGAAACTGGACATATCTGAGGAATACTCTGATGCTTCGGATTTCACGTTGAAAGCCTCAATCGTCCAAAAAGCTCCCGACTGTAAAGTCTGTTCAGACATCAATAATCATGATTAGATATATTCTTCCTACCGATACCGAACTGAGAATAACTGATTCTGTAGCAGTGGACCTATTCCACTATCGGCAGAGTGCTTCCAATGTCTTGGAATCTGGCGGAATACTATTAGGAAGCTGCTACCCCAAATATTTATTGATCGACAGCATTTCAATCCCCGGGCTCGGAGATAAGCAAGGTCAGTCTTTTTTCCACAGAAGTAAAACCAGAGCACAGACATTAATCAACCAAGCTTTCCATCAGAGCGACGGGAGGAGGATATATATCGGGGAGTGGCATACACACGAACAGGTGACCCCAACTCCTTCTTATACCGACAGAGTGGAACTTCGACTGGCATTTGAAAGATCGAAGCTCCATTTTGACTTTCTTATTAGTATAATCGTTGGTAGCGGTGACCGAGTTGGGAATCTATGGGTGGGATACCAAGACAGTAACGATTTAGTTCAATGTCATCGCTTATCGAATGTATTCGCACACAATACATTGGTGAATGACTGAGAAGTAAAGCACTATCTACCAAGTCGGATTTAAAGCTCAATACACTAGCGGAAAAACAATTTAAAAGTTCTACCTATTGACACCCCAGCTCAACCTTACTGGAACTATAGTGACAATAACGAGAACTTATGAGCTTGCTCTTGTCTTTCATCTTAAGAGGTTCCGCCACACGATCCACCTTACTGTGACGTAACGGCCCTGTTCGACGATTCTGTCGCGCATACTGTGTGGTCCCAGCAATATAGTACAATACAATATAGAAATGAGGGGTAAGATAATTGTTAAAGGTTTCTCGCTAAAGATTAATGTTCCTCTTTTAGCAATAGTAATCGTGTCTGCTGTCATTTACAGTTTTTCCGATAAAGAGACACTTAGAAATATATGTCTTGCAACCGGATGGATATTGGCTTTGCTAGCGGTGGGGCCATCCTTATTTGGAGTAATGTGGGAAAATCGGAAAAAGGGGAAACCTCGGGATGTAGATCCCAATACGATAATACCGGAATGGACGAAATTACGTCGGTCAATGGGTATCACGAAAGATATTAGGGTGACGGTATTCCCAAATCTGCGCAACGCCACCTCTAAGTACTCCACGATAGAAATAGGTCAGCCTGTAATAGATAGCCTTGGTAGTGTTTCAATAAAGGGAGTATTCGCCCACGAACTCGCACATATTAAGGGAAATCATCTATTGAAGCAAGGACTTTTACTGTTTAGCGTGCTATTTGCCGAAGCTGTGTTGCTGTTGATCCTATGCAAGTTTACCCCGCTAGGCTCTTCCATCTTCACTCCCCTTTTTTTATTTATCGGAGTCATGGGTATAGATATTCGATTTATAACATGGCCGTTTGAATACAAAGCCGACTTAATAGCCAAGCAATATGTGGGGCGAAAAGCAGTTGTCTCCTGTCTCAAAGCAATGGCTGCTATAAGGAAAGTGGATATTGCGCACGATTTCTATGGTCACCCATCAATAGCCAAGCGCATAGCAAATTTAAGCTGGTGCTGGTCACAAAAAACAAGGTTTAAGAAATGGTACTTTGATCTGTAAATGGTTGACGGAATAACAGCGATGTAATACCACACAATAAGCTAGACTATGCAATGTGACTTGAGAGTGAAGTTCAGCGCTGCTAGCCAAAGGTCGTTGGTTCGAATCCTACCCCCGCTACCAAAGAAATTTAAGGGGCACAGTTGAGAAGACTATACCTTTCTTTTTCCCAATTGAATCCATACATAAAGCAGTGCTAAAATCGACCTAAGATACTCCTTAAATAACTATAGAAGATTCAAGATGTGAAAATATATGAATAAGATAGTTGATACTCTTATGGAGGCTCTTAGAACATTCGAGCAAGAGATAAAACCTATCTCTGAAAGAGCTGTCTCCAAAGCCATTTATTCGGTCAGGGACTCTAATGATCCTTCCGAGCCTCCAATGCAGTGGGTGGCCGAAGCTATGGCTTTTGATTTCTTTGAGGGCTACCATGACCAAACAACGGGGTGGGGAACTTACTATGGGCCAATGTTTGTGTT
>Ga0315543_1003047_pt1 | contig 15438 bp, 11 predicted proteins | sample SalMarSW160210MG_2_FD_203098 | JGI IMG/M metagenome (GOLD analysis project Ga0315543, IMG submission 203098) | Salt marsh sediment microbial communities from the Plum Island Ecosystem LTER, Massachusetts, United States - Salt Marsh Sediment SW1601-210 ...
TCAGGGTACACAAGTTTTATTGTGAGCAGATGTGGGTATCCGGGTTTAAATTGTTTTGATTAGCTGTCAAAAAAGTAGTAACAGTTTGCAAAAACTGTGACGAACAACTTACCCATATTGTCCGTGTTATGTGGTCGTAGCAGTTTTTTTCCTATTTATCTAGTAAGTTAAAATATATTTATTTGTCATGGTTTGTGAATTGTCAATCTATAAACAATCGAGTCTTCATATTTAAATCTTACCCCAATAAGTGTCATTGCCATGTAAATTTTCTTCTCTTAGACTGGGTTGTAAAACATTTTATCCAAAACTCGCGACAAAGGTTGTCCATTTCTTATGGATGCCAATTTCGGTTCAACAATCCATGGCTTATCAAGACTACGGAGCCTGACTACATCTAGATTATTTTTTGAAGCTAATTGTCTCAGATCTATAAATATCTCACGATTCATTTGGGTAAAATCCTTAAGTGGATTTGTATATCCGGCCCTGATAATTCTATGAAGGGATTTCGAGTCAAAGGGGACTAATGAATCGTAAAATAATTGAGACCACATCTTAGCTTGGTAAAGATTCTCGACTAAATATCCAGCAGGAACGCCGTTGTCGCACAGACCACATTTCATATGCTTTCTCACATTAGATAAGGTCTCGTCCCAATTGAACATAAGCCATTGAAGATAAGGAATTGCGTTCCGTTGCCTGCCATAAAATGGGCGATCATTTAACACAGCTTTCTTAACATTATCCCGTGCATTTGGCGGAATCCAAAGAAGAAGATAAGTTTCAAGAAATTGGTTAAAATTTATTTCACGTATCCTATAATGTCCAGTACAGCCATTTTTCTTGCACCAACAATCCTCTGTGCATCCACAATTGATAAATTCAAAATCCGCTTGAATAGCTTTGTTTTCCCCAAAAAGGTATCGTTGAGTACCAACCTTAGACTTCTCGTTGGACTCTCTGATTGTACTTATAATATCTTGTGGTGATTTATCAAGAATGTCTCCCATAAATTATTTTAATCTAATATTCATATTTTAATATTAAATGAACTCTACGATCTCAATGACTATGGCGAAATTATTTTAGAAGCAACGACGTAGTTATAAATATGGAAAAAAGACTTATTTAAAGACGTTATGTGGCGTAGTTTTTAAATCCTGGTAACATGAAGTGACTCAGGCTTGCATGGGAAGGAAAACTTGCATATTATGCTCTTGAACCCATTTTGTATCTTCATCCAAAACAAAACCGTGAATTATCATCTGTAAGAAGCTAGGGGCAAGCCGGTCAAGTCAAGAAAAACTTTCTAAATGGAGAGGTACGGGTAAATAGACGAAATTTATCAGTCATGTTAAACTCTCAAAGGTATGCCCTGTCTTGGCCGTAGGCGCTATGCCACATAACGGCCCGGCAATAAAATTTAGTAAGCGTTACCCGACGCCCATCTGGGCAGTGTCTATCATCTTTAGCCAGGTAAAAGTCCCGGTGGGCAAGGAGGGTATGGCATGCGTTTTTGCAGTCCGGGTACAAACTTGCTGAATTATACGAGTGTCGCGATACAAATTTTATGGCGAGTAGGTTATGAGTCAAAGTATAGAGAATAAAAATAAAAACACTGGAGCGGTCTGGGTTTGTCTGGTTTTAGGAAGCTGTCTAAGTAGCAGAGGATCAATGCAAAAACCATGACAAGCTTATTAATTTTATTGACCGTGTTATGTGTAGTTTTTTTTGTTATTCCTCTCTGAAAAGTCTTGAGATGTGATTAACATTCTTTAATCTTTGATCATTAAGAATTCCTAAGTCATTAAGTCTGATTTCAATATTAGTAACATTCACCATATAAATTTTTTTCAGCTCTCCTTTAATATGTTTAAAATCACGAATACTTGAACTAGTATTATCCAAGTATATCATTCCTTGATTTCTTATTATTCCCATTCGATCTTGTATTTGCCTAACAGCTTCAATGAAAGTCTGTTTGGGCATTAAAAAAGCAGAGCCAAAATAATTTGCTTGCCATTCTATCCAATCTCTATCTGTTTTTAAGATATGTTTTCCAGAAATCATATCATATTCAGTATCTTGGATCCCCTCATACTCCTCTTGCTTAAAAGTTAGTTTTCTATGTAGTACAAGATGACCAATCTCATGTGATAACGTAAAATTGAAACGATTATCATTAATAAGTGACCTGTCAATGTAAATACCTCTTGGTTTTAAGTTAAATAAACCAACAATTTTTATTCCCTTATTCGTATTTCCTAAATCTTTTGTAAGATCAATAATAATTTTATCTTCTTTTTGAAGTTGCTGAACAAACTCTAAAATAGGTGTTGCACAAGGATGATCAAGTATCTCTTTTCTGAAATACTCTATGACTTCAATCACTTTTAATTCAATATCTTCTCTTGATAAATTTTGAATTCCTTTTATCATAATCAGGTATTTTGTAAGATAAATAAGTAAAGCCTATTCAATCATAACTGATTCTCTCTGAGGTAGTAATTACACATAACGGCACGGCAATATAAGTAGGTTGTGTTACCCGACGAAGCATCCGGGCAGGGTCCCGGTACCCCGCGCCAGCGGGGCCACAAAGCTGTCACGGTGCAAGGAGGGTATGGCGCACTTTTTGCCATCCTGGTACAAAATTTTGTGAGCATTACGCGTGTCGCGGTACAAGGCAGGTTAGGAGCAGGGTTGTTGTCCGGTATACAGGTGTTTCAAAAATTGCACTGGCGCAGTGTCGCGCCGAAGGCCCTGACCGAAGCGAAGCTAGCGTCAGGGTTACAAAGGTTTTATGGGCGTGCAACTGCGCGTGTCCGGGTGCAGGAACCATTACAAATTTGTCTTAGGTGCAGGAGCAAAAGCAAAAAGTGTGACAATACAACTTACTTATATTGACCGTGTTAGCTTGCGTTTGTTATTTTAATCCTGTGGAGATGTCTTGTTTTTGATATTTAATGTTATAAGATACTTTCTCTCAATAAATATCCATGTATAGAACCTCTTTCAATCATGAAATCAAGAATCGGAATAATCTTGTTTTTTAATTTTATTTCTTCTTTAATTTTTTGCTTATTAGTGAAAATAAATTTTCTAATGAATTTTTCTAAATAGTATATTGTATTTGATTCCAAATCTCCAAGTTGCAATGAACTATTATTTGATATAATAGTATAAATCCAATCAACAGCTTCAAATTTAAAATTGCTGCCAATTGAATTTATCACTTTTGCTATTGAAAATAGTACAGATGGAAAGTGCCCTAAATCTCTTGCTATATTGGCATAAAGAGATAAACTATCTTTTTTTAAGCTATGCCACTCCTCAATATCTTGTCTCCACGATTGCGATGCGAATAAATAACTAATAATTACATTATTCAAATAGTAGCTGCGAGAATTACTACAAATCTTTTTAAGTTTTGGATATAGACTATTCCATACATACCAAAATTGTTCATATCTCTTTAAATTATCTTGAGCGATAATAATCTCATCAAGAAAGGATGCTGACTCCTCTGTTGAATCAAAGTAATCCAGAAATGGTTTAAGATACACATCTATTTCATTTATTTCTCTTTGTAAAATGAAATATGCAAACCTTTTAAAAATATTAAGACGTGTGAGGTATAAATTTGGATTATCACCATATTCCTCACGATATCTTTGTCTATCCTTTAATAGGTTTGAAGCTAATAATGGCAAGGATTTTTTGTAAATATTTAAATGAATCTCTTCTTTTGTGTTTGAAGGAATTAATTGATAAATTATTTCTATATCATTAATATCGAGTAGATCAATATCATTAATATCAAATACCAATTCAGTAAAACTAAAATCTGTAAGTTTATTTTCTGATTCTGCTAAAATTATCCTTCTTGGTATTCTTCCCCTAAAACCTTCGTCCTCTCTTTCTTTATCATAAATCTCTTTATATAAAGGCTTTAATTTTATGTAACCTAATAATATGGCTTGGGCAATGGCCAAATTTTCTGTCCAAAGTTTTGATTCGTGAATAGTTTCACTTACATAATCACAAATTCTTTTATATGCACCTAATGGTGTTTTATCAAATAGCGGTAGAACCATTAATAATATAAAGTCTTCCATTTCACCTGGATATTCGTCCATCAATGAAGGCAAACTATGAACAGCGGCTTCGACTCCGTCACTTATTTGATAATCATAATCATCAGAGAAAAGTCGAGACAACGTTGACAGTATAATTTCCTTACAAAAATTTTTGTCTTCATTCGACAGTTTGTCTCTATATTCAATCATCAATTTAGAACACGAAAATGAGGGAATATGTATATCAAGTATTCTCATTGTGCTTCGTTCAGATTTCAGTTCTTCAACAAGCTGTTTCGTTTCTGATAATGCTAATTGAGGATTATTGCTATATTCTTCGTGTTTTTGATTTTTATTCTGGATGTTTTTACCAATTAGAAAATCAGACCATGATCTTAGAGAAGTGTATTTGAACGTATCTTCAAACTGTTTTTGAGCTTGTTCACTCTCTTTTCTAAGTTCATCAGGAAAGATTTTAGGAGTAAACTCTATTATAACATTATTGCCATCTTGTTTTGATATTTTAGGGGTAAGGTTTCTTCGATCCATTCTCACCAACAATATTCCCCAAGATTTTTCCTCATACTTTGGGGTTACAGAAATGTTATATTTGTGTTGGTCAATGATTTTATAAAGTTTTTCAATGAATTCCGTATTTTGTTCATCCGTAAATCCTTTTATGCCAAATAATTGATAATTTAGGAACAAAGATTCTAGATTTGAACTCCTGTGTTTATCATCACATGTTTTAAGTCTTTCATCTGTATAGAAAATATCTTTAAATCTATCTAATCCATATCCTATTGAATAAGTCGATTTTGCATGAAATTCATTTGTGCTTCTAACTGAATCGAGATGGAATAGTTCTATTGTCTTGAATAACATTAAAGCGATATCATACAATTTATCTGGATTTGCTAATATCACACTGCAAACAACTGATGTTAGTGAAGCGGATTTTGATTCAGTTAGGATTTTCAAAAGTATGGTTTGAATAATTTCAGTCTTCAAATTTTGAGCAAAATCTAAAAGAATTTTTTCAAGGGCCATATGCATGGATTGTAATAAGTATGGTACGACTGGATTACCTGCTCCTCGATACATTCCCCATAATGCCCAACTTAAATATTGGGTTACTTCTATTTCATTTATATGCAAAGAAATTTCTTCAACATCTTTTTTCCCATAATCAGATTGTCGATAATTTTCAACGGATCTATTCGTAAAATTTATAATGAAATCAAGCGTTTCCTTAAAACTTTTTTGTAATAACCAATAAATGGGTGTTTGATGTGCGCTTGCAGGGAAATAATCATGTCGATATTCATCAACAAGACCATATTTGCTCTCCATACTATCTCTATCATAGCCAAATCTATCATTGTCTCTCTCTTGTTTTTGCCAATACAGATTACATAATTGAATGATAGACCCTGGCAGCACTTTTATTATCTCTAAAGCTAAGTAAGGTTTAGATAATAACTTTGAACAAAGACCCGCATAAGGGTCATTGTGTTTAGCCCATTTGTTAATTATGACTTTATCAAATATTTCTTTTAATTCTGACTTTATTTCATTAGCGGCACCAGAAACAACTTTTAAAATTTTTTCTTCTGCACCATCCTGTAAATAGAAGTTTTTTTCAGTTTCAGTTTTTTGAAATATACTCAATGCCAATTGGCCGGAAAACCTTGTTGTATCGCCTTTTTTATAGTTATTGCACCAATCGGTTAATAATGGTAATACTATGTTTAGATTATCGTTAAAAAAATCAAGCTTGTGTTTGTAAATAAGAGCAATTGCACCTTCCCAGCCTTTACCTTTAGGTTTTATAAATTCAACACTTTCAAATGAAGAAATTTCTGTACAAGCTATTCGAAGTAGGAAGATAATTCTCTTTAATATTTTGAAATTATCGGCAATAATTTCATTTTCAAAAAGCGTAAAGAAAAACTCTGAAAAATTTGACAACAATACCGACACGAGTAACTCGTCTTTCCAGAACTGGGAAATTGCCTTATCTATGAAAGCTCCTTGAATAAAACTTTCTATATCTTTATTGTTCTCAGATAATTGATCCGACAGCCACAATCTAAATGCTCTTCGTATTGGTAATGAATCTCCTAATTCAATAAAGAACTGATTCGTATTTGAATAATTAGCATAATTTCGAGAAACAATCTTGTCTAAAGCCCATTCTTCATAAATATCATGAGTAATGAAATATCCGTCATGAACGTCATCATAACCAAGTATTTCATCTTGCTTTAATTGAAATAATGCAGGTTGAAATAAATCTTCACCTTTTATATAAAATTGACCAGTTTCGCATCTTTTTTGTGCAATGTAGATAATGCACCTCTCTCGTTCAACGTGCAAGTTATCTTTTTGTCTAATATTGTTTTGTATCCGTTTTTTCCAGATTAAATCAATAAAATTTTTAAAATTTCCTAGTTTGTCAATATTTGTATAATATTGAACATACTCATTTAGATAAAAGAGGTTCCTTAGTCTTTCAAGAAATTTTTCATTTTCAGGTAAAGTGAAATTAAATTCGTGTGATAATTTATTTAATTCAGCAAAACTTATTAGAGGAACATCAATGACTTCACATGATAATTTATAATTCTCTCTAATGTGAAAAGATAAATCATTAAGATAGACATATCGAGTAGTAAAAACTACGCTCCAGCCTGCATTTTTGAGTCTTTGTATTAGATTACTGACAATTTGATTGTTTGAAAGTTCAGCTAACTTTTCAGCAGAGTCAATTACAAAAACTTTTAATGATTCATTTTGATATGCCTTAATGAATTGTTCGAGCGAATAATTGTGTTCAAATCGGAATAAATCATTTATGTGATTAACATTAAGCTCAGTTGCTTTAAAAATACATATGGGGATTTTATAATAATATTGAATATAGAATTCTTTAAAAATAGCTGTTTTCCCACAGCCTCCCTCACCAGAAATTATTATGTTTTGTTTCTTTTGTAACGAAGATTCAATCAGTATAATAGTCGAGGTTCGATCAATTTTAATCTGTTTCTCATTGAAGAGAATTTCTGTTTGAATGGCTCCTATTATATTTTCATTATGCTTACGAACTTCATCGAGTAAATCTCCTTCGTTCGGTTCCAAATTGAAGAAAATGTCATATATATATTTGTTTTCGAGTAATTGCAATTCCAACTCAAAGTGACTTGGCACTCTCCAATCTACACTTATTCCGATTGATTGAGCAGCATTTTCGATGTCAATTTGATATTGAGGTTTCTTCTTGTCTTTTTCAGTGCTTTCAGATAGTTCTTGATTGATGTATAGTCGTATCACATTTAGATGTTCATTTTTGGATTTGGCTTTTTTTATGGAATCTATAATATCCTCTTTATTTTCGGAGATCGAAGTAGTATAGTATTTTGCCTGAAAGCCATAAAATACGCCATCTTTTTCGATGGGTTCTGTTTCTATTCCAGTTTGGTTTTTATACCGAAACAAACCAATTCTATTATTAAACTCCACACAGAAAAGCAAGTAAGACATCTGTTCAAATGCCCAATGCTCTCTTTTGTCGTATTTTAATTCAAAAATTTTCCAATTCATATTCCTAGTATTGAATTTTATTTTTTTTACAACTCATCATGCTGATAGTGTTTGCAATAATCTTTTTTGTCAGAGTTGTCCAATCTTGACTAAGGGCAAAATTCTCTGAGTCTTTATCTTGCGGATTTAACTGAATATCAAATCGGTGCGGGGAATGCAAGCTAACGGCCCGGCAATATGGGGAGGTTGTGTTACTCGACGCTGCATCCGGGCAGAGTCAAGGTACTTTAGCCTGCGAAGCTGTCACGGTGCAAGGAGGGTATGGCGCACTTTTTGCCGTCCGGGTACAAAGTATTGTGAGCATTACGAGTGTCGCGGTACAAGGTTGATAAGTGGCCGAAAATCTGTCTCGGTAGCAGAAAGTTGGTAGATGGGCACTGGCGCAGTGTCGCGGTACAAACTATCTCGGAGCCAGAAAATTATCACGGTGCAGAATTATAATTGAGGGCAGATGCGCGTGTCCGGGTGCAAGAACCATTACAAATTTGTCTTGTGTGCAGGAGCAAAAGCAAAAAGTGTGACAAACAACTTACCCATATTGTCCGTGTTAGGTTTAGGGGTTGTTTTAAAATTGTCCAGTTAAACTGAAGTTTGTTAATTAGGTTATATCTTGTTTCCTTTTCTGGCAGGCTCTTTTGCAGCTTTTGATATCGTCCGTCGGCAAGGAGCGAGCTGCAAATGTGCCTGCCAGAAATAATTAATATCCGGGAGCATCAATCCGTGAAACAGGAGGATTAACTTTTCTTGGCTTGATATCAGAGGTCTGTCCTGATTTTATTAGCTTAAATTGTTTTTCTAACCATTCTGCCAAGTTTTTACCAGTTAGTTTACGTTCAGCGATTGACAGAGAATGATCTGAGATTTCTCCATTTTTCCATTTATTTACAATCTCTATATATCTATCACAGATAAGAATTTCATATGAACTTGACGACATGTATTTAGGGTCTGGACTAGTATTAGTAAGACCGTTTTTTAGAAATGTTAATGCTTTATCACTACCAGCCAAAAATAATCTTTTAATTATTTCGCTATAATAATCCCAATCAAACATATCCTTGAATCGTGGTTTATCTAAAATTCCTTCTGCGAGTAAAAATGCTTTCTTGTCATTCGTATTTATCAGTGTTTCAATTGCATCTGGATACCAGGATGTTCCATCACAACTGTCTAACACTATTTTTAAAGTTTTTAAGCCATCTGGTAACTTTTGTTTTTCATATTTTATAAGATAAAGGGATGACCAGAGTTTTACCCCTAAATCATTATTGGTTCCCAGATTTTCTGTTTTTTCTTTGTCATCTTCTTCAGTGGATCCTATTTCGAAGATAGACCTTGCTATTTGTCCACAATAAGAAGGCCAATTTTGGCTTTGAAAATCATTAAGTCGGCTAATCAGTATAGGAGTTGCCTTTGCATCTTTTAACCTAACACATTTATTCATGGCCATTTCAAATTCATCCCAATTCTTCGTACCTTCTAGAATATTTAAAGCTAATTCGGCGGGTGTTTTGTTGCTGTTTTCATCACACCATTTTATTATTTTGGCAATCTCCTTTTGTTTTGAATCAGAGTCAAATGTTTCAAAAGCTCTCAAGTCTAAGAATTCTTTCCCAACAGAGTCTAAGAAAATGTCGGAAACTACCCAACTAACTTTATATAATACTCTTTGAGACATAAAATCACGATGGAAACTGTAAGCCAAAATATAATCTGGATCAGCTAGATATGGAGCAATAATTTTTATATCTGTAGGAGACAATTCCATTTTTAACAACTCTACATATGGATTTATCACCTCAAAATTCTTTAATTCATCTGCTTGATTGCGCATGGGGAAATTACTTAAGGCCGGGATTGCCTTAGAAAAAGATGCTATTGGCACTGAGTATTGAGTGCTACTATAACTAATTCCTCCGGGTTGTGAATTTTGGATACAGTTCAAAAGTCTAAGCCGATCAACAAGATATTTAATCTGTTCTGTTCTTGAGAATTTTGTTTTAAGAGAATCCCAGCAAGTTTCATTAGGGAGTTTTAATGTTTGAAAATCAGTACTTCTGTTTTTTAATTGTTCCCCTAATTGTACAGCTTCACTTTTATAGCGAAATCCATCGAATTCAGGTTTAGCTAGGTGGTTGGAAACTGATATCGCTTTTTTATAGTCTCTTTCTTGGGAAAAGGTATATAATAATTCATTGTAATATAAGCTACCAAACAGGTTTATAACTTGAAATGTAAATGTCGAATCATCGGGTGTGTTATTAATTAGATCAAAGATTAAAGTAAGAGCTTCATTTTTTAAATTATTATTATAACACCAATCAGCCATGGTGTATAGAGGAATTATTTCGTATCCAAAATGAGGTCTCACTTCACCACCACGTCTTCTAAGGTCAATGAAATCGTTCTTTAAAAGTTTGGTTGATTCTTCCTTTAGTGATACTGGTCCGATATTGGCATACTTCTTCTCAATATTTATTTTTTGTGCCGAATAGTCAAGTAGTGTATAAGAAGTATCGCTCTTATCAATGATCCAGCCAATATATTCAGGTTTCCAATTATAGTTGTTTGATGTCGGAATGTTACAGTGAATGGAAACAAAGGATGCTTTATCAGGTACTTTATCTAGTATCAAGATGTTTATTAATTCAAATTGTCGTTCTATCCATGGTGTCAGACCTTTGGTTAAGTCAAATTTCTTTTTGGATATATTTAGTTTTGAAGCATTTGCATATACTGTTTCCCTTATTTTAGAGCGATAGTGATATTGTAGAGCATCAATTTTGGGTGCATACTGAAGGAGCTTCCTATTGGCAATTTCTTCAATTACGCTTACTGTTATTTCCTCATTGAGATTTGGATTTGAAATTAATAGACCCAAAAATGCATCTGTTTCTGGACATTTTATCCTCCTTATGGCATTGAATCCTTCTACTCTATTATCCTTTTCTTGATCATTTAGTATTAGCCATTTTGCAGTTTTTATTAACTCAATGCTATTTGCATTTTCACCAAAGTAAGTTGCCAACCTTTGTCGAAAAAGGTGTGCTTTTGATTCCCAAGTTTCATAGAAGAAAGGTGTTCTTGACCATTCTGATCTCCCATTTTTTTCATCCTCTTGGGATTGAACACATAATGCATAAATGTACTCAGCCGAAAAATTTCTAATAGAGTCATCACTTGATTTCATGTCACTAAATGCCTTCTCAAAAGGAGGCATAATTCCATTTTCATAGTACTGACCAAGATCTTTGAATGCTTTTGTTTTTGCATTCGTGTCTAGGGAAGGTGAACATGAACATGTACCAAGTGATGACTGAAAAAGAAGGATAAGCAAAAACAATTTTTGAAATTTCATGAGATATGGTTTTTAACTGAGCCTGAGTTATTATTTTATTTTCAATAATAATGCCGAAGTATTACCTGATTGATAAAAGCATGTGTTTGGCGTTAGCCAAACTCTTGCTTTTTTTACCATGAATTCCCTTTATTATTGTCCTGGGTCGCACTCCCCTTAAACCTAACGGCCCGGCAATAAAATTAGTAGGTGTTACCTGGCGAAGCGCCAGCCACTGAGCTTCATCTTTAGCCACAAAGTAGTCCCGGTGCAAGACAGGTACGGCGCAGTTTTTGCCGTCAGGGTACAAATTGCCGGGAGTATACGAGTGTCGCGGTAAAAGTTTACAAAGTATTTGAAATTGAGTCATGATGCAGTAACTTTAATAGGGGCACTGGAGCAGTGTCGCGTTACAAACTGTCTCGGAGCCAGAAATTTGTCAAGGTACAGGATTTAAATTGCGGGCAGATGCGCGTGTCCGGGTGCAACAACCATTACAAATTAGTCTTGAGTGCAGGAGCACCTGCCTGCCGGCAGGCAGGAAAACAAAAAGTGTGACAAACAACTTACCCATATTGTCCGTGTTAGGTTTAGGGCCTGTTTTAAGATTGTTTTGTTGAATGATATACTATTATTAGTAAATGGTTTTATTTCTTTAAATATGAACAAATTACTTTTGATAAATCGTTGTCAAAATAGAATGTCTGTGTCATTGTTTGCTTAACTTTTAATACTGGATTGAAAATTGAATAGGTGCAATTGAATGCTCTTGACAATATAGTATCAGGATCGATCTTAGAATATCTTTTAGCCAAAGCTAATGTATCTAAGTAACCTTCAATTATACGAATTGATTCTTCTGAACTGTTAATTGATGATTCAAATAAGTCGGTCATTAATGAAATGTAAGTATAGGAATGATTGGTAGATTTATACTCAAGGTCATTAAGATTAGTAGTTGCTTCTTTTAAACTTGTTTCATTTATGGATTTTTGTTTTACCCAAAACACTATTTCACTATCGATCAGTGATTTTGTTATGGTTTTTTCTACTGAGGTGCCATCTTCATCTTTGTAAATAAAGGACAATGAGTCGTTATTCCAGGTATACTTTAGGGGCAAATATCCCGATTGGAAAAATATCATACTATCTGTAGCGGTTATTGGAGATATTTCTTCAAGTTTTATCATTTTAAAACTAAGATCACTTGTAATTCCATCAGTAGTGCAGACAAATGATTCGATAAGTTTTCTTTGCTCGTTCTTGACACATCCAGCAAAAATTATTGAAATTGTAATAAATAGAATCTTTCTCATAATCAGATTTTTAATATTTATTTTATTTGTCTAACTAAGTCTTGAGGCCAAGGTATTTCATTGGATCTGCTAGCTGTTATTCCTAAGCTATTATGCCAAGAGAGGAGCCACCAGGGTAATACAGAATTAAACCCAAATTCCCAAACAGATGCTACTAAACCAAGTAAAGCTTGTCCTTCATTTATACCATTTTTATTGATATACCAAACATTATAAGGAGATGAGAGCCGGCCTTTGTTTTTGTCGTTTTTTAATATGAATTTTCCATTTGAGTAGATTAAATTGGGTAATAAATTTGAATTCTTTTTTGGATTATTTTTAACAAATTGCCAGAGCCCATCTAACAACCTATTTAATGATACTGTATTCCATGAATATATAGCAAAAAGTGCAGGTTGACGTATTTGTTCTCTTAGTTGGGCTTGTATTTCCAGTATTTCAATAAATTGTTTTGCCGAACTTATTTTTGTCTTGACTTCAATAGCACCGATAAATGAATTATGATCAATAACGATACAATCGCCTACTTCAAAAAGTGTTGAGAATTTGGATGAATGAATTAGAATATCTTGTTGACGCGAAGTCCAATTTGGTGAAGCAACAAAACCTGAATTAATCCTAAGGTCTAGAGGTAAAAATCTTGTAAGAATTCCACGAAGGAATGTCTCGTGGGCTCGTCCAATTTCTCCAGCATGTGTTACGAAATGATTTAAAGTGCGGAATTTAGCGTTTAATTCATTAGCATAATGTTCAGCAACATTCTCCATTGCTTCTGAACCTTTTGTAGATACTCGTTTCTTAACCATATAACAATTCTAAAACGTTAAATTTTACTATGTATTGATCACCCCGCCTTAAACCTAACGGCCCGGCAATATGGGGAGGTTGTGTTACCCGACGCAAGCACCGGGCAGGGTCCTGGTACTTTAGCCAGAAAGTTGTCACGGTGCAAGGAGGGTATGGCGCACTTTTTGCCGTCCGGGTACAAACTTTATTGAGCATTACGCGTGTCGCGGTACAAGGTTGATCGGAACAGGAATTTATCCCCGGTTACAAAGTTGGTTGCGGGCACTGGCGCAGTGTCGCGGTACAGACTGTCTCGGAGCCGGAAATTTGTCCGGGTGCAGGATTTTAATTGCGGGCAGATGAGCGTGTCTGGGTGCAACAACCATTACAAATTTGTCTTGGGAGCAGGAGTAAAAGCAAAAAGTGTGACAAACAACTTACCCATATTGTCCGTGTTACCAGTAGTTTTTATTTAAAAGTCACTCGTAACCAATCTTTTGGAAAATGCACCAAATCGAGCAATTAATCAATCAAGGTTTATTTATTCTTCTTTGGAGGTGGTGGCGGCGGATTTTGCATTTTTGGAACGTGACCCTTCACTTTATCCCCAACTACTTGGTGAGTTTGAATTTTCGGTTGGCTTACTGTTTTGGTTGTCTTTTTAGTACTCATAGCTTAATTATTTAGGAATGATATTGGATAAAATAATCTCTAGTCTCCAGGTCAGCTTTGTGGCATAGTTTTTTTATCTTATGTATATGAAGCTCATTGTCAAGTGCTTCGATCTCTGATGCAACTTGTCTATGTAAGAAAAACTGGTCGCTTGCATCTTGCTCGTTAAGCCTGTCAGCATTAAAGTCAATCCAAAGTTTTTCCAGTTTATTAAAATATGTTATATACCTATTACGGAGGTCACTTATCTTTTCAGTTTCCTTTTCACTTATTATGATTTGATTTTCTACGAGATTAAAAAGTTGAAGCACTGAAATAAGAACACATGCGATGATAGGAAATCCATCCCAAAATTTCCATCCAAGCACCCCACTGGTTGAAAAAACCAATGTCAATATTTTAAACCATTTTCTTATAGTTTTTTGTCTAAACAGATAAAAGGCCAAATAGCTGTCCCCATATTTTATGTGGATCATTTCATACCAGATTTTATCTCGCATGTAGTAGAAATTGGGTTATTGAATGCAAATTTATGCAAAAAAAATACCACTATTCTTTAAGTTATAAGAAGTTATCCGTCTTATGTTAATTATTTCACAATATATCTTGTATCCAAATAATTAATCCATTTGTCAAAATCCTCGTTTGGACTATATGATTTAGCGATATTCAGAAAGTTCTCAAAAGTGATAGGGATAAAATGGTTATTATTAACCTTTAATAAATCGTTGTATTGTTTACAAGTCTCGACAAAGTGCTCATTTGCTGATGGGAATATCGTTATAGATGTAAAATACTTGAAATTTTTATCAATTTGCAGAATGCTCTCACCAAGGATGTGATTTCTCCATATCTGTCTAAATAAATCAGTAGGTAATAATTTATGTGCATTATCTCGGTAGAGATTAGATTTTTTTGTTACGGTGTAATAACGGGAACCTTTATTATTGATATCTTCTTCTTCTTTTGATTTAGGTTTTAAATTATATTCATGCTCTGTGTATTTTACCTCAATCCCAATCATTCCTTTCTCTTGTGAATTGTTTGTGTATTCTAAATAGGTATCAAAGGCTGTTCTATCATTCAAATGATTCTGAGGATACGGTGGAGCATATTCGATTTCAATCCTATCAATTGTTTTGATTTGTTCATTCATAAATTTGTTGAAAATCTTTGCACAAAATCCTTTGTTATGATTGAGGGGGATGAATAGATTAAAAGGAATATGTTCACTACGAAGCATGTCGGAATAGAGTCCTTTTTTATAATTTGGATATCTCTTTTTTACTGCAGAAAAAATCTCAAAACCATTATAAAAATTCAACCCAGATAATCCATCCTGTTTTGTTAATCGGTTGCCGTATTCATCATAATCGACTTGTAAAATTTCAACTCTAAATCTTGATTGATGTCGTCTGGCTTTTGATCTGAAGCCTGTCTTGTCAATTGTGTTGTCAAGGTTGTACTGTTTTCCTAGTGTATTTGTCATGGTATGATGGTGTTACAAATTACTGGTAACGGCCCGGCAATAAAATTTAGTAGGTGTTACCTGGCGAAGCGCCGGCCACTGAGCTTCATCTTTAGCCACAAAGTAGTCCCGGTGCAAGACAGGTACGGCGCAGTTTTTGCCCTCTGGGTACAA
>Ga0315543_1003050_pt1 | contig 15427 bp, 16 predicted proteins | sample SalMarSW160210MG_2_FD_203098 | JGI IMG/M metagenome (GOLD analysis project Ga0315543, IMG submission 203098) | Salt marsh sediment microbial communities from the Plum Island Ecosystem LTER, Massachusetts, United States - Salt Marsh Sediment SW1601-210 ...
CTTTCTCCATCGGTATATCCTCCCTTTCTGTTTGCTTGGCTTTACTATAGGGTAGGATATACCGATCCACTTTTCCACCACATTCGGGACACTACCATCATCTACCTCAAAAATCACAATTTGAATCATTGCATTAAAATACACAAAGGGTGTAGATTAAATAAAAAAAGATTATGGGAATATTTAAGGATAAGCTTTAAATTCCAGAAATAATTAATATAATGGTTGACAATTATCAACCCTGGTGTTATAATGGCAAAACGAAAAAGAAAGTCAGTAAGACGCTTATATATTAGGAGTTATTATAGATTAGAGGAAGTCATCCAAAAAATAAATAATGGCCAGGTAATAATTAGGAGTAATGCTGAAGACGATGCTTATCAGCAATTCGGTTGGGGTTTGTCTGACATAACGAATGCTTACAGGAAGTTACGGCCAAAACACTTTCACAACACTGGCGTTTCTGAATATATACCTGGAGTAGTTATAGATGCCTATAAGGCGACCATTAATGGAGAAAAAATATACACGCATTTTTATATTAATGATGAAACCAAATATCTTATAATTAATAGTTTCAAAGAACAATAATTTTGGGAGTGGAAAATGAATTGTTTAGAATGTGGTGGAACTTATATAGAAAAGTCCGGAACTTACGAACTAATTGACCCATATGTAGGAAAAATAATTGTCCAGGGAGTTACCTATTATCGTTGTGATAAGTGTAAAGATGTCCTTTATTCTGAAGCAATGGCTCAAGCAATTGAGTCAGAAAGAAGAAATCGCATTCACGAAATATTAATCCAGTATCCCATCACTGATTTTATTAATGCTACTGAAACTGCCTCAATGCTGGGTATCTCTCGCCAGGCGCTCCATAAAAACCTTCGGATAAATCACGGGTTTATTTATCACGCTAAATTCTTTGGAATTACTGTTTATCTTAACCAATCTGTCCAGCTGTATAAGAGAACTGGTGATGGTCGTTTCTCCTTACATTCGTACGGCTACAGCCCCGCAGAATACTTGCAAGATACCATACCTATCAGAATTTCATCAGCTTATAAGAGTTATCCCAGGACGAGAAAATCTATGAACCCATTCATTACTGAAAAGCGTGTACGTTCAAAGGAGTACAATTATGTCAACTAGAAATGAAGCCACACCTAGGGAAACTTATCTTAATAATAATTTGCCGGTGTTATATGTAGATGACGTAGATACTCGTCACAGGGAAGATGGGATTAATTATTTGAGTTTCACAACTAATACTCCAGCCATGATTGTGGAACAGGTTCGCCTAATGATGAACGATAAGGACTTACATAAAATAATTGATGCTTTATGCATAACTACCGAATATTATCCTAAAAAACCCAAAAGAACCAGCAAAGCGAAAAGTTCTCCCTCAAAGTAATAAAGTAGGATTTTTTTGCTCACATTTTTGCTAACGAACTTTTCGCCTAGAAATATTCTCTAGGATGTTATCAAACGTATCGGCAGCTACTCGTGATTCCCCCTCCCAGTGGTCATAAACCGTCAGGGTCACAATTTCACTGGCGTGACCGAGTACCCTGCTGATAGCCTCGATTGGCCCAAAAAAGGGGGCATCTCCAATACCGCTAACTCTAACTCAAAAAGTGGTATCATTTTGGGGGGCAGGTCACATACGAAATATTGTAACTGTAGTGGCTGGGACATGAGAGGAGATCACCTACTCCCCATGCAAATTAAATTCAGTCATGAAGCCACTTCTGTTCACGAATTCAAAATTCTTGCCGAAGTCGGTGTATTTCCAGAAGTCAGTGTTGCAGACTTTGACATCCGAGAAGTACATGCTGGTCAACAAATTCTCAAGACGCTGAACGTTCTTTCCATCTCCACCGACCAGCACCGACCCCTTCAACTCCCCGTATGGCATGGTGATGTGGTAAGTGTTACCTTCCTGACTTAGAGTAATATCGACGAATCTGACCCCAAGGCATTTTTTCACTATTAGGAAACCTGGAACATTGTTCACCAAGAAGGGCTCCAGCAACTTTCTTTGCTCCTCGGTGGCAGTACTACTTATGTATATACCTCCCTCTCCACCTTTTACCGGTAGGTCAGCAGCTTTTCCCGAGTACAGGTCAGCCACAGCAATCACCAGGGTCCCCCCTACGTCTACATTGTCAATTTGGCCCTCCTTGATCTGCATTAGTAAAAACGACTTGCAGGGCTCTTCCATGTCCCTGCCTAAAAATAAGGGGCATTGGCCCTCTGATGCGCAACCTTCTATAACGGTACCTTTCACGTTCCAAACCATAATATCCTCTTTTCTAATAATACATAATGCCTGATTTCATAATACCATATTTCATACTAGATTCTCCTCCCTTCTTAATCGGGCAAAGACACTTAAAACGCTTGAGCATCACAACCGAGTTTGCCCCAGATTAACCGCAGTGCTAGTATAGAAACATCAAAAAGACGGAACAGGGAGCTACAGACAAGAAGTGAAGAAGATTCCGCTCTTTGAGCACTATCCATCATTGGTAGATAGGCTTCCATATGTTTCTCTGGGAGAATTCCCAACTCCAGTTCACGAGCTTCATAAACTGGGTAGTGACCTGGGAATTGGTCAACTTTATATCAAGAGGGACGACTTGAGTAGTAAAGTCTACGGAGGAAATAAACCAAGAAAATTAGAGTTCCTGTTGGGGAATGCTCTCAGAGAAAATGCAAAGGAGGTCATAACCTTCGGTTGTGCCGGTTCAAATCATGCTCTTGCTACGGCAATATACGCTCGGCAACTAGGGCTGCAAAGCATCTCTATGTTGATGCCTCAACCTAATGCCCACTATGTCCGCCGTAATATCCTAATGAGCCATTACAATGGGGCAGAGCTACAATCGTGTGGGGCTGAATTGCATCAGCGCAGGACCATGCCTTTAGTTTATCTAGCGACGATATACCAGCTTCTACGGCATTGGCCAAAATATAGGCGGCTGCCCCAACTTATACCTCCAAGAGGCTCTTCACCACTTGGGACGATTGGTTTTGTTAATGCCGCTTTTGAACTCAAAGAACAGGTTGACAGAAACGAAATCCCTGAGCCTGATTATCTATATGTTGCCACAGGCACTATGGGCACAGCAGCCGGTCTAATACTTGGGCTTCGTGCTACAAGCCTCAAAGCTCACGTTGTCCCCGTCCGAGTGACTGATAAGAAACTTGTTAATACAAAGGACATAGTAAAACTTATTCAGGAAACGAACTCCTTGCTGCACTCCAAAGATTCATCTTTTCCTGAACTTGACTTCAGCGAGAAAGATGTAGATATTAAGCACGACTTCTACGGACAGCAATATGCGCTTTTTACTGAGGAAGGGATGCAGGCTGTTGCACGAATGAAAGATCGCGAAGGTATAAAGTTAGACGGAACCTATACTGGTAAGACCGTTGCCGCTATCATTCATGATGCTCAGATTAAGAAGTTATCAAATAAGGTGGTCTTGTTCTGGAACACCTTGAATTCCAGAGATTTCAGTGATGCGATATCTGATGTCGACTACCATGATTTACCTAGGCGTTTTCATCGTTACTTTGAGGAAGCGGTGCAGCCGCTTGATAGTGAGGACGATAACTAGAATTGTTCGACTAGGTAACAATAGTCCATTCTGTCACATTCTGACATTATGTTACTGCCACAGTGACGGGAGGAGCATAAGGGAGAATTGAAATAATATGATGCAATTCGTTTTCTTGACGGTAGCTAAAAAGACAATGTAAAATTAAAACGGTGAGCACTATATCGCTAAGGCTAAATGGTACCCCAGTCACCGGGCGCGAGGGGATGACTATTCTAGAAGTTGCCCGGGGGAACGGTATTGAAATCCCAACTCTTTGTTATCTTAAAGATTTGCCCCCCATTGGAGCCTGTCGGATTTGTGTCGTCGAGGTGGAGGGCTCCCGAACCTTGGTTGGCTCCTGTCATACTCCAATAACTGAAGGCATGGTAATTCATACCCATTCTCCCAGAGTCTTGAAGGTGCGCAAGATACTGGTGGAGCTTATGCTGGCAAGCCACCCTGATAACTGCTTGGTTTGTGACGAGGCTAACCGTTGTGAACTGCGCAAAATAGCCGCTGACTTGGACATAGGGTTACCCCGATTCAGGATAAAGAAGCATTATTACCCCATTGAGGATGAAAACCCCTATATTATACGGGATATGTCTAAGTGCATACTGTGCCGGCGCTGTGTCACCGCGTGCCAGAACATGAAGGGAAAAAAGTTGTTCAGCATCGCTTATCGGGGTTTTGATAGTAAGATTGTCTATGGTCTTGACCAGCCGGTAGGCAGTAAGGAATCCTGCCGTGACTGCGATACCTGCATTTCTGTGTGTCCAACCGGGGCTTTGAGCAAACCAGTTAGGGTGGGCGAGGAGAAACAGGGTACTGCTTTATTCGTGAAAGGATGAGTATTCATCTGCTAATTGGAGAGTGAGATGAGCAAGAAAGTTACTTCCCAGAATAAAGTACCGGGAAACCTGCTTATGGCGCTTCAAGAAGCGCAAACCAGACTTGGTTGTTTATCTCCTGAGTTCATGGTGGAGCTGGCTGACTCCCTTGATGTGCCTGTAAATGACGTCTACGAGATAGCCACCTTCTATTCCTTTCTCTCCGTCAAGCCGCTGGGTAGAAACGTCATAAGAATCTGCAAGAGCCTGCCCTGCTATCTTAAGAACGGTCAGACTATCATTGATGCGATGGCAAAAGAAATCGGGATTAAGCCTGGTGAGACTACCACTGATGGCAGATTCTCTTTTGAATTGACCAACTGCATCGGTCTCTGTGATAGAGCCCCAGCGATGCTGATAAACAATGATGCCCACGTTGACCTGACGCCAAGAAAAATATCACAGATTTTAAAGAAATATAAGTGAAGTCCGGTCATTTTTAGGAGTATTTTAGGTGCCGCAGACGAAGATTGTTCTAAGAAATTGTGGGGTTATTGATGCCAAGCGTATAAGTACCTTTCTAGAGAGGGACGGGTTCAAAGCTTTGGAAAAGGCCCGGCGTGAGATGACCCCGGAAGAGGTAATAAATGAGGTAAAGGTGTCGGAACTGCGTGGACGGGGAGGAGCAGGCTTTCCCTGCGGCGTAAAGTGGGAAGGAGCGAGGAACTCACCTGGTGATAGTAAATACGTTATCTGCAATGCCGATGAGGGAGAGGTAGGCACTTTTAAAGATAGATACATACTTGAGAACGACCCTTTTACTCTCGTTGAGGGTCTGGCTATTGCTGGCTGTGCCATCGGTGCCAGTCAGGGCTATATCTATTTGCGCGCCGAATACCACTACCTGCTTGATTTGCTCAAAGACGCCATTAAGCAAGCTAAAGAGTCTGGATTTCTGGATGGCTTTGATATTGATGTACATGAAGGTGCCGGTGCCTACGTATGTGGTGAGGAGTCTGCTCTGATGGAGTCTATTGAGGGCAAGCGGGGAGAATCGCGTTATCGTCCGCCATTTCCGACTGTAGCCGGGCTGTGGCAAAAACCAACAACCATTAATAATGTGGAAACGTTGATGAATATCCCCCAGATTGTGCTCAATGGCGGTGGTTGGTACTCTCAGATGGGGACGGAGCGGAGCAAGGGTACCAAGGTCTTTTCGGTGAGCGGCGATGTGACCAGACCCGGCGTCTATGAACTGGTGCTGGGGAGTCCTTTGCGAGAACTGGTTGAGGAGCTGGCTTCAGCTAGGGATGTCAAGCTGATGCAGATAGGCGGTGCCACCGGCAGAATTTTACCTTACGCTATGATAGATACTCCCCTCGCCTTTGAGCATATCCTTGGCGCCGGCGCGGTAACTGTGTTTGATGAGAGCCGGGACGTTATTGATATCGTCCACCGGACCATGGAATTTCTGGCTGAAGAGTCCTGCGGTAAATGTACCCCCTGCCGACAGGGGACCGAGGCAATGGTTGAGATAATGGAAAGGTTCTGCTGTGGTGAGGGGGCAAAGAGAGACATCAAGGCTCTGGAGGACCTAGCGGAAACGATGATGCTCTCCTCGCTGTGCGGTCTGGGACAGGCGGCACCGTTTGCCGTGGTGGATACCTTAAAATATTTTCGTGGTGATTATGAGAGGCGAATTCGTGGCAACTAAGGGGGTGGCCTGAGATGAAAACAATTACGGCACAGAAACCTTTAGGGGAGATTATGCAGTATCTTGATAGATGCCGGAGTGTGTATATTATTGGTTGCGGTACCTGCACCACGCTGTGTCATACCGGGGGTAAAGCTGAAGTCGTGGCGATGAAGGAGAAGCTTGAAGTCGGCGGTAAAAAGGTGGTCGGGTGGATGGTGATACCTACGGCTTGCGACGAGCTCACCAAGGACGCCCTGCGGGAAAGTGACAAGGATATTGAGGCGGCTGACTGTATTCTGGTGATGACCTGTGCCATAGGAGTACAGACGGTTGCTTTACATCTTAAGGAAGCCAAGCCAGTTTACCCGGCGCTAAATACCTTGTTCTTGGGCACTGAGGATAGGCCGGGTCATTTTATTGATGCCTGCATGCAGTGCGGGAGCTGTGTTCTGGGGCGGACTGCAGCTATCTGCCCTCTGGTCAGGTGTGCCAAGAGCCTGCTGAACGGACCCTGTGGTGGTTCGGCGGGGGGTAAATGTGAAATATCACCGGATGTGCCGTGTGCCTGGCAGCTGATTTACGACCGTCTGGCTGCAATGGGGCGTCTTGAGGAAATGGAAGAGATTGAGTCGGTTAAAGACTGGAGCCCCAGTGTTTCCGGCGGACCCCGTATGGTTAGTATTGATGCCGAATATGGCATCATGTCAGATAAGATTGATGCTGAAGCAGGGTCCACTTAAGGTTAATTCTCTCTAATAATTGCTAATAAGAATAACGGACGAAGAGTAAATAGTATTACGTAATACTGTAATGGGTAATAGAGTTCTGGCTGGAGAAGAGACCGGGCGCACCCCTGAGGAAGAAACCTTGGTGATGCGCCTCAGGGTGTTCACCAATATGAGGTGGATTGCCATATCAGGGGTTATTGTGGTCACCCTTATCGCCAGATATGTATTCCACATTGGTTTCGACACCTTTCCAGTATATATCATCTGTGTCTTCATGGCTCTGTATAATCTGGTGCTGATACAGCAAGTTAGAGGATTGGGGAAATGGCCGCCTGAGCGGGTCATCCCTCGTGTCCGGCGATATATATATATACACATCCTGCTTGATATGTTTACCTTCACCGTACTGCTACATTTCACTGGCGGGGTGGAAAACCCCTTTATCTTCTTCTTTATCTTTCACATTGTTCTGGCAAGCACCGGGCTTAACTACCGGGTGGTCTATGTGCTGTCCACGATAGCTATCATAATGGTATCACTACTGTTTAGTCTGGAATATGCTGGAATAATACCTCACATTAATCTTGAGGGGTTTGTTCTGCCAACACGATATAGGCAAGGGAGCCGCATACTGGGAGAGCTTGCTGCCTTGGCAATTCTTCTTTATGGCACAACCTATGTAACCACCGCCATTGCCGGGGAACTGAGGAAGAGACAACGGCAGATAGTGGAACTGAGAGAGCAGCTGCTTGCAGAAAAAACCGGGGAACTGAAGCGTGCCTCCAATGAGATAGCCCATCTGGAGGAGGAAAGAAGTCGTTTTTTGCGCTTTATCAGCATCGCAGCGCATGACCTAAAGGCACCGCTTACTGCCATCCAGGGTTTCCTGTGGGTCATGTTGGGCGGGTTTGTCGGGGAAATCTCGGAAAAGCAGCAGAACATACTGAAGCGTAGCAGCCGCCGCATTACCGAGCTCCTGACCTTGATTAGCGATTTACTGGACATTCCGCGCATCGAGACCGGTCAGATTGTACAGGAGATGAAGGAGATTTCACTGCGCCAGGTGATTAAAAACTCTATTGAGGGTCAGCGCAGTCTGGCTGAGGAGAAGGGGGTTAAACTCAAAGTTGAGATACCTGAGGGACTCCCCAGAACTAAAGGTTCAGCCTCCCGATTGCAGCAGGTGATAACCAATCTGGTGAATAACGCTATTAATTACACACCTGAGGGTGCGATAACCGTCAGGGTACAGGAGCGGGCCAAGGACTTGCTGGTTGAGGTTATAGATACCGGGATTGGCATTCCTCCTGAGGATATGCCGCGGCTGTTTGAAGACTTCTTTCGAGCCGGCAATGTTGAAGCCAAGGGGACAGGTCTTGGGTTGTCTATAAGCAAGAGGATTGTCGAGGCTCATGGGGGCAAGATACGGGTGGAGAGTCCCTGCACTGAGACTAATACCGGGAGTAAATTTAGTTTTACACTGCCCAAACCTGATAAAACTAAGAGGAGACAACGTCAATGAAAGCAGGAACAAATCTGGAAAAGGTATTGGCGAGTGGGAGGTTTGCTGTCACTGCTGAGGCAGGTCCTCCCAAAGGCACCAGTGCTGCGGTGATGCAGCGAAAGGGCGAGATACTTCGTAATTATTGTGATGCTGTCAATATAACCGACAATCAGACAGCTATTGTACGTATGTCCAGCCTTGCTGGCTGTGTGCTTCTGAAACAGCTAGGTGTTGAACCAGTAATGCAAATGGTCGTCAGAGACCGGAACCGGCTGGCGCTGCAAAGTGATGTATTGGGTGCTGTAGCTTTGGGTATCGGTAACTTCCTCTGCCTTTCCGGTGACCATCAGAAGTTTGGCAATCATCCCACCGCCAAGGGTGTCTTTGATATTGATTCCATTCAGTTGATTCAAATGTTGGGGAAAATGCGGGATGAGAAGCAATTCCTTAATGGGGAAGAGATATCTGGAGAAGTCCCCCTATATATCGGCGCTGCTGCCAATCCCTTCGCCGACCCCTTTGAATTCCGGGTGAAGCGGCTGGCAAAAAAGGTTAAAGCCGGAGCCGACTTTATCCAGACTCAGGCGGTTTATGATGTGCCCAAATTTTTCAGGTACATGGAGATGGTTTGCGAGCGGGGCTTGGATAAGCAGGTGCATATCCTAGCCGGTGTTATCCCCATCAGGTCAGTGGGTATGGCGCGTTACATGCGAGATTATGTTTCTGGAGTAAGTGTACCTGATGAAATAATTACTAGACTGGAACAGGCGGAGAAGGCTAAGGATGAGGGGGTAAAAATAATTCTGGAAATTATTGAGCAACTCAAAGAGATACCAGGAGTGCATGGTATCCACATTATGGCGGTGGGCTGGGAGGATATTGTGCCGGAGATGGTGGAACACGCTGGACTTACGCCCAGGCCTATATTATAATAATGAGGAGGAGAAAATGCCTGGCAAAATACTGGTTGTTGATGATGACCCTGATATTCTGGATGCAGTAACCATGATTCTTGAATCTCAGGGGTATGAAGTGGTCACGGCTCGTGACGGGGTAGAGGGATTGGCTACTCTTAAAGCAGAAAACCCAGATTTGATGATTCTTGACCTCATGATGCCCAAAATGGATGGGTTTGGCGTATGTAAGGAGCTTCAGGATCCGAGGTGGGCAAAGTATAAGAATACGCCTATTCTAATTCTGACCTCGGTGAGAGAGGAAGCCAGCCGTAGGCGCTACGAACTGGAAACCGGGCTTGAGCTCGATGTGGATGATTACGTTGAGAAGCCCATGTCTCCCGATGTCCTTCTGCAAAGGGTAGGTACACTCATTAAAAAGAAAAAGCCCTGATATTATCCGGCTAAGCTGATTAGTTAAGGAGGTAATTTGAATTGGAAAGGAAAGCCAGAATTCTGATCGTTGATGATGATACCGACTTTGTTGAATCGACAAAAATCATCTTGGAAAGCAAACCCTACGAGGTAATCGTCGCTGCTGACGGCGACGAGGGTTTGCGTAAGGCAAGGGAGGAGAGCCCTGATTTAATCCTTCTTGATATAATCATGCCTGTGAAGGATGGCTTTACGGCTGCGGAGCAGCTCAAGAAAGACCCAAAACTCGCCAAGATTCCAGTGTTGATGCTTACCAGCTATTCAACGAAGGGAAGCGGAACGGGAATCCCTCTTAGTCGGGGTTATACTCTGGAAGCTGAGGATTATATTGATAAGCCTGTAAGTCCTAGAGACTTGTTGGCAGCAGTGGAAAAATATCTGAAAAAATCCGGCTCCTAGTGGGTGGGTTAATCTTGACTTGTCCGAGGGGTCATTTCTTGTTTTTCTTTTCCCTTGCCAACACCTCGGTATGTATTACTTCATTCCTTATCTAATTTAATAATATCATATCTAATAGTATCATATATGGCTAGGGTTACTGCACAAACTGTGGTGTTTTAGATGCGTGCTTGGAGTGATTCGAACCCATGATCCCCCATTCTGAATATGAAGATTAGTCGTACCAACTAGTCTCATGAGATAGCACATATTATCTGACCTGACGCCAAGGGTCAGTTTGTATCTAGTGGTGCCAACTTGTACTCCTGGGTGCAATAAGTTTGTTAGCAAAAGGTTGGCAAAGACAAGCCTACTCCAAACTAGGATTTATTCAAGCGAGTAGGTTGCACTTTCTGATGCTTTATATACCTCTGCCGCTTTGACACGTCTCAAGTATGCAACAAAATTGCATTTCGTTCAATTCCATTTCTCTAAGCTATCATAGCACACCATAGGGCCCAAATGAAAAGTATTGAAACTATCACCTGAATTCGCCAGCCCACTACATTTTCATTTACTCGAAAAAGTATATTACTTGCCCTCATGGTATACTTACCTTATATTATAATAGTAAACGGTTTTAACCATACCGTCATCTATTGTACAATGAAATGTCGCAGCAGTTGAGATTAGCCGGTACTGCCTAAAAGGAGTCACCATGGGCAGGTGATTAGTATTTGACAGTGCTGATATCACTCTAATCATACGCGTTCGCCATTTGGCTAGACAATAGAAGACATAAATGATAGAATTTATGTAGACAAATTCAGTTCAATAAACGGGAATGGTAATGGATAGCATCTTGGCTGTCATATTGGCTGGAGGTCGAGGAGAGCGGCTGAGTGTTTTAGCGGAAGAGCGAACCAAGCCGGCCATTCCTTTTGCTGGCAGGTACCGTATCATAGATTTTACCCTCAGTAACTGTGTCAACTCAGGTATTCACAATGTGGCTGTGCTGACTCAATACCAACCCCTTTCTCTAGCTGAGCATATCGGTATTGGTGCAGCCTGGGGATTGGCTACCCCGGATAGAGGAATACGGCTGCTGCAGCCTTATCTGGCGCGCGAAGAAGGCCGCGATTGGTATAAGGGGACTGCCGACGCTATATATCAAAATCTTCAGTATGTTGAGGAGCAAGACGCTGAGCTGGTGCTAGTCCTTAGTGGTGACCATATCTACAAGATGGATTACTCCCAGATGCTCAAATTTCACCAAGAGAGGCAATCAGATGTTACGCTTGCCTTTACCCGTCGACCAGAAGAGGAACTGCACCAGTTTGGCACTATCACCATAGATGCAGAAGGGCGAGTGATTGGCTTCCAAGAAAAAGTCAAGCACCCTAAGAGCAATCTGGCATCCATGGGTGTCTACCTTTTCAAAAGGGAGGTTCTCCAAAGATGTTTAGAGAAAGATGCCAAACTTAGGTCCTCTAGACATGATTTTGGTAGGGATGTCTTACCTAAAATGGTGGCGGCTGGTAAGCACAGGATTTCCGCTTACGATTTCCAGGGATACTGGCGCGATGTGGGCACTGTTCAGACCTATTGGCAGTCTAACATGGACATAATTGAGATGTCCCCAGAGGGTTTCCTGTCAGATGCTGGTTGGCCTATCCGCACCAACGAAGTGGAGAGACCATCAGCTATCATCTCTGAGAGTGCTAATGTGGTTAGCAGCCTGATATCCAGTGGCTGTGTCATTGAGGGCGATGTGGAGCATTCAGTCCTTTCACCAGGGGTCATAGTGGCTGAAGGCGCTGTAGTCAAAGACTCAATTATCATGGCTAACAGCGTTGTGGGGTCGCATGGTGTTATTGATCGTTCAATCCTAGACAAGGAGGTGGTAGTCGAAGCTGGTTGCCACCTCGGCTTTGGTGACGATTGCACGGTTAACCGGAGAGAACCAAAAGTGCTAAATACCGGCATCACTATTATCGGTAAGAAAGCTAAGCTGCCTCCAGGGATAACGATAGGCCGTAATTGTGTAATCTGCTGTGGCGTGATAGAGGACGATTTTTCAACTACCGAAGTCCTAAGTGGGGAGACAATCAGGCGGAGGCAAAGAGGTCGTGCTCCCGGAGCATAGTTCCTCGTGAATCAGATATAGATAGCATGTCAGAACTAAGACAAGACCCGACCACCAGAGAATGGGTAATAATAGCCCCGGAGAGAGCCAAGCGCCCTCAGCATGCGTCAAGAAAAGGGCATGCCGAGGAGTTACCTGATTGGGATGAGTCCTGTCCCTTTTGTCCAGGTAACGAAAGGCAAACACCTAACGAAGTTTTCCGGCTTCCCTTATCGAGTGAAGCCTCAACCTGGGAGGTAAGAGTAGTCCCTAATCGGTTCGCCGCACTGAGTACGGAAGTAAGCAAACCCCGGATAGAAGAAGGACGCTTGACCCGTGGATTTAACGGTTTTGGGGTACACGAAGTAATCGTAGAAAGTCCCTCTCACAATACCACCATAGCATTAATGACCTATCAGCAGGTAGAAAAAATACTGACAGCCTACCAGCAAAGGTACAACACCCTGAAGAGAAACGAGCATCTTAAATTCATCACCATTTTCAAGAATCATGGTCGGCAGTCAGGAACATCTCTAGAACACCCTCACTCCCAATTAGTGGCTACCCCCATCATGACTCCTTACTACCACCGCAGATTTGACGTTGCCGTGGACTATTACGCTGATGCAGGTAGATGCGTTTACTGCGATGTACTCGCTGAGGAGATGGAGAAGAGAGAGAGGATTGTTGCCGAAACAGAGCAATTCATCGTTTTTCATCCATATGCCTCCCGCACCTCCTACGAGAGCTGGATTATCCCTAAAAGACATTGCTCTTCCTTTGGCTTGTGTCCAGAAGAGCATCGTGCCGAGCTGGCCATGGTGCTAAAGGATAGTTTGCTCTGCTTGTATCGGGGGCTTGATAACCCAGCCTTCAACCTTATGGTTGATACCACTATTACTGAAGATGAAGAAAACCCCTATTACCACTGGCATATCAGGATAGTACCAAGATTGAGCATGATTGCCGGCTTTGAAATGGGCTCAGGTATCTACATAAATACGGCACTGCCAGAAGAAACGGCGAAGTTTATGAAACAGTTAGCCAATTCGCTCCCCGAAGATGAATGCCTTTCTTTTAAGCAAAAAGCCTAGCCATCCTCTATTTCAGCTTAAGCAATCGAGACAGAAAGGTTGTCACCTCTGAGGTAGAAGTAAGGAAATACTCAGCACTTGATGAAGGATTTTCCTGACCAACAAAAATACTCCAGCCACGAGGACGGTGAATAACCTTGAAGGCATCTTCATCGGTTGTATCATCACCCAGATAGATAATCAAGGCTCGCCCATCTCTTAGGAAAGCCTTCAATTCTTTTATAATTGTTTCTACCGCCTTTCCCTTGTGCCAGTCTATTGGTGGTCTGACCTCCCAGACCTTCTTCCCCGTGGTAACCTTAATTTTCCCTTCGCTGAGTCGGGGTGAAGTAATTTGGTGAAAAATCTGAGCTACTATCCCCTCTTCGCTTTTTCTTACCAGGCGATAGTGAACACTCAAGCTTAACCCTTTGTCCTCGACAAGAACTCCTTCGATATTAGCCAATTCGGTGGATAATTGTCGAAGAAGGTTCTGAATTTCCGACTGAGTTGCTTTTGCTGCTGGATGGATGAACTTAAGACCAGGACCTTCTATTTCAAGCCCATGGTTTCCCGCATAGTAAGTTTCTTCTACTGCCACTAGCGACTTAACTTCTGAGAGTGAGCGCCCGCTAATAATGCCCACGCTGAAGGTCGGCTTTTCAGCTAAGGCGCGGAGCTTCCCCCTGACCTCGGGTGACAATATTGCCTCATCCGGTCGACTAACAATCGGAGTTAATGTGCCATCGTAGTCCGAGAGCAGCAAAACGTGAGAAGCAGCTCTCACGTCAGATGAGAAAGATTCCCACGATTGAAAAAGGTGCTCCACTAGATGCCCGCCATTGATATGAGCCTAGAGACAGTAGAAGCTCCCCAGCAGTAGATGTTATTGCTGGCCACCACTTCACGCATATTTTTCATCCGCCCCCGCCTTTCTGCCTTGGGCATCTCTAGTGCCTCTCTTATCTTTGTGGCAAATTCACTGATGTCATAAGGATTGATTAAGAGAGCATCTTTTAGTTCAATGGCAGCCCCGGTAAATTGGCTTAAGATTAAGACCCCGTCCCCATCAACCCGCGAGGAGACAAATTCCTTGGCTACTAGATTCATACCATCGTGGAGTGAGCTGACCACACAGAAGTTCGCTAGTCGGCGTAGGGCAGCTAGTGTTACGTGAGAAAGCTGTCTTGTCATCATAACCACCGGCTGCCAAGAGCCATTACCGTATTTGGCATTTATGCCCTCAGCGAGTTCGTCAATCCTCTGGCCAACCTCCCGGTAGCGCTCAATTCGGGTTCGGCTAGGCATGCCAGCCTGGATAAAGACTACCTTCCCTATATAAGCGGGGCAGTCTTCGAAGAATTTGTCCAGCGCCTGTAATCTCTCCGGTATACCTTTAGTATAGTCCATCCGGTCCATGCCGACTCCAACATACTTCCCCTCCAAATCAAGCTCACGGCGAAGACTCTCCACTTCTCGCCCTACTGCCTCAGTGCCCGCATCCTGTGAAAGTCCGTCAAAGTCCACGCTAATTGGAAATGGCTGCACTAGGGTTGACTTCTTCCGGTAGCTTACAGCAGATTTGCTTCGGTCTATCTTGGCCTTCAAATTATGCTCCACCGAATCTAAGAAATTATCGCAAAATGATTGGATATGGAAGCCCAACAGGTCATTACCCAGTAAGCCGTCTAATATTTCCTCTTGCCATGGACAGGTGCGGAATATCTCGTGGGTTGGCCAGGGAATGTGCCAGAACTGCCCGACAGTCAGCTTGGGATTCTGCTCTTTGATTAAGCGGGAAAGCAGGGCAAAGTGATAGTCCTGCACTAATACCACAGCCTTACGGTCAGCCACTTCCTGGAGAACCGCCTCAGCAAAAATCTGGTTCACCTTCTTATAAGTATTCCAATCAGATTCCCTAAAAACAGGGGGAGTGAAGGTAACATGGCATAACGGCCACATTGCCTCATTGGAGAAGCCAAGATAAAAGCCTTCTACTTCATCCTCAGTCAGCCATACTCTGCGTAAAGTATATTCTGGTTTTTCTGGTGGAACAGCCACCCGGTCATGGGAATCAACTGCTTTTTTATCAGC
>Ga0315543_1003051_pt1 | contig 15426 bp, 9 predicted proteins | sample SalMarSW160210MG_2_FD_203098 | JGI IMG/M metagenome (GOLD analysis project Ga0315543, IMG submission 203098) | Salt marsh sediment microbial communities from the Plum Island Ecosystem LTER, Massachusetts, United States - Salt Marsh Sediment SW1601-210 ...
GTCCCGGGAGCCGTGTTACCGAAGTCCTCCGGAACACAGACCATGAAGTCGTTTCCATCGAGCGTGAGAGTCGTCTCGCCGCTGGGCGCGTTGCTGGTCACTTCCGGATTCCCGGTGCTCACGGTCAGGTATCGACCGTTGGTCGTCTGATCGGCCAGATACAGTGTCTGGGGATTTCCGGGGTAGTACGGGTCGTCGCTGGTGACGATGGCACCCTCCAGATCGGTCCGGTACCAGGCATAGGGTGTGGTTCCGCTGGGGACGACGGGACCGCCGGGGCCCGGGCCCGGGGCGGGTGGATCGGGAAGTACGATCGGGTCTCCGCTGGGGGGGACGGTGTAGACGTAGGCCGTTCCGCTGTCGACTTGCTGCCCGTCCCCGTTCCTTGCTCCGGCCAACAACGTGCTGCCGCTGGCGGCGATGCATTGGCCGAGGGAGTCGCCCGATGTTGGAGTGGAGGCGACGACCATGTTGGTTTCACCCCATTGCCCGGTTCCCACGTCTTTTCGAAAGATGAAGGCGGCCCCCTCGCTGTCCAGCCCCGGCGGCAGGTCGACAGTGTTGCCCGAGAAGGCGACTGTGTTCGCGTCGATGATTGCGGCCCCCTGTCCGACGTTCCCGCCTCGGCTGGGGGTGAGATGGGCGACCTGGCCCCACGCTCCGGCTCCGCCTTCATTGCGATCGAAGACGTAACCTTCGTTGTTGTAGTAGGCCCCGACGGCGATGGTGTCGCCCTGGACGTCGACGCTCCTTCCAAATCTGCCCCCGGCACCGGTCAGTTTGGCAGTTTGGGACCAGGTGCCGTCGTACTGAAACACGTAGGCGGACGAACCGGTGTACGCCCCCGCGACGATCGTGTTGCCGTCGACGGCGACGTAGTTTATTTTCGAATTCGCAATGGGCTCGGTCATGGTGAGCTTCTGGACTTCGCCCCAGTTATTAGCTCCGCCTTGATTTCGACCATAAACGTAGGCGGCTCCGACGTTGGACAGCCCGCCAATATCGGCCAGCCCCGCCGTGACCACGATGTTGTCGCCGTCGATGGCGACGCCACCGAAATGGTCGGCCGCGGCGCCGTCGGAGGCGGTGAGCATTTTCTTTTCGACCCAATTGCCCCCTTCGTACTGGTAAACCCATGCCGCGCCGGCCTCGGTGCCCGCGGTGCCGTACGACTGGTACGCGGCGCCGATCACGGCCGTATCGCCCCGGATCGCAACCGATTCTCCGATCCGCCCGCCCCAGTCGCCAAGGGTCGGTACGAGCTGGGCAGACTGAACCCAGGAACCGCCGGTGTAATCATAGATGTAGGCGGCTCCGATCTGGTTGCCCGGGTTGAGCGGGTCGTCAGCATACCGCGCGCCGACGATCGCGCGGGTGCCGTCGACGTCGACCCAAATTCCAAAATTCTCATCCGTCAGGCCGTTGGAGGCGGAGAGAATGTAGTCCTCGGTGACCAGCGAAGCGGCGCCGGCCGACGACACGATGCCGAGGCATGCTAACAACAGGGCCAGGTAGGCCAGCCACGTTCGAAAGTTTAATCTCATGGATCTGTCTCGCTTCTTGAAAGGCGTCAAGGGAGAAAAGAATCATCAACAGCAAGTCCTTGGGACATGCGTCACGGTTTTTGCAGTCCCTCAGCCACCGCTCGTCTCCGAGAGGGCTCCACGTGTTTTTGCGATTCACTCCGCGCGGGATGCAGCCGTCTAGCGCAGGCGCCGGCGCAGCAGGGCTGCAGCCAGAGCGAGCCCAAGCACCATTGCACAGCTGCCCGGCTCCGGGATGGCCGTGACTGCCCAGCGATCCATGACCGCGGCTTCGACCGATGCCATCTCAGTTGGGCTCAACGCGCCCTCAAAGACGATCAGTTCGGCCATGTGGCCCCGGAACTCGTAAGCGTTTATACGGCGATCCGCGCCGATGGTCAGGCCGTTTATTCCCTCGCCATAAAGGTTGCCCGAAAACGCTTGCCAACCGTTGATCCGGAAGACGTCGTTCGTACCGGTCGTATGCGTGGTGGTCGTCGCGAGCCACTTGCCCAGGATGTCACCCTCCATGCCCGGAATATCGGCAGTGGGGATTCCCCCGACGTTGTAGGCAACCAAGGTGACGTCTCTTGCGCCCACCTCGATGTACTGGCCGAGCACTTCGCCAGTGTCTCCTTCGTGAGTACGACTGTAACTGAGAAACTGGCGGTACATATACGCCTTCCCGCTGGCTGGTTGGCGTCCGTCGTAGACGTAGGTGATATCTTCGCGGTGCGCGGGGTCGTAGTCGGTCGGAGACCACACGGCCAGGACGGTTCCGGCGGCCGCGTATCCCCACTTGGTCGGGTCTGGCGTCCCCAGCGGGTCAAGGAGGGGTTGACCGACGAAGATATCGTTGCCGTCGAACGTGAGGGTCGGTCCCCCGTTGGGCGCATTGTTGGTCTGCAGCGGACTGCCGCTGACCACGTCCACGTCCCGGGCGTTGCCCGACTGGTCAGCCCAACCGACTACCTCGTCGTCGTCGTTGAGGATGACGCCCGTATCGGCGCGGTACCACGCGTAGGGGACGGTTCCGCCCGGGACGACCGACTCGGCGGTCGCCGAGGCGGCCAGTCCGAAGCAGCCCAGCACGAGCAGGCCGCTCAACCAGACTCGAGGTCCCGGCTTTCTGGTTTGTTGTTCTCGGTTCATAGTTTGTCTCCTTTTGAAAGAAAATTGAGCACAACGATAACTGGACAATACCTCACCTCTTCTCTGTTCCACGTCGGATTGGCTATTCGATCTCGCCGTACTCGGTTGCGGTCTGGTGGCGAGACCGACCTATATTGAGCGACTCGTCTCGAGTCGTCTGCCCCCAAAGCACCGGCAGGTCCACGGCGTCGTTGATGGCGCGGACGTGCCCGTCGGTGTACATGAAATTCGCCACGCCCGGGTGAAAACACTGAATGCTTCCGTCGACCACGGAGTTGTGAATCCGATCGTTGATCCCATGGCCCGTGGTGACCTGATTAGTAAAACACCACGTCCGGCCGACGTTGCACGTGGCCGGGTTCTCGCACTCAGCCTTTACCGGGTCGCTGGGATCGGGGCCGTCGCATTCGGTGATCAACAGCGTGTGGCTTGTGCCGTCCTTAATATCGGTGACCTTGTTGCGCGACTGCACGTAGATCACGCCCTCTCCCCAGTGGGTTCGCGCGTACTTGACGGTGGTTCGATACGTTGCCGTGGCCGCGTAGTTCGTCTCCCCCACGTCCTCGTCCCCGGGGATGTTCCCCGTGGCCATGATCAGCTTCCCTTCCCCGTGACTCGGACAAACATACAGCGGGATGATCGTTTTGACGCCAAACGGATTGTTGCCTTGAAATATGCGACTGTTGGTATCGATCAGATCGGCCCAGGCCTTGTTTTCCACATAAGGCAGAATCAACACCCCCCATCCCCATTTATTGATGGCAGGCGGCAGCGCGCCCGCCCGCGGGTCCGTCTCATAGCTGTGGGTGTCCGAAAGGGGAAAACAGCCCAGCGAGTTCTCGTAGTTGAGAAGCCCCACACCTATCTGCCTCATGTTGTTCATGCACTTTGCCCGGCGGGCCGCCTCCCGCGCCGCTTGAACCGCCGGAAGCAGCAGCGCGATCAGGATCCCGATAATCGCGATCACCACGAGGAGCTCCACCAGCGTAAAGCCGTCCGATGGAAGGCGACGGCTGCTGATCACTTCTCGCTCCCGCCGCACAGGCATTGCTCTCATAAGTTGATCCTCCGTTTGCTCGCGGCAAATTAGCAGGTACGAACACTCAATACTGGGGCTGGCCGAGAAACTTCAACACCAGCCGGCGCCCCTTGCGGATCTGACGGACCATCAACTCGCGTGCCTGCTCCGGATCGCGCTTGCGCACCGCGCGGACCAGCAAGGCATGATCCCGCCAGGTCCACGCGGCCGCACTGAAGGAGTTAACCTCGGGCACATTTTTCGTGGCCTTGAACACCGTGCTTAGAAGACGATTCTCCGAGACGATCTTTTCCAGAAGACGGTTGTGAGACGCGGCCACGAGAACCGCATGAAAGTGCTCGTCGATCTCACTCCACTCGGACCTCTGTTGGGCGGTGGCCATTTTGTCGGGCTGCCGACGGATCGCCCGGACCAGCCCGAGCCACCGCTCGCACGTCTCGTCGAGCTCCTCAAGCTGCCTGGCGCCGATGTTCCGGGCCGCCTCGGCCGCCGCACAGCCCTCCACGGCCTCCCGGACTATGTATGCTTCGTCGAGGTCATTCCGACTGACCTCCCGGACAAACGCGCCCGCACCAGCTACTTGGGTGATAAGACCATCCTTCGCAAGACGGTTGATCGCCTCGCGAACCGGGCTCAGGCTCGATCCGAACTCTCGCGCCAAGGTCCGGTTAACGAGCTGTGTGCCCGCGGGCAATTCACCCCGGGTCAACTTCTCGCGGAGTCGAAAATAAGATTTTTCTGCCAAAGTAGGTTTCATTCGCTTGGCCTCTGTGTTATAATGCGTACGAACGTGATCGGTCATGTTCGAACACGGACCCGATTATAAGCAGACGTTCCAGGCATGTCAACCATTACAAGTCCATTTTCTTCAAGAAACTCAAATACCTCGATAATTCAAGGTCGGAATGGGGCCTCGCAGCACGGGCCGATCGAGCGCGCCGTGCCGTAGTTTCTTTGGTTAAGAAAAGGAAAATAGGAAATGTCGCACCATCGCCTAACGGGTTTGATCGCCGCTACGTATACCCCGTTTGACGCTCGGGGACGGCTTAATCTACCCCAGATTCGGCCAATGACAGACCACCTGAGGGAGGTAGGCGTTTCTGGTCTCTACGTCTGTGGCACGACGGGAGAAGGAGCAAGCCTCACCATCGAGGAACGGCACGCGGTCACCGAGGCTTATGTCGCAGAAGCCGCTGGGCAGCTGCCGGTTGTGGCCAACGTTGGGCACAACAGCCTGACCGATGCGTGCAGGCTCGCTCGGCACGCTCAGCAAATCGGCGTCCACTCCATTTCGGCCAACGCTCCTTCCTATTTCAAATGTGCGGACCTGGATACGCTGATTGAGAGTATGGCGATGGTCGCCGGCGCGGCACCCGAGTTGCCGTTCTACTACTATCACATCCCGATGATGAACGGCACATCAGTCGACATGGTTGCATTTCTTGAGTGCGGCTCCCGCCGGATCCCCAATCTGGTCGGCGTGAAATTCGCTGAGGCCGATTTGGCTACGTATCAGGCTTGCGCGACGCTCAACGACGGGCAGTTCGACGTTCTCTGGGGCTATGATGAAATGCTGCTCGGTGCGTTGGCCACCGGGGCACGCGGCGCCGTTGGCAGCACCTACAACATTGCCACAGCACTGTACCACCGGATCATCGACGCGTTTCACGCCGGCGATTGGCGACTCGCTCGGCGGCTACAGGCTCAAGCTGTTTGGATGGTGCGCGTGATCTATCGCTATCCGTTCCACCCGGCCATGAAGGAGATCTTGAAGATGCTCGGCTTGGATTTCGGAGCTTGCCGCCTGCCACAGAAGCGACTGAGTGCTGAACAGGTGGCGTCACTGCGCCGTGAGTTGGAGGAAATTGGGTTCTTTGATTGGGCGCAGGCTCCAGCACCGTTGCAGGAGAAGAAAATACCCGGTGCCGCTGCGCCGCATTTTTGCGCGGAACGTATCGACCAGTGACAGAACAACAGTCCACGAAAGCAGGGAACCGGAGCTACCGTTGTACTATTCAGTTTCTGTTGCGGAAAGTCGGTTTCTTGTCACCCTGAGCGAAGCGAAGGGTCTCGAATCACGGAGATCCTTCGCTACGCTCAGGATTACAGTGCCGGGTTTCAATAGAACTTGGAACGACTGAACGAAGACTGACCGTCAACCAAAGCGAAAGAGCGGGAGCAGCAAAAATGAGTTTGCTAGTCAAGAGGATTCCTAGCGAGCAGGCAACGAACCTTCGGGAAGACTATCGGGCGGCGCTGCTGGACGACGTCGTGCCTTGGTGGATGCGGCATTCGCTCGACGAGCAGTGCGGCGGGTACTACAGCCTCCTCGAGCGCGATGGAAAGCCGTGGGCCACCGACAAGTACATGTGGATGAACAGTCGGCAGGTCTGGATGCTTAGTCATCTCTACAACGTACACGAGCAAAACGCGGAGTGGCTCGACGCGGCCCGGCTTGGTGTCGAGTTCATGGCACAACACGCCTTCAGAGACGATGGTACGATGCATTTTCGGCTCACCCGGGAAGGCGAGAGCCGATCGGAAGTCTTGAGTCTCTACACGGAAGTGTTCGGCGCGATTGCCATGGCCGAATACGCCAAAGCGTCGGGCGATGAATCGTACTGGACCAAGGCCATGGCGATGTACGATTTCCTCATGCCGCGGCTGGGACGACCTTCCGACTCGGCCATGCTCGGTTACCCGATTGACGCGGAATTTCACCTGCACTCCCACGACATCTGCCGCATCACGGTGGCCTGGGTGTTCAATGAAATTCACCCTAATCAGCGTTTCCAGAACGACCTCACCCTGTCGGTCGACTCAATTCTCACCCGACATTGGAAACCGGACCTTCGCGCGCTACTGGAGAACGTGGCTCCGGACGGCACCGCGCTGCTCGATCTTCCGGAAGGCCGCATGTTCCATCCCGGGCACGCCATCGAAAGCGCATGGATGTTGATGGAGATTGCCGAAGCGCGTGGCAACGCGGATTTGCTGCAAACGGCGGTTGAGATTCTCCTGGCGTCGCTGGAACATGGTTGGGACACCGAGTACGGCGGCATGCGATACCTCACCAACATCGACTGGACGCCCACCCACCCCTTGGAAGGCAATGTCAAGCTTTGGTGGCCGCATAGCGAGTCGCTCTACGCACTGTTGTTGGCGTGGGATCTCACCGGCCGGGAGGATTTGGGCGAGTGGTACTGGAAAGTGCACGACTACACATTCAAGCACTTTTCGGATCCGGAGTATGGCGAATGGTTCGGCTATCTCAATCGCGACGGCAGTCCCGTCTGGACAGCCAAGGCCAACGGATGGAAGGGCTTCTTTCACTTGCCACGGGCGTTGCTGCGGGCATTGCAGTTGCTCAGCGGCTAATGGTCCCGGCCGAACACGAGTTGGTTCCAGGGTCGACCGATGGGTCGCCTGGCAACTGCACGAGGCTTGAACGAGACGTGATTGACGTTTCAATAATCCGTGGAGAGTCAGTCGCGGTCGAATGTCTTGAGATTTGGCTGCGGTAGGTCGGTCTCGGAAGGCTCGCGAGGGTGGACAGTCTTTGCCAAGGGGCAGTATGGAGCGGCGAGTCCGATTCACGTAGGCCTGCCCGGTACGGTGGCCGTAGTGCCGAACACACGTCGTGTCCACCTTCTGGAGCTTCCAGATGACCAGCAGCCAGACTCTCATGGCACACGGGTCAGAGATCTTGACGTTAGACTGCAACCTCTGCCGCTTGTACCACACTACTGGCAAATTGAAGGGATTGCAGTCAACGGTTGGCGAAATGACTGGCCAGCGGAATGCTTCGAAATCTGACGTCTCGTTTCCGGTAGGCAAGTCTCCTGACACGCGAAAAGGCCGTTGACCACTGCTGTCAACGGCCGTCAATAAGAGCGGGAGACGGGATTCGAACCCGCGACGTCCAGCTTGGGAAGCTGCAGCAGAGCCGGCGTAAGTGATGCTATCAATAGACTTACGTCGGCTCCCCTCGCCGCTTGTACCAGATCTCGGCAACCGGAGACTACCGAGGACAATGCCAGACAAGATGTCAGTACGATCCTGCAATCGTTGTTGAAGGCCACTGGCGTGCGCAGTGACAACGACGCGAAACGATCGTCAGACAATCCCGTAGACGAAAGAGCGGAAGGAGCTAGCAGTGTGTCGATGTTGGAGGCCGTCCGGATGCTGGTCGCGATGGAACCCGAGGAACGCTTCGCGCTGATTGCGATTATCAAGGCGCTCGGGACTTGAACGCTCAAGTCAAGCGATTCTTTCGGTCACTGCGGGCGGAATGCCTTGACGGGATGATCTTCGTCGGCGAAAACATGCTCCGCCGCGCCATCGGCCAATGCGTCACCCATTATCATGTCGAACGAAACCGCCAGCGTCTGGGCAATCGCTTGATCGAACTCAGTGAAGAAGTTGGTCACCTCATCAGTTAGGTCAAGTGTCGAAAACGACTTGGCGGGCTATTACCGTACTACTATCGCGACGCCGCCTGAGCTGCCAAGGTTAGTCAGTTAAACGTTCCCAGTATATGCTCAGCCGCGCGCCGGCACACGAAATCGACTCCTCTCGCCCGGTAGAGCCCGCCGCCGGGCGGCTATCACCAGCGTTCTCCCGGCCGACTTGCGGCTCTCTCGCCTCATTCAACTCCACATCACCAAAGAACTTCTTCTCCGGTATAAGTTTTCTAACCCTATGGGGTAACCCCCGAGGCGACCTGGCCCGTATCGTCTGTATCCGCGATTCGAGCCACGCGCGGCTTGGCCGCGTGGTTCGCCCTGCGCGACGCCGCAAACACTCGTCAAGGGCCGGCCCGGCGCACGCATGACCTTAGAAGTCAGCTACCACGCCGCGCGCAAGCATCTTCAAATCGTGATGCTGCGGCGCGCAGCCTGAACAGTGCGAGCGACCTCGCTTACATCGATCACGCTACTCATGCTCGCTGAGAGCAACGAAAGTATAGGTGCCTGGTTGAATTATCAAAGAGCCTAAGTCCGCCGCGCTGCCGCACCACGGACCGGCCACGTTTGGGCCATGTGTTTCTCGTTACTCCTCGTGGTTTGCCGCTACATCCAGTCGGTTGTAAGAACTCGATGGTCGGGCACACCACACACGTTCTTATTGGTCCGACTTGCTCTGTCTTCGCTGCACGCGTGGTCAATCGCGACGCTACCGACCGTGGACCTCGATTGGCCCAGGCCCGGCAGGCGGAAGATAATCCATGCCTTGGCCGGGATGATCCATTGGCGCCGCCGGTGGCTTGGCACCATAATCGGTCGATGAAGTAACGGCGTGCCGAAGTGGCTTTCGTGCTGCGGAAAAACCGAGCACGAAGAAGGGTCGATCGATCATCAGATTCTCGCCCGGGAGTTCAAACGATGAAGAAACCATATTCCTTTCTATTACGGGTCCTTCTTCTCGGCATGGTTCCTGCCTACGGCGTAGCCGAGGTTTCTGCGGCTGAGACGGGCCCAGGGGTCTCGCAAGCCGCGCCCGAGGACGTTGCCGCGTGGCGCAAACTGAAATTCGGCCTTTTTGTCCATTGGGGGCCGGTCAGCCTCAAGGGAAGCGAGATCGGCTGGTCGCGCGGCGCCGAGCGTCCCGGGCTGCGGATCAGCGGCCTCAGCGGTGTTAACCAAGTCCCCGTCGAGGTCTACGACAACCTCTACAAGAAGTTCAACCCGACGAAGTTCAACGCCGACCAATGGGTCGAAATCGCCAAGGCCGCCGGAATGAAGTACCTCGTCTTCACAACGAAGCATCACGATGGGTTCTGCAACTTCAACTCGAAGCTGACCGACTATAAGATCACCAGCCCCGAGTCGCCCTATGGCCGCGACATCGTGAAGCAATTGGCCGACGCGTGTCACCGGGGCGACATTCTCTGGGGCGTCTACTACTCGCAGCCCGACTGGCATCATCCCGACTACTACACCGAGAACCACGACCGCTACATCAAGTATTTGCACGGCCAGGTGCGGGAATTGCTGACCCGTTACGGCAAGGTGAGCATGATCTTCTTCGACGGGCTGGGCACGCCGTCCGAGAAGTGGGATGCTCCGACGCTCATCAATCTGTGTCGCCGGTTGCAGCCGCGCGTCATGATCAACAACCGCACCGGGCTGCCCGCCGATTTCGACACGCCCGAGCAACGTATCGGCAGGATGAACACGCGGCGCCCCTGGGAAACCTGCATGACGATCTGTCGCCAGTGGGCCTGGAAGCCGGGCGACAAAATGAAGTCGCTCAAGCAGTGCATCGACATCCTCGTCCGCGTGGTCGGCGGCGACGGCAACCTCCTGCTGAACGTCGGGCCCATGCCCGACGGTCGGATCGAGCCGCGCCAGGTCGAGCGGCTCCGCCAGATCGGCTCGTGGCTTAAGAAACATGGCGAATCGATCTACGACACCCGCGGCGGACCGTTCCTCACCGGCAAATGGGGCGCGTCGACCTATCGCGGCAACACGATCTACGTCCATCTCCTCGATTCCAGCCAGGGCATCGTCACCCTGCCGCCGATCGACAAAGAGATCGTCTCGCACAAGGTGCTCACCGGCGGTGTGGCCGAGCTGAAGCAGACCGACGAGTCGATCACGATCACCCTGCCCGAGGATGCTCGCGACGAGATCGACACGATCGTCGTGCTCACGCTCGATGGCCCGGCCGCCGAGGCCAAGCCGGGCAAGCTCCCGTCCGACTCCGTTGCGGCTGGCAAGAAGGCGACCGCGTCGAACGTCTTCGGCAAAATGGTCGGCCAGTACGGGCCGCAAATGGCCGTCGACGACGATCCGGCGACCCGCTGGGCGACCGACGGGGGCACGAAGGAAGCGTGGCTCGAGGTGGACCTCGGCGAGCCGGTCACGATCGACCGCGCCGTGATCCGCGAAGCCTATGCCGGCCGGGTCCGCCGCTTCGAGTTACTTGCCAAAGACGGCGACGCGTGGAAGACAATCGTCCAGGGCAAGCAACTCGGCCAGGAGCGGAATCTCGAATTCCCCTCGACCACAGCCCGACACGTCCGGCTCGCCATCCTCGAAGCGACCGAAGGACCGACGATCTTCGAGTTCCAACTGTTCGCGGCGAAAAGGTAGGATGGGCACCGCCAGGGTGCCATGGGCGGCTCGCCAGTGCTTACTGCTTCCAATCGACCATGCCTGTAGGGCGTGGGTTTATGACGTCCTAGGCTTCGTCTCAAAACCAACTCAAGGGTGGCTGGGCCATAGCGAAGCGGTGGCCCAGAGCGTAGAAAACCGGGCCTTCGCTGCGCTCATTCCCGGGCACCCGGATCGTTATGCCCGTTTTGAGACAAAGCCTAGACCGTTACCTGAACCCGCTTTCAGCGCAGGCACGGCAATCGGAAGACCATCCATGCCTTCACCCCGATCGTCCATTGGCGCTGCCGGTCATTCAGGGGCATAATCAAATGAGAGATGGTCATCGAATTCGTCTGTTTCAAGAAAGCCGCGAGGGGATAGCATGACAATGAGCTTCGCGCGATCCATTGTCGTGCTGGTTGCGCTGGCAATGACCGTTTCGCCGGCGGCCGCTACCGATCTGGCCACGTTGCAGCAAGACTACGTCGATCAGCAATACGGCATGTTCCTCCACTTCAACATGGGGACGTTCACGAATATGGAGTGGACCGATCCCAATGGTGATCCTAATCTCTTCAATCCTGTGGCCCTCGACACCGATCAATGGGCCTCGACGGCCAAGGCGGCGGGCATGAACTACGGGGTGCTCACCACCAAGCATCACGATGGCTTCGCCCTGTGGGACACGGACCAAAGCATGTATGACATCGCCGATCCGGCATGCTCATGGTATTCGAACCAAAGCAGCCCGTACTATCATCACGACGTCGTGCAGTTGTTTGCCGATTCCTTCCGCGACGAAGGACTGGGGGTCGGATTCTACTACTCCATCTGGGACCGCTCCAACGGCATCGACGGCACGCTCTCGTCCGCCGCGGCCACCGCCTACGTCAAGGCGGAGATTCATCACCTCCTGACCAACTATGGTTTTATCGAGGTGCTCTGGACCGACGGCTGGGGATGGCAGTCGGGCTACAGCTATGTCAACTTCTCGGAGGTCTACAACTACATCAAGGCGATTTCGCCCGACACGCTGCTGCTGGAAAACAATGGGATGGGCACGCTGCAATACACCGACGTCGTCGGCCACGAGCAACACCTCCCACCGCCGGACAACACGCTGCCCGCCGAGACCTATCCCACCCTGCGGGCCGACAGCCAGTGGTTCTACAAGACGTATGACGCAGACTCGTTCAAACCCGCCTCGGACATGGGCCAGTACATCCGGGACGCCAACGCGTCCAATGCGACTTGCCTGTTGAACATCGGGCCGGATCGCAACGGTCTGATTCAGACCAGCGCGGTGCAACGTCTGATGGAAATCAAGGACAATCTGGACAATCCTCCCGAACCACGCGTCGGCAACGTGGCCCTCTACAAAACGGCGACGCAAAGCTCCACCTGGCCCAGCTATCCCGCGAACCTGGCCGTCGACGGCTTCAAGGGCGACTTCGCTCACACGTATTGGGACGATTACTTCCCTTGGTGGATGGTCGACCTGGGCGAGATGAAAAGCATCGCCGAGATCGATCTGTTCAACCGTGACGGCTACGGCGGACGGCTGCGCGACATCACGATCGAAATCCTGGCCGAGGACGGCGAGACGGTCGTCTATACTTCTCCGTTGCTCAATCCCGGCAACGTGTTGGGCGGAGGCGTCTTCGACTATGCCAACGGCCCGAACCCGATCACCTTGCTCCTGGACGGCGACGGTGTGGTCGGCCAGTATGTCCGCGTCAGCCGCACACCCGAGTGGGGCTATTGGAACGACAGCACCGGAAACAAGTACCTTCTGACCTTGGCGGAAGTGGAAGTCTATCGGACCTTCATCCCCGGCGACGCCGACGGCGACGGGATGGTCGACGCTACGGATGCCCAGATATTGGCCGACTACTGGGGCGAGGCTGACGCCACCTGGGAGATGGGCGATTTTGATGGTAACGGCGTCATCGGTCCGGGCGATGCGGCCGTCTTGGCGGCCAACTGGGGCCACGGCACGAGCGAGGCCCACCCGACCGGCGTGCCCGAGCCGGCAACCTTTGTCCTGCTATGCAGTGCGCTGGTTGTGTTCGCCGCGCAACGACCAGAGCGTGCTCGGGTTTCGTAGGATGCGTGCTCGCACGCACCGGGTTTTCTCTATTGACCTTTGCATGGCTAGAGCGCGTCAGGGATAACTGTAGCGAGTGCCATGGGCATCTTGCCCGTGCGAGCACTGGCGAAATGCCAGTGGCACCCTCAAAAAAACCGCTACACTTAAACCTGATGCGCTCTAATCCTCGTCTTCCGCCGACGTGCCGGGTAGAGGCCCGGCGTTTTGGTTGGTCGTCACCTTCCGGTGTTCACTTGGCGAAATACCGATCGTCTTTCGAAACAACCGAGAAAAATAATACGGATCGTGGAATCCAAGATGTCGCGCGACTTCACGCACCTGCATCGTCGTGCCGGACAATAACTTTCGCGCCTTCTGCATTTTGAGACGATTGAAGTACTCGATCGGTGAGAAACCGTAGCGTTTCCTGAACAGGGAACAGTAATGGTGCGACGACATGTGCGCGATCTGCGCGAATTGCCGCAGTGAATAACGACCGGCAATGTTCTCTTTCATGAACCGCGTAGTCTTCGCTAGATTCTTCTCCGCCGTCTGTGATCGCGCATTGACTGAATGACGCTGCAGATTAGCCATGCTCAGGAAACGCGCCAAGGCGCCGGTGGCCCCGACCAACTGATTGTACGCATGCACGTTGTTCATCAGTTGATAGGTCTCTTCGAAGGCCGAGAGAAGTTCTTCGGTGCAGGGTAGATGAAAGAGGGGAGTTTCCGCCGTTGCGCCCAACAACCGGCAGTGGTCCGACGCCGCCCGACCGGCAAAGTGAATCCAATAAATCGACCAAGGGGTTTTGTCGGCGGCGCCGTAACAGTGTGGAACCTGGGCCGGAATCAAAAGCGCCGTCTGAGGCATGATGGTCCAACGCCGGCCGGCGATCTCACACCATCCCTTCCCGTCGACGCAATAGTGCAGCACGTGGTCGAGGCTCCCTTCAGGTCGCGGGATAAAGTGCCCCGCCGCCCGACTGCAATAGCCGATCCGCGTGACCAGGAGATCCTTCAGAATCGGCCGAGTCAACGAGTCGCGAATCATCTCCCCGGCTAGCTCGATCGAGCGAAAGTCGGCGAAGACCGCTCGACGCTGAATGTCTCGGGCAACCTTGACCGGAATGTCCGTCAATCGCTCATAGTACTGCCCGTGCGCCGCCAAGATGCTCTGGAGGGTCTGCGACGGCTTGGCACGATAGCCCACCTCCGGAATCAGTTGCTTCACGTCGTCGGTTGGCATCTTACTCATGGCCTGCCTCGAATCAGCGAGATGGCTGACCGTTGCGGTGAGTGCCCAACTACCAGTATAATCAGAGCATTGTCCATTGTCTCGTCCCGAAGGGCCACAATACTCCGGTTTTTGACGAGAAGAACGCCAAAGAAAGGTCCCAGACGCTCTGCCACACCTGCGCGGGGTTTGCTTTGTATCGTCCAGCACGCTCAACGCAGTTGGTACCGCCCGGGAATACGGTCGGCCGGGCGGCCGAGTTCTTGCTCCGCCTGCGAGTCAATTCAGATGCGCCGTTAATATGGAAAGTAAGCCGGCCAGCATCCTGTCTGAAAAGGACTTCATCGCGGCCATCGTCTCCCTGGATGGCTGGCAGAAGCCCATTGCCGAGGTGATGATGAAGTCCCACGTCATCTGCTGCAACGAAGCGACGCCGATCCAAACGGCCTACCAAATTTCTCTGTCGGGTTTCCATGCGGCGAGTCGTGATCCTCTCCGGCTCCCGAGTGGTCGGAACCATCAGCCGGGCAACGCTGCTGCGATGGCTCCGCAACCTGGTGGTTGCCCGTGAATCGCACACCGACCAGTGCCAAGCCGAGAGCGGGCTGGCGACGACCCGACGAGCTTCTAGGCTATGTCGTCGGCTAGGCCGCGTTTGGCGCCATCCCGGCGCGCCGGGATGGGCATGGAACCCAATCTCCCTTTTTTGAGGGCTTATTCAGTCAACGATCTGTTGGGCTACTTGGGCTTGGCAAATGGGAACTTCGTCCGGCATGCCGCTGCCGGCTCGCCCGGATCGGTCGCCAAAGAGCCGAACTCTCAACACGCATGAGTGCGCATTGGTCCCGTCTGTGCGGGGGTTCTTGCGGTCGTTGGACGTGCCCCATCGCCCTCAAGAACGGAATATTGTCCATTATCTTGACCTTATTGTGCATTGCAGTCCCTTTTTTTCCTATTCATAATAAAAAATGAGCATGGACGAATCACCGGGAGCATCGCCTCCAAGCGACTCCTCGGGTTTGTTCGATCGGTCTTTATGGACCTTTTGGTTTGTCGTCGGGGCGGCCCCCCGGCCTTGTCGACCAAAACGGCTAGGTTGGCCTTGTTCGACTGATTGCGTGTGAGGCCAAGTGAACTGATGACGTCCGCGTGAGCTGGCGGCGCGGGTCAAAAATCGTGAATCTTGTCTATGCGGTGTGTTTCACGAAGCACCAGCGATCTTTCAATTCACCCTATAGGAGGCTGCCCTGTTCGACTTGCTTGACGATACGGCTCAGAGACGGCACAAAA
>Ga0315543_1003052_pt1 | contig 15419 bp, 10 predicted proteins | sample SalMarSW160210MG_2_FD_203098 | JGI IMG/M metagenome (GOLD analysis project Ga0315543, IMG submission 203098) | Salt marsh sediment microbial communities from the Plum Island Ecosystem LTER, Massachusetts, United States - Salt Marsh Sediment SW1601-210 ...
GAAGGTCAGAAGAGGTCTGCTGAGCGATGAGTATTACAAGAAGCTGGCTGATGCCTGCGCGGAACTGTCCGAAGCACCCATTTATATCGATGACACTTCGACGCTCACGCCGCTTGAGCTTCGCGCCAAGGCAAGACGGCTCAAGAGCCGACACAATATACAATGTATCATGGTGGATTATTTGCAGTTAATGAATCTCGGCTCGGGACGGATTGAATCTCGCCAGCAGGAAATTACTACGATTTCAAGATATCTCAAGGCCTTAGCCAGGGAGTTGAATATTCCGGTTATGGTTTTGAGCCAGTTGAATCGGTCTCCGGAGGGTCGAGAGGGACACAGACCGAGAATGAGCGATCTGCGGGAGAGCGGCAGTATCGAGCAGGACGCAGATGTTGTGATGCTTCTGCACCGCGAAGATTATTACCATCGTGGACAGGATGATTACGAGCAGGATAATACGGCTGAATTGATAATCGCCAAGCAGCGAAACGGACCAACGGGAACTGTTAAACTTACATTCAGGGAAAAAATTACACGATTTGAGAACGCCGCCCGTATAGGAGAACAAGTGGCACCATTTTAGACTGAGGAGAAGTAATTCGTGCATAGTCATTCTATTCACGATACGCAAAACATGAGATACAAAATACGAAACATCATTCTGATGGTTTTCATATCAACGATGCTTATGAGTTCTGCCGTCCCGGGGGCCTCTGCCGCAGGCGTTGAGCAAAATAATCAAACAAATGAAACTGCCGTGACCAATGGAGGCAGAGGCGTAATCAAATCAATCGAATTTGAGAACAATCGCAAATATAAAGACAAGACTTTGCGGAAGAAGCTGGACTTCGAGGTGGGCAACTACCTCGATCCGATTCTCGCTGAATCCGGCAGAAGAATCATCGTGGAATTTTACCGAAAAAAAGGTTTCCCATATACTGAAGTGACGCTGAATAGAGAGAAGCTGTCCGAAGGCAAAATCATCTATACGGTTTTCGAGGGCCTGCGGATGAAAATTAAATCCGTGAAGTTCAAGGGTAACCAGGCCATCAAGAAAAGCGACCTTAAAAATGCCATCAAAACCAAGACCAGGAGCTGGCTGCTCTGGCCGGTCTACTACACTGAGGAGAAAATCGCTGCAGATGTGGAAAAGCTGCGGAGTCTTTATTACGAAAGAGGATTTCTGAACCACCGCATCGCCGTGCAGGGCCAGAATCATATCACATTCATCATTGAGGAAGGGCCGCTGTATAAAGTCAGAAACTTCACACTCAAGGGGAATACACAATTCGATAATGAGACGCTGCTGGCAGATCTACAATTAAAAACAGGTCAAACCTATTATCAAAGTAAAGCCCAGGCACACACCAGGCGTATTCTCAAGATTTATCGCGAGGATGGGTATGTGGATGCAGAGGTCCAGCAGCATCTCCGGTTTGTTCCGGAGGTAAACTTTGTGGACATCGAGTTCAAAATCACCGAGGGCAGGCAGTTCAGAATCGGTAAGATTCAAATCACAGGTAACGAAAATGTCCATGATAAGGTCATTCGGCGCATTCTGGACGAGTATGATTTTTCTCCGGGTGAATTGTACAACGCTAATATCGCTCCCAAACAGGGCAGCGGCCAACTGGAACGATATGTCCAAATGTCGACAATGTCTGAGGAGGCGATGATCAGACCAATCCCGCCGGCCGAGGGAGCCCCGGACCAAAGAGATGCTGCGGTAGACATCAAGGAAGGCCTGACGGGTATGTGGAATCCGGGTGTCGCCGTGGGCAGCGATAGCGGTGTCATTGGCCAGTTGATTTGGCAGCAACGTAATTTCGATGTTCAGGATTGGCCCGAAAGCTTTGAAGAGTTCATCACCATGCGGGCATTCAAAGGCGCCGGCCAGAGCCTGAGAGTCGCGCTTGAGCCGGGAACCCATGTGAGCTACTATTCTGTAACATTTACGGAACCTTACTTCCAGGACAAACCGACATCACTCGATGTGGTCGGTTCAAGCTTCGAACGGTGGAGAGACAGCCACGACGAAAAAAGGAAAAAAGCATATTTCGGATTCGAGCGGCGGCTTAAAAACCGCTGGCGACCGAGTTTCGGCTTTAGAGCTGAGAACGTCGAGGTCGACGACCTCGATTTCGATGCGCCTCAGGAAATTATCGATATCGAAGGGTATAATCTGCTCTTAGGGGCAAGGCTTGGCATCGGCAGAGACATGAGGAACGATCGATATATACCAAGCGATGGTTATCGATTCGATGTCGGCTACGAACAGGTTACCGGCGACTATGACTTCGGAATATTGAAAGGCACCACCGTCGGATACAGAACGCTTTATGAGGACCTGCTCCAGCGAAGAACCGTCCTGACATTGAAGCTGCTCGCCGCCACAACCGTATCCGATGCGCCTCCTTTCGAAAAGTTTTACGCCGGCGGTACGGGTACTTACGGCATCAGGGGTTTCGAGTACAGGGGCGTAAGCACAAGAGGCCTGCAGACACATGTTCCCAACCCGGTGCGAAAAGACCCGATAGGCAGTGACTGGATATTCCTGGCCAATTCCGAGATAACCGTGCCCTTAATCGGCGAGAACATTGGTGCGTTGTTTTTCATGGACAGCGGAACGATCGATACCGGCAGGTACCGCGCCTCGATTGGGGCGGGCATAGAAATATCGATACCTCAACTGCTCGGCACACGCATACCGATGAGGTTCGAGTTCGCAACACCGCTGATGAAAGACGAAGAAGACGAAAGACAGGTCTTCAGTTTCTATATGGGAAGACTTTATTAAAATTGATTGTCGAACTGTCAATAATAGCCTAAATCGAGAAAGGAAAATTTTATGAAGATCAAAACAGCAATTTTGGGTTGCTTGATAGGCGTGGTGGTTTTGTTATTTGTCCATGAATACAGCATGGCACAGGTGAAAACTAATGATACGAACCTGCCGATAGGCATTGTCGATGTCAGGCGTGCGTTGCGTGAATGTAAGGCAACGGAAAAATACAGGGAAAGAACGAATACTGAAAACAGTAAAATGGATGCGGAGGAGGAGCAGCTCTCCAGAGAGATCCAGGCGCTGGCCGCCGGGCTCAGGGCCCTAAAACCGGGCACCAGCGACCATCTGGCGCAATATAAGGAGTACCTGCAAAAACAGGCAAACCTTAAGACCATGCAGGAGTTCAATCCCCAGCAGAAAGCATTAAAACATCAACAATGGACACAAGAACTCTATAAAGAGATTCTGCAGATAACCAAAGTGCTGGCCGCTGATAAGGGATTGCCCCTGGTCCTTGCGAGCGATGAACCTGAATTTCCTATTCAACGGTACGAGGAGCTTGCTATGACTCTCAGTACAAATAAAGTATTATACAGCAAAGGATGTTTGGATCTAACCGATGAAGTCATCGCCGAGCTGGATAAAGAAGAATCGAAATTCATCAATTAAATAGTGGAGCAAAGAATGTCCGTCACTGACGGGCGCGAAACTTTTTAGTCATAAGACTCAGGTTTGCCGTGTGGTTTCTATGCCGCAAATCCGTATTCATATGACGCACTTTACTGTTTGATTTAAAATGAAATTAACGATTGAACAATTAGCCAAGCGGCTCGGCGCCGAGCTAACCGGTGACGCCAATGCGATCGGCAGGCAGATTATCGCTGTGTGCCCGATTAATACAGCGGACGAAAATGAAGTTACCTTCGTCACAGATGATAAACATAAAGCCTCGCTCAGCCAGTCGCATGCAGGCGCGGTCATTGTCTCGGCACGTATCGAAGGCCTGGACAAGCCGCAATTAATCGTGAAAAATGTTAATGCCGCTCTCATAGAAACCTTGAAAATTTTCGCACCCGGACTCAAGACCGCAACTGAAGGTATTGATCCGACCGCTAAAGTCGCCGACAATGTTAAGATAGCCAAAGGCGTGTATGTCGGCGCGAATGTGGTACTTGACGAAGGTGTCGAAATCGGACAAAACAGCATCATCGGCAGCGGATGCAAAATAGGCGAGAATTCAAAGCTGGGTGAGCATTCTCGTCTCGACAGCAACGTCGTCGTTTACCACAACTGCCGCATAGGCAACAACGTCATCGTTCAGGCAAACAGCACGATCGGCTCAACCGGCTTTGGATATTCATTCATCGACGGTGCTCACAGACTGATTCCACACAACGGCGGCGTTATCATCGAGGACTTTGTCGAGATAGGAGCCAATTGCTGTGTTGACAGGGCCAAGTTCGGAAATACCATCATCGGTGCCGGGACAAAGATCGACAATCTCGTACAAATCGCTCATAACGTCGTCATCGGCAAATGCTGTTTGATAGTGGCTCAGGCCGGTATTGCCGGCAGTTGCAAGCTCGGTGACGGTGTCGTATTAGGCGGCCAGGTCGGCCTGGCCGACAATATAGAAATAGGTGACGGCACGATGGTTGCCGCTCAGGCCGGCGTGATTAACAACGTGCCGGCCGGTCAGAAACTGGCCTGGACACCGGCGATTAAGAGAGAAGACGCAATGCGAACAGTCGGCTTGGTTCTGCGCCTGCCAAAAATGGCGCAGCAACTCAAGCAACTAAGCAAGAGGATAGAAAAACTTGAAGCTGCAGAAGACGATAAAAAGTGAAAGCAGAATGCGAGGACGCGGCATGTTCGGGGGCAAGGAAGTGAAGCTCGTCTTCCGCCCCGCCCCTGCAGATTCCGGCATCACTTTCATTCGGACGGACGTCCCTGAGCCGGTGCGGATTAGTGCCGTAGCGTCAAATCTTGCCGAGCGCAGTCGCCGCACGTCGATCAAGAAAGGCTCGGTTAGTATAGAAACCATCGAGCATTGTCTGGCCGCAGTGAATGCACTTGAGATCGACAACATGATTATAGAAGTGAATGGCCCCGAGCTGCCGGCTCCGGACTGCAGTTGTGCAGAATATTTCAAGACCCTCAAACGCACAGGTTTAATTGAGCAAAACATAAGCCGAAAAGAATACGTAATCAGAAAACCTATCACCATTACCGCGGGTGATACGTGTATTTACGCCCTCCCTTATTCCGATGACGGATTGAGTCTAACGTACGATCTCGATTACGGCGGTCACACCGGTATCGGCAGACAAATTTTCAGTTGCCAGCTTACACCGGAGAGCTTTGAGAGGCATCTCGCACCAGCCCGGACATTTTTGCTTGAGGCGGAGGCAAAACAGTTTCAGGCCCGCGGCACGGGAACACACATCGGCCCTCGCGACCTGCTGGTCATCAACTCAGACGGACCAATTAAGAACAGTTACAGATTTCCCAATGAGTGCGTCAGGCATAAGCTTGCCGATTTAATAGGCGACCTGGCGCTTGTCGGCCGGGCATTGAAAGGGAGGATTGTCGCCTATAAGAGCGGCCACGCCCTCAATCAGCAGCTTGTCAGAAAATTGTACGAGGCGGCCCAGCAGCAGGAGCGCATCGCCAGATATGGCACCGATGCCCTTTTGGATATTCGGCAAATTGCCAAGATTCTGCCCCACAGATATCCGTTTTTGCTCGTGGACAAGGTCATCGAAATCGAAGGAGAGACACGAATCAAGGGCATAAAGAATGTCAGCTTTAACGAGCATTTCTTCCAGGGTCATTTTCCCGGCACGCCGATTATGCCCGGCGTTCTTATCGTTGAGGCAATGGCACAGGTATCCGGTCTGTTGTTCGCACAGAGACTGGAGCATACCGGCAAGCTTGCAGTGCTATTGAGTATGGATAATGTAAAATTGCGTAAATCTGTTGTCCCCGGCGACCAGCTTATTCTTATCTCCGAGACGAACAGACTGAGAAAAAGAACCGCACAGTGTCAGTGCAAAGCGATGGTAGGTGATATAGTAGTCGCCGAAGCACAGATCAAATTTATGCTCGTCGACGATGAAAAAGTATAGAAACAGTTTTAAAGAGGCAATATGACTCAGATACATCCCAGTGCGGTAATCCATAAAGATGCCCAGTTGGCCGACGACGTTATCATTGGGCCTAATTGTGTAATTCACAGCGGAGCTACGATCGGTTCCGGCACGATACTCGAAGCCAATGTGGTAATCAATAAGGATGTCAAGATCGGCCAGAAGAACCATTTTTTCCCGAATTGTGTGCTTGGGAGCCAGCCGCAGGTGCTGCGTTTAAAGTTGGATTCCGAGGTCGGTGGGCTTGTAATAGGCGACGAAAACGTAATTCGCGAACAAGTAACAATACACCGGAGTATTCATCCGGGCGATCTGACTACAATAGGGAATAATAATTTCATGATGGTCAGTACGCACATCGGACACGATTGCACAGTGGAAGATAATATTGTGATGAGCAACCTCGTGCAGATCGGTGGGCATTGCAAGATCGAAACGGGGGCATGGTTCAGCGGCTTGGCTGCTTCACATCAGTTTGTAACGATCGGCAAGTGGTGCTATGTGGCCGGATTAGCCGGGATTAACCGGGACATTCCACCGTTTCTGACAGTCAGTGGACATTATCCGCCGAGAGTTCGAGGAGTGAACAAGCGAGGTCTGAATCGAGCCGGTCTGAGCGAACAGCAACAACAGCGAATATTCGACGCGTATAAAACGTTATATCGACAGGAAGGCACGTTACTTGAAAATGCAAAAGCTTTGGCAATGGAGGACGAGCTCGATGAAAATGTTCGAGCCATGATTGATGCGATAATCAAAAGCAGCGAGCATCAATTTGGCAGGTACCTTGAGAAGTTTAGACATCGTTGATAGTTCACACTTAAACAAATAACAGTGAACAACGAGAACTGGATAATGAATAAAACTATACAAAACAGGAATTTACGAACCGCTGTTATCGGCGCAGGCAAAATGGGGGCAATACACGCAAAGGTATATAACCAATTACCTCAGCGCGAACTTGTTGCCGTGGTCGATATCGATGCCAACAAGGCTAAGCGTCTGGCCGATCAATATCACTGTCTGGCCTCGACTGATTGCGCAGAGATCCTGAACAAGGTCGATGCCGTAACAATCGCGACTCCAACGGTGACGCATCTGAAGCTGGCGAAGATATTTATCAAGAAACAGATTGCGGTACTGATCGAAAAACCGCTGGCGGCCAATGTCAGAGAAGGCAGGAAGATCGTCGCCCTTGCTAAAAAGCACGGCACTGTCGTGGCGGTGGGTCATTCCGAGCGATGTAATCCGGTGGCCCAGGCAATCAAAAGGCTCGATATCCAGCCGAAATTTATCGAGGCCAACCGTATCAGTCCATATCCGTTCCGCTCGACCGACGTCGGAGTTGTGCTGGATGTTATGATCCACGATATAGATATTATCCTGTCCCTGGCGGCAGGCAAAATTAAGAGAGTGGACGCTGTCGGTGTCAACGTCGTTGAAGACAGGGAAGACATCTGCAATGCAAGGATCGTTTTCGATAACGGCTGTATCGCGAATATTACCGCTTCGAGACTCGCTCTTAAAACCGAAAGAAAGGTCAGGGTTTTTAGTCGGAAGGCGTATCTGAGTGTGGATTATCTCAGAAAGAGCGGGATTATTATTAAAGCTGATCCAAATATTAACGTTCTCAAGTGGATAAAAGGGCACAAAGAATCCGGGGATTTTGACATGACTTCGGTAAATTGGCCGGATTTACTCCACATCGAACAGCTTGATGTCAACGATAAGGAACCCATCCGGCTGGAACAGGAGGCTTTTCTACAGGCCGTTACCGATAGAGCATGCACACCTGAGGTCAGCGCCCAGGAGGGTCTGGCCGCACTGGAATGTGCACAGAAGATTCTGGCCTCAATCAAAAAACACAAGTGGAAAGAAAAAATCGGCGATGATATGTAACGAACGGCCCATGAAAAAAACGAAACGGGGCGACGGCTAAAATGTTTAACTTTGAAAGATATGTATTATGAATAGGAAATCTTGGTTCTGTGGATTGTTGATGGTTGTTGTAATGACCTGTGGCTGCAGCGAGAAAACGAACAAGGCGGCGGCCGACAAAAAAATAGTAAACTCGGAAAGGAATATTGTGAAGTCACAAAGCAACATTGTAAAGTTGGAAACAAGCATGGGAAATATCGTCATTGAGCTTAACGAGCAGGTGACCCCTGTCACGGTTAAGAATTTCCTCGGATATGTCGAGGCAGGATTTTATGATGGTACGATCTTTCATAGAGTAATCCCGGGCTTTATGATCCAGGGGGGCGGTTTCACAAAGCAGATGGCAGAAAAAGATACGCGAGCCCCAATCATTAATGAAGCCAAAAACGGTCTTAGCAATGAGAAAGGCACAATCGCAATGGCCCGGACCAGCGATCCCGACAGCGCAACAGCTCAGTTCTTCATTAATCACAGAGACAATGATTTCCTGAACTATATTGATGACAGCAAGGCGGGATATGCCGCGTTCGGCAAGGTCACCGAGGGAATGGACGTAGTGGATGCCATCGCATCGGTAGAAACAACAACTCGAAACGGCATGGATGATGTTCCCGTCGAACCTGTAATAATACAATCGGCAAAAGTTGTTCCTGAATAAGTTCGAGGTAAACTGAGCACTATATATCATCAGGTATTCCGTAGGGGCGGTTCGCGAACCGCCCCCATTTTTTTACCGGGCGGGCCAGTGAGAGTAACCTGGAAGGCACGCATCACAAAGTAGATAGCGAGAATTTTTCTCCTTGTATCATTCATGTTTCTTTTTTTCTGTAACGAAATCCCACTTTCGTGCCTCTTTAATATTGAACAGTCAAGTTTATACGAGATGAAATTTGAAAGGGAAAAATCATGGCAAAAATCTCAAAAAACATTTTAGTGTTGGTCGCCGCGACGCTCTGCATCATACTGCTTGCCGGCCGTTCTATCGAACCGACCGCCGAAGCACAGGCAAAACAGACCGGGAAGGCCCAGGATCCACACCAGGATGTGTGTGTCCTCGTCGAGGCATTTGTCGTTGAGGTCGATCTCTCAGGGCTTTACAAGCAGGGAGTCAGCCCCATCGGCCAAAAGCCCGATTCTGTGTCAGTGGAAAATATCCTCAAATGCCTGGACGCCAGGGATATAGCGCAGGTCACCACGGGTGTAAAAGTGGCAATTCAATCAGGTCAACACGGAGAAGCCAAAATTACAGAGACTATCTACGTAAAGCAGCAAGCACCTGTTCCGAGCGGCAGAAATGTTTCAGTTCCTGTACGTTATAGGAATTATGATATTGGAAAGACGTTCAGTACCATAGCATCTGTCCGCCCAAACGGTGAAATACTCACGAGTTTTGACTTCAACGAAAGTACATACCGGAACATTACCTCCACCGATGAAACTCCACGCAACACCATAAGCAGGGAATGGTCTGGTACGGTAAATCTCTATGCCGGCCGGCCCGCCATTGCCGGTGCAACTCAGAATGAAGAGACCGCGGTTTTTCTGATTCTCTGTGCCGACATAAAGGACAAGTAGAACTCGTTCAGGCCTTTAGCTTTAACTTGCTGACTGCCTGGTGTGCAAGCCGGGTCGGCTCCGGCAGGCGATACTTCACGGAACAGTCAAGAACTACTCTGATAGCATCTTCCAGGAGGCACTTGTGCCCTACCGAGACAAAAACCGGCTTGACATTTGTACGTGTTCTAACAACCGCCCCAATTATCTCGGATTGTGTGTTTTGCTTTCTCTTTGCATCTTTCAACAGACTGTATCCCCCCTTTTCGAGCGGGGGTTCTTCATACGTTCCGGTCAGTCTGCTTTTTGCACAACCGATTGTCGGCTGATCCAGGAACAGGCCGAGATGTGCCGCCAGGCCGAGCCGGCGGGGATGCGCGATTCCCTGTCCGTCGATCATAAACACTTCCGGCTGTGTTTGCAGTTTCTCAACCGCAGCAAGACAGACCGGAGCCTCGCGAAAAGAAAGCAGGCCCGGTATATAGGGAAAAGTGACCTTACGCGAAGCACTTACCGTTTCCACAATCTCAAATTGTGGCGGCCGCAAAACAATTACCACCGCTAAAATTCTCTCGCCGTCCCTGCTGAAAGCACAATCAATCCCGGCGATAAGTTTCGGGCCTTTCTTTAAGCACGTAAACTGCACTTTGCAGGCCAGGTCCGCCTGCACCTGCCTGGCCCGTGAATAAGACAAATTCCAGCTATGCAACTTTTTCATGGATTATCGACTATCGAGTATTGGTTTTTTACCGGACGAAAAGCATTTTACCTTTTCGATGTGTTGTGCTACAATGATCAATTTGTGTTAATGTCAACTTTGTGCAATATTGTTACTGGGGTCAGTAAAGACGTAATATGGCCGGAAAAGCAGAAAAAGCTATTAGAATTACAGGTGCCTCCGAGCACAATCTCAAAAATATCAGTCTGAGCATTCCTCGTGATAAAATGGTGGTTATTACCGGCATCAGCGGCTCGGGAAAAAGCTCGCTCGCTTTCGATACGATTTATGCCGAAGGGCGCAGGAAATATGTCGAGTCGCTGAGCGCCTACGCCCGGCAGTTTCTCGAACAGATGCAGAAACCGGCGGTTTCGGATATTTCGGGTCTGCCACCGACGATTGCCATCGAGCAGCGAAGCGCCAGCCACAATCCTCGCTCGACCGTAGCTACCACTACTGAGATTTATGACTACTTCAGAGTGCTTTTTGCCCGTGTCGGCACGCCCCACTGCTGGGTTTGCGGCAAAGAAATCACAAGCCAGCACTCTTCGCAAATCGTCGAGTCCATTCTTTCGGAGCCGGAGGGTACGAAAATCCAGATATGTGCCCCGCTGGTTCGCGGCAAAAAAGGCGAGCACAAGGATATCTTCGCCCATATACAGACAGAAGGTTTCGTTCGTGTCCGTGTGGATGGCACGATTTACGATTTACGTAACGTGCCGGCCCTGAATAAAAACAAAAAGCACGATATCGCTGCGGTTGTCGACCGGTTAATCCTCAAGGACGCGATTCGCATCCGGCTGGCAGATTCGGTAGAGACTGCGCTGAAACTGGCTGACGGCGTGATTCTCGTATTGACGCAGGAAGCCAAAGCGGACAAAAAAAATGGCGGTAACGGAAAATGGAAAGAAACGATCTATAGCGAAAAATTCGCCTGCCCAAAGCACCCGCAGGCAAGCCTCGAAGAGTTATCGCCCCGGCTGTTCAGCTTCAATAGTCCCTATGGCGCCTGCAAAAGCTGTGACGGTCTTGGAACTATTCTCGAGTTTGATCCCGATTTGATTGTGCCGGATAAAAGCGTCTCGCTGGAAAACGGCGCTATCGACGCCTGGCGCAAAGGCGGAAAGAGAATGAATATCTTCTACAACAGGCTGGTCAAACGATTCTGCCGGAAGATGGGTATCAGCAAATCAATACCATTCACACAAATACCGGAAAAGTACAAAACGATTCTGATGTATGGGACTACCGGCGCCGACGTGAAGAAATACGGCGTATCATTTGAAGGAGTGATTCCAAATCTTAACCGGCGATGGGAAAACACTACCAGCGAGTACGTGAAAACCAGATTGACCAGCTACCTGTCACAGCACCCCTGCAGGAGTTGCCAGGGCGCCCGGCTGCGGCCCGAGGCGATTGCCGTGACTATCGGGGGCAAAAGCATCCATGAACTGACCGCTCTTGGCATCGAAAAAGCACAGGCTTTCTTCAAGAAGCTGAAGTTAGACGAGGAGCAGTCACTGATTGCCGCCGCGGTGTTGAAGGAGATAAAAGCACGGCTTAAATTTATGTTCGACGTCGGCCTCGGGTATCTGACTCTGGACAGGATGAGCAGCACCCTTGCCGGCGGAGAAGCACAAAGAATCCGACTGGCGACTCAGGTCGGAAGCGGGCTGGTCGGAGTTTGCTACGTGCTCGATGAGCCTACAATAGGCCTGCACAAGCGAGATAACGACCGATTGCTGGGAATCCTGCAGCGGCTTACCCGGTTGGGAAATACGGTAATAGTGGTCGAGCACGACGAAGATATCATCAGAAGCGCCGACCATATCGTCGATATCGGCCCGGCCGCCGGTGCACACGGCGGAGAACTCATCGTGCAGGGCAGCCTCAGTGACATTATCGATTGTGAAAATTCGCTGACGGGAGATTACCTGAGCGGCAAAAAAAATATCGCACTTCCGGCAAACAGAAGGCGTTACAATCTGAGAAAATGTATCGAGGTAAAAGCGGCGGCCGAAAACAACTTAAAGGATATCGATGTCAAGTTTCCGCTCGGCGTCTTTACATGCGTCACGGGCGTCTCCGGCTCCGGCAAGAGCACCCTGGTAACCGAGATTCTGCTCAAAGCCCTGAAACGCCGGCTCTATCAGTCTCGTCAGAGACCCGGCAGGCACAAAACCCTTCTTGGCACGTCGCAAATTGATAAAGTAGTAGAAATCGACCAGTCACCTATCGGAAAAACGCCGCGGAGCAACCCGGCAACGTATACCGGGGCCTTCGACGTGATAAGAAAACTGTTCAGCATGACGCGTGAGTCGAAAATTCGAGGCTATAAACCGGGACGATTCAGCTTTAACGTCAAGGGCGGACGCTGCGAACACTGTAAGGGACAGGGCACAAAGAAAATCGAAATGCACTTTCTGCCGGACGTTTATGTCACCTGCCAGAGCTGTAAGGGCAAAAGATATAATCCGGAGACCCTCACAGTGACATACAAAGGCAGGAACATTGCCGATGTGCTCGATATGAGGATTGAAAAAGCGGTGGATTTCTTTGCGAACTTTCCGACTATCGTCCGGATTCTGCGGACATTGGCCGACGTCGGGCTGGGCTATATGCAGCTTGGCCAGGCCTCGACAACGCTCTCCGGAGGCGAAGCCCAGCGCGTCAAACTCTCCTCTGAATTAGGCAAGGCTGCGACGGGACACACCCTGTATCTGCTCGACGAGCCGACTACGGGGCTGCACTTTGCCGATATTCACAACCTCCTGAATGTGCTTCAACGGCTGACAGATTGCGGCAATACCGTAGTCGTCATCGAGCATAACCTTGACGTAATCAAGATGGCAGATTATATAATAGACCTCGGCCCCGAGGGCGGCGAGGCCGGGGGCAAAGTGGTCGTCGCAGGAACGCCCGAGCAGATTGTCAAAAACAAAAACAGCTATACAGCCAAATTCCTGAAAGAGAAACTCGTCAAGAGCAAATAGTGAGGCAAGCAATAAAATGTGGGAATTCCGATTGCGTGATACTGACGATTTGAAACAATTAAGCAAGCGGCTCGGCGTTAACGTCCAGGCGATTGAGGACGTTTCGATTTTAACCGAACCCGTGCAGGTTGGAGAATTAGTAATTCCGAACTCGCTGGCCGTGCATCCGATGGAGGGCTGCGACGGCGATTCTCAGGGTCGGCCGGGAAAACTTACCCTCCGGCGCTACGAAAGATTTGCCGCCGGCGGCGCAGGGCTGATCTGGGCGGAAGCCACGGCTGTCGTCCCCGAAGGCCGGGCAAATCCGAGGCAATTATGGCTACATGAAAAAAATAAAGACAGCTTCGCCTCGATGGTCAAAATGATGCGACAGGCTGCCGCCAGGAGTATTGGGCCAGGTCATCAGCCCGTAATTGTGCTGCAGTTGACCCATTCGGGCCGGTACAGCAAACCGGAAGGGATGGCACATCCAATCATCGCTCAGCGAGATCCATACCGCGATCCTATGGCCCCCCAGCCCAAACCGGATCCAAATAGAAAAAGCAGGATACCGGACGACTGGCCGCTTGTGACGGACGAATATCTTGACAAGCTCCAGGATGCTTATGTCGAGGCCGCAAGAATCGCCTTCGAAGTCGGATTTGACGCCGTCGATGTCAAGTCCTGTCACGGATACCTGATCAACGAGCTTTTCGGCTGCCGCGGCAGGAAAGGAAAATACGGCGGCTCATTCGAGAACCGAACGAGGTTTCCGCTGGAAGTCATTGATAAGATTCATCAGGAACTCGGCGAAGACGCCGTCGCTGCGATGCGGCTTGGAATTTACGACGCTATTCCTTATCCTTACGGCTGGGCCGTCGACGAAAACGATTATACGAAGGCGGACCTGGCCGAACCGAAGAAGCTGATCGGGCTGCTGCGACAGCGTGGCCTCAGGCTGATGAATGTCACGATAGCGAATCCGTATTACAACCCGCATGTGGGCAGGCCCTTCAATGAAACGATTGTGGGCGGATACGAGGAGCCGGAACATCCGCTGGTTGGTGTCGACAGGCTCGTCAACCTGACGGGTAAAATTCAAAAGCAATTCCCCGATATTGCCATGGTCGGCACGGGTTATAGCTGGCTGAGAACTCTTTTTGCGAATGTTGCGGCGGCAAACAAAAGCAACGGCCTGACCACCCTGGTCGGTGCCGGGCGTATGGCCTTCGCGTATCCCGATTATGCAAAAGACATTCTCAACGATGGCAAAATGTATCCGGAGAAAGTGTGTGTAAGCTGCAGCGCCTGCACACAAATCATGCGCGACGCCGGCATGACAGGTTGTGTAGTGCGGGACAACAAAGTTTACGGGCCCATTTTCGAGCACGGCCGAATGAGTGACAGGGACAATCTTGCCCGGCTCGCATCAGCCTGCCGCAAGTGCCAGGAGCCGACTTGCCGGCTGGGCTGCCCTGCCGGCGTGGATATTCCGAAATTCATCAGCCAGTTTTTGGATGGCGAAGAAAAGGCCGCTTACGAAACACTCAGAGAAGCGAATATATTTCCCGAAGTCTGCGCCTGGTTGTGCCCGGTCGAGCAGCAGTGCGAAGGCCACTGCCTGCAGAGCTTTATCGGCGACGGCCCCCTTCCGATAGCCAAGATACAAAGGTATCTGGCCGAGCAGGCCAATCGGAACGGCTGGTCAAAACTTCGGATACCGCAAGAGAGCACTGGAAAGAATGTTGCTATAATCGGTGCCGGCCCCTCGGGTTTGTCCTGTGCGGCGAAACTCCTCGAAGCGGGACATACGGTGACAATATTCGACGCGAGCACCGAATTCGGCGGCATGATAGCATCGGTCATCCCAACGGACAGGCAGAGCAATTCGCTCAGGAATGAGATCGCGGCGATTTTCGCCGATGTGCCGAAAGGGCGGATGATTTTGCGTCTGGGCAAAGAATTAAATACCGATTTCAATCTGGATAACATAATCGAAGAAGGATATGACGCCGTGTTTATCGGGATGGGCCTGCCGAACTCCGTCAGTATCGGCGGCAAAAATGGGAACATCGACGGCTTGTGGAATGCGATGGAATTTCTCTCGGCGGCCAGAAAACCAGATGCGCCGAACCTCAAAGGCCAGACATTAGCGGCGATAGGTGGCGGCAATACCGCGATGGATGTCGCGACCACCGCCAGGCGGCTCGGCGCCAGGGACGTTTACGTAATCTATCGCCGGTCGTTCAGGGAGATGCCCGCCTGGAGCGGCGAGCGAGACCGGGCGATTGAGCAAGGTGTGC
>Ga0315543_1003056_pt1 | contig 15402 bp, 12 predicted proteins | sample SalMarSW160210MG_2_FD_203098 | JGI IMG/M metagenome (GOLD analysis project Ga0315543, IMG submission 203098) | Salt marsh sediment microbial communities from the Plum Island Ecosystem LTER, Massachusetts, United States - Salt Marsh Sediment SW1601-210 ...
CGAGTTCACGTGTGCTGCAAAGCCTGCTGATCTTCCGAATCAGATCATCGATCTCTTTGCTATAGACTGCGATGTGATGGTGGAGAATGTCTGTCAGCGGGTGATCTCCCGGCCTACCGTTGGGCATGCTTTGTCTCCTTCATTCTGGAAACCTCTTATTGATTACACTAACGTGACAAGCAGAAATGTAGCAGTAGGGTGGGGCGGGAACCGCCCCACCAGGAACTTGTGTAGCGATCAACGATTCCACTGCGCGATGCCCATCCTACACACTGCTGGGCAAGCCAGCAGTGGCACCCGATGTGGGGCACGGCCTGATCTACAACATGGCCTCGAGGACCTCGGTCAGGTGTTCGTCGGTCATTTCGACGGGGTTGCCGCTCATGCTGCTGCCGCGCGAGCTGGCTACGATCGCGGGAATCTGCTCGGCCCGGACGCCCAACTCCGACAATCGGCCGGGAATGCCGATCTCGCGACAAAGCGTCTCGATCCGCTCGATGAGCCGGCCGACCGCGCTCTGGTCGGAAAGTGTGTGGTCGACCTTGAACAACCGCCGGGCAATATGCGCCAGCTCTTTCTGTCGCGCCAGGCGGTTCACGCGAAGTGCCGCCGGCAGCATCACCGCGCAGGCCACGCCGTGCGGCACGCGGCAGTGGACGCCCAACGCCGGCGCCACGCCGTGGGCCATGCCCAGCCCCGAGTTGGCCAGTGCCATGCCTGAGAGCAGCGCGGCGTGGGCCATTCGCTCTCGGGCGGTGCGCGAGGTCGGCTCGCGGACCGCCTCGGCGATCGACGGTGTGGCCAGGCGCAGGCCTTGCATGGCCAGGGCCTGCGGGATGGGCCGGGCCTTGCTCGAAAGATAACTCTCCAGCAGTTGCGTGATGGCGTCCATGCCGCTGGCCGCCGTGATCGCCGGCGGCACGGTGACGGTCACTTCGGGATCGACCAGGGCCAGCCGCGGCATGAGCCGATTGTCGCGAAGACTTTTTTTGAATGGTGGATCATAGCATGATATCACGGCGTTCCTGGTCGCCTCGGCCCCGGCGCCGGCGGTGGTCGGCATGGCCACGATCGGCAGCGGATCATTGTCGAGCGTCAGGCCGCGGCCCACGCCTTCGAGATAGTCACGGACCGTGCTGCTCTGAAGGTTCGTGGCCATGGCGGCGACGGCCTTGGCCAGATCGATCGCCGCACCGCCGCCGACGGCCAGCAGAAAATCACCTTCGGCCGTACCCTGCTCGGTCAATTGTTCGGCCGCCGCGTCCACGTCGGTCACTTCGGGCTCGTGGGATAAGCGAGTCAGTTCGACCGACTCGATCATCTCGTCGTAAAGCGAGCCGCGGATTTCGTTCAAGACGCCCTGCTGGGCGACCGTGCTCGAACCACAAACGATCCAGGCACGTCGGCCCAGGCGGCAGGCGTGTCGGCCGATCTCTCGCCGCCGGCCCCAGCCGAAGACGATTTGCCCCGGCGCGAGGAAATCGTAGGAGATGGTCGACGAGCTCATGGTTCACCTGGTTCTGCTTGCGTCGGAACCGTCGTTTTCGGATTGGCCGCGATATTCTATAATGGCTTGTCCTAACTGATTATCCCTATTTGAGCCGGTGCGGCAAGTATGGAAGACGGCAGCGAGCAAGTATGACCGCGATCCGGGGAAGACTGGTTCTGGCCCAGGGAATCGTCGACGGGTCACTGGAGGTCGATGAGGGCCGCATTGCCCGAATCGAGCCAGGCGCGACGGGGCCGGCCGAGCACGATTTCGATGCGTGTCTGATTCTGCCCGGCTTTATCGACGTGCACATGCACGGCCTGGGTGGGCATGACACGTTGGAGACGGAAGATCTGGTGGGGATTGCCGGAATGCAGCCGCGCTTTGGCACGACCGGTTTTCTGCCCGCGGCGGCTTCGCTTTCGACCGAGCGGTATCTTGCATTTGGGCGTCACGTGGTGGCGGCCCAGCGCGAGGCCGGCGCGGATGCGGCGTCGATTCTCGGCGCGCACTTCGAGGGTCCCTTCGTCAATCCGGCGGCCAAGGGCGGCATGGACGAAGCCTTCCTGCGCCCGGTTGATTTGGACGAGTGCCGGCGCTACCTCGAGGAGGTCGGCAAGGCGATCAAAATGATGACGGTCGCGCCGGAGCTGCCCGGCGGATTGGGGCTGATCCGGTTGTTGCGCCGCGGTGACGTGGTCGTTTCGATCGGGCACAGCCGGGCCACGCGACAGGAGTTGGACCAGGCGGTCCGTGCCGGCTTGAGCCAGGTGTGCCACCTGTTCAACGGGTTCGAGCGTGACGGGAAGGACTCCCGGTGGCCTTGGAAGCGAGGCCTCCTGGATGCGATCCTGCGGAGCGATCGACTCGACGCGGAGGTGGTCTGTGACATGGTCCACGTCGCCCCGGAGCACGTGCGACTGGCGATCGAGCGTTTTGGTCCGGACCGATTCATCGCGATCACCGATAGCCTGCAGGGCGCCGCGCTGGCGCCGGGCGAGTACTCGATGGTCGACGGCCGAATGTTTTCGACGCGCGACGGTTCGGCCCGACTGGTTTCCGACGGGACGCTGGTCGGCAGCATCATGACGATGGACCGGGTCTTGGCGAATCTGATCCGGCAATGTGGTGTCGATCCGGTGCTGGCGGCCAGGTTCACCTCGACCAATCCGGCTCGGGCCATGGGCGTCGACGATCGCCTGGGGAGCCTCGAAGTCGGGAAGACGGCCAATCTCGCGGTCCTCGATGAAGACTACCGATGCGTGGCCACGTTCGTCGAAGGCCGCAAGGTGTATGGCCGGTGACGTGTGGAAGGATATGGGGTAAGATGTTCCCATGAGCGATACGATCGAAATCAAACCGACCGGGCCGATGGACGGCGCGATTCGCCCGCCGGGATCGAAGAGCATCACCAATCGCGCGCTGGTCTGCGCGGCGTTGGCCGACGGGGCCTCGACGCTTACCGGCGTGCTGGACAGTGAAGACACGCGGGTCATGCTCGCGGCGATTGCGCAACTCGGGCTGGAGGTCTCGGCGGATTGGCCTGGCCGAAGCGTGCGTGTGGTCGGTTGCGCCGGTCGGCCGCCGCTGGCCGAAGCCGATCTCTACGTGGCCAACAGCGGCACGACGGTCCGTTTCCTGACCGCGATGGTCTCGCTGGGCGAGGGTACGTTTCGGTTGGACGGAACGGCACGCATGCGCCAGCGACCGATCCAACCGCTCCTGGACGCCTTGGGCCAGCTTGGCGCCAGGGCGGTCTGCGAGTTGGGAACCGGTTGCCCACCGGTTGTGGTTCATGCCGGGGGACTCTCGGGCGCAGCGGCAAGCATCTCGGGCGAGATTTCGAGCCAGTATCTAAGCGGGCTGTTGATGGCCGCTCCCGGCGCCCGCGGACCGATCGAATTGGTCGTCGCCGGCGAGTTGGTCTCGAAACCGTACGTCGAGATGACGCTGGCCGTGATGGGCTCCTTCGGCGTGACGGTCGAGCGCGCCGGCGCGGAGCGATTCCTCGTGCCGGCTCCACGGTCGTACAAGGCGCGGCAATATGCCATCGAGCCGGACGCTTCGGCGGCCAGCTACTTTTTTGCCGCCGCGGCGATTGCCGGGGGTCGGGTCACCGTCGAGGGGCTCTCGCGCGCGAGTCTGCAGGGCGACGTGACCTTCTGCGATTGCCTTGCGGCGATGGGGTGCCAGGTCGAGTACGGCGCGGATCGGATCACGGTGACCGGTCGGCCGTTGCACGGCATCGACGTCGACATGAATGCCATTAGCGACACGGTGCAAACGCTCTCGGCGGTGGCCCTGTTTGCCGAGGGAGTGACGTTGATTCGCAACGTGGGCCACATTCGGCACAAAGAGACCGATCGGCTCTCGGCACTGGCCACGGAGTTGCGTAAGCTCGGGGCTGAGGTTGAAGAAGGCGCCGATTGGCTACGCATCGAGCCCGGCCGCGCCCACGGCGCCACCCTCGACACGTACGACGATCATCGCATGGCAATGAGCCTGGCGCTGGTCGGACTGCGCGTGGCGGGCGTGGTGATCGACAATCCCGACTGCACGGCGAAGACCTATCCCGGCTTTTTCGAAGATCTTGCCCGGCTATCGCGGATGCGGTAGACGAGCGTAGTCGGCCGTCTCGTCGGACGTGGTTTCCAACAGTTTGTCGACGCGTTGCATGAGAGACCGGGACGTTTCGGTCACGGGCAAATCACCGGCAGCCAGATCAACCGCGTCGAGCATTGCGCCGCAATGCGGACAAACCACCTTCTTGCCGAGATACTCCACGCGGATGTGCAGGCGGCGGCCGCACGTCGGACAGTCGCGGACGAAAAAGACGTTTCTCGACATGAGTGGTACCTCCTTTCACCGAGTAGATCTGATAGCGATCACAGAGGGGAACAGCGCGCCGACGTGTCCTTATCCTGAAGAAGAGTAGGCTTCAACTTTGCCGGTGAACACATCGGCCCCAACGAGAATATCTATCAACCGGAGTACCCATTTTATGGGAGGGACGCTGTTCGTGCAACGACATCCCCCCGGCTGCGATTGCCGGTTTCTTGTTATACACGGCATAGCCCAAAACGGTGTCTGGCCGCGTGCCCACCCCGCAGACTGCTCCATTTTGGGTCGTTGAATACGGACTTTTCGGCGGGATGCAAGAGCACGCGTCAGAATGTCTGCAATAAATGCACAACGTGCGCAGTGTACGGCCACGCGAGGATGCCGCTGGGGGGAATCCCTCGTGGGGTAAGACATCCGATCAGGGGGTATTACATGCACACTCTGCCTGGAAGTACAGGGTAACGTAGAGTTTGCAGAGCGATCACGCTTGCGTGCTGATTTCGAACCAAACGGCCCGGGCGCCAACAGGCACCCAGCCGTGCGCATTCCCGTCTGGCTGGGTTCGTTCGGACTGGGAGGAGATTACCATGCTGTGGAAAACGTGTCGAAGATCGATCGAGCATTGGTTGGGAGTCGCTACATGCCTCCTGCTTTGCGCAAGCGCCGCGCTGGCCGCGAGCCGCGGCTCTCCGACACTGCCGACATTCGACGAGGTGAAGAAAACCGTGCGTCAATACTTCGATCAATTGCCGAAAAAACAGTCGGGCGTAATCATCTCTCGAAGTCAGGTCGAGCAGGTCTTGCGTCGCTTGGATCGCATCGGATGGCGCGTTGCGGATCAGAAGGCGATTCTCGATGCGGTTCTGCCGGACAATAGTTATCTCGTCACGCAGCTTCGCACGTCGGCCGGCATGAAATTCGCCAAACAACTGGCCGAGGTTCCACAAGGTTTCGACCGGCTGGAGCGACTCAGTCGTTTGCCGCGAGGTCGTCAAAACGTCCGGAATCTGATTCGTGGACCCGACGGCTATCTGATGATTGAATACATGACGACCACTCCCTACGGAAAGAACCTGAGCAAGATGCTGTCGAAGGACCCTGGAGGGAAGGACTTCACCAAGACGACGGGACGCATCTATACGGTCGAGATGCTTCTGGACCGCCTCGAAGAGTCTTACACGAAAGCCACCGGAGGCGCAGCCAAGAAGAAACAGCGGGGGCAGAAGGGCCCATAGGGAGCAGAACAGGGGATAGGTCTGCTCTGTAGAAAACCTGCCAATCGGGTGCCTGGGCCATAGCGAAGCGGTGGCCCAGGTGCCTGTAAAACGAGCTTGCTTTCTCACTATGGTGTGCCACTGCTTGCCGGAAGGCAAGCAGTGACCCGGACTTGCAGAAGCACTGCTTCTTGCGAAGCAGTGGCACACTGTCATGAACTGTTGTCGCTTGGTGAGACACGCGGGCTAGAATGGGCGACAGATCCGGCACTACCGGACGACGCGGATCGACTTGATCACCACCGGCTCGACGGGGACCCGTTCAAACGGCGATCCATCCTTTCCCGCGGCTTTATGCACCTCGGCGTTGCCTATCCGCTTGGCGACTTCCATGCCTTCGACCACCCGGCCGAAGACACAATAGCCATAACCCTCGGGCGTATCGTCCCGATGGTCCATGTGTGCGTTCTTGGCCAGGTTGATGAAGAAGCCACTGGTGGCGCTATCGATCATGTCTGGTTCTCGGGCCATGGCGATGGTGCCGGGAAGGTTCGTGAGGCCGTTGCGGGCTTCGTTGTACACGGGGATCCCGGTTGGCTTCTTCGCCAGATCCTTGGTATAAGCACCGCCGACGATGGCGTATTCCGGCGCCACGTCACGGAAGATCGTACCGTCGTAGTGCCGCTGGTGGACATATTGCAGGAAGTTGTTCACAGTCAACTGGGCTTTCTCGGCATCGAGCTTGACCACGATATCGCCCAGCGAGGTTTCGATCTTCACGACGGGATGCCTGCGCCGGTCGGCTTGGGATGAGTCGGTCTGTCCCTTGGCGAGCGATGCATTCTCGCCGCCGACGGAGCGGTCGGTGTTGTCTTGGCCGTCTTCGGCGCTCTGACCACAGCCCACCAACGCAACGGTCGCCAGCAGGATGACCAGAGCGCAACACGATCCGAGGAAACGTTGCGCGGTTTGCATAGGGTTCTCCGAAACTCCGAGTTGCCAGATGGAAAAACAGTGCCAGGGCGAGTGCAGCGAGACGGCACCTTCCGAAACGCGTATCATCGGTGGATTGACGATTCCGTGCAAGCTCGGTTTTTCGTGTGGCGCGTTGTCGTTGGGGGGTGGTTGGGGTGGTGAGAGAGGCGGGTCAACCTGGAAAAGACGCCGGGAAAGTCCCATTTCCGACTCGATTGAGCCTGATTCAACAAATACGGTATAATGTCGCATGGCGTCGAGCGCGAGGTCCTTTAGGGAGGCAGATGCCTGGGGTCGGGGAGGATTGGGATGTACAGCCGTTGGGCCAATTTCACGGTGATCGTCCTTTGGCTGGCTACGATGACATGGCTCGTCAAGGCGAGGATGCTGCCGTCTCTGCTCGTCGGAGAGCCGCCCGACCGCCAGAACATCTTGGCCGCCCGACAGAAGGAGCCGCTGGTCGGCTGGCACCTGTGCTGGAACAACCAGGCGGTGGGTTGGGCGCTGAGCCTTACCCGACCCTTGCCCCGGGGGTTCACCGAGATCCGGAGTCGAGTCCATTTTGCGCGGCTGCCGATCGGCGAGATGACGCCCGGTTGGCTGCGGGCGCTGCTCGATACGCTCGAGGCGCCTCCCGCCTGGATCAAGGCTGACGCCCGAACCACGCTCAGCGTCGATGCCGACGGTCAGCTTTCGCGCGTCCAGTCGACCGTTCACTTTGGGTCGTTGGGAGAAGCGGTCTGCATGACGGGCGAGGTCAAGGGGACGAAAATGGCGATCTCGGTGCAGTCTCGGGAGCTAAGCGATCAAAGGGAAATACCCATCAACATCAAGGCGCTCCGCGGCGAGACGTTTTCTCCGCAGACCCAATTGCCGGGACTGCACAAAGGCCAAACGTGGACCGTCGAGGTATGCAGTCCGTTGGGCTACGCAAGCAGCCCTGTCGAGGTGCTTCAAGCGAAGGTCGTCGAGCTCGACCGGTTTTTCTGGCGTGGCGACATGCTGCCGGCGTGGCGGGTCGAGTATCATAGCAAACCGGGATTTCAGCTCAGTACGGCAAGAGAACCTCGCGGTTGCCTCTGGGTACGGCCCGACGGTACCGTCTTGGCGCAGGAGGTCAGCATCCTGAATTCCAAGATGAGATTTGTACGAATGGGAGAGACGGAAGCCGCAGCACTGGCCGACAAGCACAAGCTGACCGGGACGCAATAACAGGTCGGAGAGCGTCGTGTAGCGGGCTCACCTTGCCCACCGTTGATTCTGCACGAACTCGCGGCCACAGCAACGGCGGGCAAGGTGAGCCCGCGAAATAGCGACATCTTATCAAGCACGTGCCGTGGCACGACATTCAATCCAACACCGCAACCTGCAAGAGCATAGGCGAAGATGATCGAGCTGGACAACGTGAGTCGCCTCTACGGACGAAAAATCGCCGTTGACCAGCTCACCATGACGGTGGCCCGCGGCGAGATTTTCGCGTTCCTGGGGCCCAATGGCGCCGGCAAGACGACCACGATCAAAATGGTCGTGGGACTCCTGCAGCCTACCTCGGGCAGCGTGCGTGTCGGCGGCCACGACATGGTCGCCGAGGCCCGAGCGGCGGCCAGCCTGCTGGGCTACGTGCCCGACGCACCTTGTCTTTACGATAAACTGTCCGGCCGTGAGTTTCTCGAGTTCGTCGGGCGAATGCGGGGTCTCGATCCGCCGGAAACGTCGGAGAGGATCCACCGGCAAACTGAGGATTTTCGACTCGGCGAGTTCATCGACGCACTGATCGAGACGTATTCACACGGTATGCAGCAACGTCTGACGTTTGCGGCCGCGCTGTTGCACGATCCGGCCGTGCTGGTTGTCGACGAACCGACCGTCGGGCTCGACCCGCGAAGCGTGCGATTGCTCAAGAACATCCTGCGGCGGCGCGCGGCTTCCGGGACAACGGTGTTCATGTCGACGCACACGTTGGCCGTTGCCGAGGAGATTGCTGAGCGGATCGGCATTGTCCACCAAGGACGGCTGCGGTTCCTCGGCACGCGCGATGAGGTTGCCCACGAACTCAGGTCGGAGAACTTGTCTCTCGAAGACTTGTTCATGCGGATCACCGAGACCGTCGCGGGCGGGCAGGCCGAGGAGTCCGAGTCCGGTGCGAGTGCCGCCGGGCGCGCGGAGCGGGAGGATACTCCTTGTGACTGACCATTCAGCCGGGACCGTGGAGCGTGCGCCCCGCTCGGGCGGCTACGAAGTGTCACGCGGCGCCGATTGCGTCGCGCGGCTGCCCGGGCCCGACAAAGAAGGATGCGCTTTCTGGCAGTTGCGATTGCGGATTGCCGGCACCCAAGTGCGCCAGGCGCTGGCGCATTCCCGGCTGCGTCTCAGTCTGATCGGCTCGCTGAGCCTGCTGCTCTGGCTCGGCATGTTCTGGCTGTTTATCGACGGTTTTCGTTTTCTCAAGGTGACCATTCATCATGCGACCACTTATGACACGGTGGTCGAAGGCGTGTTTGCCATGTTCTTCACGGCGCTGATGGTCATGCTCGTCTTTTCGTCGGCCATTCTGGTATACGGGTTTCTGTTTCGGGCTCGTGATCTCACCTTGTTGCTCAGCTTGCCTGCGCGAATCGAACGAGTCTTTCTTCACAAGTTTCAGGACACGGTCTTCTTCAGCAGTTGGGCGTTTCTGCTGTTGGGAAGCCCCATGCTGTTGGCCTATGGGCTCGTCCAGCACGCTCCGTGGTATTACTTCGTCATGTTGCTGCCGTATCTGGTCGCTTTCGCCTACATCCCCACCGGCATCGGCGCGTTGGTCTGTCTGGCCGTCGTCTACTTCCTTCCGCGCCGTCGCCACCACGTGTTGACCGTGGCGGCGGTGACGGCCTTGATCGCGGCCGTTTGGATCGGCTGGTCGTTGATGGCCGGTCCGGAAGGCAAGCTGCTCACGCCGTCATGGATCCAGCAGACTATCAATCGTCTTCAATTCAGTGGACAGCAATTGTTGCCGAGTTGGTGGCTCAGTTCCGGCTTGCTCGAAGCGGCGCTGCACGGTTGGAATCATAGTGTCCTGTTTCTAAGCGTCCTGATTTCCAACGCGCTGTTGCTCCGCCAGTTGGCGATCTACATCGCCGGTCGATACTATCGAACCGCCTATAGCCAATTGCATGCCGTGGGCACGGCCCGAAAGAAGATGAAGCCGATCTGGCTCGACCGGCTCATGGTTCGGTGCGTGCCCTTTCCCTTGACGGTGCGTCTGATGTTGCTGAAGGACTTTCGGCTGTTTCGGCGCGACGCGAGCCAGTGGTCGCAGTTCTTGCTCTTCTTCGCGCTGTTGGGGTTCTATTTCCTCAATATCCGGCGGTTCGGCTCCCAGTCGCACACGGTCGGCTGGGTCAACATGATGAGCTTCGTCAATCTGACGGTGGTCGGGCTGATTCTCTCGACGTTGACCACGCGGCACGTCTTCCCGATGATCAGCCTCGAAGGCCGACGCCTCTGGATGCTCGGGCTGCTGGGGTTGCGCCGCGACACGATTCTCTGGAGCAAGCTCGCCTTCGCCGTGGGCGGCTCGCTGGTTCCCTGTGCGATCCTGGTTCTGATCAGCGACGTGATGCTGGGCATTCCCGCATTGCTGCAACTGAGCCACCAGTGGACCTGTCTGTTGCTTTGCCTGGGGCTTTCAGGCATCGCCGTCGGGTTGGGGGCCAAGATGCCCAATACCCGCGAAGATTCACCCCCGCGGATCGCGGCCGGTTTCGGCGGTACGCTGAATCTGGTGGTCAGTGCCCTTTATATCGTGCTGATCGTCATGCTGGCCGCGATGCCGTGGCACCTCTACGTCCTGGCCCAGCACCAAAGCGCCGCCGAGTTCCTGGCCGATCGGCCGGGCGTGCTCCGGTGGCTCCACCTCTGGCTCTGGGGCGGAGCGATCGGCAGCGCCGTCTTGGGAATCTTGGCCACCGTGGTTCCGCTCTGGGTGGGCCTTCGGGCCTTTCAGACGATGGAATTGTAGTGCTGCGACATGCTTTGCTTGCCGGGTTGAGTTACGGTGCCACTGCTGGCTTGTCCAGCAGTGTTTCGCACGGTTGGACAAGCCAACCGTGGCACCCGGCGAAGGCCCGGTTTTTCAGGATCTGGGCCACCGCTGCGCTATGGCCCAGGCACCCTGCGCTATGCACGGGCAAGATGCCCGTGGCACTCGCTACACCGATCTCTGATGCGCACTACGGCCCTTTTTCACGGACCAGTTTGCTGATCTGTTCGAACTCCGGCGAGCCGGCCGTCTCGCACCATTCGAACAAGGCCGCCTCGGTGGTCGTGAGCGTGGCGCCGGCGGCTTCCATCCGCCCTAGCGCGATCCGGCGGTCGGTCTCGAACCGCGAGCCGGTCGCGTCGACCGCCACGAATACTCTCCAACCGTCGGCCAACAAGTCCAGAACCGTTTGCTGGACGCACACGTGGGCCTCGATGCCGCAGACCAGGATGCTGCTGATGTTTTGCCCGCGCAATCGCTCGAAGATCTCGGGACAACCGCCGCAACTGAAGGTCAGCTTGCTGGGCACCGGACCGAGCCGCTCGGCCAGCTCTGCTACCGTGCCGCCGAGCCCTTGAGGGTATTGTTCGGTGCCGACGACCTCGACACCCAGCACCCTGGCACCGTCGATCAACCGGCGCACGTTCCACAGGACTCGATCATGGTCGTCGATCGCGCCGATCAGTTTTTCCTGAATGTCGACGCACAGCAGGGCCGTCGCGCCGACCGACATCAGCTCGGGACTGCGGGGAAGCGGCGATGGATTACTCATGGGCCACAGCATAACCCAAATCGGCGGCCGTGAACAGGAGGGTGGGCAGAACGCCGGTTGGCAGTTCGGCGTTTTCGGGAGGGCGAGGCTCCTGCCGAGCCGAAAGACATTGAAACATGCTCGGCTCACCAGGAGGTTCGCCCTCCCAATTCCCGGACGGCCTCACGCAAGCGAGGCCATGGCACCAAAAAGATTTCGTCCGTCGATACCGATAGCGCCGGTGAACCCGTCAGGAAACCATCAGCCCGTCTTGCTACCCCGGGCGAGCAGATCACTTCATCGACATCTTCATTGCCAACGCGTGCGACAGATCGCGAACCCGTTGGCGATCGGCAACCGACAGCCGCTCATAGCCCACGCGCATGTACTGGCCGTTTGCCTTCTTGAGTCGAACCGTCTTCCCGTCGAAGCTGACGAAACGCGCTTCGACGCGATGATCCCCCGTCGAGTCGGTCCAAATCTGCAACTGGTCGGTTTCGATGATGAAGGGATTGTCGTAGCGCGCCACCAGCGGCTTCTCCGGCGGAGGGCCGGGCAGCTTTTCGACCGGTCTCGCCTCGCGCTGGCTCGGCGCCGCCGGCCGCTGGGCCGGGAGCTGAGGTCCAACCGCCGGTTTGGGAGCGGCCGGAGTCTGAGTAACGCCGGGCAATTCAGCCGGCGGACCGGGCGTTGTCGGAGTCTCGACCGCGGGCGTCTTCTCGGGCTTCTGCGCCGGTGGAGCAGGCTGCTTGCTCGACTTGGGCGGAGCGAGCATCGGCACGGGTCCTGCCGGCTTGGAAGTCGCCTTCGACGGAGCGGCCGGCTCGCAACACACCGGTTCACAGATCACCGGAACACAGTAGGCGGGCACACACCAGCACGGCGCACAATAAACCACGTGGCCGCACGGGCCGCAGGGCATGCGGCAGCGCCCACAAGCGTTGTTGAGGAAGTGGCAGCCCCAAGCGGAACTGGCTGCCATCAAGGCCAAACCAACCAGCACGATGCCCATCACCACGGTGCGTCGCATTTCTCTTCCTCCGGTCTTACAACAGCGAGGTCCAATCCGGTAGATCGACCGATTACTCCAAAAGAATCCTTGGCACGTCACGCCACCACACGGGCCACGGCCAACCGTTGCGAGCCATTCCATGCCGCGCGGTCTCTGCGCGACACGACTCATCTAATTACCCTAATCGATATTGTCCCTCTCCGCAACAATTTGTCGCACAAATCGAAGGGACAAAAGGGGGTACGCGAGGGGGCAGCAGCCCCCCGTAATGTCGCCGAAACGCTCAAATCGCCGTCGTTGCCGCAAGAACGAAAAACTCACCCCGGTGCGACTACTTGCCCGTTTACCATACCTCGAACTCTTGTTCGAGTTCGACTTCGAACCGCTGTTGGACCTGGGTCGCCACCAGCTCGACGAGCCGCAACACGTCCTGGGCGGTGCATTCCGGCTCGGCGATAATGAAGTTGGCATGGCGCGAGCTGACGACCGCGCCGCCGATGCGCGTCCCCTTCAGGCCGGCCTCCTCGATCAGTTCGCCGGCGTGCGTGCCGGGCGGATTCTTGAAGATGCAACCGGCGCTCTGATGGCCCATCGGCTGGTGGGCCTTGCGGATGATCCATTGTTTCTGCATCCGCTTGGCCAGATCGCGGGGATCGTCCTCCTCCAATTCGAGACGGCCGCTGAGGATGACCGGTTCGTCCAAGCTGCTGTGCCGATAGTCGAAAACGAGGTCTTCCCGATCACGCGCCAGCAGCTCGCCGCTGTCGGTGATCACCGTGACCTGAGCCGTCCACTGGCCGATATCCGAGCCGTGGACTCCGGCATTTCCGTGCAGGGCGCCGCCGAGGGTGCCGGGAATGGCGACCAGTTCCTCCAGTCCGGCCAGGCCGCCGTGCACGGCGGTGGTCACGACGCGGCCCAATCGGGCGCCCGCCCCGGCCGTAATCGTGTTGTCCTGGACCTCGATCTTGCGGAACGCCGGATCCGAGAGCATGATCACCACACCCGGCACGCCTTCGTCGCGAACCAGCACGTTGGAGCCGCGTCCGAGTATCCGGATCGGCAGACCTTCCTCGTGGGCGCGCCGAGTCAGGGCCACCAACTCGTCGAGGTCCCTTGGTTCGGCGAAGTATTCCGCCGGACCGCCCAATTGGAACCACGTGTGCATGGCCAGCGGCTCATTTTGCCGCACGAACTTCTCGAAACCGGTTAAGAAACTCATTCCCGATCCTTCTGTGCACCCAGAGAGGTGTTAGCCGTCTGTCGGACTTAGCGGCATCAAACGCGAAATTGCACCAAATTTGGTTATCGCATCGAATGCAGTTTATCAGCATTTACGCGAAAACAACTCGGAAACATGCGATTATGACGTAAGTCCGACAGACTGCTAACCTTTCTATCCTCGGCGGGGAACAACCCGCCGAGAATCCGCCGAATGTCCCCTGCCCCAATCGTCAGCAGTACGTCGCCCGATTGCAAGTGATGACGCAGATCGCGGCGAATATCGTCGATCGCGTGCACGCCGGCGACCTCGTGTCCGCGGTCTCGGACCCGATCGGCCAAATCGGCCGAAGTCACCTCGCCCGGGGCAGGCCCCGGTTCTCGGGCCCGGAAGATCTCGGCAATCCACAGCCGGTCCCCGCGCCGTGGCCCGCGGCGGCCGCGAAGACCATTGTGAAGACTCTCGGCCAATTCGTCCAGTAAGCGCGTGGTTCGCGAGACCTGGTGCGGCTGAAACACACAGCAAACCCTTCGATCGGGATGCATCTGATGCACTGTCGTGAGGGCAGCCGTCAGCTCGGTCGGATGGTGAGCGAAATCGTCAACGACCCTCACCCCACGCCAGGTGCCCACCGGTTCCAAGCGTCGTCGGACGCCGGGGAACCGGCCCAGCGCGTCGGCGATCTGCCGAGGCTCGACGCCCTGGTGCGCGGCCAGCGCCGCGGCAGCCAAGGCGTTGAGCATGTTGTGCCGCCCCGCCATCCGAAGCGCAAGCCGGCAAAGGACCCGCCCACGGCGCAGCAGTTCGAATCGATAGCGACCCCGGCGCCGGTCGATCGGCCGGGCTGACCAGTCGCAAGCAGTAGGCAGAGGGCAGTAGGCAGTAGGCAGTGGAGCATCCGTGGGGTAGCTCGTATGGGTGCCACTGGCTCTGCCAGTGCCGAAGCCCGGGCGAGATGCTCGCGGCGTCTGTCCTATGACGCCGAATGTCTCGACGCGGCACGTCGCGCCGGCGATGGCACGTCGCGTTGCCTCACAGTCGGCCCGGGCCAGCAGAAGGCCGTCATGTGGAATCGCAGCGGCGAATTGACCGAACGCATGTTCTGCTTCGGCCAGGTCGGCGTAGCAGTCGAAATGATCGGGCTCAATGCCGAGGATGACGGCCGAGCGCGGCCGCAGCTTGAGGAAGTTCGCCCGATACTCGCACGCCTCGGCCAGTACAACCGGGCTTCGCCCGGCCCGACCGCCGTCCGACCGTCCGAGCGTCGCCGCGCCGCAGAGGATCGTCGGGTCGTATCCGGATTGCACCAGGATCCACGCCGCCATCGCCGTGGTCGTCGACTTGCCGTGCGTCCCGGCCACGGCCAGCCCACGGCGACGGTGCATCAATTGGCCGACGGCGTCGAAGTAGCTCGCCGTGGCGACGCCCAACGAGCGGGCCCACTGTAGTTCGGGATTGTCGCTGCCGATGGCGTCGCTATGGACGACGACGTCCAGGTTTCGCGGCAGCCCCAGCGCGCTGTGGCCCGTCGACAGAAGCGTCTTTTTCGGCAACACGGCGGCCAGGCCGGCGGTGGCCACGTCCGAGCCGCTCACAGACCAGCCACGCTGGCTGAGCACCCTGGCCAGGGCTCGCATCCCCGAGCCGCCGATGCCGACCAGATGCGCACGGCCGGGCCGCGTCCAGTCGACTTCGGCTCTCGATGCCTTGCCGGGAGAAAAGCAGGATGCTTGTAGACCGACCGCCATGTCGTGATTCCAAGGGGAGGCTCGTTCACCTTCCGTCGGCGTGATGATACGCCGTGTGTTGCGCCGGGTCAAGGTGACGGTCGAAGAGGAACCAGGTGGATCACCTGCCCGCCGCACGGGAGGAGCTTG
>Ga0315543_1003057_pt1 | contig 15398 bp, 12 predicted proteins | sample SalMarSW160210MG_2_FD_203098 | JGI IMG/M metagenome (GOLD analysis project Ga0315543, IMG submission 203098) | Salt marsh sediment microbial communities from the Plum Island Ecosystem LTER, Massachusetts, United States - Salt Marsh Sediment SW1601-210 ...
TATCTTTTTTCGGCGCCGGTGTTGGTAGATATTCAGTAGCAAGGAATTGTTTGAGCAACTGTTGCCGAAACTGATAGAACCGGGCAATGAACCTACCAACTCCCATCTTTTCAGCGGCTGCACCTAGGAACATCTGAAATGTTTCTCTATCCAACTCTTGCCAGTAGTTACCATTATATAAATAAATGAAGTTGGTATTTTTACATAATCCCCAGTGGTTATTATGGGCAACTTCCCTGATATTCTCTATAGATATGATAAGGTAGTGCTGCCGCGTAACCTTAAACATCTTCATTATTTTCGACTCCTCTTCACCACTGTTCCTAAATTCCTGGACCTGGGGATATGCTAAAAGCATAAAGTCAATGGGTTCAAGCTGTTCAATGAGTGCCTCTAATATTTCAGCATGAGGAGTAGGTTCTGGAACCTTGGTTAATTCTTGAACATGTGACGTTATTATCGACGATTCCAATATACCCGTATCAAATTTGGGATTTAAACCCATCTGCTGCCTCATTTCTTTAACCTGTAAGTGCTTATCTGTCATTACATTCCTTTAATAATTCCTGGAATAATCATTAATCCTGTTTGGTGATCTTCCCGACCTCATCCTCTATTCCCTTTCCGGTTAAGGGTTACATAAGTTGAGGCCTGTTTTTCAAGTTCTTCCGAGGTTGCATGCCTTGAGCTCTTTAGCCAATTCTCAATCTCAATGCGATCAAAAAACAGATGTTTTGCTTGTTTATAAAACGGAATTTTCTTGTAGCACGTCAATTTGTATATGTGGCTTTTCGAAAGTCCTGTTAACATACATACCTCATCCAGATTTAAGACTGTCTTTGATGCTGATAATAGGTTTTCTATTCTTATTAACCTTTCACCCTGCTTTTCCAACACCTGTAAGATTGCTTTTTCCATATTGTTGATCATAAAATTAAACAATAAGATCAGGCACCTGACTTTTCTGTAATTACAAAAGGTTAAAGATCGGAAAGGTCAGAAAGTATTAAAATAGACAGGCATTTACCGTGAAGGGATGTTAATGCTTTTCAAGATTACATCAATCTCTTCATACCCTTTTGGAAAAGGATTGTTCTCTGATTGTCTCAGGTTTTTAATATATTTATGGTTCTTTGTAAATATTTTTTCTGCTTTACTCCAAACATTAAGCCAATTTTCTGAATGAAAGACCTTTTTGATAAAATAAGCCAATAAAACATTTGATTTTTGCCACTCAATCGAAAAGCCAACTGGCAGAGCTGATCTTTTAAAGATAGCACGAAATTGTTCCAGAGTAGTATTAGAATCAATGAAATCTCCACTAAAAGAGTTAAATAAATGTTCAATCATTTCATCAGTACATTTACTCTGGAATCCGGTCAAAGGCTCTTTAGTTTTCTTGGGGACCTTTTGAAGTAGATTAGCGATTTCAGATCTTTCGTAAATTTTGCTCTCTTCTCTAATTTCAATGTCTGTGAGTAGATTATTTAATGCGCCAATAAACTCCTTTAATGCGTTGGATCCGATAGAGAACAAATTTTTGATTCCGAGTACCGAAAGGTTATAACTGTCGAGGTATATAGTATGAATTACTTTAAATTTATCTTTTGAGGAAAGATGCTTGTCGATTGAATAACCTATGGAGTTGATTATATCGTCCTTCTTACCTATCTCTTTACAATAAAAATTAATGGCCCGCTTAAGCAATTCTCGTGATTTAAATATTAAAACCTCATTCGCGAAAGTCTTATCTTTTCTTAATCGGATGAAAAATTGTTCATCACTTTCATTCATTACTGGCGCATTTTTATGTTGACCAATTTATTCTATAGCCAAAAGTAAAATAAATATAAAAATCCATTGCTTTCCACAAGCAAATAATACAAGGTATAAATCAATAAATTCTTAGATTTAAAATTTGCCAATATTTGATCTCTTAATAGATTTTATTGATTTATAAGCCAGAAATATCAATCTCAGGAAGGGTATTAACAGCTCTCGCTTTTAATTGATCAACTATATGAGTATATTTTTGCGTATGTTCAATTTTTGAGTGCCCTAAAAGACTTCCGACTGTTTTGATATCTGTTTTATTCATTAACAGGATAGTGGCAAAACTATGTCTCGCTGAATGCCATGTTATGTTCTTGTTTATTCCTGCCCTTTTTGCCCAATTCTTTAAAACTTTCAAACAGGCATTAAAAGATGGAAGGTTAAAGACCGGATCTTCAGGTTGCCCCAAATCCCCAATCAATTTGACTGCTCCTGAATTGAGGTCAATAACAACCTCACGGCCAGTTTTTTGTTGTGGTTTCTTAATAAGACCATTGGTGATATGTTTGAATTTCAGGTCCACAATATCCACAAACCTTAATCCGGTATTAAGGCTCAATAGAAATGCTCTTTTTATTTCGGGATTGCCACATTCTGTTGAGGCGAGTTTTAGAATTTCGTCTGCCGTCAGGATCTCCTTTGGAATACCATCCGGCACTTTACATGTTATTTTTTCAGCCGGATTCTTGGTAAACAGCCCTTCATCAGTAGCAGCATTCAGAATCTTTTTAAACCTGGCAAAAACTGAATTAGGAGTTTCTCCATTGTATCTATTAATAAGATAGTCACGGTATCCCTTTATCCTTACCTGGTCAATCTGTTGAGGGCTTAGGTATTTTTCATTGGTAAAAGTCTTAAAGCCCTCTACTGCCGCTTTGACCATTCGTATATCTTTTTTTTGATATCGATTAATATAGGCCTGGCAATAATCAAAGAAATTACTCTTTTTCCTGAACGGAGCTATCAATTTTTCTGAGTTGTGTTGAAGGTTGCTTTCCCTATTGTTTCTTATTAATTGTGCTAAAGTTAGAGATTCATCATTCTTATGCCTCTCATCCGGGGTTTTGGGATTATCCAATAAATAAATCTTCAGATATTCAACTTTCCTTTGAGTTCTGAGTTTACCTTCTTCACTTTTAGTATACCCCTGGTAATAATCCAAAAACAAAGAAATAGCTCCATTCGCTAACCGTTTACCTCTTAATCTTACATTAAGGCTCTTCCCTTGAGAGTAATTAATAATCTTGTTTTTTGGTTTATTCTTGTTTCCCATGATTAATTTATTTATTCTGATATTATACAAAGTTATAAATAATACTTATACGGGATACAAATAGGATACAAATATTAATAAATAATATTAATATCAAAGGAAAATATCAAGAATTATAAAATGTCTAATATATTGATATATTTGCACTTGATATGTTAATATTTTCTTCTATTTTCTTGGTTTCGTACCCGCTCCGGGTACATATACAATAACAAATCCTCTGATTATCATATATTTCAGAGGGTTGTTATTTTTCAGGGGAAGAATTCAAAGCCTCCTTAAGCACTAATCTAAATGGACAAGAAACTTCTAATTCACGCTCTATTAATCTGGGATTAGATGCTGATAGGATCACAAGTGAATGGAAGCTTAATTTTGGCCTTAACTTCAGTAATTCGCGTACTGTATATGACTATGGAGATATAAAAGCAAGCAATACGAGAAAGTCTAGCCGGGTATGGGGAGATGCAGCAAAAAGTATTAGCGACCATTGGTCAGTTGGATTATCTACTGATGCATTCAACTCAATTTACTCAAACTATGACCTTGCGTTCAGTTTGGAACCTGCAATTGAGTATGACATATTTCCATATTCGGAATCAACACGTAGAATATTTCGAATTTACTATATTTTCAGGTTTGGATATAACAACTATACCGATACCACACAATTCTTCAAGACGGAAGAAACATTATGGTTACACAGAATACAGACTTCATTTACCACTATCCAAAAATGGAGCAGTATAAATATTTCCGCAAGGTGGAGTAATTACCTGCATGACTTTTCACTCAACAACCTTTCTTTATATGGCAGTATCAGTTTGAAGGTTACAAAAGGATTAAGTTTTAACCTGGGAGGAAGTTATTCATTTATACACGATCAGGTTTCCCTCAGAAAAGGAAATGCATCAGTTGAAGATGTACTTCTTCACCGCCAGGAGTTATCAACCACCTACTCATACAACTTCAGATTTGGTGTAACATATACATTCGGATCTATCTATAATAATGTCGTAAACCCCAGATTAAACAGTATTTTCTAAGTCAGATTTGCGACTGACACTCAATAGACATGAACGGAAAGGGCTAAGAGATGTGTCTGATTATGTGTTTGTTAAAAAATCAGCCAACAGAAAAGTTAAAATTAATCGTGGTTTTTACCTGCTATTTTATTAGTGCTTTATTTTACCCTATTATAATAATTTATCCCCTTAGTTTCAAAATCGGACATTGTGTTAACAAAGTCGATTGTTAACATTTTTCCTTCATTATCAACTTTCCATGTTTCTTTTGCAGTCAGATTTACTTCTTCACCACTGTTACCATAGAATGTGGTTGTTGATTCAATAATTAAGGACCCGTCAGTTTTTGAACGGATCGCCTTGGTTGTTCTCGGCATATCATAAATGACAATTTTACATTCTTTTCCATCAAGAGAGAGGTTTTCATCAAACGGATATTCTTCACCATACCCGGTTGCATAGACTCTGGTAGTTAGTATACCGTCACTTTTAAGCTGAATTGTGACTTTGAAAAGGAATAGCTGGTCATCTGCCAGAACAGTTTTTTCTTTGTTTAGTTCCCATTCACCTGAAAAGTTGTCTTTCTGACCAAGTGCAGAAAAGGAGGAAGTAACAATTAACAGGATAAGTAAGATAAAAAAAAAATCTTTTTCATTATAATGTTTTTAAAGTTAGGTAATTTGAGCATTGGTAAAATTACATAAAATAATCTGGATATTCCTTATTCAACTTATAGAGCATGTAGATCGTCAAAATAAGTAGGACAAAAGTTATGTGTTTTGCTAATTGGTATTTTGTTAATAAATCAATTAGTGGCTTAATGAATTGTCCAGATTTTTATTGCAGGTTCAATTCTCATTGATTAAAATTAAGCAATTATTTCTTTTACCTGATTTGGTAATTCCAGTTTCCTTTCAATGTATTTCATTCTCCTGTCTTTCATGGTCCTGTATTTTGTGTCTTTTCGCTTATTTCGTATCTGATCGTCCCTGCCGTAGTACACATCAGCAGGTGTAAGATTATTCAGGGATTCATGATATCTTTCATTATTGTAATAATTAATAAATTCAGATAAGCTTTTTTCGAGTTCTTCCGGTGAATAGTAATTTTCAAGTTTAATCACATTTTTCATAGATCTGTGATATCGCTCGATTTTACCCTGCGTCTGAGGATGCCGGACCCTACCTCTTACATGTTTTATTCCTTCAACTTCAAGGTACTTTCCCATCTCTGACTAATTGTGCCTGAACGCCGCGCTAAACGAAGTTCCGCAATGTGGGCGATTCCGCGAGAGCTTGCTCTCAGCGGAAGTAAAGCCCGCAAGGGCGGTACCAAATTGCGTTTAGCGACCTTGTTCATGCACGTTTTGGCTCGATGCCCAGTTAAAGCTGATTTGTTTTATAAAGTAACTAAAACAATTTGGTTTAGCGCGGCGCTGTAAATGCATTAATTTTTAATTATATACATGTGAAGCAGAGCATTGTACAGATTTCCACTTATTATCTATTCTTCTTAATACAAATGTTGCTGTTACAACAAATGAGAACGAGTTTCCTGAAAATATGCCTTCAACATTGGCTTTTGCACTATGACCTCTCGGTTGTTTCCTTTTTGTTTAAAGAATAGCCTTATACAAATAAGAATTCATCCTCTCATTATTCTCCCCAGATGGATTTAATCAATATGTTTTTTTCAGTGTATCTTGAGATATTAAAGTTGAGGTGAATAGATTATATAGTAACAATCAAAAGAATCCAGGTTTAATAGACTTGAATCTCGTCACAATAAAGCCATGCCTCCTCTCCTGAATTTGTATGCCAAGATGGACATACACCAATATTCTTGGCTTTAATGCGAACATAACGTGTTTTCGCTTTTTCCAAAGTAGTAGTTGTAAAATCTTTTATAAAAGGATTCTCCTGCCTTTGGGAAGAATCATTCTCATGAGTAGACAATACAATGAAGTTCTTCCCATTATCAGATATTGAAAATTCTACCTGAGAAGGAATGAAGGCTCTACTAGTTAAATTGTGTAAGAAACTAACAGAAATTTTTTCTATAACCATATTCTCTTCTAAATCAATGGTTGCTATAAGATCCTCACCGGGGATTCTTTGCCAGTTGCTGCCATCAGAATCTTTGGTTCCTTTTATCCCATTGGTTAATACCATATCTTCACCACTGTATTGGGGAGTGTTATCATTTAACGTAATTAATACCTGTTTTCCACATCCTAAATGATCAACAAAATGATTTTCTTCAAACTCTTTACCTGGTACAGTTCCAAGATCTTTCAAACTCTTAATTGCAATATACCGCAGTTCAAGATCGCGAGAAAGGGAGAAAGAGTGATTCAGCATGTTTATTGCCTTTTCTCTTTCACTTTGTCCCATATTATTTGCAATGGCAAGGAATACTTTTATTGATGCATTGATAAGTTCCTCATCAGGTTCCTTATAGTTCCAGATGATAGGATTTAGCTTTTGTAAGTATTGTTTAATAGCAGGCAAAGATTTTTTGCTTCCGATTGATTTCATTCCTTCAAGGGCTTCTAATTTATTATCCTTCGAAGAATTCAGGTTAGTCAGTACTATATGATATTTTTCAAGTGACTTGTCAAATTCTTTTTTGTCCATATCAACTTTAGCTTGCATAAGCATTTTATGTATTTGGCTGGTATTGAGTGGGTTCCTGTCTATGTCAAACACAGGAGGCTCTGTATTATCTTCCCTGAGAATTTCAATGAAACTAATTACCGGGACGTGATTAATATCAGGATTGGCAGCCGCGGATATAAACTCTACGGTAATCATATTTTCTACCACAATGCCTTTTATTTCTTTAATAACAGCCTTATTTGTTGAACCAGCTTCCTTTAAAATATCCAGATCTTCAAGAACTGTATTGTCCTGTATTTTTACGCTGAATTTCCGCATGTTTGATGATGGAATAAATCCAAGCCGGACTGTATATATTCCTGACTCTTCTCCCAACAAATCATCAATTAATTGAATTTTACATTTTTCTAGTCCGGCACAACCGTTTGTGAAAAGCCAGGGATCATCAGTTCCTTCTATTGTCACATTTTTTGAATCGTATGAAAAATACCCCATACCTCCCAAAATCTCTTCATGGATATCAAATTTCAGACCGGTTGTTGAAACAGGACGTGGATATCCAAACCATAGAGTCCCATCATTACCTTTTTTATCACCGGGAGCACCAAGATTAATTGCTAAATGTTGTACTGGAGTAAGTGCACTATTACTTACATACAGACTCCAGTCCTCAACCTCTTCATTGTCTTCAGGTTTTAAAACAACTGTAGTCCGGAGAGGAAAAGAACATGTACAACCAGAACTGCTTTCCGGAATCAATACCAGGCCGTTCCCAGGTATAATATTGATCCAGCATCCCGGACGGATTGCTCCGTAGTAACTTATCCCCTTATCTTTTATCAGATCATAGTAGGCGACATTGTAAGAACGGTAAAACAAACAGTTGTCATTGCTGGATGTTGCAGCACAGGTATGACCTGGTCTGTAGAACTCCCAAGGGGTTTGTTTCCCTGTAACGGGAAGAATACGGGTTTTAATCTCTCCCGTATAGAGATCACATTTTCTGGGTTCAATTATTATTTCATCATTGATTAACAGTGGGCGAACCATATAATTCAATTGTCGTGACCACATCAAATCTCCATTGTCAGCCGAAACAGCAGTTATTCTGTGCCATTTTAGCTGCCCTGCCGGGAATCTCCATTTATCATGAAGCCCATAACTACCAAGAAACACTAAAACACCATTTTTATATCCTGATGCAACAAAATCATCACCGCAACCCGATAGATCTGTTACTTTTTGCCATTTCACTTTTCCTGAAAAAATATCCAATGCATAGACATTTCTTACATCAGCTTTATCTGCATTGATTGGGATATCGAAAGGTTCAAATCGTCCGTTGGCAATGAATTTTTGTCTATCATTTAAAGCGTTAAGAATATGTTGTGGGGAACTAACTTTGTCTGCGAAAAAAATAGTTCCATCACCAATAGAAATGGTTATTTGAGCTATCTTATTCCCTTTATGGGACCACAGAGTTTTACCTGTGGTAATATCTACAGCAAAAACGCCATCGCTGGTCAACATGCTTTCTGTTGTACCATGGATACCATGAATGCCGGGGCTCCATGCAGGATAATCAGCTATGGATCTCCATTCTGTACCATCCCTTTGAAAAGACCGTTTAAGCTTTTCAATGTCTTCAGAGGTTGCGGTTTTATAATAATCTAAAATAAGGGCAGTTGGCGGATCGAGCTCTTCAGGATCTCTCCAGTTACCGTTTTCATCAATAATTTCGTTAAATATCTGATTAAACTCCTGTTTCAGAGGCATAGCTACAGATCCAAACAAAATCTTATCTTTAACAGCAATATAACCCCAACGCCGCAATTTCCCATCCCATTCAGAAGGCAAATTATACTCTTGAACAGTCTCCCCTGTCTCAACATCCAATTGGAGGCATTTGTCATTAACTGCCACGAATAAACCGTATTGATTAATAGCCATATTACCTCCATCTGCATCCACCCTTACCCTGTTTGCCCCTTTAATTTTTCTTTCCCAGAGCATAGTCCCATTATATGCATCATAGGCCATAATAACATCTTCACCCTCAATAATGAGTTTTCCATCAAATGTGAGAGGAGATACTGCTCTGGCATGTCTTTCGATCATAAACTGTGGACCTGGAGAGCCGTACCATAGTGTGCTAAAGGGAGCTTTGACAAGCTTATCATCAGAGCATATTGTATTAGATGGATCAGCATATAGATGTGTCCATCCTCCTGCACCATCCAAATTCATACGTGTAAATAATATCCAGTTACCCTCATTATTAATTATTTCAGGTTCCTTAATTTCAAATGATTTCCACTCATTTGCCAGTTTTTCGAAATTAAAAATTTGTTGTGATCTGTTTTCCATGGACGGTTGTCCAAAGCAAGCGATACCTCCATTAGGTTTTAGTACCCTGAATATCTCATCAGGAGGATTGTCTGTTTGCTCTGAATGTAAAAGATCACCGGAAACGATCAGATCAGCAAAATAATCAGGAAGGGATTGAATGGTCCAGTTTTCCACAACCACATTAGTTCCATAGAGACCTGCCTTGTCTAAACTTTGTTTAGCTTTTTTCACCATAGCTGGATTATTTTCGATCCCAATGATATTAAGATTGCTTCTTTTGGCAAATTCGTATACAAGCTGACCTTCTCCAGCATCAATTACCAGACAATAGCCTTTATTGATCGATGTTGCTTCCAGAATAGTTACCGCTGCTTTTTCAAAGATTTCAGTCATTTTATTTTCCGCATAGGGTGATATGATTGTCTTACTCTGAACGTCTTTCTCAGGGGATGCTTCTGACTTACCTGGTTTTCCGGAGAAACAATGAATAGGACCTAGATCGGTGCTCACCAAAAGATTTCGGTCCGAAATCGATAATCCGTATACAGTCCCTTCAAGATTATTACGCCACAGTTCTGCTCCCGTTTCTCTATCCAAGCCTATTAAAATACCTGTTCCTCCAATTATTGCTTGTTTTGCGGTCAGAATAATGCACCGCAGGTTTTTGTGTGGAAAGAACCATTCTGAAAATGATGTGTTTATTTCTTTTTCTTTTTCTATAAGGTTATTGAACTGCAGTGTTAATTCATCAAGTTCCTGTTCATAATCCGAACTCTCCGACAGGGCAGCATTATAGGCAATCCTTCTCGATAAAAGGGCCAGTCTGTTTTGTTCTTTTTTGACAGAATCAATTATGCGACGGATATTATTGTATTTTGTCCGGTCGACAGCCTGCACTCCTTTTTCAGTAACAACATAAGAGATATTATTGGCTCCTACCATATCTATGTCTGAATATGAAGTAAACACGTCTCCTTTGAGTTCGCCTGTTTCTGCATCGAAGGATACTTTAACAGGAGTACCGGACCTGTCTACCCCTGCCACCAGTTCTCCGTGGTCAATCATTCCCCATGTACCACCCTGCTTTCCACTTGGAGTTAAATATTGCAGAAATTTACCTGTCTCACGATCAAATACAGCAGGCATGGCCCGTCCGGAAGGAACAAACAATTTAGTTTTAGAAGCGATTATATAGCTTTGAGGTGATATACCTCCATAAGACAGCTCGAAAGAATCATCATCCAGATCATCATTTTTCCATACAATTGAGCCATTTTTTGCATTTAAAGCACAAATGTACAGACCATCGTAAGGAAATACTCCTGCACCAAAATATATTATTCCATCTTCAACTAATACACTAGTACGAACAGGCCAGAGTGATATCATATTCCCATTGCCAAGTACTTTCTTATCTTCTGGGCCAGGGTGAAATTTCCAAATCATTTTCCCGCTTCTGGCTTTCAAACAATAAACATAACCATCATCAGAACCAAAATAAATACGGTTATTCCAGATAGTAGGTGAAAATCTCACAGGACCACCAGTAAAAAAGACCCATTTTACCTTACCTGTGGAAATGTCAATAGCATATACCTTATGATCTGCGGAAGAACCAAAATAGGCCAAACCCTTTGATGCAGAGACATGGTATGCATTATCAGAATTTGTTCTGGGCATTTCTTCGGCTGGTATATGCCATGCCGGTTTTGGAGCATGAACAGGAAAATAGGTCCATTTCAGAACGAGCTCTGATGGGATATCTTCTGAGGTTACCCCTGTCCGTGAACCATCATGTCGATAAGTTATCCATCCATGTTTCTCGGCATCCCTGCTACAACCTGTATTAAAAATAATGACAGTAATAATAAGAACAATAATCCATGAACAATTATTCCAGTTACTACCAAATTTGGGCTGGCCTGTTTTCATGATATTTTAAAGATTAATTATAAAAAGAAAGACCCTTCATACCTTTTGTGATGAAAGTTCAAAAAAATACATAATCATAAGTTCCATTCGTTGTAATCTATATTGCAAATTAATATAAATTCCGGGTAGATGCAAATATATCCAGGTCTCCATTTTTTACTTGAATCCGGGGTAAAAACGAATGATTTTAATGAAGTGTATTCCCTCAGGATCATTATATTACAAGATATTCCTAGCTTTTAATACTATTCATAGCCTTAATGACTCTTTAATTTAAGAAGTTAAAAAATTTATAATATAGTTCGTAAAAGTGATTTGAATTTAAACTTTTGTATTACTAAAAACGATTTTTCCCTTTTTGGGTTGGTATGCTTGGCGAATCTTTATAATTGGGGAAAAACCTATATCAAAAAATAGCTTATGTTGACCAAATAATGTGCATCTTTGTAATAAAGGAAACACCATGAGTTACTATCAGCCTTTTATGGGGGAACAATGAAAAGAGAACAGGATAACCTAAGATTATAATGAAAAAGGATAAATTGTTTTTTTCTTTATTAATGATCTTTAGCTTAATTTCTTATGGTTCATTTGCCTGCAGATATACTGTTCGTGAAATTGGCTTTTCAGAAATTGGCTCAAAGCACTATCATTTATTCTTTTTGACGAACTCACACACACAAGAAGAACAAGTGTTGACGATAAATAAATTCTCTAACTTGCTTTTAAGGGACTCGAATATCAGGTTGGAATTAATCAATGTAGATGAAAAAGGATCTTCTTCTGGTTTAGAATTTATAACCCGGCATAACATTCAGACTTTTCCATCTGTCGTATTTGTTGCACCTAATGGAGAATCCATTATGTGTTCATATACAATGGCAGGTCAATCACTGACTGCATCTTCCTGGTTTTTAATGGAGACCCTTACTACCTCAACTTTTCGCGAAGACTTAATTAGGAAACTTATTCGGTCATATGGCGTTGTATTGATCATTGAAGGGGCAGATGATGCCGAAACCAGAAGAGTAAAGAATGATGCCAGGGAAGCGGTCAAAAAAATTGCAGGATCATTAAACCAGATGCCAAAAGTAGTAAATGAGCCACCCGAAATAATGGTTATTCCACGCAGTAAAATATATGACGAAAAAATTCTTCTATTTGGTCTGGGTATTACCGAAAAGAATAAGGATAATACACATGTGGCCATACTATATGGCAGGGGAAGATTAGCAGGACCGGTGTTAACAGGAGAACAAATCAATACCAGGAGAATATATAATCTCCTTACCTTTGTAGGTGCAGATTGTGAATGTGGAATTGACAACTCCTGGATAATCGGAGAAATGATCCCTCTGAGATGGGGGCCTTCAGAACAAGCTGAACTGATAGAACAGCTCGGATTTGATGTGGAAAATCCTTTTGTAAAAACAGAAATGAGTCAGATCATTTCAATGAAACCTAGTGTTATGAATCCTATAAATCCACTTGAGGAAAATCTGTTAGGATTTATGGAAACAAGCTTTGAAATAGAAAATGGAACAGATGCAGTTCCAAGAATAACAGCTGCGGAAATTCAGAAATCATTTTTACAAAAAAGTCAAAAAAGGAGTAATTTAGTACTAACAAAAACCTTGGTGAGTCTTGGAAGCGTCTTCTTAGTTATTGTCATGATAGGGCTTTATATTTTCCTGCTAAATAAACGCCGGGCAAAAAGAAAATGATAGCCACTTTAATAAATAAGTAATCAGGGCATTACAAAGGTAAAAATCTTCAGATATTGAGAAATAACAAGGATGCAAATGATTATGTCAATCAAATAAATATTATAATAAAATAAGGTCTGTTATGATTTTTTACTTAATAGTAAAAGAGATTAAATTCAGAAAGCTCAATTTTATATTTGCAGTGTTAGCAATTAGTCTTGCGGTAGCCTTTTTTGTGTTTTTCTTCACTTCTAATGAAGCTTCAAAAAGAGAGACGATAAGACTCACAAGGGATATGGGGTTTAACCTCCGGATTATTCCAAGAGAAACGGATATGAATAAATTTTGGATAAGAGGATATTCAGAATATACAATGCCAGAGGATTATGTTGATCGTTTCTGGAAATTCAAAGACTTCTCCTATGCACATCTCACAGCAACCTTACATAAGGAAATAATATGGCACAACAAAGAAATCATCCTGACCGGTCTCGCTCCTGAAATTGATCCAGCGGAAAGAACTGCAATGGCCTTTCGTATTGAACCAGGACAAGTATATATTGGGTATGAACTGGCCAAAGAATTACAGCTTCAACAGGCGGAAATGATCGATATTTTTGGCAGAAAATTTAAAATAGTAAAAATTCTTTCTGAAAGTGGCAGTTCGGATGATATCCGTATTTATGGACCATTATCTGAATTCCAGGAAATATTGGATATGAAGGGACAAATAAATGAAATAACGGCACTCAATTGCCTCTGTATTTCCCCTGAAGAAGGTGACCCTTTGGTTATGTTGAGAGAACAATTGAATCAAATACTTCCTAAGGCTAAGGTTGTTATGAATACTACTATTGCAAATGCACGTGAGCAGCAAAGGTATATGCTTGAGAAATATTTTTCTGTTATTTCAGTCTGTGTGGTAATTCTGATTGCAATCTGGATCGGAACATTAGCCATGATCAATACTAAAGAAAGGGAATACGAAATAGGTATTTTACACGCTATAGGTCACTGCAGCGGGAAAATAATGGGGATATTCCTTGGCAAAGCATTGATTATAGGTTTTGTAAGTGCCATTCTGGGTTACTTGTTAGGTTCTTTCCTTGCTTTACAATTCGGCAGTGCAATTTTCAAAATTACAGCCAATTCTATAAAACCAATGTGTTCACTCTTAATATGGTCAATTATAGTTGCTCCCTCTTTTTCAGTTATTTCCAGTTTTATTCCAGCAATCATAGCGGCCATAAAAGATCCTGCAGTAATCATTAGAAATTAAGTATTATGATTTACCTTGAAAATGTATGTAAAATATTTAAATCGCACCTAAGGAGAGTAGAAGCCCTTAAGAAAATCAATTTTCATGCTGAAGAGGGAGAATTTGTTATTTTGAAAGGACCCAGTGGCAGTGGTAAAACAACATGGCTATTAAGCATTGGAGGTATGTTGCAACCAACTTCTGGTGTCATTAGGGTGGATGGGGAAAACGTTTATTCCCTGAACTACAGTGAAAGGGCAAGATTCAGGGCTTCATACATCGGATTTGTTTTTCAGTTGTTTTATCTCATTCCTTATGTCAATGTTCTTGAAAATATTATGCTTTCAGCTGGATTGTCAGGTGATTTAAAAAAACAGGAAAAGGCAATTGCACTGGCAAATAATTTAAAACTACAGGAGAGACTTATGCATAATCCCTCTGAACTGAGCGCAGGAGAATGTCAGAGGGTAGCACTGGCTCGTGCCATTGTGCATCAACCAAGACTACTACTGGCAGATGAACCAACAGGAAACCTTGATTCTGAGAATTCTCAGGAGGTTCTCAAAATCATTGACCAATATCACCAACATGGAGGTACTGTTTTATATGTAACTCATGCTAATATCGCAGATAGTTTTGCAAGCCGTATACTCTATTTGGAAGACGGTAAAATTCGCCAGTAAGGTTCGCCAGAGATTATGCTTATCACTTAATTTTTGTGATACCTCCCTTTATTGGAAAAGCCAGTGTCCTTGACCACCTTTAGCCGGAGTAAATTGACCATCCTTATCCGGAGTTAAGCTCTTGTTTTTTAGTTATTTATGCTGTTAATAATCTGACCGGCCAAATGTGGTCAAGACGTCCGGCTTCTGCACTTAATCATTACAAGTTAATAAAAAAATATCAGGAGAAGAATTGGGGGAAGAATAAATTTAATTTAACCTTACTTTTTAAAATTTTATCCAACTTCGTAAGCTCACTGAAATGGCTCTAATTCGGCCAAATAGTATTTAAACGAATTAAATTTGGGGATTTCTTTTTGGATATAGGTTTTAAAAAGTGATTTTTGTTGTTGTAATTCAGTGAGTTTATTCTTTACAAAGACTATCTCTTTATCAACACGCTCCTTCATATTTTGGTAGTCCTTCGGAGTGATAACCCGATCCATTAAATCGTTTTGAAGGTTTGATTTACGGATTTCAAGTTTCTCTAGCTCCTTCTTTGTCTTAGTGCAAACAGCAGTGCAAGAAATACACCAAAAGATAGAAAAGCCCCGAATTCCGCAAAAGTAGGTAAAGGTGCTGTTATTAATGAAATGAATCCTGCCATCGTGGTTAAGCCTGTCATCATCACAGGTGTTATGATTTTTTTCATCGTTGATGTAAGTGCTTCTTTTTTATCGTC
>Ga0315543_1003059_pt1 | contig 15385 bp, 17 predicted proteins | sample SalMarSW160210MG_2_FD_203098 | JGI IMG/M metagenome (GOLD analysis project Ga0315543, IMG submission 203098) | Salt marsh sediment microbial communities from the Plum Island Ecosystem LTER, Massachusetts, United States - Salt Marsh Sediment SW1601-210 ...
TATTTATATTCTATTTTAACAAGCTCTGTTACCAGAGTTGACCCAACCACCAGCAGTCAAATACACCCAGATATCTACCAAAACAGGATAGTATGGACTGACAGCAGAGACGGAAAATGGCAGGTATATCTGTATGATATATCAAGCGGTATTTCTACCAGACTCTCTCCATCTTCCCATGATCAGTACAAACCTTCCATTTCTGGAGATAAAGTAGTCTGGCAGGAGCAGTCTGAGATAAAAGTACATGACCTAATGACCAGTACCAATTCTATCTTAAGCCCCTCTTCTTCTAATAGAATGCAGCCTGATATCAATGGAAACTATGTGGTATGGCTTGATGATATTGATGGAGAATGGCAGGTTTATTTATATAATATAGAAAAAGGTTTTAGCCCGTTTAGAGTAAGCTCTTCGGCTGAACTACAAGATTATCCCAATATCTATGGTAATAAAATAGTCTGGAGCGACTGGCGAGATCTGGGTTTAGATCCTCAAACATATCTTTATACCATACCTTTAGAAAAGACTGAAACGGTAGTACTTCCAGACTTCATAGAAAAAATAAAGGGCTTCTTCCTAACTATATTTGGAATTGTTTCTCAAGCTATAGAAAGTCTAATATCTTCATCAAGCATTCCGGGTAAGAGCCAAACAGAAGGAAGTGTTGAGGATAAGGAATTTAAAGAAGAAACAGAAGAAATAATAGAAGAACAACCAGTAAAAGACAAACAAGATAATATAGGGGAAGAAGCAGTCCGGGATGAGACCCAAGAAGATATAGCTGAAGAGGTTGAAGGGAAAGAAGCTCAGGAACAGGAAACCTCTGGTCAGGAAGAAAAAATTGAATCTCCTACCATAAAGCTTAAAGTATATGAAGGGCCTATATATTCATCAGTAGATAATGTCTGTTATTATAGGATAAAAGCAGATGTAACCGGCAAATCTATACCCGATGTAAAATTTTCAAGAGATGATTCTAATGGTGCCTGGGGTCCATATATTGCTCAGGTTAACCTTCAAAGTGTTAATGATTCATACAAACTTAGTGCTTCTGCAACTAACTCAGAGGGGACTGCCACTGATACAATTGACCTATACTGGGAATGTGAAATTAAAGAAGGATTTGAGATATCAGACATAAATAAGGATGATATAAAAAAAATAATTGAGGGAGTAGATACTGGACAGACCACCCATCCTTATATGGTCCTTCATCCATCTGATATAGGTTATGTGGTCTATCCTTCAGGAGTAAATACTACCACATGCTTTATTGGTGATTCCATTAGTAATACCGATGTAAAGGGTTACTTTGCCTTTGATACTAGTCCACTCACTGGTAAAGATGTAGTCAGTGCTACTTTGTATATGGATGGTACTGTTATAGAAGATCCTACTTTTAAAGGAACTATAAGTCTAAGGTGGGGAACATATCTTCCCCTGACTGCTGATGATTACCTGATGCTAGGACTGGTAAGACCAGTTGACACATTTGATAATAATGAAAATCCAATTGTCTTTTCAAGAGAAGATCTAGTAGTTGCCATTGAAAATGATGCCAATGTTTTTCATGATAAACTGCAATTTGGAATAGCTTACTATCACGATACAACTGATGGGGATAACTTATTAGATGGAAGAAAGTATAGGACTGAAGATATTAGCCTTATTGTTTATTATGAAGATTGAATAATTTAAAATTAGGGGTAGACATGAAAAAGAATAAAATATATTTAATTCTAGCTATTATAACCTTACTCCTTCTTTTTACTACAGGAGCTTTATGTAATCAATGCAGTACAGCCGAGGGCCTACTAGCTGTTGAAGAAGAGCCTCCCGAGGAGGAACCACCAGAAGAAGTACCACCCGAGGAAGTACCACCCGAGGAGGAACCACCAGAAGAAGTACTTTCTGAAGAGGAGCCTCCAGAGGAAGAGCCACCAGATGAAGAATTAAGTGAGCCTACTATTAGTTTAGAGATATATGAAGGGCCTCTCTATTCAGAAGCCGATGGGGTCTGTTACTACAGGGTAAAAGCTATTGCTACCGGAAATCCCACCCCTACTGTAGATTTTTCCAAAGATGATAGTTCTGGAGCCTGGGGACCTGTAAAATGCCAAATTAACCTTAATAGCTCTACTGAAACCTATATCCTTACTGCTAAAGCTACAAATTCAGAAGGTTTTGCCACTGATTCTCTTACCCTCACCTGGGGATGTGAGGAAGATGCTACTCCTGATGGTGATGGAGATACCATTATTGAAGGCTTGGATCCAGAACTTGAATTATCAGTATTTTCTATTACTTTAAAACCAAAACATGTAGGATATGCTATTAAAGATGACGGAGCAAACAATAGCGAACTTATTATAGGGGATTCTGTTAACAACAGTGATGTAAAGGGATTTTTCTCTTTTGACCTGGACCCACTAGCAGGAAAGACCATAGAATCAGCAAAACTTATCCTAAAGCTTCCTGAAGGAGTAGAGGGATTTGGTCTTCTTGGCAATCCTTCCTTTAAAGGCAAAATAAAGATATTGATGCTGGGCTATCCCGTACCTTTAGAACCGGGTGACTACTCAACCGGAGGTCTTTGTATAGAATTTAGAGACTTCTCTAATTCTGCAGATCCCATTGAATATTCTGGTCTGACATCTTATGTAGATTTGATATTAGATTCCGGTAATTGGTTAAAGTCTCATATAGTTTATGAAAATCAAGATTCAGATGGAGACTTTTCTATTGATGGCAGAAGATATAGAGATGAAGATATAAGTCTTATAATAGGGTACTCTGAATAGATTGCATGTAAAAAAATTCTTATTTGCTCAAGACGTTAATAATTTATTAAAAAACACAAATAGAAAATTAGTTCGAATCTTACCCGGGGAGCTATACGCTTGTATTAATACTTATATCAAAATATTTGTATAATAATTATTTACAGTTCGAATTCTCTTTCCCCAGTGGATAATGCATATATTGAGTCTTTTAATGGTAGCCTAAGAGATGAGCGCTTAAATACTAATTGGTTCCTCTCGATCGAGGACGCACAACAGAAACTAGAGGCATGGAGAAGGGACTATAACCAGTTCAGGCCTAATAGCTCGTTGGGAAATAGACTCCGGCTGACTTTGCCAGGAGACAACTTGAGGGGCACAGAAGTTCCTATCAGCATCATAGTAAGGACTATATAACACCCTATACTATCCAGTTAAATAAGTCAGAACTTTATCAAAAATAATAAATATTTTTCCTTGTACTTTCCTTAATTGATAAGTCTACATTATGATTATATACTTATGATATATAAGGTTCAGATAAAAAAAGATTGACGGAAACGGAATAATGATTCTAACTTCTTATCGATGAAGGACAAAAGTATTTTTGGACCTGTTTTTATACAGCACGGTGGTCAAAAGAGGAGGTGATTAATATGATTGAGTATGTACATAAACATATTGTAACTGAGCTCCAGCAAAATACCCGTACTGATATTATTTTCATAATTACAGCCATTTTATTAAACCTTTTGTCCCTGGGAATAAATTCAATAATGGCAGGAGAAGCCAAAAAGGATGTCAGCCAATTTATTGTAATGTTTATAATTGTTGCCCTGATAATAGTAGTAAATATTATAGTACTTATTGGGCTACTTAAGGGAAAGCAGACCAGGGGTAAGTTAATTGGTGGACTTATAAAGATGTATAAGGACCAGAAAGTAGATGGATATTATGATTCATCACTTCTGGTAAACTATAACGTAAGGTATAACCTTTTTATCCTGATAGTAGTTTTTATTGGAGCAATGGCTATTGCCATACCCTTTATCATCATGTAAGTGATAATATTCCAAGCTTCTTAATCTATAAGGGTAGTTAGTGGATCAATCTTGTGAAGAATACTTTAGGAGATATTCCACTTATAACACTATAGTTCACAATACCGTCATTATAGGAACTATATCGAACTTAAAAGGGTATAGTTAACAAAATCGGAACTATATCACAAAAAAATGCTACTCTATCTGATAAAAGAACATTCACACTTAAAGCAATAATCCTGGTTTGAGCCTCATCTAAATTGACTGCAAATAAGCCATATTTGCGTAAATCCATTAACTACCAATTTGCAATAATAGCTATTACTTAAATATTGTATTAATGTATATGCACTTAGGCACAATTAAATAACACTTTAAAGTAAAACCCTCTTTTTTATACTGTCTCATTTGTCTCATTTTATCCTGACCACAATGCTCAGCCACTTTTAAGACAATTATGTCACAGATATCTTAACTTTACTCCTTTAAAGAATTCTATATTTTTATAAATTCGCAACCATTTTTATGTATGTCATGGTATTAAAAGTGTTTTTGCAGTATTTCTTCATGAGATAAATAAAGAAGAGGATGCCGCAATTATAGCAAAAAAAATACGTGGTTCACTAAAAAAACCTTTTATTTTAGATGGGGGAAAATAACCGCTGCTATAAGTGTCGGCATCTCGATATTTCCCGAGCATAAAAAAAATAGAAATGGCTACTGTTTATATAGTAGGAATTAATCAGGTATTTTTTATCTCCCCGTCTTGGACGCATTTATAACTTCTGAGGTATTAAGTCTATATATAAATGTCAATAATTAGAAATAGTTTTGATCAATAAAAATTTGAAATTTGTAAGATAAAAAAAAATTTAAACATTGACAATATATCCGTTTTAGATATATAAGAAACTAATAAATATATCTGTTTTCGATATACAAGGTAAATTAACATGAGACAAAAACAATACAGTCAAACACTGACTCCTTCTGTATTTTATATCCTTCTTGCCCTCTGTGATAAAGAAAGACACGGTTATGGGATCATGAAGCAGGCGGAATATGATTCTAATGGAAAAATAGAAATGGGACCTGGAACACTATATGGTAATATTAAGAGAATGCTTAAAGATAAACTGATAGAAGAAACCTATGAAAGGCCTGATTCAATATCTGATGATGAAAGGCGAAAATATTACCGATTGACAGAACTTGGCAGAAAAAAATTATCTATGGAGCTAGAGAGATACAACTCTGCTGTAAAACTAGCAAGGAGAAGAAATCTTTTACCTGGTATGGAATTATTAAAGCTTTCAAGATAAGTATATGAAAAAAATAAATAATAAGGCAATTAGAATTTATAGTCTGCTGCTAAATCTTTATCCCAGGTCATATCTTAAAGAATATAAAAATCTCATGGTACAGACCTTTAGGAATATGCTGGAAGACAATAATGATTTCAAAGTATGGTTAAGAGTAGCAAAGGAGCTCCCAGTGAACCTGTTGGATGAACATTTAGAAAACATAAAAGGGGGAACAATGAAATTAAAAAACAATTCTCGATTAATTATTGCAATCTTGATTTCTATTTTATCAGGAGTAGTTGGATTTTTTCTATCTTTTTTAATTGGTGAGGGATTAATGGAAGTGCTCAGCGATGAAATGGCTATGCTTTTAATGTTTGTCGGTATATCTATTTATAATTTTGCAATATGTCTATTTCTAGGAATATTTTATCCCAAGAGCATTTGGTTTTGCAGCTTTTTAATTAACATAATAGTATGGGCTGCTCTTATTGGCAATTTAAAAGGCCCAGGAGAATTTGTTGATCTGTGGTATGGATGGACTGCCCTGATTATCTTTGCATTTGCTGGATCCTATACTGGATTAATGTTATCAAGGAAAAAATCAATACAGAATGCCTGAAAACAATCAAGGTATGATGTCTCTTTGTAACGCTTAAAAGCCATGAGGTCCCCTAAAAACTAGTCCACTTAAAATGTTATTAATCTGACTTTTTTTTGAGGGAAAGGTCAATTTTCTTTTAATTTATAGATTCCATCCAGGTAAAATCAAACACAGACTTTGCAATGGTTTTCTCACGTTCTGAATCTTGGATAAGTTCCTGTCTCAGGATAATAACATCAGGCAAATCAATATTAAACTATAGGACACTTAAAATATTAATTCGTTGAAATGTAGTATCTAAACCTGCTCCGATGTTGACTACTATAGCCCTATAATTATTTTCGAGAAATTCCCTGACGATAATGTCAAAGTTATAAGGTCATATAGGCCAGACAAACTGGTTACCCCCCGCTTCTCCTTCTTTAGGATTAACCAGGACACATCTATCCACCTCTCTGGCTCCCGTTTTTGCAATAGCATTAAAAAATGGAAATTTTTTTGCAGCCTGAGGATTTTTGGCAGGCCCTTCTTATCTGCCGTCTTTTCCTGCCATGATTTTTTGGAATACATATTCATCTTCTTAACTAAAAATCATCTCAAGATTTAATTTTTCTTTCTACAGATACAGAGTAGAAATAGCTAAAAAGAAAAAATGTGATTAAAAAAACCTGTAATACCAGAGTCGGTACAAGGTTTCTCAATTCCACTAATCCTGATATTACACCATAGACTCCCGCAGCCATTATCCCAATAACAACAGGGAATATCGTTATTAGTAGTATGCCCTTTCTTTCAAGCGGTTTCCTGTCAGCCCAAATAAGTATTGCTGTCCATCCTGCCATTAAAGCTGTACCAAGATACATCGCATATCTATATTCAGGACCAGGATTAAAATTACTTATTCCAAAGATATAACCACCTATGCCCGGGAAGAGCATAGGGATTACCATTAATCCGTCGAGTACTGCGCCTATCCAGTAAGACGTTCTTAATAATTTTATTGCTTTTGACATCTTTCCTCCTTACTGATCAATAAGTGTATTGAATCTAAATTTTATTAGTATTTATTATTAATAAAAATAATATAATAACAAGTATATCATTCAAATATGCAAGCAATAAAGCCTTTGGGGCTTTTTTTATATACCCTGCATATATGATTTTCTTCTGTTTCTTGGGATTTGGTAGTTTCTTCCTCCGGGTTAACTTTTAGTAAAACGTCATCAACATAAAAAATAGGAGAAGTCCCCATAGCTTGTGCACCAAAGAAATTCTAATAGTATCAAATGAAGGAAAACCCACTCCTGGATGACTAGTTTGCCATAATTCTAATATATTCCAACAATCTTAGGGCTGCAACATTGCTGCCAGAAGATAATTCTACATTGTTATTACCAAAAGGATTGGCCCACCCCGTAAGATCCCCAGTTTCAAAATCACCATTTTCTACGTTTATCATCAGCAATGTGAAAATAATTAGTGAATTTAAAATAATTAAATTATTCTAATTTCCACACAATTGAAAAACCTGGATTATGATAGTAAGCTAAAAAAACAATATTTAATAAATTAATGTAAAAAGATAGTCAAAAATCCAATTGTTATAACCTTAACCAATGGAAATAAACTATGATAAGGGAGGACATATATGTCGAAATATAGTTTTTGGACGCATGGGACTGATGTTCAAATTGAGTATCCCGAAAGAATAAAAGGCAATCCACAGCGTGCAGGATGGGGGACTAAGATCTTTCAAGACAGCAGTTTTAATTGGTTCCACTTTGCTATCCCTACACCTACTGAACTTGGTGACAGAGCTGTACTACTATCGGAATTATACTTTGATGTTAAATTAGGTCCGGAGAACGTCCGTATTACTGATATTCATATTCGTGAGGGCGCAGGAAACATACTTAAAGGTGTAGCACCATCCGATCTTGGTCCCGGGACAAAAACCAGCTATAAAATTGGTATTTCAAGAAAAAAAATTACTAAATCAGTAGTGCTAAGTTTAAAAGTCGTTTTCAAACGTGGTACTCCAACAGCCTGGATAATTTTTGAATGTGCAGGAGCCAGGTTTAAAAAGACTCGTATTGGAGCACTTGCCCAATGATAGGATTATTTTGATCTCTGATCACCTTCTCCAAAAACATACTCTGTACTCAATCCTTCTTTGAGCTGCTCTCTCCATTCTCTCTCAGCTTAAGCAGATGTTTGTATTGCCAGTCCCGTTCCCTGGCTACGGCAACTTCGGCATCGGAATAACCGGCAGCCCTATGAATTGCCTGTAAGGCGTAATTGGCGGCGCCGATGCAATGGGCTGGAACGTGGGCGGTTGCCACTGCCTGGCCTGCGGCACGGGCAGCAGAGCGGGCTGCATTATCTTCTCCTATTTCACGGGCTGCGGCATGGGAATCAAGTGCGGCCTTTCTTATGTCGTCCATCTTAAACAACCCTGTATTTATCCATTTCCGGAGCACTTCAATAGCTTTTTTTGGGCGATTGTCTCCGGGGCATTTTTCCTCAAAGTATGGAATGACACGACTTACACAATCAATTGCCCAGGTGGCAAGTGTTTTATGGTCTGTTTTTCTGGTAAGCTCAACGATTGACCTGTCTTTGTGTGTAACTGAAAATATGGATTTATCTTTCATGTTCCGTCCTGATTATATAGGAAACTTTTAGACTATCCGGGTTCTACATGCACAACTACTTCAGAAATATTTTCAATTTTATTCTTTATCAGGTTTTCGATGGTACCACTGATATTGTGTGCTTTTTTTACATTTATTTTCTTATCCATTCTACAGTGAAATGCAATATTATAATGATTATCTTTTTTAAGAATTGTAAAATTATGGCAGGTTTGCGGTCTTACGATGCCGGATATCTCTTTTATTATAATATCTATCATTGCATTTGATTTGTCTGTGACATCCTGCCAGTTTTCATGGCTCTTTAGGTCTTCGGAATGTATATACACTCTATGTATGTCACTTATCTGTTTTTTTATTTCACTTTCTACTTTTTTAGTAAGAGATTCAACATATTCAAGGTCTAAATTTTTATTTATTTCTATATGTACAGATGTGTATTTTTTATTTCCAACATTATAGACACGGATATTATGGACATCATGGATATCTTTGAATTCAGAAAGGACTTTCCTGGTCATTGCCACGGTATTTTTTTCTGAGAAATCAGAGCTTATCTCGATTATTGTTTCGATTCCGGAAATTTTTGATTTAATTTCTTTTTTAAGTTTTTCCTTTATCTTCTCAATCTGGGTAAGGTATAAATTCTCACTGAGGTATATATCCAGATTTAAAAACTTTATATTCCCGACTTCGTGTATCTTCAGTCTGTTTATTTTTTTTACATCCGGATTTTTAATCAGGACCTGATTTATCTTTTCGGTAATTTCTTCGGGGATATAATCAAGAAGATTCATTACGACTTTATATGACATTCTCAGGCTGAGGAACATAACAACCGAAGCTACAACGATCGAAGCTATGGGGTCAGCAAGCAAAAAACCATACCTTGCCAGGACCAGGCCTGCAATTACGATTATTGAGCCGAATATATCACTTGTATAATTTAAAAACTCAGCTTTTAATGCAAAAGAATTAAATTTTTTCGCAACCCTCCCTATGAAATAAACCCTTATAATATTTAAAATTATGGATATTATAAGAATAATGAATATGTAGATATTCAGTGTAAGGACAAAATCCCTGTTCATAATACGCTGGACTGACTTATAGATTATAAATGAGCACAACAAAAATATTACGATGATCTCTATAAATGCAGAAAGGTTTTCATATTTGCCGTGGCCATATGTATGGTCTTTATCTGCAGGTTTTGCAGCGATTCTTATGGCAAAGAAGGTTATAAGTACGGCAACAAGGTCCAGGCCGTTGTTTAATGCTTCAGAGAAAACACCGATACTATTACTTATATAGGCAATGGCTATCTTTGTAAGGACAAGGAAAATTGACACTATAAGAGAGAGAAGAGTAATTCTCTTCTTAGTTTTGTTCATGTCTTCATTTTTTAGATTATCCATTTATTATAAAAAGAAATTTTTTAAAGCTATTATTAAAAGCAATGTGGCTTTCGCTTCATTTTATCATAAAATACACTCTTTTTTATAGATATATCAGGATATCTAACTGTGTGCTACTTGTGTAATAGCCAAAGTGATTGATTAAAGACTTATCCTGCCGGAATGATTTTACCTTATTAAAATGCCTGAGCAGGTTCTTTATTTAGTTGTAGATTTATTCTAAAGTGTCCTTACTGGATTTACTGCAGGAAAAGGGAATTTATGGATTCTTCACAGATAATTGAATTGGTTACAAGATATGGCTATCCTATTATATTCTTCCTGGTCTTAATCGAAGGACCACTGGTAATGATTATCTCATCTTTTTTTGCAGCAACGGGGTACTTAAATATATTTATCCTCTATCCGATGCTTGTAATTGCCGACCTTTTTGCTGACATTCTATGGTATTTTGTTGGCTATCTGGGAAGGAAAAATATAGTTGACCGCTGGGGCAGGTTTTTAGGGCTTACACGGGATAAACTTGCCGGATTTGAGAGACTGAATAATAAATTTAAAAACCATCAGGGTAAAATATTGTTTACCGCAAAAATTACCCATATAATAGGTTTCCCTTTTCTTATTGCTGCCGGGATTTTCCGCATAGATATAAAAAAGTTTATATGGTTTAATTTTCTGGCTACTATTCCTAAAGTTATGCTTTTTATGGTCCTGGGGTATTATTTTGGTGAAGCCAGCGAACTTATAAGTAAGTACCTGGGATACGGCACCCTTATTGGAACGTTGGTACTAATCCTTTTAATAGCTGTATATTTTTTAATCCAGAAATTTGCAAAGAGAATCCTTAAACATTATGAACCGTAAATTAAAAATATTATTTGCCCTGGAAAGTTATCCTCCCGAGGTCACAGGGTCCGGAATCGCTACCATATGCCTGGTCAGAGGCCTGGTAAGAAGGGGGCATAAAATTGCAGTGGTCTGCCCCGGTAAAAAACTTACAGGCAGGCAAACAGATGAAGATGGAATCATCGTTTATAGAGTAAGCTCTCTTCCTCTTATATTCCATAAGGAATTCAGGTTTTCTCCATTTGCAGGTCTTAATTTTAAATTTTTTTTTAAAGAATTCGATCCTGATGTAGTGCACATAGAAGACCATTTGTTTACAGCAAGGGCAGCAGTAAAATTTGCCAGGAAAAAAGGAATTAAGATAGTGGGGACAAACCATTTTACTCCATATAACTGGCTGTATAACTTATATTTAAAAGAAGGCACTCCTTTATATGTAGTGGTGGAAAAAATTCTATGGGCCTATTTTGTAAGGTTGTTTAACAAAATAGATGTGATAACGGTACCAACCCTCTATGCCGGGGGGTTGATAAAGAACTCAGGGATAAAAAAACCAGTAAGGGTTATCTCAAACGGCCTTGAACTGAAGGAATTTAATGAAGCTGAAGCTTCGTATAGAATTTTAACAAAATATAAAATTGACAGGAGCAAAATAATCTTTCTTTCTGCCAGCAGGCTTGATAAGGAAAAGAGGGTGGACCTTATACTAGATGCTCTTTACAGGATAAAAGATAAGATAGATTTTCAATTTATAATAACCGGAAGGGGAAAAGAAAAGGAAAGATTAAAAAAATAACTCTAAAGAAAGATCTTTCCGGTCAGGTGATATTTACCGGATTTGTAAGTAAATCAGACTTAAAGAAACTCTACCGGGTCAGTAATATTTTTATAAGTGCCAGTGAAGTAGAACTGCAGGGCCTATCAATTATGGAGGCAATGGCCTGTGGATTACCTGTTATTGCGGCTAAATCCATGGCCATACCCGAGCTGGTAAAAGACGGTGTAAATGGCTATCTCTTTGAACCGGGAAATGAGGAAGATGCAGCCGAAAAAATCCTGCGGCTGGCATTTGATAAAGAGCTGCAGGCCAAAATGTCTGAAAAAAGTCTGGAACTAATTAAAAAACATGATATTGAGAGGACCTTAAACCAGTTTGAAGAAATATATTATAGGTTATTATAGGGCAATAGTTAGGTGTTAATGTGATATACCCTCCATGTAAAAGCGACTTTTCCTAATCTGAAAATAGGATTTATGATATCCTGGTTTATATCAGCCAGCTGTGAGCCGGAAGCGTATTTGAATCCGTTATTAACTCCACTCTTGCTAATTTTATAAAATATCCTGGACTCTATGCCTGCTCTTCTATGCTTTTTTTCTATTCCCAGAAGCAGGATTCTCAATCTGGTAAACCCTTTTGTTTTGATTTTCCTTTTAATCTGATTGAAAATTTTAATATCCCGGCTTAAATCACGTGGATTAAGGAAAAATCTGGACGGTGTTTTTACCCAATTTCTATCAAAGTTCTCAATTACTTCATTTATATCGGGGATATTTACCGACAACCCTATAGGTTTACTATCCGCCTCTATTATGAAAATCAGTTCTTCCATTGATACTGCCTTTATGCCCGTAGCCAGGTAATTGAATTCTGCATCGGTCATCCTGACCTGCTGGGGATGACTCTCACTTTCCCAGATGTTATTGTAAAGCTTTTTTATTTTTTCTATTTCATTTCTGTAATCTCTAAAATCTGCTTCTCTTATTTTAACCCTATTATAATTTTCAGGCCTCCTGCTTGAAACCTTATTAAGAACTTTTTCAACTCTGTCCAGATACTTCCTGGAAACAATCTCATCGGTAACCACGCTATACCAATCATTTTCTTTTACCAGTCCATATCCTTCAAAGAAGTCTTTGTAGTATGGTGCATTATAGGGTTCCATAAAGTAAGGCCTGTTCTCAAACCCTTTTATGAGGAGCCCAACTTCGCCTCCAGCGTTAAATTTTGCAGGGCCGATAATCCTGATGCATCCATTGGCTCTTAGATAGTCTACAGCACCATCAATTAGCATTTCCGCTACATATTTATTTTCAATGGATTCAAAAAGGCCAAACCAGCCAATATTATCACTGTATTTCCGGTTATAGTTATAATTGATGAAAGCTAATATTCTTCCCACAGGTTTATCATTATCATATGCAATGAAAAATTTGATCTGTGCATGGTCAAAAAACGGATTTCTACCTATAACTCCGGGTATGCAGATAGACGTTGGGTTAAGAGATTCTATTTCCTGAGTAAAAAGAGGGTGAATTTTATGTGAGTTGCTGCTTTTGTACCAGTTTATATGATAAGGGACAGTTACAAACTCCTTTAATTTATTTAAATCGAGGTTATTAAAAGAATCCGGCTTAAATTCTCCGAGTTCCCTTAAATTATATTTATACATATTCACTTACAGAAATATCATTATCATAAATAGCAATATTATAGTAAATGTACTTATAGTAAACAACTTTTAGCAGAGCGCACCTATTAGAAAAAGTATCCTATGCAAATGTATAAAGTTTCTCTGTATTTTTTTTTATTATATAATTACATAAAATTGAATTAGCATTGTATTATGAGCAAAAAATTACTGATAAGTCTTACAGCACTATCGCCGGTATTCTGGTTTTCAATGCTTTTATCTATTTCTCTTTTACTGGAGAATAGCGAACGAACCGGGGGCAGCAGCTCCTTTTGGATTACTCTGGGCATCTCGGATTGTAGCCAGCCTGGGATTTATCGGGACAATATTGGTAAATACAATGTTTATAAGGTATAAGGAAAAACGGGTATGGGTTGCATAGGTTTAAACTTGGTGGTCTCCCTACTCTACATACCTGTAATGATTTTGACGCGGTTATTGATGGTATAGAACTTGAATTGCTATCAATTTTACTAATTGCTGGTTGTTTTTATTATCTTCAATAATATCGGGTAAAACAGATAAATATTAAATTGGATAGGAGTTTAAATTATGAAAATACTGGTATACGGGGCAGGAGTAATTGGTAGTATATTTGCCTTAAAGCTTAAAAAAGGCGGGAATGATATTACGGTTCTGGCAAGAGGCAGGCGGCTGGAACAATTGAGAGACCATGGAATTATTATTAAAGATGTAATTTTAAATGAGCGGTATGAAGAGGACATAAAAACTACTGAAGAGTTAAAACCCGATGATTATTATGACCTGGCTCTGGTTATAATGCAGCGCCAGCAGGTAAGTGAGATACTGCCGGTTTTAAAAAGAAATCACAAGATCCCCACTTTTATTTTTATGGGTAACAATGTAAATGGGGCAGATGAGTACCTTAAGTTTCTTGATAAAAGCAGGGTAATGCTGGGTTTTGGAGGACCGGGAGGTTACCGTGAAGACCATTTCATTATTGCTGCTTATGTAAGAGATTATTGTATTTTATATTTTGGAGAACTTGATGGATTGGTAAGCAGTCGTATGGAGAACATCAGGAGTGTTTTTAAGAAATCAGAAATCAACGTCGAAGTTCCGGAGAATATGGATGCCTGGCTTAAGAGCCATGCTGCCCTGATTAGTCCGCTGGCCATGGCAAGTTATGCGGCAAAGAATAAAAATAAAAAAATTGAGGATGATGATAAATTACTGACACTGTCAATAAAGGCCTTAAGGGAAAATCTAAAGGCATTGAAAGAGATGGGAATAAAAATACTCCCCAGAAAATTTAGAATAATGAAGTTAATACCTGCGTTTTTTCTAAAAAGAAAATTAAAAAATTTAATTGCGTCTGAATTCGGAAGGGTGGTATTATCAGGCCATGCGAATTCTGCAAAAAGCGAGATGATAAAAATCTCAGAGGATTTCAGGAATCTGGTTGAAAATGTAAGAACGGATATGAGCGCCAACGAGTATCTTTATAAGAATAGTTTTGGATAAGTAAGGAAAATAAACCTGCAAATCATTTGACCGTATAAAAAAGAAAGGAGGAAGCAATAGAACAATTAAAAACAAATTTTTATTATGAAACTATGTGCTTATTTTATAAAGTGCGTGATTTTTTTAGCTCTCCTTTAAATACATTGAAAGAAGTAAATATAATTGAAGGACATACTGTTCTTGATTTTGGTTGCGGACCCGGGAGTTTTTCTATTAATGCTTCCAGGTTAGTTGGTGATGGAGGAAAAATCTATGCACTGGATTTAAACCCCATGGCTGTGGAAAAAGTTAAATGTAAGATCATTAAAGAAGGATTGAATAATATAGAAACCATTAATTCTGATTGTAGGACTGGCTTCCCTGATGACAGTGTGGATATTATTCTGCTGTATGATGCATATCATGATTTTTATAATAGATTATTGGTATTAAAAGAATTAAATAGGGTGCTGAAAACAGAAGGGATTTTATCTTTTAGTGACCATCACATGAGAAGAGAAGAGATATTAAAAGAGTTGACTGGGAAAGGTTTGTTCAGATTAATCAGGGAGAGTAAAAAAACATATAGCTTTGTGAAAAGCGATATTAATCCTATAAATATTTAAAGAAAGCGAAATATAGGATTAAAAAGATGGTTCTGAATATCAAAAAAAATTTAAATTGAAAAAATGGTGTAAAAAAGTGTCTCAATTAGGTAAGATTTTTACGGGCAGTAGTATGTCTTAGCTATAGAAAGTTGCCAGTGATCTAAATTTGTCCCAGAAATTTAAAATA
>Ga0315543_1003061_pt1 | contig 15379 bp, 15 predicted proteins | sample SalMarSW160210MG_2_FD_203098 | JGI IMG/M metagenome (GOLD analysis project Ga0315543, IMG submission 203098) | Salt marsh sediment microbial communities from the Plum Island Ecosystem LTER, Massachusetts, United States - Salt Marsh Sediment SW1601-210 ...
ATCGGTAAACTCCAGCTTAGCGACAGAGACAGGGAAATTTTGCTCTCGGCCGGCCTTCTAAACTACACGCGTAAAACTGTCAATGAGTGAGAAAACAGTTACCATTTTTGGAACCGGCAGGGTTGGAGACGGTGATTCGGCTTACAAGCTGGCCTACACTGTAGGCAAACTCCTTACCCAGGCGGGCTTTGTCATCGCCAATGGGGGATATGGCGGGACGATGCTGGCAGCAGCAAAAGGAGCAGCCGAGGCCAGCGGTGAGGTTATCGGCGTAACATGCTCGGTTTTTAAGCAGAGTACCGCTAACAAATATATTACTCGTGAGATTGTTACCGGCTCTCTCGATGAACGCCTCGATACGCTGATAAAGCTGGGCCAGGCGTATGTTGTGCTGCCGGGCGGAACGGGAACACTGCTGGAGCTAGCCAAAGTCTGGGAATTAAAAAATAAGGGCTTTCTCAACGTACATAAACTGATTATACTTTTAGGCGGTTTCTGGAAGCCGCTGGTTGATTTACTTGCAACCGATGACCCTGACTGCATCCGGCACATATATCAGGTAGATAGGCCGGAAGAGGCCGTAAAAAAGATTTCTGAATACTGTTCTTAGCTGTTAATATGGTCAAGAGATTTGGAATTCTGCTGTTAACGTTTTTTGTAACTATTATCCTGACAGAACCAGGACGAGCAGAAGAGCTGCCCCGTCAGGGCCTGCTACGGGACGGCTTTGCCCTCAGCAGCATCGACGGCAGGATTAACAATCCTGACGGAAACGAGTGGTTCTTTGAGCTTGATTCAGACGTAATCGATGATAAGGTCGCGGCCAAGAAAGGCACAAGCTTACAACTGCTGCCCTCGGCAACGCTGCAAAGAATAATCGATGATGCGAAAATACGTCATGCCGACAACTATTGTCTCTGGGGCAGAGTTACAAAATATAAGGGCAAAAATTTTATCTTCCCCATTTATTTTTTGCCGCTCAGCAAAATAGAACCGTTGAAACCTGAAACACCGCGGGAACCCAATACGCAGGAGCAAAAGCCGCTCGAGACGATGGTTTCAGAAAAAGACAATTCGGAGCCTAATATCAATGAGCCGAACGATATATTGGCAATACCGCAGGAGGTAATAGAAAAAATAAAAGCCAGACAAGCCAAGCAATTAGAACCTGCAAGATTGCAGGACACAGAGCCAATTGCCCAGCCCGGCTACGGCACGCTCCGCCGTGACGAGCGTCGAGACGAGCCGGAGGGCATAGAAAAGCTAAATCAAATGCATCGGCAGGATACCATCCTGGCCGACAGGACGGCTTTTCTGGCTAAGCAGGACGACCAGCCTGTATTTATTCTGGATGCCCTTGGCCGCAGCGCTCCTAAAACTTCACTTCGGCTTCTGCCCTGTGAAACTCTGGAGCTGACCGAGAAGAGACAATCTGCTGAATTGGAGCAGCCGACATTCAAAATAGCCGGAATTATGACGGAATACAAAGGTAATCAATATCTGCTGCTGCAAAAGGCAACACAAGTTTACAACTTCGGCAACTTCGCAAGATAAAGGACAAACAATGCCCCACCAGCTCGACAATATCCTAACCTCATATAAAGATAAAAACTTCCAAAATAAGCTGGATGGATTTCTTAACTCAAAGTTTGGATTGTCACATTTCGGTCCTGGTTCTGAAAACAGGCGAAAAGTTGAAGAGATTCTTGAGGAAGTTGTGAAGGCAGATGAAGACAGAGTTGGTGAAGTGGTAGCAAGATACACCGAGAGATTTGATGGTGTTAAACTGACGCCCGATCAGTTCCGAATTTCAAGTACAGATTTGGAAAAGGCTCACAAGGAAATTAATTCAGAACTGCTTAAATCAATCCGCCAGGCAATTAAGAATGTTAAAAAGTATCAGTCAAAGATATTTGTTGGTAACGACAAGAGCTTCAAATCTACCGGCATAAGATATACGCCGATAAGGCGAGTGGGGATTTGCGTGCCGGGGGCGTCTGCCCCGCTGCCATCAACTGTGATAATGTGCGCGGTGCCTGCGCAGGTAGCAGGCGTGAAGGAGATAGTCGTAGTATCACCGCCAAGATATGAGGGGAGTATCCATCCGGTAACTTTAGCGGTCTGTTATGAACTGGGAATTGATGAAGTCTATCGAATCGGCGGCGCACAGGCTATAGCTGCACTTACATTTGAAAATAAAACAATTAAGGTGGTAGATAAAATTGTTGGGCCAGGTAACCAGTGGGTACAAACAGCCAAGCAATTGGTATATGGGACAGTTGGTATTGATTCGATAGCCGGACCGAGTGAAGTTTTGATAATTGCAAATGAAAAAGCCAACCCTGCCTGGATAGCCGCAGATATGCTCAGCCAAGCCGAACATGATCCGGGCTGCGCGTTTATGTTTACAGATTCGCAAGAAGTTGCTCAACAAACCCTCGGCGAACTTAAAAGACAAGTAAACCAGCTAAATCGCGCAAAAGAAACTATCGAGTGTCTCAAAAAATTCAGCGGTATTGCGATTTTCAGGAACATGGACGATTTACTTGAAAGGGCAAACAAATTTGCTGCAGAGCATTTGGAAATCCAATGTGGAGAGCAAAGTAAAGAAATCGCCGAAAAAATCGATAATGCCGGTGCGATTTTTATTGGCGCTTACAGCCCTGTAGCAGTTGGTGACTATTGGGCTGGGCCAAGCCACACATTACCTACGGGAATAAGCGCAAAGTTCTTTAGTGCTTTAAGTGCCAATGATTTTATCAAATCAACGAGTATCATTGAATATGATAAGAAAAAGCTGGCTGAAAGCGCTGAAGATATTATTCGATTGGCCGAGGCCGAAGGCCTCGACGCCCATGCAAAAAGTGTCAAGCTACGGCTTGGCCTGCGCCGAGACGAGTAAAAATCCGCCTGCAGAAATAATTCTCATTAGACAGTTTACAAGCCCCAGTTAAGTTTATCCTTATTCCACCAGTAAAATCTGCCCAAAATGTGCGCAGCTACCATTGCCAGATAAAAAAGCGGGATGGTATGATAAACGAAAGATTTGCTGCAAAGATAGTCTACCGTTAAGAAGCCATAACCGAGAGCCTGAAGATAATTGCCAGGCTGAGGCAAATTAGATATTACCTTTATGACCAATATATCAAGAATGCAAAAGAGCGGCACCAGTGAGCAATAAGGTAGAAAGGTTTTATATATCGAGCGAATTATCAATATGGGATTTAGTGCATCGAAGGAATCAAATAATACTCCGGCCAACAGTGCCATAGGCAAAAAGAAACTGCCAAGAACAAACAGCAGCCAAAATACAAGGTCGGCTCGTTCGGTGAGAATGTAATACACAGCCAAGGGCCAAAAACAGACGGCGAAACAGCCGCATACGCGCAGCAATTGTGAAAACAAGTCACCCTTGTCAGGAACAGGCTGCAGTGAAATATCCGGCGCCCGCCAGCCGCCTTTGCTGCTATCGAAAACACAACATGCGAGGTAATAGAGAACGTAACCAACATACAGCAGGTAAAGCAGCAAGGACAAAATGCCACCCAAAATGAAAAACCCGGAAAGCACGTATCTGCTCACCAGTCCCACTACAAATGGGGTAAATAAGAAAACTGCCAAATGGATGCCGCCGGATATACTAAGCGGATAGAAAAGTGCATCAATAAACCACGGAAGCTTGCTTTTACGCTCTAACGGCGGATCTTCTTCCAGTATCTTCACATCGTTAACCCTTTAATGGTCTGAAGTCAGAACCCGTAATTAAGCGCTGGCCAATTTTTCTTTTATCATTTCTCCTGCTTTTGTAAGGGCATCGTCGATTTTTTCAGGATTTTTCCCGCCTGCCTGGGCCATTTGTGGTCGTCCGCCGCCGCCGCCATCGACTATCGGTGCAATCACCTTAACTATGTCACCTGCTTTTAGGCCCTTCTTGATTAAATCATCAGTTACGCTGGCTAAAAGCGTTGCCTTGCCTTCATCTTCAAAGCCAAAAACTACAACTGCGGATTTCGCCTTCTTTTTGAGCATATCGATTGCTTCTCTTGCCTGCTCAACCGAAGTTGTAGCCAGCCGGCTGACGATTATATGAGAGTCGCCGATTTTCTCGCATTTCTCCAGAAGCTGTTTTGCTTCCGCCATAGCGTCACTTCCAGCCTGCCGGGCGGCTGATTTGAGCTGCTTCGAGAGTTTTTTATTGTCTTCCATCAACTGGCCGACCCTGTCAACAAGCGTTTCAGCAGAAACCTTCAGCATCACCGAGAGCTTATCGACAATATCGCTTCGCCCTTCGAGGTATTTGGCCAGACCCTGACCGGTAAGCGCGGTAATCCTGCGAACACCCGCTGAGATGCTCTCTTCTTTGATTATCTTAAAGCCGCCAATGATACCGGTTCTATCGACGTGAGTGCCACCACAGAATTCTTTGCTAAGCGCCTTATCAATCTGATTTTTACTTTCAGCGCCAATGGCAACTACCCGAACCTCGCTGCCATATTTCTCGCCGAATAGTGCCATCGCACCGAGCTTTTGAGCCGCCTCTTTTGGCATTACCGCGCAAGTGATCGGAAAATCTTCAGCGATTTTTTCTCGCACTTTATTCTCAACATCCTTTAGCTCTTCAGCTGTTGGAGCTTTCGGATATGTAAAGTCAAATCTCAGGTAATCCGGCCCAACGTAGCTACCCTGTTGGGCTACCGATTTACCAAGGGTCTGCTGCAACGCCCATTGAAGTAAATGCGTAGTGGTATGATTTTTCTTTGTCGCATCTCTGTCTTTGCTGACTATGGCCGTAACCTTATCGCCCACGCTAAATACTCCCTCAGCAACTTTGCCCTGGTGAATAATACAATTGGCTATCTTTATTGTGCCATCAACAATAAATTGCCCATGTTCTGATTTAATAATCCCACAGTCGCCAACCTGCCCACCGGCTTCGGCATAAAAGCAGGTTTTATCCAGAACGATTCCGGCCTCAGCGCCGTCTTTAATTTGACCTTTGTTTTTGAAACCCTCGTTATCGACAAAACCCACTATTTTACTATCGCAACTATCCTTTTTGTATTTATGAACATCTTCAGTTACAGGCAGTTCGGTATCAGTTAAAGTTATATTTACCGAAGCGGTTTTTTGTGCCGCCCTCGCCCGCTCTCTTTGTTTTTCCATAAGCTCGTTAAACTTAGCAGTATCGACTTTAAGGCCGCGCTCTTGTGCCATAAGCTCGGTCAAATCGAGCGGAAAGCCGTAAGTGTCGTAAAGCTGGAATGCATCTTCACCGCTGATGGTCTTTTTAGCAGTTTGTTTTGCCCGTTCGGCTGCCTCGGCAAATATTTCGATACCTCTATCGAGCGTTCTGCCGAAGCTCGCTTCTTCGGATTCAATTACGGTCGAAACGTGGTCGGCTCTGGCTTTTATCTCACCAAACGCATCACCTAAGCACTCAACAACAACCGGTACAAGCTTATACATAAACGGCTCGTGCATACCTAATTCTCTGCCAAACCTCGAAGCCCTGCGAAGTATCCGCCGAATTACATAACCCCTGCCTTCGTTGGATGGTGTTGTTCCATCGGTTATCGCAAAAGTCAGCGAACGAATATGGTCGGCTATGACACGAAAGGCATTGTCGGTATCATTTTGCAGTCGGGATGTATATTTTTGACCAGTAATCTCAGCAGTGCGGTTTATGATAGGCATAAACAGGTCGGTATCGTAGTTACTTTTCTTATTTTGCATCACCGCAACGATTCTTTCCAAGCCCGCACCGGTATCAACGTATTTGGTGCCCAGCTCAAGAAGCTTACCATCCTCCGTACGGTTATATTGGATAAAGACCAGGTTCCACAGCTCTATGAACCGGCTGCAGCCGCCGTTGACACTGCACTTATGACCGGCCACGTTCTTTTTGTCACACATATCAGGGCCAAGGTCGATATGTATTTCGCTGCAAGGCCCACACGGGCCGGTATCGCCCATCTCCCAGAAATTATCTTTTTTCCCACAAGCCAGGACCCTGTCAGCAGGTATCGGTGTAACTTTAGTCCACAGTTTTGCTGCCTCACTATCTTTGGGCAGGTTATCAGCTTTATCGCCGGCGAAAACCGTCGCCCACAAGCGGCTCGGCTCAATACCCCAAACATTTGTAAGAAGCTCCCAGGCCCATTCGATTGCCTCGGCTTTGAAATAATCGTCGAAAGACCAGTTGCCTAACATTTCAAAAAAGGTGTGATGATAGGTGTCTTTGCCCACCTCCTCAAGGTCGTTGTGTTTGCCGCTCACCCGCAAACATTTTTGGCTGTTGACTGCCCGACCATAATCCGGCGATACTAATCCAAGAAAGATATCTTTGAACTGATTCATCCCCGCATTGGCAAAAAGCAATGTCTCATCACCGATGGGTACTATCGGAGAGCTGGGGACAAACTCGTGCCCTTTACCCTTGAAAAAATCTATAAAGCCGTTCCTTATTTGCTTTGCGCTCAACATTTCATATATCGTATTTTGTATCTCGTGAAGCGAAATACGTTTGGCAAATCACACTAATCCTTTAGCAGCGATGATTTTGTTTTTTATTTCTTTGCACAAGTCCTTGTTTTCAGCTAAGAATTTTTTTGCGTTCTCTCTACCCTGGCCCAATCGCATATCACCGTAGTTTATCCACGCTCCGCTTCTTTCGATTACTTCACAGCCAATTCCAAGGTCTATTAAATCGCCTTCGTAGCTGATTCCGCTATCGAACATAAGGTCGAACTCACTGTCACGGAAAGGCGGTGCGATTTTATTTTTCACCACCCTGGCCCGTATCCTGCTACCTATGGCACCGGAGTTATCTTTTAAGGTGGTAATTCGCCTTAGGTCAAGCCGTACAGAACTGTAGAATTTCAATGCCCTGCCGCCGGGTGTTGTCTCCGGGTTGCCGAACATCACACCGATTTTCATACGGATTTGATTTATAAAGACAAGAGCGGTTTTGCTCTTGTTAATGACAGCGGTCAGCTTCCTCATCGCCTGGCTCATCAGTCTTGCCTGCAGTGCCATGTGGGTGTCACCCATCTCGCCTTCAATTTCCGCCTTTGGCGTAAGTGCAGCAACCGAATCAACAACTATAACATCGACAGAATTGGACCTGATTAGCATCTCGGTGATTTCAAGTGCCTGTTCGCCGCTGTCGGGTTGGCTTATCAACAGGCTGCTGACATCGACACCTAACTTTTTTGCCCAGGTCGGGTCCATTGCATGTTCGGCGTCTATAAATGCCGCTACCCCGCCTGCACGTTGAGCGCTTGCAATTATATGAAGTGCCAGAGTGGTCTTGCCGGAGGACTCCGGCCCAAACAGCTCGGTAACCCTGCCTCGCGGAATACCAACACCGCCGAGAGCGATATCCAGCGATAATGAGCCGGTCGATATGCCCTCAATTTTAGCGTACTTGTGCTCATCCATCTGCATAATTGCACCCTGGCCGTATTGCTTCTCAATCTGTGCAATAACACGGTGCAGTGCCTCCACTTTACTGGTTGCTTTTGTCACTGTTTCGATTTTCTTTGTCTTTACCATTTTGCTTTTCTCCTATCCTAAGAAGTTAAAAGCCCAAAACTAAAAGCCAAAAACCATAGTTTAAAATTCAAAACTCACTTTCTTCCTTTAAGTGTTAGAATACTCGAACCTAATATGTTGGCCAATTCATTAGTCTCGTTCAAAAGATAGTTTAATTTGGTGTTATTTATCTTCTTTGCGTCCCTCAACAAACCAAGCCAATATAAGCTTTCGTTTGCGGATTTAAGGGCATGGGTAAAGAAATTAGTGAAATCCCGTTTTGAACTGGACCCCTTAGCCTCGGCTATATTAGCTCCTATCGATGTAGCCGATCTCAACAACTGCTTTGCAATCGTACCTGTGGAAACATCTTTGGGTAAATTATCTATAAATTCTATTATTTTAATAGAATATTGATATGCCCTGTGTTTCAATTCAGTTTTAATTTTTGAGCTTTGGTCTTGCATTTTCAGCTTTACATTTTTAGCTTAATTTGTAATCACCTAACACAGTATACATAGGGCCGCTTGGTGTCAACTGGCTCTGATAAACCGTAACCGACTCCGCTGAGAAACTGCCGAGCTTAAAATCCTTATAATCCTCACTTATTTGCGCCAGCTTGGCACCTGCTTTCGGGTTTCTTATTCTGCAAAGGGTCAGATGGCCGGAAAATTCCCTCTTTTCAGCGGGCCAGCCGGCCAAATCCAGTTGCTGCTCAAGGTCCTTTTGCAATTCTAACAGATTATCACTTCCTTCGCCTGTACCAACCCATAAAACTCTGGGATTTCTGCCGCCGAAACAGCCGACCGATTCTACATCCAACTCAAAACTTTTGTGTCTGCCGGCTACCTCTTTAGTGATATTGCAGACATCAACAACCTCTTTGTCTTTAATCTCACCCAAAAATTTCAATGTAAGGTGTATGTTCTTTGGATTTACCCACTTGACGTCACTTTTTTTAATATCAACTTTGCTCTGTAATTCGGCCTGCAGCTCGGCCAAGCCCTTCCTGATTTCCTCGCCAATATCTATTGCTATAAACACTCGCATCTTATACTACTCTGCCCCCGCTCTTGCCTCTTAGGGGCTGCGGGGGCTACGAAGCACGAGTCTTCCGGTTAAAAACTTGTGCATTTTCGTAAAGTTTCAAATCTATCGTCAATATCGGTTTTATCTATTGCGATTAATCCATTCAGGGAAAAATCGGCAATCGTAAATGATGCAACCACCGTACCATAAGCAACCGCTGCTTTTAATGAGGCAAACTCAGTTTTGCCGGTTTGCGCCAGATAGCCCATAAATCCACCTGCGAAGCTGTCACCAGCACCGGTTGGGTCTCTGACCTCGGCAGCTGGATAAGCAGGTAGAATAAATTTATCTCCCTCAGCATTGCACATCACCGAACCAGATTCACCTTTTTTAATAATCACCACATCCGTACCCATATCAAGGATTTTCTCTGCTGCTTTTATCAAATCATGTTCCTTAGCCAGCAATCTTGCTTCGTCTTCGTTGATTACCAAGCAGTTAATTTTCTTCAGCAGTGTTTTCACATCCTCCGGCTGTCCCTCAATCCAGAAATCCATAGTATCAGCAGCCACAAAAACAGGTTTATCGATTTGATTTAGTAATTTGAGCTGCAGATTTGGTGCTGTATTTGCCAGAAAGACAAATTTACTATCGCTAAATTTAACAGGCACAGCTGGCGGCTCTTCTGCAAGGACATTTAATTCAATATAATCCGTTGTCCGGCTGTCCATATTTTCAGCATATGACCCGACCCAGCGAAATGTCTTGCTGTTTTCTCTTACCTCCAGGCCTGTTAAGTCAACATTTCTGCCGGCAAAAACTTTGGCAAAATCAAAAGGACAATCCGCACCGACTGCGCCGACTAAGCGAACCGGACAAAAGAAGCTCGCTGCCATACTGAAATACACAGCCGAGCCGCCGATACAATTCTCGCTGATACCGTGTGGCGTCTTGACCGTATCAATTGCTATCGAACCCGTTACGAGAAGAGACATTTGTTCATTTTCCGATTAATAATACTTCTTCTGAATGGTTGGTGCTTAAAACATACTGGTAATTTTTTCGCTTAATTCGGGACGTTTTACTTGTTCTTTTCTCAAATTTTCTCAATTTCCAATATCCAGGTACATCCATAGTAATTTCCTGTACCATCCTTAATTTTGGAGATCCAATCAAAACCGCCTTCTTCTGCGTGCCTATTTTCAATATATTCCTTTAGTTCTCCTATTGTATCGAATTCATAAGAATTTCCATTAGAATCTGATACCCAGAACATAATAAGCACCCTTTCAGAAATAATACGAATGACACTTATAGTTGGTGGACACACATAGTACTCATTCGATATCTTTATGTTATGACGATTCTCCAAAAATTTGGCTTGCGTGTAAGAGAACTTCGTTCCGCCAAAGGAATAACACAAGAGGGCTTGGCTGAATTAACTGGCCTGAGCCGACAATATATTGGCGATGTCGAACGAGGAACGAGAAACATTTCTTTAGTAAATATAGAAAAAATTGCATCAGCCCTCAAAATAACACTTTCAGAACTCTTAAATTTCAAATGAAAAATACCCTTATAGGCCTTGAATCCTCAAGCATAATGCCATTAGTTGCAATTACCCCACTCACACAAGAATGTTACGAAAACATATGGGGTAATTATCTCAAAAATACACTAATAGCCCATGAGGATTCCATCAGTGAATTAAAAGACATATTTAAGTTTAAAGCCAATACATTCTATTCTAATCCTATCATACGGCTTGAGAAAGTCAAAGATTTTTCACCCTCAGAAAGAATGTCTCTAAAAGGCATGGCCTTGAAATTGCTTCTTGACGGCCAGATGGGAGGATGGATAGGCAACAAAAATAGTCGTGTTCAAACGTTTTTCTTTTCCGATGTTATAGATTCAATAGATAATGATACCGAAGACCCGAAAACATTTTCAGCGGAGTTGATAGCAAGGATGAAAAGCAAAATTCAAACCTACAACCGATTATTAAGCCCTACTAATGGCATACTCACAATTGATATGAGGCAAATCCTACCATATTGGGGTTTTCATAATGTTACTTCTTCAATATTTTCTGAGAAAATAAAGATAGAAATCAAGATTCTACCGAATTGTGAGTCTTTAAGAATGTTTGAATCTTTGCCGTCTGCAATTCGACGAGACGCATATCATTACCATATGCTCAAAAAAGAAAAGGTTACACTTATTCTTGTTGGGGATGCCAATTACAAAAAAAATGTTTGCTCATGTAGCGATTGCCTTTCTTATAACTGCGACGTTAAAATTCTAAAAGATACAAGACGTAAGAAACTTCTGGGATTAATTTGAACACACTCTCATCTTTTCTTCTTGACAATTCAATAATCTCCATTTTTGGTAGAAACCGCCTTATTGAATAATTTAATGTGTTTGAGAAGTTTGTTTCTAAAATCTTCCTTAAGTTTCCCTCTTTTATTCGATTTAGTCATTTATCTCTTCTCCGAATCTTTTCACAGTGCTATCTATCCTTTTGAGCGTATTTTCCTTGCCCAACATCTCTATCGAATCGAAGATTGGTGTACTAATTGTCGACCCACAAATGGCCACGCGCAACGGCTGGGCGACCTTGCCTAGTCCAACCTGTTTTTCCTCAGCTAAACCACGTAACATATTTTCAGTATATTGGGCGGTGATTTGTGCCTGAGTTTCTATTTTGGACCGAATGGTCTTTAAAGTGTTAATACCATCGCCTTTGAGTAATACTTTTTTGACTGCTTTATCATCGTACTGTATTTGGTCATCACCGATAAAGAGAAATCTGCTCTTACGTTCAATATCAGCCAAGGTCCTTGCACCTTCGCACAGCTTGATAATCCGCTTTAGCTGTTCGTCACTCGCAGATAGAACCGGAGATTCTGTAATTTTTAAGTAATCCTTAAAATACTGAAGCAGTTTTTCCTCGCCGACCATCTTAATATGCTCGGTATTAAAGGCCATTAGCTTCTGACGGTCAAACAAACTGTTGGACTTTGTCAAACGAGAAAGGTCAAAGCAATCGGTCAATTCCTTAACAGACATAATTTCCCGCTCATCGCCGGGGTTCCAGCCTAATAGCGCAAGGAAGTTCACCATCGTTTCCGGCAGATAGCCGCTATTGAAGAAATCAACGATATTTATCTCCGGCAGCCGCACGCCGAGATATTCTGCCATCGCATCAACACTCGGCATATCCGGCATAGCCTTGCCTTTGATGAAAGATTCAAGCTCATCGGCGCTCAGATTTCCTGCTTCAGTTAATTTCTGCCGGTCAATTTTATCCGCCATTCGCGTGGCGGAATCTTCTCCTGCTTTGATGGCCTTACGAAGTGCTTTAGGCCGCTCTCGCTTGGAGAGTTTTCCGCCTCCTTCACTTATGGTAACGGACATATGTGCATATTTCGGCGGCTCTCCGAATCCGAGGGCCTTCCATAGCTCCTGCTGGCCGGGCGTATTCATCAGGTGCTCCTGGCCGCGGATAATGTGCGTTACCTTCATCAAATAATCATCCACCACACACGCAAAATTATATGTGGGAAAGCCATCGCTTTTTAGTATGATAAAATCGCCTAATTCGCTGGCCTCAAACCTGACCTGCCCACGCACAATATCTTCAACGATAATGCTTTCATCCTCCGGCATAGCAAAACGCACCGTCACGGGTTTGCCCTGGGCCGCTGCTTTTTTAACATCGCTTTCATCGGGAAACTCTTTGGGTCGAGGATAGATGAAGTTTTTCTTTTGTGCTTCAGCTTCTTTGCGTAGTGCATCGAGTTCTTCCAGTGTCTCAAAGCACCAGTATGCCTTTTGCTCATCGATAAGTTTTTTTATGTATTTATCGTAGATTTCCCGCCGCTGGGACTGAAAATACGGCCCATTCGGTCCCTTAACTTCCGGGCCTTCATCCCAATCAATGCCGAGCCAGCGAAGGTCTTCGATTACCTGCCGGATTGCGGTCGGCGTGTTTCTCTTCTGGTCGGTATCCTCGATGCGCAGGATAAACGTCCCGCCCATCCGCCTCGCATACAGCCAGTTAAATAGAACGGTCCTGGCTCCACCGACATGCAGATACCCCGTCGGCGATGGCGCAAAACGTGTTACTACTTTCTCAGGCATAGCTTATGATTTCTCATCAGTTATAAAAAGTATATAGAATAAACAGGTTAAGCTACACAGCTTATGTTGTCAAGGACTCAGAGTGTAAGTATTAAATATGTTTGATTGGCTTAAATAGCTATGATACACTAAAAAATGAACTATAGTGTTACCAAACATCCGGAAGGTTTTTAAAATATGGTTGATGATAATTCAAATACTAAGCTTGACTTTATTCGGCAGATAGTGGCTGAAGATATAAAGACAAATAAATGGCATGGCCGGGTCGCAACTCGATTTCCGCCTGAGCCGAACGGCTATCTGCATATCGGCCATGCCAAAAGTATCTGCCTGAACTTCGGCATCGCGGAAGAATTCGGCGGCACCTGTAATCTGCGATTCGATGATACCAATCCCGTAAAAGAAGAGCAGGAATACATCGACTCGATTATAGAAGACGTCCGCTGGCTCGGCTTCGATTGGCAGGACAGATTATACTATGCCTCGGACTATTTTGAGCAGATGTATCAGTACGCTATTCAGCTTATAAAGGCCGGCAAGGCCTATGTCTGCGATTTAACACCTGACGAAATCAGAGAATATCGTGGCACCTTGACCAAGCCGGGAAAAGACAGTCCATATCGCAACCGCAGCATCGAGGAAAACCTTGACTTGTTCGAGAGAATGAGGGCCGGCGAATTTCCGGATGGCTCCCGCACACTGCGTGCGAAAATAGATATGGCGCATCCAAACCTGAATATGCGAGACCCCATTATGCACCGCATCCTGCACGCAGCACATCCACGCACATCTGACAAATGGTGCATTTATCCAACTTATGACTGGGCACACGGATTGGAAGATTCCATCGAAGGCATCACCCATTCGATTTGTACACTTGAATTTGAAAATCACCGGCCTTTATACGACTGGTTCCTTGGCCAGTTAGGGATTTTCCATTCCCAACAGATAGAGTTCGCTCGCCTCAATCTGTCTTTCACGGTAATGAGCAAGCGCAAGCTCCAGCAATTGGTGCAGAAGGGCCTTGTCAACGGCTGGGACGACCCGAGATTACCGACTATTAGCGGGCTGCGAAGGCGAGGCTATTCACCGGCTGCTATTCGATATTTCTGCAAGCTTATCGGCATCAACAAATTCAATAGCACTATTGACATCGCACTATTGGAGCACTGCCTCCGTGATGATTTGAACAAAACATCTGCACGCGTCATGGCTGTTCTCAAGCCGCTCAAAGTAATTATCGATAACTATCCTGAAAATAAGGTTGAAGAGCTTGAAGCTATAAATAATCCCGAGGACCCCGCTGCCGGCACACGGAATGTTCCTTTTTCGCGGGAGCTTTACATCGAAAGAGATGATTTTATGGAAGAACCGCCGAAGAAATTCTACCGCCTTGCGCCAGGCCGGGAGGTTCGACTGCGATACGCATACTTTATCACTTGTAAGAACATGGTTAAAGACGCAAACGGTGAAATTGTCGAGCTGCACTGCACCTATGACCCGGCTACGCGAGGCGGCGACGCTCCCGATGGCCGAAAGGTCAAATCTACGCTTCACTGGGTTTGTGCCAAAAACGCCCTCAAAGCCGAAGTACGTCTATACGACAATTTATTCACAAAGGAAAATCCGGATGAGACGGAGGAGGGACAGGATTTCACATCCAACCTGAATCCTGACTCTCTGGAAGTTTTGACCGACTGTTTTGTAGAGCCATCCTTAAAAGATGCAAAACCGCCAAATCGTTATCAGTTCGAACGGCTGGGTTATTTCTGCGTCGACGAAGATAGCACTAAAAGCAAACTTGTTTTCAATCGCACGGTAACTCTTAAAGACACTTGGGCAAAAATCAAAAAATCACAGGAGAAACGATAAACAGACCAGGCTTAATCTTTTCATTTGAAGAAAATCATCTTTAGCGATGCGAGAAGCAATGTCACCCCAAAAATCTTTCGTAAGAGTTCGTCCGGAATTTTCATTGCGAATTTGGCACCTATTAGACCACCTATAAAAAAGCCAAGACATATAAGCCCTGCTATTTTCAAATCCACGAAGCCCTGCTTGTAATAAATCCAGGCAGCAAGCAAACCGATAGGCGGCACCATCAGAGCCAGCGTTGTACCCTGTGCTGTATGTTGCGACAACCCAAATAAAAGAACCAAACAGGGAATAATAATTATCGCTCCACCTATACCGATTAAACCACTGAAAACACCGGTAGCAAGACCCAAAAGCAAATAAAGCAGCATATTCATAATATTCAACCTTCCTTCGACTTTCCAGATTGTCAGCCGAAAAGCTCTTTAAATTTTTCTTCTATATTGGCGCTCTCGCACAGCACCTGGCCAATCAAAACCGCTCTAACACCGACGTCTTTTAGCCTTTCAACATCGTTTCGTGCTTTTACTCCGCTTTCGGCTACGAGTTCGTTTTTATCTTCGAGCAGTTCCGCCAACCGGCTGGTTGTGTTCAAGTCCACCTTCATCGTATTGAGATTGCGGTTGTTTATTCCAATAACGCTATAGCCCTTTTTCGGAAAACCAATCATACTGCGTACATTAAGAAGCGTATCGGCCTGATGCACTTCCAAAAGGACCGTTAGTGTCAATTCGGCTGCGGCTATCATCAAATCCATTAGTTCGCCGGGCTTGAGCGCCTCGGCTATCAGTAGTAT
>Ga0315543_1003063_pt1 | contig 15378 bp, 12 predicted proteins | sample SalMarSW160210MG_2_FD_203098 | JGI IMG/M metagenome (GOLD analysis project Ga0315543, IMG submission 203098) | Salt marsh sediment microbial communities from the Plum Island Ecosystem LTER, Massachusetts, United States - Salt Marsh Sediment SW1601-210 ...
CCTGTCGCTTCTTGGAAACTCTAAGGTCAACTCGGCAGTTGAGGCCGGGATCGACCTTCAGTCCTTCATCCCTGGCCCCACCCTGTACGAGCGGTTGAAACAATTGGGCGTAGAATCACACGTAATGCTAAGCAGGCACATCGCTTCAAGCGGCTTGTCGAGTCTTCTCTATGACGGGAGCGCACGGCTTCATCCCGTGGTGAGTTTCTCAGACATGCTCGTTGCCACCCGGCGCGTGTTAAAAAAGGCGCGGGAAAAGGCCTTCTTAAGCCTCTACTGGAGCGGGACCGACGCCATCGCTCACACCTACGGGCCGTGGACACAGGAATTTGACGCCGAACTGCGGACGATCGATTCCGCTATTGAGCGCGAACTTAAAGGAGGGGTCAAGGAGACCCTGCTTGTGATCTCATCGGACCATGGATTCGTGCCGATGAGAGGATCAGACTACAAAGTGATCGCGGAGGATTCAGATCTCATGGGTGACCTCCTCCTTCCGCCAGTGGGAGAGCCGCGCGCCTCCTACCTGTTCGTTCGGAAAGGGCGCAAGCAGGCGGTGGCCGAGCTCGTCACTGAGCACTTTGGTGAAGATCTGATCTGCCTCGATGCGCGCGTGGCCCTTCAAGCGGGGCTGTTCGGTCGGGGGGAAGTGAAGCCTGAGGTGTACGACCGGATAGGGGACCTCATCGTCGTCTCCACTGGAGAGGCGGCGCTTCACCATCCCTACAAGGACGCAGTGCGGCTAAAAGGGATGCATGGTGGGCTGACCTCGCAGGAGATGCTCGTTCCTCTGCTCGTAAGTCCGCTTTAAGGAAAGGAGGTACGATGATCGTAACCGGGAAGAGCCATGCCGTTAAACCACTCGACCTGGATAATGGGAAGACGATTCTTCACGCTACCAAGCGAGTGCTGATCGGGCCAAAGCAGGGAGCGGGGAACTTCGTCATGCGCCTGTTTACCCTGGAAGAAGGCGGATGCAGCCCCTATCACTCTCATCCCTGGGAACACGAGGTATTCATTCTCGCCGGGGAAGGAACGGTCAAGTCATCTGGCAACAGTATCGCAGTGAGCGCGGGAGAGTTCGTCTTTGTTCCGCCGATGGATGAGCATCAGTTTCTAAATGCGGGATCAGAGCCGTTTGAGTTCCTGTGCCTTGTGCCCGTAAGCGGCGAGGGCTAAGGATGGCTGAGCGGGTCCTTGTCTGCATGAGCGGTGGGGTGGATAGCACTGTCGCCGCGCTCTTGCTTAAGGAGGAGGGTCACGACGTCGAGGGAATCACCTTCTGGTTCTGGTCGTTCCCCGGTGCACCCGACTACGCAGGGGAAACGAAGTGCTGTTCACTCGACGCCGCAAGCCTAGCCGCCCGTGAACTGGGGATTCCCCACCGCACGATCGAGGCAAGCGACCAGTTCTACGAACGCGTGCTCCGTGATTTCATCGAGCGCTACCGCCGTGGTGAGACCCCGAATCCCTGCGGCCGCTGCAATCGCACTCTCCGCTTCGGTCTGGCTTTTGAGGTGGCACAGGCAGAAGGCTTCGATCGAGTGGCAACCGGGCACCACGTGCGGATCGTACGCGACGAGAGGGGGCTCCCTCACCTTTATCGCGGAAGAGATCCGCAGAAGGACCAATCCTACTTCCTGTACGGGTTAAGGGAGGAAGACCTGAGGCGTTTGATCTTTCCAGTCGGTGAGTTGACCAAAGAGGAGGTCTTTGCTATTGCCCGTTCTCATGGCTTGCACGCGGCATTATTGCCCGAGAGCCAGGATCTCTGCTTCGCGCAAGCTGGGCAGACTGATTTTTTGTTTGACCCGGAGGACTTCAAACCAGGGCCAATCGTTGATCTAGAAGGGCATCAGCTTGGGGAACACGAGGGACTTCCTCGCTACACGATCGGCCAGCGGCGGGGGCTTAATATCACGGACGCACAGCCGCTCTATGTGGTGGCGATCGATCGGGAGAGAAATGCTCTCGTTGTCGGCGAGGAGGAGGATCTCTATTCGAAGGGCCTTGACGCTGGCGAAGCGAACTATATCTCTTCTGAACCGCCGCCTGACGGGGCACAGATCACAGCTAAGATTCGCTACCGCTCCACCGCCGTCTCATGTATCTTTCATCCGTTACCTGAGGGACGGTTCTCCATTAGCTTCAAGGAGCCGCAGCGGGCGGTCACACCGGGCCAGATCGCTGCCTTATACGATGGCGATTGCCTCCTCGGGGGTGGGACGATCGTTCAAGCGGTCAGCCGTCAGTAATCAGCCATCAGCAGAAAGACAAGGAGCGATTAACCAGCCGTCAGTCCAGAACGATCTACCCAAAGGCTGAGCACTGACAGCTGAAAGCTAATGTTGGTATAATCCCATCGGAGGGGTGGGCGAGCGGACGAAACCACCGGTCTTGAAAACCGGCGAGCCCTAAAGCTCCGCGGGTTCGAATCCCGCCCCCTCCGCCACAGAGACGAGCCATTAAGTTGATCCAGGATGCCTTAAAAGGTAGAATTAGAAAGACCGGAGGGGTAGTCAAGCGGTCCAAGACAACGGTTTGCTAAACCGTCGACGGGTTCATAGCTCGTCCGCGGGTTCAAATCCCGCTCCCTCCGCCACAGTCGCGCCCGTAGCTCAGTGGATCAGAGCGTCGCACTCCGGATGCGAAGGTCGGAGGTTCGAGTCCTCTCGGGCGTACCAGGGGTCACCATACCTAGAACTTCCAGGAGACGGTTCTTGGTACGTCTTCAATCAGTACACCACCTTCACCGGTGGGTCAAGAAGGAAATAGATAAGGTACGAAAGCATGTGCGATGATCTGACATATTTCTGGTAGTCTTGATGCCTGTAGGGCTATGCCGAATACCCATGCCGGATGTCAGACGTTCCCCCTACCTCCCGAGTGTGCTGAATTTCCTTACATTTCCTGCCCGCACGGGCACTGGGTTGACACCACCACTTTTACGCTTTATGCTCTCTCTCTAAGTATAGTCATGGAACCGATTAAGGTGTACCATCACTTCAAGACAGAGCTTATAGACAAGTCGGACCGCGTCAGCTTGGTGGAACGTGCTGTGCATGATCTTCTGATGACATCGAAGCTTGCTGACGTTGAACGCGAAAGCACGGTTTGTTGGGAGCTGAAGCACTCTACAAGCACCGCGCAATTTGCACGGGTCCTGGCGCGGAAGAGGAATCTCCCTATTGATATCTGTTCAGTAGGCATGATGCTTCACGATATCTACTCAATGATTCACGGAACCTACAAAGATCACGCTCATCGTGGTGCTCCCCTTGCTATGGATCTTCTTAAGGACAAGGGGGGGTTCAGCGATGAAGAACTCGACAAGATCTACAGACTGATCTACCATCATAGCGACAAGCACGTTTGGTCGGATGATCCCCTTGAAGAATTCGGCAAGGACGTCGATGTCCTTGATTGCTTTCTCTACGAAGGTGCCTTCGACTTCTATCTTGGCAACAAGCCCCTGAAGGTTTTCGTTGGGTACCTCGAACGCGCCAAACGCGTTTGGAGAGAATTGGGGATTCCTCAAGATCTACGCTTCAACCTTCTTAATAGCTATTCGGAGGACTGGTTTGGGAATCTCCTAGCAGTACAAAAGGCGGAGCAGGCATTATACTTATTGAACATGCTCTCCTCTGAGTCCGTCTCGCTCTCCTTCCGCCCACCTCCTTTCTTGATCCTCCAGCATGGCCGTCAGGCCGAATTCTGGGGAGACAAGGACAGCTGGACCAGCTACCACGGAACCCTGAAGTCTTCCGAGATCGAATGTCTCGAACCAGCGCTCCTCGATCCGTGCCGGGAGCTCGTAGCTGCCCTGGCTCAGGTAACCGAGACAGCGCCGGATCTGCCTTATACTGAAGGAGACGAAACCAACCCTGAAGCATTCAGCGAAGTGGCCTCCCATCTTGCAGCTGGCACTCACGCTGAAGCGCGAGCAGTCTTGTTCTGGCCTGTCGTTGGTATCTACGAGTTGCTTGAGGGAGACAAGATGAAGAAGCGGCTGGAAGAGCTTGGAGTCGTTGCGGCTCAGCATGAGAAAGGAAAAAAAGATGTCTCGTGAGTACAACATGCCTGAATGGCTTCCCTGGGAGCAGAACGCATCACCGATGCTCCTGACACTGACGCTCAACGCAGGCATGGGCGAACTGCGCGAGCACTTCGGAACGGCTCTCTGGACGACCGTTATCCTCTTTGAAGAAGGCCAAGCCCAGTGGATGTTCCGCCCCAAGGAGCTCAAGCTGCTCGGTCAGAAGATGATCGACTACCTCCTCTGCCCCGCCTACCGAGTAGCATTCCAGACCGGCTATGAGCAATCGGAGGGTTGCCTACTCGCAGAAGCCAAGAGGATTCAGTTCGAAATCGAACTTCCTGAGCTCACCTCTGATGCGTTGATGATGCTGTTCGAAGAACAATGCAAGCGCTACTACGAATGGTACAAGTTCGGGTGGTTCTGCGAGCCTGTGCAATTCCAGGGACAAGACATCCTCTCTGCCCACCTGGAGAAGCATAAGGACAAGCTTCCAGAGGGCTTGGATGCAGCAACAGCAGTGAAGGCACTATTGGCAGTAGAAGATGTCTCCTTCGCTACAGAGATCCTGGAGCACCTAGCCGAATGCGCCGGCTTTATGAGGAACGCCCTTGGCGACAACGCATTTCGAACCGCGCTAACTCAGATGGAGGAAGAGTCCGACTTCGCCGTACGAGCAGCATCTTTTGCACTGCGTTATGCCGATCAATCGGAAACTGTCCAAGCGCTTGTCGACAAGGCGAGAGAACACTCGGAGAAGTTCTTCTGGAAGCAAAACAACTACTTTTCGACCCAGTTCGTGGCCGTTGACGATGTCCTCGAAGAGCTATTCGGCTGGGATGCCCTTGATCTGGATGATCCCGAGAAGCCCTTTGATGCCGAACTTGAGAAGATACGAGCTGGGAAAGAACGAGATCTCGCCACAAAGCAGGAGATTCTCGACGTCCTTCCGGCGTACGAGCGAGGTGTCGCCACCTTGACCAGCTCCGTAGGCGGATCTCTCATCGACAAGCGCAAGCGGACCATTATGATCGCGAATTCCGCATTCGACCGCATCCTGACAGAAGTTGCACAGCGCACGAATTCCGAGATCGAGGACTGCCTCCTTCTGATCCCTCAGGAACTACGCTTCTTCCTTGAGGCACCAGATGAGTACAGCCACCGACTCGGAGAACGCAAGAGACTGTTCGTCGTATATCAAGGAGACTTCTCTGTGCTTGATGAGATGATCGCCGAGATCCCACTTGACGATCAGGCATCCGCTTTGCAATTCGGCCAGCTCCACATGGAGGATCCGTACGTTGCAGAAGGCGACGTGGCCGAGGGCGCCCTCGTGCGCTTAGACTCGCGGCTTGGCTTCCTCATGCACGAGGAGGCTGGAGTAGCAGACGTCCTTCAGGGGGTCACGACGTATTTCGATCCTGAGACCCCGGTTGTGGAAGGCGTTGTCAGAGTCATACGTGATCCGAAGCGAGAGTTGCTTGAGGCAGGCGAAATTCTCGTCGCTCCTTCGACCACGCCAGACTACGCGGAGGCAATCCGTCGCTGTCAAGCCATCATCACGGATTGGGGCGGGCAGACCTCACACGCAGCGATCGTCTCTCGAGAGCTCGGCAAACCCTGCATCATCGGGACAAACTACGCATCGCGGGTCCTGAAAAACGGAATGAAGGTACATCTAGATCTTGGGGAGGGAGCTGTCACGATTATCGAATAGAGGCCATGCAAATCGTACGAGACTGTGAGACGCTGGACATCGGGGGAAAGGCGGCAAATCTCTGTCGCTTAAGGGAGTTCTGCAACGTCCCTCCATTCTTCGTGATCCGCTTTGACTCCCCCGATGAGATTGATGATCCATCGAACCAAGCAGAGATCCTAGCTGAGTGTAGTCGTCAGGGCTTTGAGGTCATGGCTGTTCGGAGTTCCGCGTCCTGCGAGGATTCGGATGAGGCAAGCTTTGCGGGGATGTTTGAGACCCGTCTTGGTGTCACGGCCCCAGGTGTGCTGGACGCAGTTCGCGCCATCTTGAATACTGCCTGCTCACCCCGCGTTGTCGAGTATGCTGAAGCGCGTGGACTTACGCGTTCATCGATTCAGATGGCGGTGGTAATCCAGCAGCTGGTTCACAGCCGTGTCTCAGGGGTCTGCCTAACTCGGACGCCAACCTCCGATACCGTCACAATCGAGGCCTGCTACGGGCTGGGTGAAGCACTTGTTTCGGGAACCATCCAGCCCGATACGTATCTGCTGGACACGGGTTCCACTGCAGTTCTCGAGGAAAGAGTGGCGTACCAGTCTCGAATGGCTGTCGCGGATCCTGACGGAATGGGCATCGCATGGCGAGATGTGCCCTTTCACAAGCGTCACGCACGAAAACTAGATGCAACTGACATCAGAGCTGTCGGCTCCATGTCACTGTCAATCGAGAGAGCATTGGGCTTCGACGGGGCGGATGTCGAGTGGACGTTCCACGAAGGGCGTCTTCACGTCCTTCAAGCCAGACCGTTGGCACCGCTTCCCCGCATGGCCAAGCGCAGAGAGGAGTAGCTTCGGATGGATCACGTGGGCGATGCAGTGCTGGTTCTCGATAATCTCCGTAAGTTCAAGGAAGAGACGTGTGACAACTCAATACTCATTCCGGAGGCATTTGTAACGGCGGATACGTGTGTTGACATGCGTCTCTATTGGTCCAACTATCTGAAAGCGAAATTTCGATTCCTTCGCGACCTATTGCTCCATGATGAGAAGTACGCTAGAGGGACAACCAAGGCGGCCGCTAGTAGTGGAGACCTGGCCTGGATCAGCTCGTACGTCGACAAGTGGCTGACGATGGCCGACAGAGAGGGGCTGGCATACAAGTACCGTGTGTCCCAACTGCCGATTGACAAGGTGCGCGAGACGTGGTACTGGGCAACTCGGGAGAACCAATACTGCGTCGACTGGTGCGGGGAGTGCGAGAAAGAACTGAAGTCCCTTGACGCCGACATCCGCTGCAAGAAGTTGAAGGAAGTGTGCGAAGAGGCTGTCGGCAAAATCGGGGAAGAACCTGCATCGGGCTTCAATGAGGACTACAAGCTCTCCTACGTCTGCAAGCAGACGCTATTGGGCCTCACTAAGCATCTGAACGAGCTCCATCTGCACCTCGCTCAGGTCCCGCGTGGTGGCCTCGGTCAGGTGGCACAAGCTGCCGAGAGATGCGAGGATCTGATCGAATTGATAGAGGATCACTTCCGCCCGATGTCCGAAGAGGCACATGCTCAGATCGATGATCTCGATACCGATGTGCTCACGAATCGGTTCCTGCGGAAGCTATCTCTCCGGTTGATTGAGGAATTCTATACTGAAGGTTTCGATGAAACAATCCTCATACGTGCATTCCTCCTTGAGTTGAAAAAGCAGTTCTCATGCGAGGTCTGTGACTATCTTGAAGTTAGTGGTTCCAAGATAGAATGGTGGATCGCAACTACGAACCACGACGATCTCGGGGATGAGTACAAGCAGCTATCTGACGACGAGATACGGAGACGCGTACGTAAAGATGAGTCCTACGGATTAGGAGTCGGAATCAGTGGAAGCATCATGCTGCAGGACAGTCCAGTTGGGAGAAACACGTGGTTCCACATCGGGTCAAACGATGTCGTGAATGACCCCAGGCAATCGCCCAGGCATCTCAGTGCGTATCAGCGGAATCTCTATAAGGGGGTCCTCAGCACTGGAGCGATACGGAACTTCTGGATGTTCCCCATCTTCGTAGGAGGATCCCTGAGAGGAGCCTTCCGAGTGGTGAACCGCTTGAATGCCGACGGCCAGACTCTGCTGGCAGGAGGTTGGGCCTACCACACAAGGACACAGTTAGCTATCATAGCAGATTGGTTCTCCGCTTTCCTCCGCGCTATTCGGCCCCAGGTTCAGAGCAAAGAGGACTTCCGCGAGTTCTTCAGCCGACGCGAGGCCCTGAATACTATGGTAGCTCGTCTCGACCTAGGCTGGATCCAGGACAACGAGACGGTCATCCCAGCCGCCGTTCGGCACCTAATGAGGACAATGGCGCGTCGAGAAGAAGAACACTCCCTTGGGGCATGCATAATCATCGTCAAAGATCCTGATAAGAACACCGAGCTACAGGGGTTGGACCTAGAACCTTACCCCTTTCTCAAGGGTTTCGGAGAGCGAGAATTCGCCGAGTCGTTTGCCAGTCTGTCTTCCTACCATCATGCAGTTGTTCCGGAAAGGGGAGCGTTCGTCTTCGACCAGGAAGGCAAGTTCTGGGCAGCTGTGCAACTTGCGGCCCAAGACGATGCAGCCCAGACAAGAGGCGGTGTGCCCATGCTGGGACTACTAACGGAGCGATGCAGCCAGTCGGTCGCACTGCTTCTTCCTCGCGATTCGCGCAGCATCCAAGTGTACAGAACGGGATCCCTGGCGCTGCAGATCCGAATGTCTGAACGCTCAGGTGCCTGGCGGTTTCGGTATCCAGATGACTTGTACATGAAGCTTCGGGAGCTTTGCACATCGTGGGACGAAGAAGTGTGGAAAGCGATTGTGGACTCCTGCTTGTACCTCTCGTATAGGGGACTTGGGGCTCTGATCATACTAGGTGACTTCCCTCTTGACGCGCATCTCTCGCTATCGCCCGCAGGTCCTGAGTTTCGCATCGAGTCACGTATTCAGGAGATCGGCCCTGTGCTGTTCGCGGAGTTTGCGAAGCTCGAAGGTGCAACATTCGTCGGGAAAGAGGGCATCATCCGCCGAGTCAATGTTATCGTCGATTCGCTGGAACCGACAGGCCACCTCAATCTCGGGATGTTCCCTAACAAGGGATCAAGGCACACTACTGGCGCGCTGATTGCGCAGCTTGAGAAGGAGAGCGTCGTGATTGTGGTCTCACATAATCGTGGCATTAGTGTCGTGGCCCACGGAGGAGAAACCCTCTACAAGAATCTGTGACATGTATAAGGCTATCCCATTTTGCTGGAGCACCAAGATCACCCGCCGAGAGCGCATTTGCCCGCGCTGCCCAGGATGCGGTATACTAGTGTATAATCGTATGAGGGGGGTATGGAAGGTGATAGCGGCAATGACCACAAATGCTGAACAGGATAGGTCTGTAGGTGTTCTGGGGATGACCGTTGATCCCAGTGAAGATCTCTGGAACGTTGCCTCGAGCACTGCTTCCATTCGCCAGATCTACGGCCACTTCCTCGCCCCACGTTTGATGGAAGCGGTTAGGTCAGGTCTCGTAGCGAAGGATTTCAATTTCCCGTCTGCCTACCACGCTGCAACCGGACGCAACCTGGAGGAGGTCCTGGAAGACATCGCGCTAATCTCGGAATCTACGCGATTTTCTCTCTCAAGAGGTGTGCGCGTCCGGAGCGAAGCCGAAGGCGTCATCATCTACACGCCGCACTTCAATGGATATTTCGCGAACACCATGGGTGCTTTGATACTCGAAGCCCTTCGTTCCAGAGTTCAGCTACCGCTCGTTGCCGAAACAACCGGGTTCGATATCGACGAGATCAAGGACTTCATTGCTGAACTTATGATGCTTGGCATCGTCGATGTCGCCTACTCTTAGGACCCTATCGCGGCCCTTCACAGTCAGCTTTGAGGTCACAAGTCGATGTGACCTGAACTGCTTCTTCTGCTCAGCTCGCCTAACACAGTTTGGACGCCCTGATCTTGATACAGAGGACTGCATCCGAATACTTGACTCGCTCTTCAAAGAGAATGTTTTTTCCATCTTCCTGACGGGCGGCGAGCCCGTGCTCCGGCCGGATCTTCCAGAATTGGTTCATCACTGCGTATCAAACGGGGCTAATACGCTCCTCAGTACATCCGCAGTTGGCGTAGATCGGATTCTCGCGTCGGCTTTATACGAGGCGGGGTTGGATGAGGTTCAGGTAAGCATTCATGCTCTCAATGAACTGCATGATGAGATCGTAGGCGCGCCCGGCGCGTTCGAATCCGCCATGCAAGGCGTTGAGGCGTTTCTGGCTGCAGGCATGCGTGTAACGGTTGCAGCGGTAACAACTCGCCGCAACGTCGAAACTCTTCCCAATTTGGCTCGCCTCGTAGCGCGGATGGGAGTCCAGCACTTCCGTGCACAACGGCTGATACCACACAGCGCTGAGTTACTTCGAGAAGTAGCCCCCAAGAAAGCTTTCTTATCTGTATCACAAGAGCTTGTTGGGCTAGACAAGGAGTTTCCGAACTTCCAGGTCCACGTCCACACTACGCCCGGCCTACTTGATACTCCAGATCTTTTCGATAAGCATGAGTTTGGAATCGTTCACCCATTGACTCATACGTGTTCCGCAGGAAAGACGTCCATGGGGATCCTTTCAAATGGAGACTGTGTTCCATGCCTCGAACTAAAGGATAATGAGTTCTTCTGCGGCAATCTGTTGACGGATCCCCTCGACGAAATCTGGAACGCGCCGCCGATGAAGCGTCTTCGAGAAGCCGGGCCCGCAAACTACACTGGAGAATGCAGTCGCTGCGAGCTGCGATGGACCTGCTACTCGGCAAGATGCGTTGCCTATCGAATGACAGGCGACTTGCTTGGTGATGACTTGTCCTGCTACCTCCTTCGACCAAGCAGCATTGCAGGCTTGCGTTCAAAGGCCGAATAGCTGACTCACTTCATGCACTCGTTGTGCATCGAGCGATCTCACATAGTTACCCTTCCTTTCGTCTTCGTGTTGAGTTATGCTTTAATGGGTGGCTATCATGAGAATTCTCAGTTTGGATGGTGGCGGGTATCTTGGACTAGCAACTGCAGCATTCCTGGAAGCGACAGAGCACCATTTCCAGACAACATGCCACGAGAAGTTCAATTTCTTCTGTGGAACGAGCACTGGTGCAATCATCGCACTCGGATTAGCCGCCGGGAAAACGGCAAGGGACATTCGAGAGCTTTACAAACGACTGGGGCCAAGGGTGTTCTGGAATCCATTGCCTGGTATGAAAGCAATTCGGTTCTTGAAAGGCTTCTTCACGAGTAGGTACAGCAATCGTGCTCTGAAACGCGCTCTTGACGAAGCCTTTGAGGATGAGACAATTGGTGACATCCTCGCAAACCGCGGAAAGCGCATCTTAGTACCTGCGTTCTGCCTTACAACAGGGTTCCCAAGAATCTTCAAGACGGACTATGCCTCTGAGCTATCGCTACACAACAACTACCGCATTGCTGACTTGGCAATGGCCAGTTCCGCTGCCCCTGTCTACTTCCCAGTTTACCCCATCCAGGCCCCATCAAGTGGCGTTGTCGAGGAATTCTGCGATGGGGGAGTGTTTGCCAACCATCCAGGGGTTCTTGCTTATGGCGAAGCGATAAGCCACCTAGGAGTTCCTTCTCAGAAAGTGCGCATTCTTTCTGTCTCAACGCCACGTGCTGACCTTTCCAGGTACGAAACACTGAAGCCACGATCCCGGAGAGCCCAGTTGAGACGCGGTTTCTTGAGCTGGAGCTCGACGATTGCGAGCGTTTTCATTGACTCCACCTCATTCATCAACGACCAGAGTCTCATCCGTTTGGCGGATCCGAGGACCGGAACCGGTCTTCTCTACGAAAGATTCGCTCTTCAGCGACCCCCAAAGATCAGCATGGACACAGCTGCCAAGTCGGCAACGAAGGCACTCGTGCGAGTTGGATCTGAAGCCGCGCAAAGCGGCAACGCACGCAAGCGGCTCAAGCCCTTTTTCGAATAGGAGGTGAGCATGGCAGAAATTCAGAAGTACTTCGAGCAGTTCCACGAGAAGATTCGAATCGACTTCGAGATGAGTGACGTACTCCGCGAGAAGCGTGACATCATCTTGGACAAGATCAGATCATATCTTCGGGAGAGTGATCTGCCGAGCTTTAAAGAGCTACATCAGGGAAGCTACGCAATGAAGACCGGCGTTAAGCCACTTGATGGGGAGGAATATGATATTGATGTTGGCCTTCGCTTCAGTATGAGCGAGGATGACTACTTAGCGGGTGATGTCCGCCAATGGGTTCTCGACGCCGTTGAAGGGCACACCCACAAAGTGGATAACATGCCCTCATGCGTAAGAGTTGCATACGCAGAGGACTATCATGTAGATCTGGTTTGCTATGCCGTTTGGGAAGATGATGCAGGCAACACTGAGTTCCGACTTGCTCATAGAGATAAGGGGTGGCGTCCAGCAGAACCAACAAGGCTTCTGGACCTCGTTAAGGAAGCCATGCAACCCTTCGAGGAAATCGAGGATTCTGCTACCGCAACAAACCAGTTTCGAAGGGTTGTTCGCTACATTAGGCGATGGATCGATGAGAATTTTGAGCCAAGCGCTCGTCCAGCTGGAATTGGAATTGTTGTGCTTGCATCAGACCATCTAGAGCCAACAACGAAGTGGGATGGTACAGCTGATGATGCCACCGCTCTCCGCTCTTTTGCCAATGAACTGGGTACACACCCAGGGAGGCTTGTCGCCCAGAAGCCTACTCCTGAGTATGAGGATCTGTTGGCTGCCTTCTCCGACTCCGAGATGGAAGGTTTCAAGGAAGGATTGCGTGAGCTTTCCAAGGTGATTGCAAGTGCGCAAAACGAGATTGACCCTGTGGACGCTTGCAAGGCGCTAGCGCGAATACTGGGGAGCGACTTTCCCGTCCCAAAAGCGGAAGACACGGCGAAGAAGACTAGAGGCCCGGCAATCGTACCATCAAGTTCCTCTGGATGAACCAGTACCTAAACGAGTTGCGGAGCCTTCAGGAGTCGGCCTGCAAGGCAGCAGAAGCTGTTCTCGTGGCACTAGGATTCAAGAGAGAAAAGGACGACGAGTTCTGTGGAACTCTGAAGGTAACTGGAATCGAGATACCATTTAGAGTTATTCTCCACGGATCGTTCCCCTGGATTCTCCCTCATCTCTTTGTCGAAAGAGAAAAGCTACCGAAACGGATTCCTCATGTAGAGGCAAACGGAAAGCTTTGTCTACTCCCCGATACTGGAATCCTAATCGATTCGAGTCGGCCAGCCGACGTGCTCCGTGACATACTGGAAAGGGCTCAATCTCTTTTGGAAAAGGGATTGAGAGGTGAGAACGCTGGAGACTTCATCTGCGAATTTCAAGCATATTGGAATGCAGCTGCATCCGTTGAGGAACTAGGCCTGATCTGCTCTGTGGATCCTCCCTCCAGAGAGATCGTTGTCGTCTCCTACGAAGATCCTAGTTCAGGCCAGCCTAAGCAGATTGCAGGCAACGATCTTCGGTCAGCCCGTACGTGGCTGCAAAAGAGAGCTCTTAAGCGGAGTAGTTTCGAAAGAGGTTATCTATATCATCTGACCAGGCCCTTCATACCCCCTGATTTCAATGAAGCTGTGCCTACTGAGGAGCTCTTCGCATGGCTGAAGAACAACTCTACCCCTGCCATGTATACATGCTTCAAGTGGGAGTTCGACCAGCGTGACCAGCCGTTCGTGGTACTCATATCGTTTCCGACAGGCCCTAACCGTGAATGGACAGTATGCGGTGCAAGGATTACTCCGAAATCCGTGTACTCCAATTTAAGCGAAGCGAATTTGGAGTATCCAGAAGCGCCAAACTACGCCGAACGCATACGCAGGGTGAGCGTCAAGCGCTTTGATGCAGGATACCTGCTTCCAAGAGCAGGAGCGACCCAGACTCTCAATTCAAAGCAAGTAATCGTAGTCGGTTGCGGAGCAATCGGATCGGCTCTTTCTGCGCATCTAGCTGCTATGGGGGCAGGAAGGATAGTTTTGATCGACCCGGACACGTTTTCTGCTGACAACGTTCATCGACATGCGTTGGGTTTTCCATGCATTGGGGTTCAGAAGGCGAGAGCGTTACGTCACTCACTTCAAACGAGATTTCCCCATCTGGATTTCGAGCATCGAACTGAACGAGTAGAGAAAGTCCTGGAAGAAGAACCCACACTTCTTGAAAGCGCTGATCTAGTTGTCATCAGTATCGGCGATGAGACAATTGAGCTTATGTTGAACGATACCCTTCGGTTTGAGGTGCCAAGGGTCCACGCATGGGTAGATCCACTAGGTCTCGGGGGTCATGTGCTTTCCATTGCGAAGGGATCACATTCAGGATGTTATCGATGCTTGTTTGATGAGGATCCTAAGCTGGGTCTCTTCAATAAGGCGTCATTCGTTGCTCCAGGGCAGGAGGTACACCAGACGTTTGCAGGGTGTGCTGGTTACTTCGCACCTTTCAGCTATCAAGACGCCGATCAGACAGCGATTCACGCTGCTAGGCTTGCACTACAGGTAGTCCAAGGGGCACCCGCTAAGAACCTCCTCCTTAGCTGGTTTGGTGATCCCAAGGGCGCAATAGAAAGGGGCATTAGGTTGTCGCACCGAGTGAGAGGATTCGATCCAGGCATGTTGAGAATCACTGCGGAGTTTGCCAACCCGTATTGCCTTTGCACTAATTGGCGATGACGTCTCTGGTTATTCAACGCCTGTGCAGTGGGCGAATTGCGATTGCAGCCAAGCCTCTTCAGAAAATGATGTCTTTCAGGCAGAAAGAGAAAGCCGCTCCAGAAGCAGGTGGGATTCTCCTAGGGAGGATGATTGCAGATACTGATGATATTGCCGTGGATTTCGTGACGTGCCCGTCGACTCAGGATCGTCGTTCCAGCGTGGCCTTCTATCGGTCTAGGGAGCCCACCCAAGCCCTCATTAATACTGTTTGGCGTCGCTCATATCACACATGCAATTACCTCGGGGAATGGCATACACACCCAACCAGATTGGCGGAACCATCAGCGCATGACCTTAGGAACTGGAATAGAATCGTGAGCAGAGCCCACTATGAGCAAAGGTTTCTTCTCTTCGTTATTGTCGCTATCGGTGAGATAGCCATGTGGGAGCATCGCTCCTGTTGGGACAAACCGATCAGGCTGACCTTACACGACTAATACCGGCGGTCAGTGCGAAGAAAAGCTGTGTCCATCCAGCACAACACTGGGCCCCATACGCATTGGGCTTGATATACAAACCTGCTGTTTCTCGAACTAGCAAGTTCCAAAGTAGTCCACCAGGGGGTACCAGCAGAGACAATTCTCGAACCAACCCCCGAGTTCGCAAGTGATCCACCAAGGTGTACCAGAACTCCCCGTGCCGAAGCCCGCGAAATAGTGTCCTACACTACTGATACTATTTGCCCCCCACTCGACTTGCCAGAAATGGCCCGGGTGGGGTTATCCTCTATTGATGATCATTGAACCTGCTATCAAGAGAGCTGTAACCTTTGCCGATGGTCAGAACCTCTTTTACGCGGTACGCGAGGCGTTTGGCTACACATATCCTAATTACGACGTTTTAGCCCTTTCTAGAACTGGAAATCAG
>Ga0315543_1003065_pt1 | contig 15374 bp, 9 predicted proteins | sample SalMarSW160210MG_2_FD_203098 | JGI IMG/M metagenome (GOLD analysis project Ga0315543, IMG submission 203098) | Salt marsh sediment microbial communities from the Plum Island Ecosystem LTER, Massachusetts, United States - Salt Marsh Sediment SW1601-210 ...
AGCGTCGCCCCGCTGGTGGATTTGCCCTCGTACCTGGACTTGAGTGTGAAGTGGGGCGAGCGGGCAGCCCCGGCCCGGGTGCAAAGCAGCACGGAACAGACGGAACAGCTCGGCCCCTTTGAGGGAGCATCGCAGGTGCTGGCCGGCAGGCAACTGGACCCCGGGGAGGCGCGAGGCGTTGTCCTCTCTGTACGACTGGCCCGCGACCTGGGCGTCAGCGACTACACTGCGCTGGTAGGGCAGGTGGTGACGCTCACTGTGCGCCTGCCCCGGGGCGAGACCGGGGAGTTCCCCGTGACGGTGCTGGGCGTCGAGGAAGGACGTCGCAGCACTATCGAACTGGGCGTGGAGGACGCGGCGGACATCAAGCGCTGGTGGTACGGGCAACCCGACCTGCTGGAGACGCGGGGCTACGACGGCCTGGTGGTCAAGGCCACGAGCATAGCGGCGGTGCCGGCGGTGGAGGATCGGGTCAAGGCTATGGGCTTCCAGGCCCGCTCCCTGCGCACCTTTCTCGACCTGGCGAACCGGATCTTCGCCGTGCTCAACACGCTGCTGGGGTCGGTGGGCGGTCTGGCCCTCTTCGTGGCTGCCCTGGGTGTGACCAACACCATGGTTATGGCTGTCTACGAGCGAACGCGCGAGATCGGCATCCTGAAGGCCATCGGCGCCTCGCGAGGGGACGTGCTGCGGCTCTTCATCGTCGAGGCGGCGCTGATCGGTTTCCTGGGAGGCGTCCTGGGCCTGATCCTGGGAACGCTGCTGGGGCGCGGGGTGGATTGGGCCGCCCACTGGTATCTGGTGTCCGAGGGGGTGCAGGGCATCGGCTCCCTGTCCGTGGTGCGCTGGTGGCTGGCCCTGGGCGCGGTCTCCTTCGGGACACTGGTCGGGTTGGCCGCCGGGGTCTACCCGGCCTCCCGGGCCGCCCGGCTGGACCCGGTGGCGGCCCTGAGGTATGAGTGAGTGTTGGTAGATTGGGAAACTGGTTGAAAGGAGATGCAAAGGGGACTGACTGGTTCTCGGCGCGAAGCGGTACGTGAGGCAGGATTTCTAGCCTGTCCAAGCGGCAGACTGGCTTGAAAAACAGTTTTGCACCGCAAACTAACTGATTTCAGACCTTGGTGAAAAGCCCCCAAGAGGCGGGGAATGCAAAATTGGGTCGTCAAACTGCTCCGTGCAACCACACGAATTTGGTGATATAATGTACGAAGTTGTTTTTGGACAAGCCCTGATCACGCATTACGTTCTACGGAGGAGAGGTAGCATGAACGTCGCCAACCTGATCACGGTACTGCGGCTTCCACTGCTGGTGGTGGTGGTACTGTTGTTATACTTTGGTGGAGCGGTGGGCCAACTGATTGACGCCCTCCTCATCATCGTGCTGATCTTGATGGACACGCTGGATGGTATCGTCGCCCGGTGGCGCGGTGAGGAGACCCTCGTTGGCAGCGCGCTGGACATCGCCGCCGACCGGGCTGTGGAGATCGTCCTATGGGTGACTTACGCACATCTAGGGCTGATTCCAGTGGTCATTCCCCTGACGGTGATCATCAGGGGCGCGTTGACCGATTCCATTCGCGGTGTGGCACTGCAGCACGGACAGTCGGCGCACAGCATGATGCGCTCTTCGTGGGGACGATGGCTGGTGGCCTCAGGCCCCATACGCACCGGCTATGGCGTGGTCAAAGCATTCGCTTTCACGCTGCTGGCCCTGGCCCTGGGTCTAAAGACGGGGGGGTACGCGGCCTGGTACAATGTATGGGTCGCTGCTTCGGCGTTCAGTTGGCTGGCTCTGGCGCTCTGCATCGTGCGCGGGCTGCCAGTGCTCACAGAGGCCCCAGGGTTGTTCAAGTCGGCCGAATTTCAGGCGCTCGTGCCACCCGTCTCCCGCGAACGAGCAGATAAGTAGGTGATGTTCCACCGCTTCTGGCCGGAGTCACCAGACGTCTGAGACGTGGCTTGAAATCGCGAGAGGTTATGCACAATGGCTTTCCAAACGATCCTCGTCGTGGACGATGAATCTCACATCGTCGAGGTCGTACACGATTACTTGAAGCAGGCTGGCTACCGGGTGCTCACCGCTCGCGATGGTCAGACGGCCCTGACTCTGGCTCGCCACGAGCACCCCGATTTGATTGTCCTCGACCTGATGTTACCAGGAGGCCCGGACGGTCTGGACGTCTGCCGTCACTTGCGCCAGGACCCGGCCCTGGCCGATGTGCCCATCATTATGCTGACGGCCCGCACCGAGGAGACGGACAGGATCGTCGGTCTGGAGTTGGGGGCCGACGACTATGTGACCAAGCCCTTCAGCCCCCGCGAGGTGGTGGCTCGCGTGCGGGCGGTACTGCGCCGCACCAGGGGCCACGGCCCACCGCCTTCCATCGTCCGCGTGGGGGAACTGGCGGTTGATCTGACTGGCCGCAGCGTGACCGTCTGTGGGCGGCCGGTCTCCCTCACGCCCACCGAGTTCGATCTGCTGGCAGTTCTGGCCCGAAATCCCGGTCGTCCCTTCACCCGGGCGCAACTGATGGACCTGGTCTACGACGTGGCTTATGCCGGCTACGACCGGGCCATTGACTCGCACATCAAGAACCTGCGTCGCAAGATTGAGCCCGACCCACGCGAGCCTCGTTATATCCTCACCGTCTACGGCGTGGGTTACAAACTGGAAATGACAAATGACAAATGACAAATGACAAATCTCAAAGCCCAAAGCCCAAAGTTCCAAGTTCCCAGTTCCACATTCGGTTTTTCTGGCAACTGATCACTGCTTTCGCCCTGGTCATCATCCTGGCTGGAGGTGGGATATTCCTGGCCGGCCGCGCCGCTTTGAGCAAACTGGAGCCTTTCGCCCGCAACAAATTCCCGGTTATGGCGCGCATCTTTGCCGACCGTTTGGCCTGCTACTACGACCAGCGGTCCAGTTGGGACGGGGTTGATGCCCTCATCGTCGGCTATTCTTCTGAAGCCGGTTGGGAGCCCTGGGATGAGGACTGGCCGGTGGATTACCTCGTGGCCACAGCCGACGGCACGATAGTGGCTGCCAGCGAGGGCGAGCGGCTGGGCCAGACCCTGAGCCGCCCGGAACGGGCTCGGGCCACCCCAATTATGATAAACGACCAGCAGGTCGGCTTCCTGTTCCTGTCCCCATTCGTCTACTTTGGGGATGAGCCCCCGGCTATAGTCAGGGGCTTCCTGTTGACCGGGCTGGCCATTGGGGGCTTTACTTTGATCGTCGGACTAGTCCTCTCGCGGGGTATAAGTTGGCCACTGTCGAACCTGACGGCGGCAACCCACGCCGTGGCCGCAGGCGACCTCAGCGTGCGCGTTCCCACTCACTACCCTGGCGAGATGGGCGAACTGGCCATTGCCTTCAATGCTATGGCCGAGGACCTGGCCCGCGCTGGTCAGTTGCGTCGCAATATGACCGCCGATGTGGCCCACGAGTTGCGCACTCCCCTCAGCGTCATCCGGGGCAAGTTAGAGGGTGTGCTGGATGGGGTTTACCCTGCCACCCCCGAGCATCTGGAGCCTGTCCTGGAGGAGACCGAGTTGCTGACTCGCCTGGTGGAGGATCTGCGGCTGCTGGCGCTAGCCGAGGCGGGTCAACTGGCCCTGGAAAAGCAGGCCATGGACATAGGCGACTTGCTGCGGGATGCCCAGGTCAACTTTGGCCCTCAGGCGTCCGACCGGGGCGTGATACTGGCGATCAATCTACCTTCCGAACTTCCGGAAGTGGTGGCTGACCGGCGTCGCGTCGCTCAGGTGCTGGGCAACCTGCTGACCAACGCGCTGCGCCACACACCGGAAGGCGGTTGTGTGAGCCTATCCGCGGCCGTGGTTCCCCGCCGCCTCGGGGGGGCCGGGAAGTCTTCCACCCGCTTCGGGGGGGCTGAGAGAGGTGAACCTCCCCCCCTCATAGGGGGGGCTGGGGGGGGTATGGTGCAGGTAACCGTGGCCGACACAGGGACAGGCATCCCACCTGAGAATCTGCCCTATATCTTCGAGCGATTCTGGCGGGGAGAGAAATCCCGTTCACGGGCTGGCGGTGGGACCGGGCTGGGGTTGGCGATCGCCAAGCAACTCGTGGAGCTGCACGGGGGGACGATTGGCGTGGAAAGTACGCCAGGTAAGGGCTCGAAGTTTCGGTTTACACTGCCTATAATGTGACCTGTTTGTAATGGGCCAGATGCAGCCTGCCCCAGCCTAGCGGTTTGAGCCGCTCGTGCTGGGGCTCTTCTCTTGCTCATTTTTCATTTGTCATTGTTCATTGTTCATTGTTCATTGTTCCCTGTTCCCTAGTTGCCTTACTGCGCTTTCTGTGCTAGACTCTGATAAGCCATAATAGACACGACACCAGGCCGCTGGGGGCAGCAGCGTGTTCCGCTTCGTTTTATCTATCGCCGGGGGAAGAGAAGCATCATGAAGTGGTCGCTTAGACGGGGTGAACTGCTTATGCTGTCGGGCGGAGTACTGACCGGGGTAGCCATCGCGGTCCTTGCTCTTTCCGAAGGGCCTCTGGGCTGGGGAGTGTGGTCGGGAGTGCTGGTGTTCGCCGTACTGATCGCGGTGACAGCGGCCCTCGGGCTGCCCTCCTCGTCGGGCATCATCAGCATTGCCCACATGGTGATCGTGTCCGGCTTCCTGGCGCTGGGCCTGGTGCCGGGGCTGATCGCCTCCGCAGGAGGGGCTGTCCTCGCCGACATCATCAGGACGGTGTTGGCGCGGCCGTTGGGGTATGAGCCGCGTACACTGCGTCGCGCCCTGTTCACTATGGCTGGCAATGCCGGTGTGCAGACCTGCGGCCTGCTGGCCGGTGCGAGTGGCTTGCGCCTGCTCGGCGGCTCCGCTCCACTTCTCGACCTGGGCGCGGCAGACCTCCTGCCGCTGTTGACGCTGTTTGTGATTTATTTCATCATCAACTCGCTGGGCCTTGCCGCCTTTCTGTGGGCGCAGCGGCGGCCTTTGCTCCCCCGGGGGTGGGCTGATTGGTGGTACGTGGTTGTCCTGGAACTCGTGCCCCTGCCTCTGTCTGTCCCCATCGCCAGCATCTATAATGGTCTGGGGATAGGGATTTTCCTGCTCTCCTCGGCTGCACTTCTGGGCGGTGCACTCGCTATCCGGCAAGCCGGGCACGCAGGAACGCGGCTCCAGCGACGGGTTCGGGAACTGTCCACGTTAAACGCGGTCAGCCAGGCGCTCAGCAATCTCGATTTGCTGGAGTTGCTCAGCGTCATTCATACCCAGGTCGCCCGTCTGATGCCGGGCGACAATTTCTACATCGCGCTCTGCGATCCGAAGCGAGAGTTTCTTGACTTCGCGTTCGTTGTCGAAAATGGTGCGCGTGTTTTTCGCCCTGGCCGACCGTTCAGCAACGGGTTGGCCGAGTATGTCATTCACCACCGTGCCCCCCTCCTCATCCGATCGAACATAGCGGAGATGGCACAGCGCCTGGGGATAGAGCCGGTTGGGAGAGAGGCCCAATCGTGGCTCGGTGTGCCGATGATTGCGGAGAATCGGGTGTTGGGTATCATTGGCATACAGAGTTACGAGCCGGCCAACGTTTACGACGAGCGCCACGTGGAGATACTCTCGACCATCGCGGCGCAGGCTGCGATGGCCGTGCGCAATGCCCAATTCTACGGTCAGGCCCGCCAGCGGGCTGCGGAACTGGCGATGCTGAACACCATCTCCACGGCTGTCAGTTCGACTCTCGATCTGGACCACGTGCTGGAATTGATCGTCTCCTCCGTGATGTCGCTGATGGGCAGTCAGAAGTCGGCCATCTTCTTGCTGGATGAGACGCGAGGAGCGTTGATTCTGGTGGCTTCCAAAGGGCTGAGCGAGGAGTACGTGCATGCCTCCGAGGAGTTGTTGCTGGATGAGGGGGGCCGGGCCACAGTTGCGCAAGAGAAGAAACCGCTCCTGATCGCTGACATCCACTCCGACCTGCGCTTTGCCCGTTTTCGAGAGTTGGCGATACACGAGGGCTTCCGGGCCTTCGCCGACGTGCCGTTGGTTGAAGAGGACGAGGTGATCGGCGCGTTGACGACGTATTTCTCCGACGTGCATCGCTTCAACCTGGCCGAGGCAGACCTGTTGACCACCTTTGCCAACCAGGCCGCGGCAGCCGTGGCGAATGCTCGCCTGTACGCGAGAACCCAGCGCGCCCTGGTGCGTCACGTAGAGGAACTTTCGGCGCTTGAGGCAATTAGCCGCGAACTGTCCATCGCGCTGGACCTGGACCGGGTCATCAATCTGGTGTTGGATTGCGCAATGCAGGTGACTGGCGCTACGTCGGGAGCCATTGTGATGATTGACCCAGAAGAGGGAAGGGGGCGCGTCGTCTCGTACCGGGGCTTCGCACCGTCACTGGTGGAATCAGGCGATGGAAGTCAATGGGCGGTGGACAAGGGGCTCGTGGGACGGGCCGTATCTACGCAGCAGCCCGTGCTGGTGGAGGACGTGGGCCGGGACCCTGACTACGTACCGACGTTGAGTGTGGAGAGCGAGGATCAGCAGGACATGCGTTCCCAGTTGGCCGTCCCCGTCGTGCGCAAAGGGGAAGTGCTGGGGGTGATCAATCTGGAAAGCACCCGTCTGGGGGCTTTTGACAGCCAACATGCGGCTTTCGTCAGGCGACTGGCCACCCAGGCGGCCATCGCGATTCAGAATGCGCAACTCTTCCAGCAGGTCGCCGAGGGGCGCGACCGGTTGCAGGCAGTCCTGAACTCCACGCGCGAGGGCATCCTGATGTTGGACGTCAATGGACGCGTGGTGCTGGTGAACCCGATGATCGAAGAATTATGGGGCATGAGCCAGGCAGAACTGGCAGGGGCCAACCTGCGAGACTTGCTGCGTGGCCCCGGCAGGCGACTGGCGGCGCGACTGGGCTACAGCCGGGCAGAGATATCGCGCCTCCTGGCCCAACTGCCGACCGGCCCGACCGAATTGGGGAAGGACACTTACGTACTCGATGCTCCGCGCCAGTGCGTCATTGAGCGGATGGGGGCGCCGGTGCTGGACGAGAGTGGGCATGTGTGGGGCTGGATGCTGGTATTGCACGACGTGACCGAGGAGAAAGAACTGGAGCGGGTGCGGGAGGACGTGACCCGTATGATCGTGCACGACCTGCGCAGTCCACTGGCCGCGATTCTGGGCAGCCTGGAGTTGATAGAGGATGTCACAAAGGAGCAACCCCAGGATTGCCTGTTGGTTCAGGCGCTGGACATAGCCGCCCACAGCACGCAGCGCCTGCGTGACATGGTGGATTCGTTGCTTGACATAAGCCGTTTGGAGGCGGGGCAGACCAAGCTCAACCAACAGCCTCACACACTGGCCGCGCTGGTACACTCGGCAACATCTCTGGTGTCGCCGCTGGCAGAGGAGGCCGGTCTGCGACTGAAGGTCGAAGTGCCCGATGATCTGCCGCCCGTAGAGGTGGACGAGGAGTTGATTGAGCGGGTATTGATCAATCTGCTCGACAATGCAGTCAAATTCACACCACTGGGCGGGCGCGTCACTGTCGGTGCGCTGCCGGAGGATAGGGCCTTCGTGCGCTGCTCGGTACACGATACCGGGCTGGGCATCCCACGCGATTATCTGGATCGCATATTCGAGCGCTTCGTGCAGATACCAGGGCAGGATGGACGGCGGCAGGGCACTGGGCTGGGTCTGGCGTTCTGTAGGCTGGCGGTAGAGGCGCACGGAGGACGCATCTGGGTCGAAAGTGAGGAGGGTCAGGGCTGCCATTTCCACTTCACGTTGCCAGTAGCGCGGTGCGAGGCAGGGGGTTAGGATGAAAAAGCAGTTTGTGCGCGACTTGCGGCCCGGCGCACACGTCCTGGACTTCTTAAGGCCCTTCCGAGTGAAATCCCAAATCCAGAACCCCAAATCCCAACACATGCGGCGTGGGGGATGTCCTTTTATGTTGATTGCTGCGCTGCTGGTGCTCGTCACTGCGTGCAGCCCTGCCCCTCCTACCCATCAGCCCGTCCGGCTTGGCACTGCCGCAGCCACCGCCGTCGCTCAGGTAGTCTCCGCCACGCTGCCCTCATCAGTCCCGTCTTTTCTACCGTCCACCAATGTGCCGCCTCCGGCGACCACTTCCCCCGCCCCCACCGCCAGGCCGACCGTCGAACCAACCACCCAACCACTCAACCAGCCAACCACCCACCTACCTACCCAACCACCCAGCCATCCTGAACCGACTCTCCCTCCAGTTCCCGGCCCCGCCATCTGGGAGCAGGAAGTCACGCTCAACACTTACGGCTGGCAAGAGGCGCTGGTTCCCACCGAGCCCGAAGACCCTGTTTATCCCTACCCGCGCCTGGACTTCGACGACGTCGCCGGCCCCGCGCCCCGCGCTTACCGTGCCGTCGTGCTTCAGAATACCTACGTGCAACTGGCCGTCGTGCCGGAACTGGGCGGGCGCATCCTGCGCTGGACCGACCGCATGACTGGCCGCCAACTCTTCTACGCCAATCCGGTGGTCAAGCCCACCCACTGGGGATGTCGGGGCTGGTGGCTGGCCACTGGCGGGATGGAATGGGCCTTTCCCACCGAGGAGCACGGGCTGAACGAGTACCGGCCCTGGCAGTACCAACTCCTGTGGAATGGGGTGCGTGTGTGGGACACCGACGACCGCACCGGCCTGACCGTCGAGGTGACGCTCAGACTGGATGGTGAACACAGTTACTTCACCCTCGTCCCGCGCATCACCAACCCCACCGGCGAGACGCAGTCCTACCAGTTCTGGGCCAACGCGATGCTGACTCTTTCTGATACCAATGTCCCCTCGCCCGACCTGACCTTCATCCTGCCCGACGATGCGGTCACCGTCCACTCCACCGGCGACGGGAACCTCCCCGGTCCGGGCGGTCAGATGGCCTGGCCTGTACACAACGGGCGAGACTTAAGCCGCTACAGCGAATGGCATCAGTACCTGGGGGTCTTCGCCAACCCGGCGCAGGTGGGCTTTGTTGGTGCCTACGACCTGGAGAGCGATCAGGGCGTGGTGCGTGTCTTCCCCCACACCACCGCCACGGGGGTCAAGCTCTTCTGTATGGGTGATCTCCCATCCAGCCTGTGGACCGACGACGGCAGCCGCTACTTCGAGTTGTGGGGCGGGCTGACGCCGACCTTCCGGGCTTACTGGACGTTGCAGCCGGGCGCGAGTGTGGCCTGGACGGAGCGCTGGTATCCGGTGAGTTCCATCGGGGGCTACAACTGGGCCAACGAGGAGGCCGCCATCCGGCTCACTCCATCCAGCGAGGAGGTAGAGGTGGCGGTGGCGACCACGCGGGCGATGAACGGGACAGTCGTGCTGTGGCAGGGTGGGGTGGAGGTGCAGCGGTGGGACACATTCATTGCGCCGGGACAGCCCTTCCGCGCCCCCTCCTTCATCCCCCCCACTGGGGGGGAAAGAGGGGGGGATGGCGACTGGGGGGTGCAGGTGCTCGAAGGAGGCACCGTTATCGCGCAGAGACCCTAAGGGTTTCCCAAACCCTTAGGGTCTGGATTTTAGGAGGCAACGATGGAGACAATCTGGCAGTGGGGACTTGACGTCATCCGCACCATCCAACTGGTGCACGGACCGACACTCGACGCGATTTTTAAGGCCATCACCTTCATGGGCGAGGAGGAATTCTTCCTCATCCTTCTCCCGCTGATTTTCTGGTGCGTGGACTTTGCGGTTGGGGCGCGCCTGGCCTTTGCCTTTCTTCTCTCGCCCTACGTCAACACTGTGCTCAAGGATCTGTTCGCTCACCCGCGTCCGTTCGAACTCGACCCGACGGTGAAACTGCACGACGCCGAGGGATACGGGCTGCCCAGCGGCCACTCCCAGTCGGCAGTCGTCGTGTGGGGGATCATCTCGGCCGGGTTCCGCAAAACCTGGCTGTGGGTCGTCGCCATCCTGCTGATGGTGCTGATCGGCTTCTCCCGCGTCTACCTGGGGGTGCACTTCCCCACCGACGTGCTGGGCGGATGGACGGTCGGCGCCGTTTTGCTGGCGGCCTATCTGGCGCTGGAGCCGCGCATTGAGGCGTGGCTGAAACGGGCTGGCCTGGCCGTGCAACTGGCGCTGGCCGTGGCCGTGCCTCTGGCGCTGCTGCTGCTTCACCCCACCAAGGACACGGGCAGTTCGATGGCGGTGATGATGGGGATGGGCGCAGGGTTGGCGCTGACCAGGCGGGTGGCTCCCTTCAGCGCGGATGGCCCGCTGTGGCAGCGTGCTGTGCGCTTCCTGGTCGGCGCGATTGGGATGCTTACCCTCTACCTGGGCCTCAAAATGGTCTTCCCTGTCGAGGGTGAGCCGCTCTACTTTGCCATGCGCGCCGTGCGCTACGGGCTGGTGGGGCTGTGGGCCGCGCTGGGAGCGCCGTGGCTGTTCCGGCGGCTGCGACTGGCGTCCGGCGGATAGCCATCGGTGCAGCGGGTGTGGCCAAAACCAGTGGGACCTCTGGGGCTATTCAGTTCTCGGCTGCAAGCGGGTGAAGCGCCACCAGGGCACGGGAACCGTGCCCCTACAATGCGGTAGGGGCGGGGTTCCCCCGCCCTCCAAATCCATCCTGGCCAGCCCCGACCGGTTTCAGTTTCACCCCGTATCGCTCATGCTATCTGCCCTGGTGCTTGAACAGCGTGCCGACCAGGGCCGCAAATAGCGTCACTACCGCCAGCCCAATCAGTGTCGGCCAGACAGGCAGGTCCGGCGTCGCCGGGCTGAGTGGATGGGGGGTGGGGGTGTTAGTGGGTGTGGGAGTGCGGGTGGGGAAGGGAGTGGGAGTGCGGGAGGGGGTGGATGTGGGGGCGGGGGTAAGTGTGGGAGTAGGAGAGTTGGTGGGTATGGGAGTATGGGTGGGAGCGGAGGTAGGTGTGCTGGTGGGGAGCGGGGTGGGGGTGCCCAAATGGTCGGCGGTGGCAGGTGAATCGGTTGGGGCAGGCGTGATGGTCTCAGCCGCCTCAGCCGGTGGCGGCGTGCTGGCGGTCTCTTCGACGAGCAAGTAGGTGGTACCGCCGATGATGCAGCCTCTTTTGTCGGCGCAACGGGCTCCTGGCAGTGTCAGTGTGTATTGCCCATCCACCGGCTCAATGAGTTGCTCCGCGCCGGTCTGGTCAATCAGCCGCGCCTGGGAAGCCAGGGCGGGCACCGAGACCGTTGTGTCGGCCTCTGTGCGGGCCCAGAGGACGCGGGTGGTAAGGTCGCTCCGGTCGAGTGTGACCACGGTGTAGAGCGAGTGGCGGTCCTCGCGGGCGGAGACGGTGCTGGCGTAGTGGGTTGTGATCAACCGGTAGGCATCGTAGGCCGGGCGGTGGCTGAAGTCGGGGCGGATAATACCGAAAGGTTCGTAATTCGGCAGCAAGTCGTTATCCAACCATTTGTAGACGGCGATGCGCTCTGCCCCCGCACTGAGTGCCAGGGCGAAGGATTGCAGCAGGAAGCCAGCCTGCTCCTCCAGACTTATCTCGTAGTTGGCTGCTGCCATCGGCCACTGGGGGTCGGAATTGGGTGGGGCGTTGGTCTCGTTGACCCAGATGGGCTTGTTCAGCCCGTAGGCAGCCAGTGTGGCCCGGGTCTCGTTGATGATCTGGGGGACGGTCTCGGTCCGGAAGTAGATGTGCAGGGAGACAACATCGAAGTAGTAGCCGTGCTCCGCGCCCGTGGGGTCCTGGGTGGCGAAGGCCAGGAAGTGGCGTAGGTAAGTCTTGTCGTGCCAGCGGGTTAGCCCCGCCAGGTGGATGGTGACCTCGGGATTGGCCTGGTGAGCGGCCAGGTAGGCGACCTTCAGTAGTTGGTAGTATTCCTCTATTGAGCCGCACCACTCGTGGCCGTAAGTCGGAGGGACAACGTCTGGCTCGTTCCAGATGATCCAGCGGTCAATCCGTCCGGCATACGTCCCGACGACGCGGCGCACGAACGTCGCCCACAGGTTGCCGGGGTCGTCCACCGGCAGATCCAGGCCGCGTGGAACGCCGCAATCGGGCAGGTCGTCGGTGGCCCAGGCTGGGGTGTTCTTCAGCAGGCCGACCACCTCGCGGCCTTGTGCAGCGGCCAGCGCCAGCCATTCGTCCGGCACGTGGTAATCGTTCCAGTCCTCGGCCCCGTTAGGCTGCAACTCCGACCAGTAGAACAGGATGCGCTCCCAGCCCACGCCTGCCTCGGCCGCGGCGACGGGATCGCGGAAGGCCTCGACCGCGCCGAAGCGTACGTCTGGCGGTGGGTTTTGTGCGGCCACAGGACGAGTGAAAATGACAAATGACAAGTGACAAATGACAAATATCAAATAGATGAATTCCGGAATTCGCAATTCGGAATTCGCAATTCGCAATTTGGTCATTTGAGAATCTCGGCCCGGTACCACTCCCAGAAGCGGGACATCCCCTCGGCGACTGAGGTGGTCGGATCATAGTCGAGAAGGTCGTGGGCTTTAGTGACGTCGGCGTAGGTGATGGGAGGCTCGCTGGGCGGGGCGGGTGGGGTGGTCATTCGCGCTTTCTTGCCGACCAGTTCCTCGATCAGTTCGACGAAGTCGGCCATACGCACTGGCTCACCGTGTCCCAGGTTGATGACCTGGTAGCCCAGCGGCCGGTCCACGGCGGCCACGACGCCCGAGACGATGTCGGCGACGTAGGTCCAGTCGCGGTACATCTCCCCGGCCTCGTAGAGCATGAACTCCCGGTCGTGGAAGACGCAGTCGGTGATGATGTAGGGCATCATGTCGGGCCGGCCACGAGGGCCGTAGACGGAGAAGAAGCGCACGGCTGTGAAGGAGAGGTCAAACAGGCTATGGTAGGCATGGCCCATCACCTCCCCGGCGATCTTGGTGGCCGGGTAGGGGGCCAGGGGACGGCCCAGGGGGTCGTCCTCGCGGAAGGGGAGTTGCTCGGTGCGCCCGTAGACGGAGGAGGTGGAGGCGAAGACGAAATGAGGGACATCTGCCTTGCGGGCCGCTTCCAGCAGGTTGACCGTGCCGCGCACGTTGACGTCCGTGTAGAGTGGGGCGCGTTCGATGGAGTAACGGACGTTCGCCATCGCCGCCAGGTGGACCACGGCGTCGAAGTCGCTTTCCGCGCAGATGCGCTCCATCGCCTCCGCGTCCCGCACGTCGGCCTCGTGGAGAGCGAAGCGCGGGTTGGGTGTCAGCAGGGCGACGTTGGCCCGCTTGCGGGCGGGGTCGTAATAGTCATTAAAGTTGTCCAGGCCGGCGACATCGTCGCCACGCGCCAGGAGTGCCTCGGCGACGTGCCCGCCGATGAAGCCGGCCGCACCAGTGACTAGAATGTTCATTCTCTTACTCCGGTAACCCCAATTTACTGCGCACAAAGCGGCGCACAGTTTTCATCGCTGCCACCGCCTCGCGGGCTTCCTCGATGGTTGCTCCCTTACGTAACCGGTGCTGTAACTCCGCCGGTGGGTGTCTGTTGTTCTGTGGTCATCTCAAGCCTCCCTGGATTCTGGCCTATCCTGGTCGAGCGACAGGCGAGCGGCATCATCCAGTCCTGCCGGTCTGATGTCCTGCACGTTCAGTTGGAGCCGCCGCTGGTCGTTCCACTCGTTGACCTCAAGGTGGTAGACGATGTCCACCCGGTCGGGCAGTTTGCCAACCCACTCCCCCAGCCGGAAGGCGATCCCGTCCCAGGTGGCACGGCCGTCAGAGAGTGTGAGTTTGAGGTGCCTGCCTGCTTTCCCCACGGCCCGATGTCTTTTGACAAGAACGTTCCGGCTGAGGAAGAGAGGGTGGGGGTTGGCGTAGCCACATGGCTCCAGTTTAGTCAGTTCCTGCTGCAAATCCCCTGTCATCTGCGCCAGTTCGACCTCCGCGTCCACGCTCAAGACGGGGGTCAGTTCAATGTCGGCCAGTTGCTCAGCGGCCAATCTCCGCAATCGGTCGGCCAGGGTGTCCAGGTGTTCGTTGGAGACGGTGAATCCGGCGGCAGCGGCGTGCCCGCCGTGGTGGATCAGCAAGCCGGTGCACTCGTCGAGTGCGTTGGTAATGTGGAACTCCGGGATGGAGCGGCAGGAGCCCCGGCTGGTCTCCCTGCCCACTTCGACGACGACGGCGGGGCGGTAGAACTCATCAACCAACCGGCTGGCGACCAGGCCTACGATGCCGGCCGGGAAGTCGGGTGCGGCGGCAAAGAGGAGCGGGGCGTCTTTCGCCGTGGCCAAGGCGAGTTGGCGGGCCCGCTTCTGAGTTTCCAGCGTGAGTTGTTGGCGCTCACGGTTCAACCGATTCAGTTCGCTGGCCAGTCGTTCGGCTTCCGCAGGGTATTTGGTCTCCAGGAGTTGATAGGCGACCTTGGCGTGAGCCAGCCGTCCGGCGGCGTTAAGCCGTGGCCCCAGCACGTAGCCAATAGCGGTGGCATCCACTTGCCCAGGCTTGAGGCCAGCCTGCCGGCAGAGCGCCTCGATGCCCGGTCGCTCCATACGATTGATGCGCGCCAGTCCCCGGTGGACCAGCGTGCGGTTCTCGCCTATGAGGGATACCAGGTCGGCCACAGTCCCCAGGGCGACCAAGTCCACCAGGTCCTCCTCCTCCAGTCGCACCTCCCGGGTGATCACCGGAGTCTGGCGTTGGCTTCGCAACAGGGCCTGAGCCAGTTTATAGGCGACACCCACCCCGGCCAGTTCGTCAAACGGATAGCGACTGTCGTCCCGCTTAGGGTCAACCACGGCCACAGCCTTGGGTAGTTTGCGGGCGACGGAGTGATGGTCGGTGACGATGACGTCGAGGCCCAATCGGTTGGCGTGGATGATCTCGTCCAATGAGCGGACGCCGCAATCCACGGTGACGACGACGCGGGCACCGTCGCGGGCCAGTTGGGTCAACGCCTCCTTATGCAGGCCGTACCCCTCGTCCACGCGGTGGGGGATGTAGGGGCGCACGCGGCCCCCGAGCGCTCGCAGAACCTGGACCAGGAGCGCCGTAGCGGTGACCCCGTCGGCGTCGAAGTCGCCGTACACGACGATGGGTTCGCCAGCGCGCAATGCCCGTCGCAGGCGGGTGACGGCGGCGGGCATTCCCGGGAGGTCGAAGGGGTTGGCCTCGCCGCCCTCACCCCTGAGGAATGCAGCCACGTCGGCCGGGTCGGTGACCCCACGGTTGTAGAGCACCTGTAGGGTGAGGGGGTGCACGTGGGGGAAGCGAGCGACGTGGCTGGGTGGTACAGGCGGTGCGATTTGCCAGCGTTTGGGGCGTAGGGACATAGAGTATTCCGCTCCAATGAACAACATCTCGCACAGAATTACAATCTGTGCTTTCATTGACTCGACTTTTGCAGCACTTTAACAGCCAGATAATCCAGGCCGAAGGATTGACAAGATAGCCAGCAGAGATAACATGAGCCCGAAACTTGAGCAGGAGGTGGGG